>Ga0075425_100001315_pt1 | contig 24241 bp, 17 predicted proteins | sample SoiMethybrSBSTD4_FD_75300 | JGI IMG/M metagenome (GOLD analysis project Ga0075425, IMG submission 75300) | Bulk soil microbial communities from a Populus tree surrounding site in Tennessee, USA - Soil MetaG P. TD hybrid SBSTD4 | ecosystem: Environmental > Terrestrial > Soil > Tree plantation...
GGCCAGGGAGAGCTTCGCCCCCGCCGTGAAGGCCAGGATGATCTCGCGCGCCTCCTTCATGGCCCGGCCGAGCTGGACGCTCGCGGTCGTGCTCCCGCAGTCCGCATGGATGTCGGCGGGGACGCTGCCGTCGCAGGCCAGGAACTGGGCCTTCAGCTGCGCGAAGGTCAGCCCACCGATGCCCAGACCCGTCCCGCCCGAGGCCGAACCGTCAAGGGAACCGGCCGGGTACGTCGTGGTGTTGTTGGGGGCGACGCCGGCGTCGTCCGTGGTCGGCGGCCAGAGGGGGACGTTCCCCATCGGGCCCGTTCCATTGCGCGACGTCGTGAAGATGCGGCGCCGGATCTTGGCGGTGGCGGCCGGAATGAAGGTCGGCGCGACGCTCGAGCCTCCGTGGAGCTCGGCGAAGCTCCATGGGCCTGCACCCACCACGTTGAGCACGTTCGTCTTCAGCACCTGGCCGGCATCCCACACCACCGCCCCGGTGGAATCGTAGGCCTTGAGCTGGCCCTCGAAGTTCGGCATCAAGAACGTGGAGCGCACCGTGAGGTCGAAGCTGCTGTTGTACCGGTTGGCGCTCCCCGCCGCGCCGTTGAGCGGATCGAGGCCGACCTTCCCCACGAACTCGAACACGGTGTCGGTGACGCTGCCCTGGCTCTGGGAGGAGAACTCACCGATGGACGACCCCTTGTCGATGGCGGCCTGCAGGGCCGCCTCCAGCTCGGACGCCGTCGAAGCGGTGAGGGCGTCTTGGCAGGTCAGGCAGGCGTTCCGCGCGTTCTGGAGGGTGGTGTTGCTCGAGGAGGTCCAGTTGATGCTCGTCGGACTGCTGGTCCACCCCTCGCCCAGGCCCGAGCCGCCCCAGGCGATCCAGTTGGAACGCGTGAGGTCGGCGCCCGCGCCGAAGGAGATGAAGAACGTCGTGATCGAAGAGGACGGGTCGGTCGCGGACTTCAGGGAGCCGTCGCCGTTGACTCCGGTGTTTCCCACGCCCGCTGGCTTGAAGAGGGCCTCCGCCGCCCTCGCCGCCGCTCGAGCGTCACCATCGCCGCTCCCGGTGCCGGCGCAGGTGTCGTCACCGTCCGTCACGAAGATGATGAACGTGCGCTGGCGCCGGCCCAGGGTCTGGGTCTGGATGCGGTTCGTCCAGTAGTTCAAGCCCCCCACCCAGAAGTTGAGCCGGATGTCGTCGAGGGAGCCCGCGATGGGCGTGCGGCTCTCCGCGCGGAGACCGACCGGAGTGGTGCCATTGACGATGGCCGGCTGGCTGGTCGGAGCGCTGCCGAGCGTGCTGTCCGCGTAGCCCAGGATGCTGCCGTCGGTGCCGTAGAAGACCTCGGGGGCGAGATAGGGATTGATGTTCGTCACCTGGGTGTTCCCGTCCGCCGTGCAGGAAGCGAGGGGGACCAGCGACTTGAACCCCTGGCAGGCACCTGTACCGGAGCTCCACGTCGTGCCGGCGAAATAGAGGTTCACCGAGGTGGTGCCCTTCTTGAGGATCAGATACGGCCGCGTCTGGGTCTGCAAAGAGCCGCTCGCGTCGGCCCACAGCGTGGCCGGAGGCACCGCGCCCACCGTCGTCGCCGCCGTGATCGTCGGCGCCGGGCTCGTGCAGGCCGTCCCGCTGCCTCCACCCGTACACGCGCTGATGTCGATGGTCTCGCCGTTGAAGAGCTTTCCGGTCCTGACGTAGTAGTAGGTCTTGGTCCCGACGAGGGCATCGTCGCCGGTCAGGCCCTTCAGGCGCGAGATTCCGCCCTGCGCGGTAGCGTTGCTGGCCCGGTTGACCTCCCAGTTGGCGATCGTGGCGTCGTCCGTCGCGTAGAGGAAGCGGTCGTTCACGGTGATCCTCGGCGAATAAGGATCAGTGGTCGGGTTCGTGTTCTCGTACTGGCCGAACTGGAAGCTGATCTTGTCCTTGTTGTTGGAGACGACGCTCTTGAGGACGCGCTTGGCAACGGCCAGCTTGGAGTTGGGGTCGTCGCCGGAGAGCCCGTAGGTCCCCGTCGACTCCTCGCGCATCGACCCCGAGGAGTCGAGCACGATGATCGCGTTGGGCCGGATCTGGAGGTCCAGGATCTCGTACGGGTCGATGCCGCTGTTGGCGGCGGACGCGGTCATCGCGTGATCGCCCATCATCAGCAGCACCACGCCCGCGGCCAGGCCCCACAGCAGACCACGCCGCACCCGGCTCACCACACCGCTCATGACCATCTCCTTGTCACTGCCCATTGACGTTTCCTCGCGCACACGTGCCTCGAGCGATTCCGCGAACTAGCTCGGAGGCTTCCGATCATTGGGTCCGGTGTTCGAGCCCGCGCCCGAGCCGGCGCCGATAGGCGTGCCCTTGAGCGCGTCATCGATGTTGCCGCCGCAACCGCCGCCGAAGACGTTGTTGCCCTCCGGGCCGCCGCCGATCTGGCCGGAGCGTCCCGCGCAGGGCCCCGCCGTGTCCTGCTTCCGCACCGAGACCTCGATGATGCGGCGGGCGACGTTGTTCCGCGCGAACGTGCTGCTGGCGGAGCCGGCATAGGGGGCGATGCCTTCCGCGGTGAGGATCATGGTGTCGTTGAGGCCGCCGTCGTCGTCGTCCGCCCACGTTCCCGCGGCCGCGCCCCGGACGATGGGGCGGCGGACCCACAGGGTGAACGCGCCGTTGAGGGCGGGCGCCGACGTAAACCCGGGCACGATCGTCACGTTCTCGTAGACGTTCGTGCCGTCGTACAGGACGTGGCCGTAGCCGATCCCGTTGCCCTGCCGGTCGCAGTCGCCCATCTCGAAGTTGCGCGTGCCGGCCGTGCCGACGAGGGGGACGGCGGTGACGGGCGCGCTCAGGGGCAGGCCCGTGGACGGAGTCCAGTCCGCTCGCTTGGCCGGCAGCACCTGCAGCCAGCTCAGGCCCTGGAGGATGCGCTTGCCGGCCTCGATCCCCGCCTCCGCGTTGTAGAGCGCCTGCGTGTTCCACCGATAGTTGGTCGCGATGCGCAGCTCGGTGGACGTGCTCGTGGCCAGGGTGAGACCCAGGAAGGTGAGCAGCATCAGGGCCAGGATGGCCAGGATGAGGGCGAAGCCCCCTTCGTGGCGGCGGTCGCGGTTCTTATCCGACATGGCCTCTCGTGCCTCCTCGCAATGCGTCGACTCTTGGGAATGGGTCTTCATCGTGATCGTGGCCTCAGTACCAGCCCGGACTGGCTGTGTTCAGGGTCAGCGGCGTGAGGGCGGCCCGCGGCGTGATCACGGCCTGGAGCTGCCCGCGAATCGCGGTGGGCGCGACGCCCGAGGTCCGCGCTCCCTGAATGCGGCCGCGCCCGGTCGCGCGCGCGGACAGCGTCACCCGGACCTGCCGGACCAGGCGGTTGTAGTCGGCGTTGACGGGCGCCGTGCAGGGCGCATCGCAGTAGACGGTGCCCGCGGTGGGCGACCAGGCGCCGTTGATGAAGTACTCGACCTGCATGTCTTCGATCCCACGCGCCACGACTTCCCAGTTCCCGCCCCCGGAGGGCCCTCCGATGTTGGTGCCGGCGTTGTTGAACTGCCCCGTCCGGCTCCGCCAGAGCGCCGGGAGGGTGGCGTCATCGGGATCGGCCGCGACCTGGTAACGCACCACGTCGATGGGGAAGAGCACCGTGCAGGCGGGGGACACCCCGGTGGCGGCTCCGATCACATCGCAGAATCCCGCCGATGTGCCGCCCGTCGGGTTGAGGTTCGCCGCACCCGCGAGCACGATCTGGAACGGAGCCACCGTCGAGGCGACGTCGGCCCGGCCCAGGCGGACGGCGTAGGCGCCGCGGTCGGTCGGAGCCCCGCTGCCGAGGTAGAAAAACGAGTTCTGGGCGGTGTTGTTCGGGAAGCAGGTGGGCAGGTTCTCGTTGGCGGCGGAGCTCCACGTGGCGTCCGAGGCCAGGGGCGCCGCCGGCAGCGTCACCGACGGGCACTGGCCGGACGCGGTGAGGACTTCGAGGATGTCCGTGCCCGTTCCCGCGATGGGGCCGGCGGTGTAGCCGGTGGTCGGCGCCCCGCCGGCGCCGTCGGCGATATTCGTGAAGGCCTGCACGAAGGGCACCATCCCCGCGCCGGCCCCGGCGACGTCGCGCTTGATGAGGTCCATGGCGATGCGGATGTTCTGCTGGCGATCGGTCAGCTCCGGCTCGCGCCGGAAGGCGTTCTGCCCTCCGGTCAGGAGGCCGAAGATGGCGCCGCTCACGATGAGGGTCATCACCATCGCGACCAGCAGCTCGATCATGCTGAAACCCGCCTGCCGCGGATCGGCCGTCTTCATCGTGCTCTCCCTGGTTGCCGTCGAAGCCGCGCTCACGGGCACCCCAATATGGGCGTCGTGCACGTCCGGTAGGTCGTGAACTCCGCCCGCGAGCGGCCCCGCGCCAGCACGCCCTGCCCTTCGGAGCGGACGCGGATGAACTTCGTGCGGGTGTCGACGTTCGTGATCGACCACCAGCTGTTGATGGTGCCGACGCCGACCACCTGGTCGGTTCGCTGGGGCGTGGACGCGGGGAAGGTCCCGGTGGTGGCGGCGAGCTGGGTGCTGTTCCACGGCTGCGCCTTGAGGTTCTCCAGGATCTGGGCCGCGGTGTCGGAGGCCGCAGTCGCCTGGTTCGCCACCGTGTTCGAGCTTCCGGCGACGAGGAACAGGTTCGTGATCGCGATGAGCCCGAACACGAGGACCACGATGGCGATGAGGACCTCGATGAGGGTGAAGCCCTGCTCCGCGCGAGGGTGGCCGTGAACCGATCGGATCGAGTCGCTCATGATGGCTCCTACGGCTGCGCCAGGACGCGGCCGCCGGACGACACGGAGACCGTCTTTCGCAGGGATGTGACGTTTTCCTTCAGGCAGACGATGTGCGCCGAGCCGGTGGTGCGGACGTAGTTGGTGCCGATGGCGGAGCTCCCGTTCGGCGGCGCGGCTCCGCAGGAGCCCGCGCCGAACGCACACGTGCCCCCGAGCTGCGTGAAGCGGACGCCCCAGGTGTCGGTGCCGGAGGGCATATTGGGACAATTGGCGGGCGCGTCGAACACCACGTTCGTGGGCAACGACTGTACGGTGCCCCTCTGCAGCGGATCGGCGACCAGGGTCGCCCAGTCTTCCCCGCCGATAGCGCTCCAGTTGGGGGTCGTCTGGGGTGCCTGGTCGTCCTCGACGACCCACCGGTACTGGGTATCGCTGACGACGGCGAAGACCACGCCCAGGTTGACGTTCTTGGTGATCGCCTTGCTGCGCGCGACGTTGATCTCCATGGCGACCTGCTGCGAGGCCGACTTGATCCGGAAGTTACGGATGTACCGGCCGATCGCGGGCAGCCCGACGGCAGCCATGGCGCCGATGATGGCGACCACGACCAGGAGCTCGACCAGCGAGAATCCGGCTGCGTGGGGGCGATGTGTCGCCTTGGGCTTGAACTGCCTCATGGGGGACTCCTTTTAGCAATCGACGTACCGTGGGCGTGTCTGGCCCACAACGCCTTGGATCAATTCAACTTCCACTGAATTGTGTGCTGCTGCGCACACCGCCTCCAGACGCGGGGGGGTTACCATCCGTAACCGACACGTTTGAAGTTGACCGGGCCAGCGGGAGGCGCACCCGGACGGCAAGGCCGCGCGGCGGCCTCTCGGCCAGCAGCAGGTCGCCGCCATGCTGGCGCACGATCTTGTAGGCCAGCGGCAGACCGAGGCCGAGGCCGCCGGACTTGGTCGTGAAGAAGGGGCGCAGGCTGCTGCGGACGTCCGGGGGCATGCCGGGGCCGTTGTCCGCGATCGTCACCAGCACGGCGTCCTTCCCGCGCTCGACCTCGATCCAGACCTGGCCGGAGGGTCCGGCGGCATCGCGCGCGTTCCGGACGAGGTTCTCGAAGGCGCGCTCGAGCAAGTCCTCGTCCGCCTCGATGACGCCGACGCTGCCGCGGGGCAGATGCGTCTCCGGGCCCACCCGGGCCTTGGACTCGCGGGCGGCCACGCGCGTGAGCATGCGCCCGAGGTCGAAGGTCGAGGGTCGCAGCGAATCGTCCTTCACGAACTCCATGAAGCGGCGCACGACCGTCTCCAGCGTCTCGCACTCCTCGACGATGCCGCTCGCGTGCTCCGCCCCGGGCCCGCCCGCGGACTGCACGAGGCGCGCATAGCCCAGGATGGTGCCGAGGCCGTTGCGGATCTCGTGGACGATCCCGACCGTGAGCTCCCCCGCGCGCACGAACGGCGCGTTGTCGCGCAGCTCGCCTTCCATGCGGCGGCGCTCGAGCTGGTGTTGCCGCGCCAGCTCCTCGTCGCGCGCGCGCAAGCGGCCCATCGCCTCCTCGTAGGCTCCCAGCCCGACGGGCGGGCTGGCGGCGGCGGCTTCGGTGCGGGCGGGAGCGAGCAGGGCCATGGTGGCGAGCACGAGGAGCAGGCCGAGGGCCTGGGTGACGAACGTCTCCTGGCGGTCGCGGAGGTCGGCGACGAGGTCGGCGGCATCGGCGGACACGCGCAGGACGACGGGACCGGTGGCCGTGGACAGGAGGGCGTAGGCGTAGACGCGCGGCGGCGTGGACGCGAGCTGGGTCGTGGTCAGGACCTCGCCGGCGCGGAGGCGCGCCAGGTCGCGGTCCAGCGGCCAGTGCCGCGAGCCGGCGACGGCCGGGGCGGCGGCGATCCGCGCGCCGTCCATGTTGAAGACCTCGGCGGTGGCGGCGAGGCCCGCTTCGACGGCCGCGGACGCGGTCTGCCGGGCGGCGTCCGCGCCCCCCGCGGCGGCCAGAGCGGACAGGCGGGGACGGGCCTGGATGGTCGCCTGCCGCAGTCCGGAGAGGGTGCGCTCGCGGAGGCGCGCGTGCGCGCGCAGCCCCACGGCCGTGGTGTGCAGGTCCAGGGCGCCCACGACGAGAAGGGCGGCCACCGCTCCCGCGCGGCGCGTGGGAAAGCCCACGCTCATGCGACGTCTCTCATTGCCAACCCGCGGCGCGCGCGTACCACGACCACAGGACATCGCCAACGAAGAGAGCGCCGATCGCGCTCGGAGCGAGGAAGGACCCAAAGGGGAGCTTCGTCTTGCTCGAGGCCCCTCTCGTCGCCATCAACGTGATCCCGACGATGCTGCCCACGAAGCTCGCCACGAAAATCGTGACGATCAGACCGCGCCACCCCAGGAACGCTCCGATCATGGCGACCAGTTTCCAGTCTCCTTGTCCAAGCGCTTCCTCCTTTCTCAGGAGCTCCCACGCCTTGCCGAACAGACCGAACGCTGCGTATGCGGAGAATGCCGTCAGGGCAGACACCAGAGCCGCCCGCCAGGATCCCAGGGCTCCACTGGCGGCAATACCCAGACCGATCCCCGGGAGCGTGATCACGTCCGGAAGTACCTGGACATCGAAGTCGATCAACGTGAGAACCAGCAACGCGGTCACGAAGACCATGTTGACGACTGAAGTCGGTGTAGGACCCCACCACAGGGCCACGGCCAGGTAGAGGAGGCCGTTCGCCAGCTCCACCGCCGGATAGCGCAGCGAGATGCGGGCGCCGCAGTGGCGGCAACGCCCCTTCAAGAAGAGATAGCTGAAGACGGGAACGTTATCGAAGGCGGCAATGGGAGCCCGGCACGAAGGGCAGCGGGAACGCGGCGAGACCACCGACTCACCCAGGGGGAGGCGATGGATGCAGACGTTCGCGAAGCTGCCGATGAGGAGGCCGAGAGCGAGCGCGAAGAGCGGCCAGAGCGCTCCCGGCGCGTCAGCGAACGCGCCCGTCTCCGGCATGCGTCGGCACGCGCGTGGGCAACGGCGCGATGTTGCCGCCGAAGCGCGGGCCAGTCAAGCAGGCTGTATCATCGCGCCCGATGACGGAGGCGGCCGGAGCGACACCGCAGGAACCGCCGCGCCTGCGGCGGCCCCTCTTCACTCTCGTCGTCCTGGCCGTCGTGGTCTCCGGCGCCTTCCTCGCCTTCATGCTGGCGGCCACGCAGGGCACGTTCGTGCCCCAGGTCGTCGACCTCTACCTGGTGTGCCAATACGCCCGCGCGCTGGTGGAGGGCCATCCCTTCCGCTACAACGCCGGCGAGCTGCCCTCGACGGGGGCCACCAGCCTCCTCTACACCGTGGCCCTCGCCCTGCCCGAAGCGATCGGAATCCGCGGCGAAGGTCTCATCGCCTTCGCCATCGTGATGGGCGCCGCCTTCTACGTGGCCTCCGTGCTGCTGGCCTCTTCCGTGGCCGCGCGCCTGGCGGGGCCGCGCGAGGGCCTGCTGGCGGGGCTGCTCGTCGTCTTCAGCGGGCCCGTCGTATGGTCATTTCTCTACGGCTCCGATATCGCGCTGTTCCTGTTCCTGGCCCTGTGGCTGCTCGAGCGGTGGCTGGCCAGCGCGGATGCAGGTGTCCCGCTCTGGACGATTCCGGGCGTGCTGGTGGCGCTCGCGCGGCCGGAGGGACTGCCCATCGCCCTCGCCCTCGCCGTGGCCTGGACGGTGCGCTCCGGGCGCGCGCCCGCCCCCCGCATCGATCCCCGCCCGTGGCTGCCGGTGGCGGCGGGGTTGGCCGTCCTGGTCTTGTACCGCGTGCTCACCGGCTCCTGGCTGGGGACGTCCGTCGAGGACAAGTCCCTGGTCGCCAGCTACGGCGTCAACCAGGGGCTGGCCATCGCGAGCGAATACGGAGTCGACGTGGTGCGGGGACTGCTGCTCGGCCTTTATCCGTCGCAGGTCCCCATCGGAGGCGGGCGCGGCTGGGCCTCGTTCTTCTTTCCGCCCCTCGCCCTCGCTTTCATCGCGGTCGCCGCGATCGAGCCGCCGCGCGCGCTGAGGCGCGCCACCGCCGCCTGGCTCGCCATGGTCGCGGCCCTGTTTGCCCTGGTGACGCCCAACGTCTTCATCGGCGCCCAGTTCCAGCGCTACCTGCTCTGGGCCTTCCCCGGTCTCCTGGCCCTGGCCGCGGCCGGGCTCGGGCACGCGACGACCTGGGCCATCCGCGACCCGCGGCGCGAGCGGGCCGCCTTCCGGGCCGTCGCCATCGTCTGGGTCGCGCTGGGCGTGCTCGCCACCCTGCGCTTCGCGTCGCTCTACGGCGAGTTCGCCGGCGACGTCTACCGCCGCGACGTGGCCACCGCCAATTGGATCCGGCGCAACCTGCCTCCGGGTACGGCCATGGCGAACCTGGCCACCAGCGTCGAGTACCTCACCGGCCACCGCAATCTCAATCTGCACGGCGTCACCACCCCCGACTTCTTCGGCGGCCACGCCGCGGAGCGGGAAGCGGACACCTTCGAGGGCCTGCGCCGGCTGGCCCCGGCCTCGCGCCCGCCCTACCTCATCACCACCGTCTCGTCGCAGGACCGCTTCCCCATCATGCGCGAGCTGGTCAGCGCGCCGCCCCTCTTCCGCTCCGCCAGCTTCGGCGACGAGATCGAGATCTACCGGACGAGCTACGACCTGCTCGATCGCGGAAGAGATCCGGCCCTGGCCGCGACCGCCAGCATGATCGGCACGCGCGCTCTGGTCGATCGGCTCAACGTCTGTGACTCGCGGGAGGAATCCGATCACGCCTACTCCTTCCGCTCGTCCGCCGGCGCCTCGCGCCTGTGGGGGGCGGTGCGCATGGACGGTTACCCGGGGGGCGCGGCGCCCATCGCCGACGGCGGGCGCGCGATCCTGGGCCGCGAGTCGTTCCGGATCTCCGCCGCGACGGGCCGCGACCTGCTCGTCGTCCTGCGCACGGCGCCCGCCATCGACGCGAACCTCTTGCAGGTCTCGGGGCCCCGGCGCGTGGGCCTCGAGTTCCCGGAAGCCGTGCTCCGCATCACCATCGACGGGCAGACCGCGGTGCGGGAGACGTTTCGTACCCAGGCCGGCTGGAACGAACACGCGGTCCGGATCGCGGGAAACCTCGTGCAGGGCCCGCGCCCCACGCTGGAAGTGAGCGGCCGCTACGCGTCGTTCCAGTACTGGTTCTACCAGTAGGCGCGGGGTTTCCCGCGCGCGTGACCACATGCTACCGTGAGGGCCGCTTTGGGATCACAGGCGCGATCGCTGGGCAAGGCACCTGACCGCGACGAGCCGCTCGTGGAAGAGGTCCGGCGCTTCTACGAGGAGCATCACGACGGGATCGAGCGCGCGCGGCGGGCGCGGAAGTACTTCTACAACTATCTGACCCGCGTCCTCCAGACGCGCATCCCTTCCGGCCAGTCCATCCTCGACGTCGGCTGCGGAAGCGGCCACCTCCTCTCCGCCCTCCGCCCCTCGCGCGGCGTCGGAGTCGATCTGTCCGCGCCGGCCGTGGCCGCGGCCCAGGCCGCCTACGGCCCGAGCGGCCTCGAGTTCGTGCAGGGGGACGGCAGCGACCCGGATCTCCTCGGCCGTCTGGGCGGGCCCTTCGACGTCATCCTCCTGGTGAACGTCGTCACCCATCTCACCGACGTCCAGTCGACGATGGAGTCGCTCCAGGCCGTTTGCCATCGGCGCACGCGGATCGTCATCTACAGCTACAGCCGGCTGTGGCAGCCCGTGCTGCGCCTGGCCGAGATGCTGGGCCTGAAATACCGGCAGCCGCCCGAGGCCTGGCTGCCGCCCGAAGAGATCGCGCACATGCTCGCCCTGGCCGACTTCGAGACCGTGCGCAGCGACACCCAGGTCGTGATGCCGTTCCACGTGCCCGTGCTCTCCGACCTGGTCAACCGCTTCCTGGGCCACCTTCCCCTCGCGGAAGCCTTCTCGATGATGTACGGCATCGTCGCCCGCCCCTCACCGGAACGCGCGCGGCCCGTCGCCCTGCCCACGACGTCGGTGGTCATACCCTGCCGCAACGAGAGCGGGCACATCCGCGAGCTGGTCGCACGGCTGCCCGATCTCGGCCCGGGCAGCGAGTTCCTGTTCGTGGAGGGCAACTCGACGGACGACACCGAGCAGGTGATCCGCCAGGTGATCGCGGAGAACCCGAAGCGGCCGCTGCGTCTGCTCAAGCAGACGGGCCGGGGCAAGGGGGACGCGGTCCGGCTCGGCTTCGCGGAAGCGAAGGGCGACGCGCTGGCCATCCTCGACTCCGACATGGGCGTGGCCCCGGAGGACGTGCCGAAGTTCCTGCAGGCCCTGGCCCGGGGGAAGGGCGAAGTGATCAACGGCTCGCGCCTGGTCTACCCGATGGAAGGCCAGGCCATGCGCTTCCTCAACCTCATCGCCAACAAGTGCTTCGCCATCCTGTTCTCGTGGCTGCTCGGACAGCAGTTCCGCGACACGTTGTGCGGCACCAAGGTCCTCCGTCGCGAGGACTACGAGAGGATCGCCGCCCATCGCGCGTTCTTCGGCGACTTCGATCCCTTCGGCGACTTCGACCTGCTCTTCGGCGCCGCCCGCCTGAACCTCAAGATCGTCGATCTGGCCGTGCGCTACCACGAGCGGCAGTACGGCGTGACGAACATCTCGCGGTTCCGTCACGGCTGGCTGCTGCTGCGCATGAGCGCTTTCGCCGCGCGCAAGCTCAAGTTCCTTTGAGCCCTCCGTCGGGCGGTTCCGCGCCGCGTCAACTGACCCTGCCCCCGATACCCCGACGCGACGTGGCGGCGCTGCTCGCCCTGGCCGCGGCCCTGATCGTCCTCTTCCCGAGCGCGCTCCTGCGCGGCGAGGTCTTCTACTACCGGGACCTGCACCTGCAGTGGGTCGTGCAGATGGAGGCCCTGGTCCGCAGCGTCGCCGCCGGCTCCTGGCCGGTGTGGAACCCGTACGTCTCGTTCGGCCAGCCGCTGCTCGCGAACCCCAACAACCAGGTCTTGTACCCCACCACCTGGCTCAACCTCCTCATGCAGCCGTGGCGCTACTACACGCTGTTCGTGGCCGGCCACTTCCTCTTCTCCGGCTTCGGCCTGTACCTGCTCGCGCGCCGCCTCGGAGCTTCCACGCCGGCCGCCATCCTGGGCGGCGTGGTGTGGATCGCTTCCGGACCGTTCGTCTCGCTGGTGAGCCTCTGGAATCACCTGGCGGGGGCGGCCTGGATCCCGTGGGCGGCCTGGGCGGCGGACCGCACCCTCACTTCGGGCCGTGCCCGCGACGCGGCGGTCTGGGGCGCCGTCCTGGCCGGCCCCATCCTGGCCGGCTCGCCGGAGATGGCGTTGATCACGGGAACGGCCAGCGTGATCGGCCTCGTCCGGAAGGACGCGACGGTCCGATGGTCGCGCGCGTTTCTCCTGGCCGCCCTCGCCATGGCCGTCGCGCTCGGTGTCTCGGCCGCGCAATGGGTGCCCACGCTGGAGATGGTGCGCCGATCGCTGCGGACGCAGTTCGGCGCCGGCCAGACCGCCTTCTGGTCGATTCCGCCCATCGGCCTGGTGCAATGCCTCTTCCCCCTGCGCCTCGATCCGTTACCGCTGCGGGACGTCGTCCGCACCGCGCTCTACGAGTCGCGCGAGCCCTTCCTTCAGTCTTTGTACCTGGGGATCCCCGCGCTGGGGCTGGTGGCGGCGGCGGTCCTGAAGCGAAGACGCCTGGAGACGGTCGTGGTGCTGCTCGCGCTGGGCGGGGTCGCGGTCGCCCTCGGCCGGCACCTCGGTGTGCTCGCGCTGCTCGAGACCGTGGTGCCGCCCCTGCGCTCGTTGCGCTTCCCGGCCAAGGCCATGGTCCTCACCGCCTTCGCATCCGCCCTTCTCGCCGCCCTCGGCTTCGACGTGTGGCTCGCGGAAGACGGGCCCACGCGCCGCCGCGTCGCCCCCGCGCGCGTCCTCGTCGCCGTGCTGGCCGCCGTGGCCGCGGGCGCCGCCTTGCTGGCCCGCGTCGGCGCCGCGACCTGGGGCGCGCTGGTGATCGCGCCGGAGTACACGCGACTGCCGTTCGTGGACATCCTCGCTCCCATCGCCGGGCACCTGGCCTGGGCGGCCACGTTCGGGTTGATCCTCGTCCTCACCACGGTCCGCGTCGCGTCCGTGGGACCGCGCTTCTGTGCCGCCGTCGCCGCGGCCGCGGTGGGCGGCGACCTCCTGGTGGCCCATCACGGCCTGAACGCGACCGCGGACGCCGCCCTGTTCACCTATCGGCCTCCGGCCCTGCAGTACGTCCGCAACGCGGACCACATGCGCGTGTATTCGTACGACTACTTCGAGCAGGGCAAGGCGGACCGTTACCTGGGCCACAGCAGCTATCTGCTCAAGCTCGTGCGCAAGGAGCTGTGGCCCGTGCCCTGGGCGGACGCGGCCGCCCTGCGCACGGCGCTCTATCCTTCGGTCATCGGGTGCTGGGACATCGAGGGCGCGTACTCCCTCGACGGGCTGGGACTCTACCCGCGCTATCTCAGCGCCATGACCTTTTTCGTTCGAGCCAAGGAGGGCTCGCCCACGCTCCTCCGCCTGCTGCAGATGGGCGCGGTGCGCGACGTGGTCGCGCTGCACGGCGAAGGGTTCGAGGATCTTCAGGAGGTCGCGCGTCTGCCCGGCCTCTTCGTGGAGCCGCTGCGCATCCTGCGCGTCCCGCAGCCCTTGCCCCGGACCTACGTCGTGGGCGGCGCGCGCATCGCGGACGAAGCGCCCTCGCTGCGTCTCATCGAGGATCCGTCGTTCGATCCCACGCGCGAGATCATCCTCCCCGAGGGAGCGCCGGTCTCCGCCCCGCCGACACCCATGGGAACGTCTCGGATCGTGGAGTGGAAGCCGGACCGCGTCCGCATCGAGGCCGACCTCGCGTCGCCAGGTTACGTGGTGCTCGTCGACTCCTACGATCCCTCGTGGCGCGCGACCGTGGACGGCGCCCCCGCGGACATCCTGCGCGCGAACGTGGCCTTTCGCGCCGTGCGCCTGCCGCCGGGGCGGCACCTGGTCGAGATGGTCTGCCGGCCGGCCTCGGTCCGCCTGGGCCTCGCCATTTCCGCGTTGACCGCGGCGGCCCTCCTCGTGTTGTTCCTCCGGCGCGATCCGCCTCCTGTGGCCCGCGCCGCGGCATGAGCAGCCTCGCGCCGGCGGCGCCTCCGGCCGGCACCCCGCTCTGGCGGCGGAAGATCGCGCTCCCGCCCGGCCTCGCCCGCGCGGACGCGGCCGCCCTCGGGGCCTTGGCCCTGATCGTGATCGTCCTCTGCTGGCCGGTCCTCGCCCAGGGGCGCGTCTACTGGGAGCGCGACCTGCACCTCTACCTGTACCCCCACGCCGAGGCTCTGGTGCGGGTGGTCGCGCAAGGCTCGCTTCCCCTATGGAACCCCTACGTCGCCTTCGGCGAGCCGCTCCTCGCGAACCCGCAGATGCAGCTTCTCTATCCGCCGACGTGGCTGCAGCTCCTGATGACGCCCTGGACCTGGTACGCGGGCGTCGTGGTGGCTCACCTCTTCTTCACGGCCGTCGGCGCCTACGTTCTCGCGCGCCGCTGGCAGACGTCACGGCCTGGCGCCTTCCTGGCCGCGGCAGTGTGGGTCACCTCCGGGCCCCTCCTGTCCTTCGTCAACCTCTATCACCACTTCTGCGGCGCGGCGTGGATTCCCTGGGTCGTGGCCACCAGCGATCGTGCCCTCGCCCGCCGACGCGCACGCGACGTCCTCGCCTGCGGCGTCGCCCTTGCGCTGCAGATCGTCACCGGTTCGGCGGACATGTGCGCGCTCGCAGGAGTGCTCGCGGCCGCGGGCGCACTGCGGCACGTCGAGTGGGGCCGCGCGCGATGGTGGCACAATCGCCACCTCGTCCTCACCGGAGCCCTCGCCCTCCTCCTCGGCCTTGGCTTGTCGGCAGCGCAATGGATTCCTACCACCGCAATGGCAAGCCGATCCTCGCGCTTCGACCAGCCCGAGCGCATACGGACGTATTGGTCGGTGCACCCCGCCACTCTCGTGCAGGCGGTGGTGCCCGTCCCCCTGGGCGCGCTGCCCCTCTCCGACGAGGCGCGCAGCGCGCTCTTCGAATCGAGAGAGCCCTTCCTGCTCTCGCTGTACCTGGGCCTGGCCGCGGGCGTGCTCGTGCTGGCCGCCATCGTCGAGACGCGAGCCGCGCGCGCGGTCGCCCTGGTGCTCGCCGTCGTCGTCCTCCTTGCCCTCGGCCGTCACACCCCCGCATTCGCAGTCGTCACGACCCTGATCCCGCCCTTGCGCATCCTGCGATACCCGGTGAAGGTGATGGTGGCGGCGGCGCTCCTCTGGGCCATGCTCGCCGGCATGGGAGCCGACGCGCTGGGGCGGACGGACCGGCGGCGCCGGCGTCTCACCGTCCTCGCGCTGGCCGTGGTCGCCATCGGCCTGGCCGCCAGCCTGGGAATCGCCTCCGCCACCCGGCCGGACGAGCTCGGGGCCGCCTTCCTCCAGCGCCGCGCGCTTGATCCTCCGTTTTCCGTCGCTCTCGTGCCCGTCGCTCGGCGCGTGCTGCTTGCCGTGGGGTTCGCCACCGCGGTCGGCGCGGCCGCCCTTCTCGCTCTCGCCCCCGGGCGGCGGTGGACCGCCACCGTCGCCTCCCTCTTCGCCATCGTCGACCTCCTCGTCGCGAACGAAGGCCTCAACCGCACCTGCCCTCCCGAGCTCATGGCGTGGCGGCCGCCGGCGGTCGACATCGCACGCGCGCCCGACGGCGGCCGTACCTACGCCTATGACTATTACGTCGCCACCCGGGGGCGTGCGTCCCTCTCACACGCCGCCTACGCCCTGGCCACGCCGCCCGCCGATCCGTCGGTGGGGGCGGTGGCGCTCCGCGGGGCCCTGTATCCGTCCGTGCTCGCCCAATGGGGTGTGGAGAGCAGCTACGACCTCGATCAGCAGGGGCTCTTCCCCAAGGAGCTGGCCGTCCTCTCGCGCGGCCTCCGCATCGTGGAGGGCACGCCCGTCCACCTCAAGCTCCTGCGCATGGGCGCCGTCGCCCGCGTCGCGGCCATGCACACCGCGGGGTTCGACGACCTCGCGCCGGTGGCGACGCTGCCCACGCTGTTCCAGGAGCCGCTGCGTATCTATGCCGTCCCCGACCCCGTGCCGCGCGTCCACGTCGTCGGCGGCGTCGTCGTAGCGGAGGGAGACGCCGCGCTCGCGGCGCTGCAGGACGCGTCCTTCGATCCCGCGCGCGCCGTCCTCCTGCCTGCCGGCGCCGCCGTTGCCACGCCGCCGCGCGCTCCCGGCCGGTGCCAGATCGTGAGCTGGAAGCCGGACCGCATCGTCGTGGAAGCGGACATGGACAGCCCCGGATACCTGGTCTTCGCGGACACCTACGATCCCGGCTGGCGCACCCGCGTGGACGGACGGCCCGCGAAGCTCTGGCGCGCCGACTTCGCGCTGCGCGCGGTCGAGGTGCCCGCCGGCCGGCACGTCGTCGAATCGACGTATCGCCCGCTTTCGGTGGGCCTCGGCCTCGCGGTATCGGCGGTCAGCGCGATCCTCGGCGCCGCCGCCTGGTTGCGGCGTGGCGTCTGAAGTCGCTCCGGTGAGCAACGAGCGGACGCACTCGTCCGTGTGGACGGCCAACCTGCGCCCGCCGTCGCTCCATCGGCACACGCTCGTGTTCGCCATCCTGCTCGGCGGCCTCGTCCTGGCGTTGTTCCGCGACACGATCCTGCGCGGCCGCGTCTTCTTCCACCGCGACGTGCATCTCATGTGGTACACGCAGGTGGAGACGTTCGTGCGCGCGGTGACCGCGGGGGAATGGCCGGTGTGGAACCCGTACATCGGGTTCGGCCAGCCCCTGCTCGCGGACGCGAACACGCAGCTCCTCTATCCCCCGACGTGGCTGCACCTGCTGATGCGGCCGTGGAGCTACTACACGGTCTACGCGGTGGCCCATCTGCTCCTCGCGGGCACGGGTCTCTACGCGCTGGGTCGCCGCCTGGAGATGACGCGCGCGGGAGCGGCGACGGCGGCCCTGGCCTGGGCGGCCTCCGGCCCGCTCCTGTCCGTCGTGGACATGTGGAACCAGCTCGCGGGCGCGGCCTGGATGCCCTGGGCGGGCCTGGCCGCGATCCTCGCCCTCCGCACGGGCGAACGCCGCTGGGCGGTGGCGTGGGGCATGGCGCAGGCCGCGCAGGTGGTGGCCGGCTCCATCGAGGCCGCGCTCATGACCGCGACCGGCGTCGTGGCCTACGCGATCGTGATGCGGCCCTGGCGCGAAGGCGGGCCCCCGCTTCGCCGGCTCGTGGGCCTGACCGCGCTCGCCCTGGTCATCGCCGTGGGGCTCTCCGCCGGGCAATGGCTTCCGTCCCTGGCCGTGGCCGCGCGCTCGGCGCGCGCCCATCTGCCCGCGGAGACGCGCACGTACTGGTCGGTGCATCCGGTGGGACTCCTGCAGATGTGGTTCCCCGTCCCGCTCTCCTCGCTCCACATCAGCCCCACCCTCCGCGCCGCCCTCTTCGAAGGCCGGGAGCCGCTGTTCGCTTCGCTGTACCTGGGCCTGCCTTCGCTCGCGCTCGTCGGGGCCGCCCTCGCCGCGCGCCGCCGGGTGTGCGCGCTGCTTGCGGGCGGTTTCCTGATCGCCGTCGTCATCGCACTGGGGCGGCACACGCCGGTCTACGAGATCCTCGCCTCTGTGCCACCCCTCAGTGCCGTCCGCTATCCGGTCAAGGCCACGCTGGCCGCATCGCTGTGCTGGGCACTCCTGGCCGGCGCGGGGTTCGACGCGTGGGCGAGCGGCGAGGCCTTCGCGCGCCGCCGCTGGCTGCTCCTCGTGATCGTGCCCATCGGCGTGGCCACTCTCGTGTCCTCGGCGCTCGCCGGCGCTCTCGGCCGCTGGCCGGATCGGCTCGGGCCGATGTTCCTGGCCCCCCCCGAGCCCGACATCCCTTTCCGCGAGCTGCTTCTCGGCACCGTCCCGAGCCTCGCCTTCGCGGCCTTCGCGGGGGCGGTGGCGTCGATCGCGGCCATCTTCCGCCTCGTCGCCTCGCGACGCTTCACGCTGCTCGCCGTGGTGGTCGCGGCCGCGGCCATCGTGCCCACCGCGGTCTGGCACGACGGCGTCTCACCCATGGCGCCGCGCGATCTCTACACGCTGCGGCCTCCGCTGGTGGCGGCGCTGAGCCGGCCCGACCACGCGCGCACCTACGTCTACGACTACAACGTCGTCGGCAAGAGCCGGAAGTATCTCGGGCGGGATTTCCCGTACGAGATCACGCGCGGCCTGCCCGACTGGCCGTACCCGGCCACCAAGGCGCTGGTCCTCCGGCTGTCCATGTTCCCTCCCGTCGGCGGAGCGTGGGGCATCCCCGGGAGCTTCGACCGCGACACTCCCGGCCTGGCTCCGCGCGTGCTGTCCGAGATGAGCGACCTGCTGCTCCTGGTGGAAGGCACGGCCGCCCACCTCCGGCTCCTTCAGCTCGGCGACGTCGCGGACGTGGTCGCCCTGCACACCGAGGGCCTGCAGGCCTTGAAACCCGTCCTCACCGCGGATGCGCTCATGCAGGAGCCGGTGCGCGTGTTCGAGGTCCCGGACTTCCTTCCACGCGCCTACGCGGTGAGCGGTGCCCGTATCGCGGATGGCGGCAGCGCGCTGCGTCTCCTGCTCGACGCCCAGTTCGATCCTCGCCGCGAGGTGGTGCTCCCGTCGGGCTCCCCCGCCGCCGGCGATCCCGACTTCCGCGGCACCGTCGCCATCACGCACCTGGGCACGGACCGGATGGCCCTCGATGCCAACCTCAGCGCGCCCGGATACGTCGTGATCGTGGACGCGTTCGACCCGGGATGGCGGGCGCGCGTCGACGGGCGCGAGACCGAGGTCCTGCGCGCCAACGCCGCCTTCCGCGCCGTGGCCGTCGGCGCGGGCCGGCACGTGATCGAGATGCAATACCGCCCGCGCGCGCTCGTCACCGGTCTGGCCCTCACCGCCTTCTCCGTGCTCGTCCTGGCCGCAACGGGAGCCGCCCACTTCACCCGGCGGGCGAAGGCATGAGCCTGGAGCAGCTCGAGCGGAACCTCGCGATCTGGCGGCGCAAGCCGGCGCTGCGCCTCGTTTATGAGGTCTGGTTCGACCTCCTGCTCGCGCCGCTCCCGCGGGGGGCAGTCGTGGTCGAGGTCGGGGCGGGCATGGGTACGTTCGCGCAGCACGCGCGGGCGCGCCGTCCGGACCTCCGCTGGATCGCCAGCGAGCTCGCGGTCACGGGATGGAACGACATCGTCGCGGACGCGCTCCACCTGCCGCTGCGGGACGCGTCGGTGGACGCGGTGGTCGGTGTCGACGTCCTGCATCATCTCGCTCGCCCGCGTTGGTTCTTCACGGAGGCGGCGCGCGTCCTGCGCCCGGGCGGCCGGGTGGCCCTGGTGGAGCCGTGGGTCACCGCGCTCTCGTTCGTGATCTACCGGTACTTCCACCAGGAGAGCTGCTCGTTCACCGATCCCTGGCAGCCGTTCGCGGAGAGCGGCGACACCACCAAGGCCGCCTTCGACGGCAACGCCGCCGTGCTGAACCTCGTCGTCCGGCGGGCGGGTTCGGAGGAGTGGCGAAGGCTGGGGCTGACGCCGCCGCGCGTCGAGCTGCTCAACGGCGTGGCCTACACCCTGACCCTCGGCTTCCGCGATCCGTCCCTGCTGCCCGCGGCGGCCGCGCCCGCGGCCATCCGCGTCGACCGCTGGCTGCGCCCTTTGGCGCCGCTGCTCGCGCTGCGGGCCCTCGCGGTGTGGATTCGGGAGAGCTAGACCAGGCGAACGAGCGTGTGGGGACGCGTGCGGCATTCACCGCGTCCGCGGGCCCGTCGCCGTGTCTGGTCCTTCGCAGCGCGTACCCGCCTCGGGCTCGAGTTGGATGCTGACGTCGCGGCGCACCATCACGTAGTAAGGAAGGCCATCGCCGTAGTAGTAGCCGAGCCAGCAACGGCCAGCCAGACGGTAGCCGCGGCCAAGGGCGGTGCGCCAGTCCGGATCGTCCGGCCAATATTGGGGCTGGATGACGATCGCGCCGTATGTCGCGCTCGCGAGGCGCTCCGCTGCTGGCTACGGACGGAACAGCTCGCCGAGCTTGATCGGATCGGTGATTCCCTCGGACACGGAGTCCACGCGGCCTCCGGGAGCCACGCGCACCATGAAGGGCACGTGGTGGAGGCGGAACATCTGATTGAGGGCGGGCCCGGGAGAGCGGAGGACCGGGAACGCGATCGGCATCGCGTCGAAGAACCCGGGCGGCTCGCGGTCGAGCATCACGCCGTAGACCTCGAGGTCCTTGGGCCGGCGCGAGTAGTACTCGTTCCAGAGCGGGATCATCTTGTGGCAGACGGGACAACTGCTGAGGAAGAACAGGACGAGGGTGTTCTTCCCCTTCGGGAAGTCCACGCGCTGCAGGGTTCCGTCGAGCCGCGAGGCCTGGAAGGCGGTCACGACGTCCCCCGGGGCGAGCGGCGCCGGCGTGGGTGAGGCCGCCGGCCCGGGCGCGGGCGACGCGGGCGGCGCCGCTGCGAGCAGGGCGGGCAGGCTCAGGGCGAGGCCGACCGACAGGACAGCCCCCGCCCGCTCGCGGGTCAGGGTCCGTACTTGGCGAGTTCGCGTCTCCATATCGGTGATCGCGGGCTGAGGGACGCCTTGCCCGTCGAAGCATTGTACTCGAAGGGAGTCCCCACCGCGTCCACGACGGGGGCGGCGGTGAGGCCGGAGCGACGCAGCTCTTCGAGGCTCGCGGGCGGCCGGCCGGCCCGCCGCGCGAACTCCATTGCGGCCTCATTGAGGGCGTCGATGGCGTCGAGGGATTGCAGCTGTGCCAGGTGGAGGCCGGCGTTGTCCTTCAACTGCCCCGGCTCCGACTGCTCGTAGATCTGCTGCCAGAGCATCTTCGCGCTCTGGCGCTCCCCACCTTTCACGAGCACCTGGGCCGCGAGCGCCTTGAGGAAGGGCGGCGCCCCGGGGACCCGCGCGCCCTCCATGAGGGCCTCCGACGCGTGGGCGCCGTCGCTGAGGAAGAAGAAGTAGAACATCCCGAGGTCCTGGCGGAGCCGCCAGTCCCGCGGGTTTTGGGCGACACCGCGCCGCAGCAACGCGACCGCCTCTTCGGGCTTCCCCGCTCCCATCGGCCAGGGCTCGGCGAGGAACGTCGCTCCGTACCGGTACGCGATGACCAGACGCGGATCGAGGGCCGTCGTGATGTTGACGAGGGGACCGAGCAGGTCGAACCGCTTGTCCGTGGAGAAGGCCCGCTGCCCGCCGAAATACTGCACCGTCCGCAGCCAGTAGATGTCCGCCATCAGGTTCTCGAACCCCGGGGTGAGGCGGCGGACGTGTTCGCCCGACCAGAGGTAGAGCGCTTCGTGCTGGACGCGGAACGACCCGAGACGGCCGTCGATGCGCTGCTGCACGAGGGGCAACACGGGCAGGAGCAGGAGCGCGAGGTAGGGAATCAGCCTCACACGAACTCGCGGCGGCGGAAGGCGGCCAGGGCGATGCCGAGCACGAGGGCCACGTAGACGGCGGCGTAGACGGTGACCCATCCGAGGTCGCCCGTGGAAACGGGGTCGCCGTACACGACGCGGTCCTTGAAATCGAAGTTGCGGTAGTTCGGCAGAGCGTAGTACAGGCCCTGGATGAGCCAGGCGGGAGCGCCGGGCGCGACCTCCTTCATGTTGCGGATCACGTCCGAGAAGCGGCCGGCCACCACGAGGATCAGGGAGGCGAACGCGGCCAGCGCCGTCGACGTGAACAGGATCGAGAAGAGCAGCACCACGGCCACGGTCAGGACGAGGCTCAGGAAGATGGGGAAGACGGCGGCCAGCAGCCGCAGGTCCAGGGGCCGGCCGGTGAGGAGCAAGGTGAGGTAGAGGCCGGCCGCCATCACCATGACGTTGACGAGGAGCGTGAAGCTCAAGCCGGCGAACTTGCCGAGCAGGAACTCGTCGCGGGTGACCGGCTTCGCCATGAGCGGGTAGAGCGACCGCCGCTCGATCTCCTTGCTCACGAGGCCGACGCCGACGAAGACGGCGATGGCCGTCCCGAAGAGGTCCATGGCGGCGAGGGCGATGTCCTTGATGATCTTCTCGTCCTGGCGGATCGAGATCTGGCCGAGGAGCAGGCCGCAGACGGTCATGACCAGCGCGAAGAAGAGGAGGTTGTAGAGGACGCGCTCGCGGATGGTCTCGCGGAAGGTGTTCGCGGCCACGGCCAGGATCCGGCTCAATCCGCGAGGTCCCATTTTGTCGGCGTCCCCATCTCCTTGAAGAAGAACTCCTCGAGCGACTGGCGCACGGGCTGGACGGAGAGGATGCGCCCACCCGCCTTCTCCAGCGCCTGCACCACCGCTCCCAGCTGGGCCTCGGGGACGTGCAGGGTCCAGCGTTCTCCCATCGTGCGCCGCTTCTCCGAGCCGGGCGGCAGCGCGTCCAGGGCCGACTCCGGGATGCCGGTGACCAGGATCTCCATGTGCGTGACGTCGATGTGGAGGATGTCGGAGAGGCGGCCCACCGCCACCAGGCGGCCGGCGCGCATCAGCGCGACGCGGTCGCAGAGCGTCTCCGCGTCGGACAGGATGTGCGTGGAGAAGAAGACCGTCTTCCCGGCCGCCTTGAGGTCGAGGATCATCTCCCGCACGAGCCGCCGCCCGATCGGATCGAGGCCCGACATCGGCTCGTCGAGGAACACGAGGTCCGGCGAGTTCACGAGGGCCTGGGCGAGGCCCATCCGCTGCAGCATCCCCTTCGAGAAGCGCCGCAGGGCGACGTCCGCGAAGGCGGTGAGGCCCACCTTCTCCAGCAGCTCGCGCGCTCGCCCCTGCCGCTGGGCCTTGTCCAGGCCGAAGAGACGGCCGGCGTAGTCGAGGTATTCGCGCGGCGTGAGGTAATCGTAGAAGTTCGGGTTCTCGGGCAGGAAGCCGAGGCGCTGACGGCCCGCGCGATCCCCGAGAGGCGACCCGAGCATCGTGGCCGACCCCGCGTCCGGGAACACGAGGCCGGTGAGGATCTTCAGGGTGGTGGTCTTCCCGGAGCCGTTCGGCCCCAGGTAGCCGAACACCTCACCGGCGGAAACGCTCAACGTGAGGTCGACGAGGGCCGGCTTGCGAGTGGGGCGGACGTGGCCGATGCGATAAGCCTTGCTGAGCCCGCGGATGTCGAGCGCGGCGGTCTCCGCGGAGGCGGTCATCGACCGCGATTCTAGCCTCACCGTGAGCGCTTTGCCGGGAACCGTAAGCGCTATCGCCCTGCTCGAGGGCGGGCTACTTGAGCGGGTTGCAGGCCGCCGCGTTGATGCCCAACGCGGTGCAGCAGGCCCCACCGGTGTTGGTCTGAACGAGGCCGCTGGTGTCGCCGCCGAACCCGCGCACGCCCGTCTTGCCCAGCGTGGCCGGCACCGACTGGTAGCAGAACGCCTCGGAAGCGCCCGTGAGGCCGGCGGCCCCCGACGTGGCCGGCGTCTCGAAGAAGGTGCGAACGTATCCGTTCTTGGTGACGGTCCCGCCGCCGGCGATGACGTTGTCGAGGAACGTCGGGCCCGTGTAGGCGGGCAGGCAACCGGAGGGGATGGCCAGGCACGTGATGCTGCCGTAGAAGCCGGACGCGGTGGCGTGGTAGGCCGCCTCCGCGGAGATCACCGTCCGCGTGTCGCCGATGGCGGCCGCTTCGTTGGCCGACACTCGCGCGCGCAGCAGGCTCGGGATGGCAATGGCGGCGATGATGCCGATGATGGCCACCACGATGAGCAACTCGATCAGTGTGAATCCGCGTTGGCGATCCAATTCCAATCTCCGTTTCCTATGAGCGCCGCATCGGACGAGGTGCGCCGCGTCCGAAGGCGCGATGGCCCAGGGTCTCGGGACGGACAACTGGCGCCGGCCAGTGGGGCCGGAGCCACGACAAATCCAGGGAGAGGGGAACGGAGGGGGGGCCGATCGCCCCCCCTTTGCGAGGTAGAGCTAGCGGACTACTTGAGCGCCGGGCAAGCCGGGAGCAGGCCGTTGTTGTCGCAGCAAACGGCGCTCGGGCTGTTGCTCTGGCCAACGACGCCGCTCGAGTCGCCGCCGAAGGACCGGACGCCGGTCTTGTTGGCGACGGAAGGCTGCGACTGGTAGCAGAACGTGTCCACAGCGCCGGTCAGACCGGTGGTACCGGACGTCGCGGCCGCCGCGAACCAGGTACGCTGATAACCCTGCTTGGTGTTGGTAGCGTTGCCCGCGAGCGAGCTGTCAAGGAACGTGGGACCCGCGTACGTCGGGATGCAGCTCGAAGGCGTCGCCATACAGGTCAGCTGGCCGTAGAAGCCGGAGTTCGCCGACTGATACGCGGCCTCGGCCGAGATGACCGTACGCGTGTCGCCGATCGCCGCCGCCTCGTTGGCGGAGACGCGAGCCCTCAGCAAGCTCGGGATGGCAATGGCGGCGATGATGCCGATGATCGCCACCACGATGAGCAGCTCGATGAGGGTGAAACCCTTCTGGTTCTTCAAATC
>Ga0075425_100001316_pt1 | contig 24240 bp, 17 predicted proteins | sample SoiMethybrSBSTD4_FD_75300 | JGI IMG/M metagenome (GOLD analysis project Ga0075425, IMG submission 75300) | Bulk soil microbial communities from a Populus tree surrounding site in Tennessee, USA - Soil MetaG P. TD hybrid SBSTD4 | ecosystem: Environmental > Terrestrial > Soil > Tree plantation...
CCGCATGAAAAAGAAATCCCGGTTCCTGCAGACGCCGATCGAGCCGTTCGCCGTCGAGGAGGGACTCACCGCCGAGGCGCTGCTCGCGCGGATGGAGCGGATCTCGTTTCAGGGCCGGAACCTCGCGACCGCGCATCGGGTCTGGCAGAAAATGCTGCAGGACGACGTCACGATCTTTCTCGGCATGGCCGGCGCGCTGTCGGCCGGCGGCCTGCGGATGATCGTCGCGCACCTCATCCTCAACCGCTACGTCGATTGCCTGGTCTCGACCGGCGCGAACCTGTACCACGATCTGCACGAGACGCGCGGCCAGCACCACTACGTCGGCTCGCCACATGCCGACGACGCGGCGCTCGCCGACGAGCGGATCGATCGCGTCTACGACACCTATGCCAGCGAGGAAGAGTTCATCTCGAATGACAACTGGATTGCCGAATTCGCCTGCACGCTGGAGACCCGCCCCTACACGACGCGGGAGTTCCTGCACCTGCTCGGCGGCCACCTGTGGCAGACGACCGGACGCGACGGAATTCTCACCGCCGCCTTTCGCGCCAAGGTGCCGATCTTCTGCCCGGCGATCGCCGATTCGTCGATCGGCATGGGCCTGTCGCAGGCACGGCAGAAGCAGGCCGGCGCCGGTTACATCGACACCATCGGCGACATCGTCGAATCGGCGAACCTCGTGATCCGCCGGCCGCGCACCGCCTCGGTGGTGCTCGGCGGCGGCACGCCGAAAAATTTCATCAACCAGGCGAGCGTCCAGGCCGAGTTCTACAGCGACGAGGTCGGCGGCCATCGCTACGCGTTGCAGATCGTCACCGACGTGCCGCATTTCGGCGGCGCCTCCGGGTCGAGCCTCGAAGAGGCGCAGAGCTGGGGGAAGCTGGCGACCGATTCGGCAAAGGTGTCGGTGCAGGCCGACGCCACCATCGCGCTGCCGCTCCTTGCCAGCGCGCTCGCCACTTCCGCGCGACCGCTGCTCGCCGCGCGCAAGAAGCCGCAGTTCACACTCGCGAGCCGCGTCATGACGGTCGACGGACAGACCGTGCCCAGCGAGCGCTTCGAGGGTGTGAATGAACCTGCCGTTTGAATACGATCAGATGACCGTCGGCGAGTTCGGCGGCACCACGCCGACCACCACCGACTTCGAGAAGGCCCGCGTCGTCATCCTGCCGATTCCGCTCGACCGCACCACGTCATACGTGCCGGGTACGCGCAACGGTCCACACGAGATCCTGGTCGCCTCCTCGCACATGGAACTGTGGGACGAGGAAACGCAGACCGACGTCCACAGCATCGGCATCTTCACGCTGCCCGAGATGGATTTTCCCTTCGGGACGATGGACGAGGTGACGCGCGAGATCCGGCGCGTCGCCTCGGAGCTGGTCAAGCGCGACAAGTTTCCGGTGGTGCTCGGCGGCGAGCACTCGATCACCCCCGCGGTGGTCGGCGCGGTTGCGGAAAAGTATGCCGGCCTCTCGGTGCTGCAGATCGATGCCCACGCCGACCTGCGCGAATCGTTCATGGGCACGCGCCACAACCACGCCTGCGCCATGCGGCGAACGCTCGAGTTCGCCCGCACCACGCAGGTCGGCATCCGCAGCCTGTCGCCCGAAGAAGCCGCCGACGCACCGACGCTGCCGACGGAGATTTTCTACGACTACAACATGCGCGAGAACCCGGACTGGATCGATCGCATCGTCGATTCGCTGACCGACACCGTCTACATCACGATCGACGTCGACGGCTTCGATCCGGCGATCATGCCAGCCACCGGCACGCCGGAACCCGGCGGCCTGGCGTGGTACGAAGCGCTCGCGCTGCTCCGCCGCGTGATCGAGCAGCGGAACGTCGTCGGCTGCGACCTGGTGGAACTGGCGCCGATGGGCGGGAACGTCGCGCCAAACTTCCTGTGCGCGAAGTTGATCTACAAGATCCTGTCGTACCGGTTCGGCGGCGAGGTGAATGGCGCCCGCAGCACGAACCTGGCCGCGGGCGGGTAGTCAGCCGCACGCCTCAAGCCGCGGCCTCAAGCTGTTGACGGCTAGCCGACCAGCCCCGGCGGCTGCCGCAGTCAGGCGGCCTTCTTCAGCGTCTCGATCTCGCGGCGCGCGTCGCCGGCGAACGGCGACTCGGGATATTCCTCGACGACGCGATTGAAGGTTTGCTGCGCGTCGTTGCGCTTGCCGGCCTCGAGATACGTGCGACCGAGCTGCATCAGGATCCCGTCGACCGGCAGCGCGCCGTCCTTGCGCTGCGCGAGTTCCTTGAAGGCGTTGATCGCCTGGTCGTACTGACCCGAACGCGCCTGCGCTTCTGCGAGGCCGAGCCGCGCCATCTGGCCGTAGAAGCCGTCGCCATTCTTCGCAATCACCTGCTGGTAGGCTTCGATCGCACCCGGAGCCGTGCCGAGCGACATCGACAGGGCCCCCTGCTGATACCGCGCGAAAGTGCCGGCTTCGGTCGACGGATAGGCGTCGGCGGCGATCTTGAACTTGGTCAGCGCGGCCTGCGCGCGTTCGCGTTCGGTCGGAAAATACAGGCCGCCGGACGGCGAGCCCGGCGCCGGCGGCGGGCCGACGCGCGCGTCCTGGACCGCCATCGCTTCGGCGAGGAGTCGCGTCGCCTTGCTCTGCACGTGCTCTCGCCACGCGAAGAATCCGAGCGCCGCGGCGCCGACCACCACGGCGATGGCGATAATCGCCGTCGTCTCGCGCCGCCGCGCTTCGAGTTGCTCGCGCGCCTGTCGCGCAAAGGTCTGGAGCTCGTTTTCCTTCAGGTGCTGACGTTCCGTTCTCTTCATGATGCTCAACCAATTGTAACCGGATCCTGCAGGTCCACGAGGATCGGTCGCCGTCGCGCCGCTACACCGGTGCTCAGTTCGTCATCGGCAGATGGCCGGGGTCCTGAGCGGGTTGGGCCGCCCCGGCGCTCTGCCAGAATCCGCGGATGATCACAGCGCACGACGCGACCGGAGCCCGGATCGCGATCGTCACCGGGACGACCCGCGGCATCGGCGCCGCCGTTGTCGAACGCCTGCTCGAGCGCGGGTGGTCGGTGGTCGGCGTCGCCCGTCACCTGCTGCCTAGAAGCTCGATCGCGCTCGCTTGGTCCTCGGGCGCGATGGCCACGCGCCGTTCACCGAGCGCCGACTCGGTCGGTGAGGACGGGATCAGCGGCCAGCCAGGATGAAGACGCCTGCGAGCAACGCCAGGACAGCCATGAGCGGAAAGGGCAGCCCCAGCGAAACGAGCCCTGCCAGGCCAGAGAGGATCAGCCAGATCGCGAGCAGTAACATACCGACGTTTCGCTGAAACCGAGCCGCCATCGGTCCCTCCTCAAAAGGATCCAGAATTCGATCAGGGTGTGCGCTGCGCGGAATCTAGCACGGCTATCATTGATTGAACGGTTGGGTTTGACTGCCTGAGACAGCCCGACGAACGGCGACGGCGCAGCGGCCGGTACGAACAATGCGTAACCGCTCAAGGACACGTAGGAGGAGGGAGCTTCCTTGACGGATATCGTGGACGTCGATAACCCCGAACTGGTGAACGACCGGCGACAGTCGCCGCGACGTGGCAACGATCGACGTAATTTGGCCGCGCGAGTTCCTGGCGTGTGGACGGCAGCCCAGCGAGAGGCCTATCTCGCGGAGCTGAAGGCGCGCCGTGGAGAACTTCTAACAAGCCGTGGAGAACCTGTGATTCACGACCGCCGAAAATCGCAGGCTCGCGGCAAGGACAGGCGCGATCTCAGCACGCGCCCTCCCGGCGTGTGGACGGAGGAGGAGCGGCAGCGCTTTATCGCCGAGCGGCAGCGACGCACGGCCGAGATGGTCGCCGACGATCCGCGGCGGATCTAATCGCCTCGGACAGCGACCCCCGTTCGCCTCTTCGGGCCGCGCGCCTGCACACAATTCGCTTCGACGTGTGTTCTCCGTGAAGAAGTTACAGTTTCGGCCTACCGTCGGCGCGTCGCGATCGCCGATACTCGACCGCTCCAACAGGGGCTATACCGATGCAAAACGTATCGACGATGAATCCGGCTCCGGCGGCGCCGCATCTCGTGTGCCCGGGCGCTGACCTTTCGCGGGACGGCCGGCCGTGACCGATTCACCGGATCGTCGCGACCATCCCGGGTCGGTAACGGAACGGCGGCGTCTGTTCGACCGCCGCAGCCATCTGGAACACGCAGCCGCGCTCGCGAGCCAGGCGGTCGCGATGCGCACGCTTAGTGATGACGGCGCGCGGAAACTGACGTCCATCGCGAGGGAACTCGAGCTGGTCCGGACGCCGACGGCGCCATTGATTCAGCGGCAGATGGCGCTTGACCAGATCCTGCAGACGCTCGAAGAGCTGATGGTCGTCGGCGAACAGCTGCGCACCGAGGTGGAAACGTTCCGCCACGGCGTGCTGCAGGCGTCAGCCGAGGCCAAGAAACGGTAAAAGTCGCGGCATCAAAGCTCGAACGCAGGCTCTGAGCGGCAACCCGCCGAATAACGGGACCAGACCAGGCACGTGTTCGGGCGAAGACAACGCGTTGAAGTGGCGCGCCCGGCCAGAATTGAACTGGCGGCCCCCCGCTTAGGAGGCGGGTGCTCTATCCGCTGAGCTACGGGCGCACTGTGGAGTGAAACGTAAGTGTAGCGTGCCTGCGCCGGTTTGACTCCAGTCGAAGACTGACGTGCGGATGCGCACGGTCGGTCAGTTCGAGGCGAAGTGACTGGCGATCGCCGCCCCCCATGCCTTGAGCACGTTCCACAGGCGGTGGTTCATTTCGCGATCCGCTCGGGCCTTCCAGGCCATCGCGACGGCACAGGCTCCGAACGCGATCCCCATGGACACGGTATCGGGCCACCACGGCATTCTGTCGGCCGCGACCGCATGGAGCGCAATCGGAACGACGACGCCCCCAGCCAGGAACATCGCCACGTAAAGCCTCATTGCTGCGGTCCTCTCTAAAGAGTAGCCGATCGCTCGAGCCCGCATGCCGGCAGACACGTCGGCGCCGGCCATTCACATATGATCTCGACGTGCGCGCATGGGTTGCGCGCCTCGCCTTGATCGCCGCCGCCGTGGTGCCGTTCGTGCCGGCGGCCGCGGAGTTCGCCAGGCGCGGCGTTCCGGACTATCTCTTCACGGGCGACGGCGCCACGCTCGAACTGCGAGTGCTGCATGCGGCTCACGGCGGGCAACTGCTCGGCGCCTACTCGCGGTTTTACTGGAACCATCCTGGGCCAGCGTTCTTCTATCTTGCGCTGCCGGTCTACGAAGCCTTCCACGAGCGCGGGCCGGCACTGAACCTGTTCATGCTCGTCGTGAACGCGATCGCCGCGATCGCGATCGTGCTGCTGGCGCGCCGGCTGCGCGGCGATCCGTTCGCGTGGCTGGTCGCGGCCCTGCTGGCGATCGCGGAACTCGTCGCGATACCGTTCGTCCAGACCGGTGAATGGAATCCGGTCTCGCCGATGTTCCCGCTGGTGCTGCTCTCGTTTCTTGGCGCGGCGCTCGCCTGCGGACAAATCGAGATGTTGCCGGCCTTCACGTTCGTGGCGTCGGTGATCGTGCAAACGCACATCGGGTACGTGCCGGAAGTCGCGGCGGTGGCCGGCGTTGCCGCCGCCGGCGGCCTGTGGCATCTAGCTCCACGCTCGCACGGTGCGTGGCGGCATCCACACCGGAAGGAGCGGTGGATTGCCGTCTCCACGGCCGCCGCGCTCGTCGTCTGCTGGAGCCTGCCGCTGTACGAATCGGTAAGGCATCGTCCCGGCAATCTGAAACTGCTGGCGGAGTTCTTTGCCGCACCGCATCCAGCCGAGCACACGTGGGAGCTCGTCTTGGCGACGGTGTTCCAGGGGCTGAGTGTCGTACCGGCGGCGATTGCACAAACCTGGCGCATCGCCGTCCCACCGCCGGGTCCGCTGATCGGCGAGGCCATCACTCTCGGCGAGCTGGCGCTGGTGGCCGGCGCGCTTTCCGCGGCGTGGCGGTGGCATGACACGACGCTTGGCGTCTTCGCCGCCATCGCGCTCGCCGAGATCGTCGCTGCCGTCGCGGCAGTCCGCGGGATCCGAGGCGAGGTCCTGCCCTACTTGGTGCTGTGGATCGCAATTCCTGGCCTGATGGCGATGGTGGCCGGCGCCGCATGGCTCACGCCGCAAACGGGGCGCGGCGGCAGCGTGACGATCGCGTTCGGCGCGGTCGCGCTCGTGCTCGCGTTAATCGCGCCGGTGCCACGCGCGCCGATCGTCCGCGATCGAGATGCGGCGGCCGAGCAGCTCGCGCACGACGTGCAGGCGGCGCTCGCCGCGCATCATGTCGACCGTCCCGTCGTGCGGATCGCCTCGCACTACATGTGGCCGTCGGTCGCCGCGATCGTTCTGCACCTGTACAAGCAGCGTGTGCCGATCTTCGTCGAGCGGGCCTGGGCATTCATGTTCGGCACGCGGCTCGCCGAAGATGGGCAGGAACACCCGAGCGTCGTAATTGGCGATCGATACTTCGCCGATCACGCCAGCCAACAGCCGCAGTTGACGCCGCTCGCGCACTCGAGTGACGTGTTCGTCTTTCTCGAGGAGGCGGGGTTTCTTCAGCATCACCGGCTGGCATCGGCTGTCAGCCTCGTGTCGGCAGCCGGCATCGCGGGCGACGCGCACGTCGCCGTCGACGGGCAGATTCCGTTCGACGGCACGCCGTGGAATTCGGCGGCGTCGCTCGTGCTGCCGACGACCGGCAGCGCGGTGACGGTCGCGGTGCCGAAGGAGGCAGTCAGCGGCGTGTTCGCATCGGTCGACGGCAACGATCTCTATGCGCTCCGGTGTGTCGGCGGGCCGGATCTGTCCTGGTCGATCGGGGTCGACCAGCCGGCGATCGGAACCGTTGGCATGCGGACGCGGCTGCTCTTCTCCGATCGCGTCAGCGAATGCGCGGCGATTCAGCTCGCGCCCGCCTCGGGCGACGGCTCGTATTCAGTCGCAGAGATCGGGTTCCTGCGGAAGTGATGGTGGTTGACGTCCACCCTGAAAGGGTGACCTACGGTAGGCGCACCCTTTCAGGGTGCCCACGATGACCGAGAGTGCGTTACCGCGTCGAGACGAGCCGCAAGCCCGAGGACGCCGCTTTGTCGGCGGCCACCGCGGCATCGGCCGGAACGACTCCGCGCGAGGCTGCGGCGATGTCGATTGTCGCCGCGAGATGCGGGGAAACCATCTGCAGCAGGCGACCGGTGTCCTCGGCAAACGGCTGCGAGCCGTAGAGCGTCAGCACGCCGACGAGGGCGTCGCCTCGCACCAGCGGCACGCTCACGCAGTACTGCAGCGTGCCGAGCGATCCCTCCCGGTGGCCGGGCAGATCGAGCGCCGCCTCGGAGTTCACGATCGGTTGCCGCTGCACCGCCACCCATCCGGTGAGCCGCTCGCCCATCGCGACGCTGGTACCGCGCAGCACCCCGGCCGCGGGACCAAAGGCGTCGACCACGGTGAGGTGATCGCGGCTCGCGCTGGGCAGGAACCAGGCCCCGGTGACGCCGGGCATCAGGTCCTCGAGCAAATGCGATTCGAGCGCGAGCACGTCGGCGATTGTCGCATCGCCCGATGCGACGCGCGCCAGGCTGACGAACGCGAGCACGCGCGCCGAAGCGCCGGTTTCCCGGGCCGAGTCGGGCAGCGGCGCGATCTCCGGCTGCCGCGATTGCGTGATCTTCTGCAGCACCTCGCGATGCTCGACCGCGTCGGCGGCGGCGACGCTGATGTCGCGGTAGACGCGGATGAACGTATCGACGACGTGCGGATCGTACATGCGGCCGCGCCGCTCGAGCAGGATGTCGATCGCCGCCTGGTCGGTCATCGCACGGCGATACGGCCGGTCGGACGTCAGGGCGTCGAAGCAATCGACAACCGACAGGATCCGCGCGCCGATCGGAATGTCTTCGCCGCGGATGCCGCGCGGGTAGCCGGAGCCGTCCCAGTTCTCGTGATGCGCGCGAACGATCGGCACCACCGGGTAGGGGAACTCGACGAGCGACAGGATGTCGGCGCCGACATCCACGTGCAGCTTCATCTTCTCGAATTCCGAGTCGGTGAGCTTCCCCGGCTTGTTGAGGATGTGTTCGGGCACCGCCAGCTTGCCGGTATCGTGCAGCAGCGCCGCGGCCTCCATCGCTTTCAGCGACGGCTCGTCGGCGATCCCGAGCGCGCGCGCCAGGCCGACGGCGTAGGCCTGGACGCGGCGGACATGGCTGTGCGTGCAGTCGTCCTTCGCGTCAATGGCCATCGCCAGCGTTTCGACCGTCGACAGGTAGAGCCGATCCATGTCGCCGAGGTGCTTCTTCGCATCCTCGAGCCGGCCGAACGTGGCGCGCAGCGTCAGATAGAACACTGCAAACAGCGGCAGGATCATGGCCGCCGCGGCCAGGCTCCTCTGCTGCAGCAGGAGGACGAGACAAAAGGCGATCGATGCAGAGCCGAGATAGCCGATCCACAACCAGCGGAAGTTCTTGCGCCAGACTTCGACCGGCGAAACATCCACGTCAAGACCGATCGCGACCGCGGTGAACGCCGAATTCAGCGCGAAGTAGACGATCACGTAGGCGACGAGCGGGAAGGCCAGCGGCGCAATCGGATCGCTGCCGAGGGCGAGCGGCCGCACGCCGGCGAGCGCGAAGAACACCCGCGACGCGACCGCCATCGACGTCGCCAGCGCCGCGGTGTTGAAGACGATCTGCCGCGGCCGCTGCCGGCGGTGCAGCGAGAACAGCAGGCACGATGTCGCAATCGTCAGCGTGCCGGGCCCAGGACCGAACAGCAGCGTCGTGCTGATGAAGAAGGTGTCGTCGACCGCCATGTTCGCCGACACGGTCGAGAAGTGCACGCGAAAGCAGCCGGCGAGAATCGTCGCCGCGGTGAGCAACAGCCACGCCACCGGCTTCGGCATGTGCGCCGCCGACACGGCGGCGTCGGCCAGCACGACGACGCCGGCGGCGGCGATCACCTGCAGATAGGTGCGCATCGCCGGCCGCATCGGCGCCGTTTGGCGTGGCGTGCTCACGGTCGTCCTACTGCGCGCTCTCGTCCGGGGTCGTCGAATCGCCCCAGAGGATCGCGTCGCTGTCGTTGGTCGTGTCACCCCACAGAATGGCCTGGCCCTGCGGGTCGTAAATCGTGTCGCCCCAGAGGATCGCCTTGCTGCTCGTCCAGTTGCCGATCTGGCCGTACTGCAGGTTCTTCGGCGCGATGGAGGCCAGCGGGTTGAGCAGGCCGAGCAGGTTCAGGTCGCCGTATTTCAGGAGCGACGGGTTCAGCCAGACGAGCGGCGTTTCGAGCACCGATAATAGCCGGATGCCGACGCCGCCGTACAACCGGCCGCCGAGCGTCCCGGCATCCCAGAACGAGACGCCGCTCGACGTCACGCCGAGGCCGCCGACGACGGTGTTCAAGAGCGAGCTGACGAGGCCGCTCGACGCCAGCTTCCGCGACGCCCAGAAGTTCACGCTGCCGGCGCCGGCGCCCATCAGGCCGCCGTTCGACACGTAGGTCGCGCCGTTCTGGATCGCGAGCTTCACCTGCGCCACCGACAGCCCGGGCGTGCCCTGCAGCAACAGTGCGACACCGCCGCTGACCATCGGCGCCGCCATGCTCGTGCCGCTCAGCGTCATGTAGGCGTTGGTGCTCGAGCCGGCGAGGTGAATCGTCGGGTAGAACGTCGGCAGGTACGAGCCGTTCGCCTGCAGCGACACGATCTTGTTGCCGGGCGCCGCGACGTCGGGCTTCACCGCGAGATCGAACCGCGTCGGGCCGCGCGAACTGTAGCTCGCGACCGCATCGTCGCTGCGCTTGGCGGTGCCGAACGTGTTGAGCGCGCCGACCGTCAGCGCGAGCGGCGAGTTGCCGGGCGAGGTGATGCTGCCGAGGACCATGTGGCCGTCGGCCGACTTGCCCGAGTTCCCCGCCGAGACGACCACCACGATGCCGTTCGCAACGGCGTCGGCGACCGCTTCGCACAGCGGATCGGTTGCGGACGGCTCCATCACGGGGTGACCGAACGAGATGTTGATGACGCGGATGTTGTATTTCGACTTGTTCGCGATCGCCCATTCGATGCCGGCAATCGCGTCGCTGGTGAGGCCGGTGCCGTCGGCGCCGAGAACGCGGACGTTGACGAGGTTCGCCGCGGGCGCGATGCCGCCGGTGTAGAGCGACGTCACGCCGCTGGCCGCGCTGCCGGCGCCGGTGATGATGCCGGCGACGTGCGTACCGTGGCCGTAGGCATCCGCCACGCTGGGATCGCCCGTGACGAAGCTGACATTCGCGACGATCCTGTTGGTGAGCGCCTTGTGCGCGGAGATGCCCGAATCGATCACGGCGACGCCGACGTTCTGACCGGTGACGCCCGGGATGCCGCCGATGCCGAGCAGGCCCGACGTGCCGGCGCGCACCTGATCGGCGGCCGTCGACTGGTTCGAGACCGACATCCAGGTCTTCACCGGAATGTCGCCGGACAGGTGATCGACGGCGGCATCGCTGCCAAGCGCCTCGATCTCCGCGCTGTTCGCGGCGACGACGGCCGCGTGCTCCAGCCGCCGCACGACCTGCAGGTGATAGCGCGCGGCCAGCGCGTCGATCGTTGCCGCGTCACCGTGCACGAGCACACGGGCGCGTGCCGGCGTTTTCCGTTCGAGGTGGCGCAGGAGATCGTCCGACAGATGGGCGCGATGGTCCCGCGGCGCGCCGCGGAGGCCTAACCCGGAGCAGCAGACGATGCCGACGACCGCGACGATCTTGTAATTGTTTTTCATATGCGTCAGAGACACGAAAGACATGTTTGGACGTTAGTGCGCCTCAAGAGCAAGTGCACGGCCAAGATAAGATGGCCACGCCAACACTTACTAAAGTGTTCAATGCCAGCGGGTTTCGTCGATTCGGCGTCGCTGCACATCGCTGCACCCTCGTACCGCAAATGCACACGGCACAAGGCTGCAATCGCGGCCGACGCGATAACGAATTGGAATTTCTGCCGGATTTCCGTCGGTGCTCCGTTTCGCAACAGTGCCGCGAAATCGAGCACGCCTGGAACACGCCCGCGACCTCAGATCGTGCGCGGGTTAGCGGAGAGGATCTAAGGAGTACGTTTTGAGAATCGTGTAGCTGCGGGAAAAATCGTCACGCCTGCAGCGCCTGCAGCGCCTTCGCGACGCGGACGTACTCGGCATAGCGGCGCTGGTAGCGATCGAGCTTCTCGTTCTCCACCGCATCGAGCTTGCCGCGCGCCACGTCGGAGTTGCCCGACGCGGCCAGTTCGGCCGCGGCCACGGTCGCCTTCAATTTGTACTCAGCGTCGTGCGCGCGTTCCCACGCCAGCCACTCGGTGGTCCACTGCGCGTGCGCGGCCTGCAGGTCGGCGGCGCTGAACGGGAATGTCGCGCCGGCAGCGCGATCGATCGCCGCAGCCTCGGCCGGCAGCAGCTGCCGCGCCAGCTTCGCGATCGGCTGCCACACCAGGTACATGCGCGGATCCTGCTGCGCGGCGGCAATCGCCGGCGCGAACAGTTGAATGAGCGACAGGGTCCGCGCCGCGGCACGCGCCTCTCGCGCCGCACGCAGCTCCGCGACGAGCTGCATGGCGCTCCACGCGACCGCGCCCGCAACAATCAATGAGGCGAGGAGGATCACCTAGTACTTGAGCACGGAATGCACCGTTTCGCCTTCGAGGCGGGCACGGCCGTTCAGCGCGACCAGCTCGATCAGGAACGCGAGCGCGTGCACCTGGCCGCCGAGGCGCTTCACCATGTCGGTCGTGGCGCGCGCGGTGCCGCCGGTTGCCAGCAAATCGTCGACGATGAGAACCCGCTGCCCTCGCGCGACCGCATCCTCGTGCATCTCGAGCGTGTCCGATCCGTACTCGAGATCGTAGGTCGTGCGGACGCAGGCCGACGGCAGCTTGCCCGGTTTGCGCACCGGCGAGAAGCCGGCGCCGATCCGATCGGCGACGGCGGCGCCGAAAATAAAACCCCGGCTCTCGATCCCGACGACCAGATCGACGCCCTGATCCTTGAAGGGCATCGACAGGCTGTCGATCGCGGCACGCAGGCCGGCGGCGTCCTGCAGCAGCGTGGTGATGTCGTAGAACAGGATGCCGGCTTTGGGAAAATCGGGGACGTGGCGAATCTTGGCTTTGAGATCATCCATGGTCAGCTGACTGAGAATCCGGTGGTGCGGCCGGTGGGCATCACGGTGTCAACGTCGACCGTCTCGACGCGCGCCGACGCTGGTCCCTGCCGCAGCGCCCGCTCGAAGCGCTCGAGCGCCTCGGCGTCGCCTTCGGCCTGCGCCTCGACGCGGCCGTCCGGCAGGTTACGGATCCAGCCGTGCAGGCCTTCACGCGCCGCGGCCGACTCGGCGAACCAGCGAAAGCCGACGCCCTGCACGCGGCCGGCGATCACGAACCTGCGGGCGATGAGCACGGGGGATGATACTGGCAAGGCAGGAAGGCGGCAAGGCGGGAAGGCAGAAGTTCAAGGCAGAAGGCAGCAAGGCCGAAACGGAAGGCAGGAAGGTAGGAAGTCACGCCAGCGGGGGTCGCTTGCGCTGCTTTTGGGACGCGTTCTCGTTCTGCTGCGCGGTCAACGACGTCTTTGCGAAGATCGCTCGCAGCTCCTTTGATTCCCCGCGCAGACGCTTCGCGTCGTCGGTGACGTTGAGACGCGCATCCCAGATCGTGTCGAGGCAGCCTTCGGCTTCATCGGCTTCCTCTAGCACCGTGCCGACCTTCGCCGTGAATTCTCTGTGCGTCCGCGCTCGACACGCCGCTCGCCAGTTCAGATCGAGACCGGATGCGGCGCCCGCGAGTTGATCCTTCAACCGCCGCGTCTTCGATCCATCGGGAATCGTGTCCAGCAGCTGCAACACGTCGACCCAAAACCTGTGCGTCCGCACTTTCATCTCTTCGCGCCATCGATTCATAGCGCGGACCGGCTGCAGATGATGTGCCTTCAGAAAACATTGGGAAAAACCCCTGACCAACAGCAAAAGATCGCAGCCACTGCCCGGCGCAAACACGTCGCAGTGCGCATTTCCTGCCTTCTCGCACTGCCCTACCTTCCTCCCTTCCTCCCTTCCTCCCTTGCCTTTCTACCTTGCCACCTTCCTGCCTTGAATCCCTGCCTTCCTGCCCTCCCGCCTCCCTGCCTTGTACCGATCACTGCGGCGTCGAAGCCGTCGCAGCTGCTTCGTTCTTCAACGGCTCGGCCTTGATGGCATCGACCTTTTGCCTTTGCAGCAGCTGGTTCACCGATGGCATCCGTGTCTTGGTCGCCGTGTCGAGCCGGCCGAGATGTTCGTCGAGCGAGTTGGACAGCGTGCGGAAGACGGAGTAGGCCTGCTCGGTTGGCTTCACGTCCGCGCTTTCGATCACGCCCTGCAGCGCGGCGATCTTGTTGTTCAACTTGATCGGGAAGTTCAGCGGGTCCTGGCTGCTCTGCAGCCGGACCTGGTAGATCTCCTCCTCGATCCCGCTCAATTGCTTCTCGAAGTCGTCGAGCGCGCGCGTCGCGGCCGGGTCCTTCACCTTGCTTCGCCGATCGGTGATCTGCTGCTTGATGCCGCGAATCAGCAGCACCGCCTCGTTGGCCTGGCTCGCTTTGTCGCGCACTTTGATCGCGAGGTCGAACTGCTCGCGCAGGTCCTGATCGGAAACGTCCTTGAGGACGTGCGGCTCGCGGCGGATGGCAAATGATTGCGACGCGGTCTGTCCGTCCGCGTCGATGCGCACCTGGTAGGTTCCCGGCGGCGCGATCGGGCCGCGCGAGTTCGCCGCCCACATGATCAAGCCCGGGAACTCGGTGGCGCCCGGATAGCGAAGGTCCCAGGTGAGTCGGTGCAGGCCGGCCGTGACCGCCGGATGCGGCTCCGGCGGACGGCGGAAGCCGCCGTCGTCGTCGCCGGCTTGCGGCGGCTTGCGGTCCGCGTCGGCCGGCGTGCCGGTGAAGGTGCGGATCACTTTGCCCTGTGCGTCGACGAACGACATCGTGACTTTCTGCGCCGGCTGCTTCAGGTAGTAGTCGACGGCGATATTGCGATCGAGACCGCGCAGCGCGTCTTCCGGCGTGTAGAGATGCAGATTCTCCGTCGTCTGGAGGCCGCCCTGGCGCAGCGCCGCGATGTTGTCCATCACGTAGAACCCGCGGCCGTGCGTCGCGATGACGAGGTCGCGATCTTCCACCGCGATGTCGTGGACCGGCGTGTCGGGCAGGTTCTGCCGCAGCGACTCCCATTTCGCGCCGGCGTCGAACGACACGTAGACGCCGTGTTCGGTGCCGAGGTAGAGCAGCTTTTCGCGCTTGGTGTCCTCGCGAATCGCGCGCGCGAAGTCGTTCGGCTCGACGCCGGCGGTGATTGGCGTCCAGGTGTCACCGTAGTCGTCGGTGCGGAAGACGTAGGGCTTGAAGTCGTCCTGCTGATAGCGATTGGCGGCGACGTACGCGGTTCCAGCGCGGAAGGGTGACGCTTCGATCAGGCTGATGCGCGCGTAGTCACCGACGCCTTTCGGCGTCACGTTCTTCCAGTTGGTGCCGCCGTTGCGCGTCACGTGGACGTAGCCGTCGTCGGATCCGGCCCAGACCACGTTGCCGTCCTTCGCCGACGGCGCGATGGTGAACACGGTTGCGTAGGTCTCGACGCCGGTGTTGTCCTTGGTGATCGGACCGCCCGAGGCGCCCATGGTCTTCGGATCGTGACGCGTGAGATCCGGGCTGATCTTGGTCCAGCTTTGCCCTTCGTTGGTGGACTTCCAGACGTGCTGCGAGCCGACATAGATCACGTTTGGATCGGTTGGCGCGATGACGATCGGAAAGGTCCACTGGAAACGCTCGGCGATGTCCGCCGACGCATAGCCCATCGGATTGTCGGGGTATGGATTGATTTCCCGTTCCTGGCCGGTGCGGCGATCGAGGCGCGTGATCAGGCCGCCGTAGCTGCCGGCGTAGTAGACATCCGGCGTCCGCGGATCGCTCGCGATGTAGCCGCTCTCGCCGCCGCCCACCGAGTAGAACACCTGATCCGCGCCGCCGCCGGATCCGCCGGGGCCGCCCTGCGGCGGCTGACTCGAGACGCAGGCGGTGCTGTTGTCCTGCTGCGCGCCGCAGACGTGATACGGGACATGTTTGGTCGTGATCACGTGGTAGAACTGCGCCGTCGGCATCGTCTCCGCCGTCCACGTGTCGCCGCCGCTCACCGACACGTTCGCGCCGCCGTCGTTGGCTTCGATCATCCGCTTCGGATCGTCGGCCGCGATCCACATGTCGTGGTTGTCGCCGTGCGGCGGCCGCAGCGTCGTCCACGTCTTGCCGCCGTCGGTCGACTTGTGGAAGTTGACGTTCAACTCGTAGACGGTGTCCCTGGTCTTCGGATCGGCGAAGACACGCGTGTAATAGAACGCACGCTGCCGCAGATCGCGGCGATCGGTCACCTTCGTCCACGTCGCGCCGGCGTCGTCGCTCCGAAAGAAGCCGCCGTCTTCGGCTTCGATCTGCGCGTAGACGCGGTTGGAATCGGCGCCCGACACGCTCAACCCGATCTTGCCGAGCATCGCCTTCGGCAGGCCCGGGTTCCGCGAGATCTCGGTCCAGTGATCGCCGCCGTCGGTCGACTTGAAAATGCCGCTGCCGGGTCCGCCGCTCGACATCTCCCACGAATTCCGGTACGCCTCCCACAACGCGGCGTAGATCACCTGCGGGTTGTTCGGGTCGAGGACGATTTCGATCGCGCCGGTCTTGTCGTCGCGGAACAGCACTTTGTCCCACGTCTTGCCGCCGTCTTTCGATCGGAAGACGCCGCGCTCCGGATTCGGTGCCGCATGATGCCCGAACGCGGCGACGTAGACGACATCGGGATTGGCGGGATCGACGCGAATTCGCGAGATGTTCTGCGTCTCGGCGAGGCCGCTGTGCGTCCACGTCTTGCCGCCGTCGATGGTCTTGTAGGCGCCGTCGCCCTGGATGATGTTGCCGCGGATGTCGGGCTCCCCTGTGCCGATGTAGACGACGTCGGGGTTCGACGGCGCGACGGCGACGGCGCTGACCGACGAACTATGGATGTGCCCATCGGTGACCGCGCGCCAGGTCACGCCGCCGTCGCTCGTCTTCCACAACCCGCCGCCGGTTGCGCCCATGTAGTACTCGTACGGCCGTGCGACACTGCCGGCGACGCCGAGCGATCGGCCGCCGCGCGGCGGCCCCAGGCTGCGCCAGCGCAGCGCGCCAAACGGACCGGCGCTTTCGGCCGGCGGGGCGTCGCCACCGCGCTGCGCCTCGACCGCCCCGGTCGCGAGCAGGAGCAGAACGCATGAAGCTCGTACAAGTCGTCGCATCCGCCGATCTTACTGCGCCTGCGTGACGACGACGTACCGCGCCGGCGGCTGCGGTGCGCGGAACAGCGCGCGGCCGGAGGTGACCGCCATGCCTTCACGCTCGAGCACGACGTGGAGCTTCGCGCCCTGCGCGACGAACTCCTCGTAGGCGTTGTGGCGCATTACGCAGTAGAAGGGCTCAGCTCGCTTGAAGAACGCCACGGCCTCGGCCGGTTCCTCGAACACGTGTACGTGGCGTCCGACATAGAAGCGGTAGGCCGGCGCCCATCGGTTCATCCGGAAGCTGCACATGTGATCGGTCGGTCGCGCATGCGCAGCAACCCATTCGGCCATCTGCGGCACCACTTTCCGCTGCTCGAGCGCGGGCAAGACGAAGGCGATGATCCCGGCGTAGGTGACGAGCAGCGCGGCGGTCACCAGCCACGGCACACGCGGCGGTAGCAGGCCGCGCACGTTGGCGAGCGCCGTCAGTGTCCCGCCGGCGATCGTCACGGCGATCGGCACGATCAATGCCTCACGTGGCAGTGCGAGCCGTGCGATCACGAAGTACCCGCAACCGAGCCCGACGGCCACCAGAAACGGGCCGATGAGATACAGCCCCAGGCGGGACGCCGCGGTCGACGGATCGCGGTGGTGCAGCCGGACGTCGGTCCACGCGCGAGCGCACAGAATGCACAGCGCCGGCGCGGCCGGGAATACGTAATGATCGAGCTTGAAAGTCGACGCGGTGAAGAAGCCGACGATCACCAGCGTCCACGCCCACAGCATCGTCTCGACGTGATCGACCCGCTCGCCGCGCCACACGCACCGCAGGTCGTCGATCATCCGGCCAATGAGCAAGCCGGTCCACGGCAGCAGCCCGGTGGCCAGGATCTGAAAGTAGAACCAGAATCCCGGCTGGTTCGCGAAGCGGCTCGCCGCGAACAGCCGCAGGTTTTCGTCCAGCACGTAGCCGTTGACGAAGTCCTGGCGGAAACGCAGGTACATGTAGCCAAACCAGGGCAACGACACCACGACGATGAGCAGCAGGCCGGCGAACCAGTTCAGCGCGAGAAGACGCCGGCGGAGATCAGCGGACGCCGCGATGAGCACGAGCATCGTCAACGCCGCGAGGACGAGCGCGATCGGTCCCTTCACCAGGACACCGAGGGCGAGGGCAACATATCCGACCCACTGCAGGCGCGGCCGGTCCCGCAGCGCCGCGACCGCGAGGATCGCGGCGCCCCCAAATGTGAACAGCGTGAACAGCGTGTCGAGAATCGCGTAGCGCGACAGCGCGAACAGGCCCGGGTTGGCCGCAACCATCAGCGCCGCAACCGCTGCGACGTCGCGCGAGATCAGAACCGCTGCGAACCAGTAGGTCACCGCGACCAACCCGAGCGCGGCGAGCGCCGGCACCGCACGCGCGCCAAGTTCAGGGTCGCTGATGCTGCGCATCGCCGCCGCCTGCAACTGGTGAAACAGGACGGGTTTGTCGAAAAACGGCTGCTCGTTGAAATGTGGGGCCCACCAGTCGCCGGTCGCGATCATCTCGCGCGACGTCTCGGCATAGTGGGCTTCGTCGGGATCCCAGAAGGTCGGCACACCCAGACGCCAGAACAGCACGACGAACAACAGCGCCGCTCCCAACACGCCGATGCCGACGTCGTGAATCGAAACCTTTCGCATGAGTAATGGGGGGCGGACTATATAATCGCCCGGCTGGATGACCGATAAGTATCGGCGACGGCCCGTAGAGCTTACATGATGGCGCGACTAGTGAAGCACTGTCCGGTGCTGATTGTGGAAGACGACGAGGATCTGCGCGAGATGATGGCGCAACTCCTCACGCTCGAGGGATTTCAGACTGCGACCGTCGCCAATGGCCGCGAGGCGCTCGAGTATCTCCACGAAGCTTCCGCGCCGGACGTGATCCTGCTCGATCTGATGATGCCGGTGATGGACGGATGGGAATTCCGGCGGCAGCAACAGGCCGACCCGGCGCTCGCGCCGGTGCCGGTGATCGTGCTGTCGGCGCTCGATCAGAACCGTGCCTCGAACCTCGACGCGACCGCCTTCCTGAAAAAGCCGCTCGACTTCGACCGGCTGCTCTCGCTCGTCCGCACCTACTGCCACTCGAGCTAGCCACTCACAGACCACGCCCGACATCGAGAGCCAGGCGCAACAACGGGCACGGGCATTGATAAGCTTCTTAGGAGGTGGCCCGGCTTCGACGAATTCGACGGATTTCGACACGGCTCGTCAGGGGGATCGTCGGTCTCATCGCATTGGTCCTGGTGCTCGTGGCGCTCGGCATGGCCGCGGTCGAAACCGGGTGGGCGAAGAACCAGATCCGCAATCTGATCGTCCGCCAGGCGAACGAGTACCTCACCGCGTCGCTGACAATCGGCCGGCTCGAGGGGTCGATCTTCCGCGGCCTGCAACTCGGCGACATCACCCTGATGCGCGACGGCCGCACCCTGATTCATGTCGATGAGGTCTCCCTCAGCTACAGCATCCGGGAGCTGATCGATCGCGGCACCGTCATCCGCCGCGTCCGGCTCGTTCGTCCTCACGTCGAAGGCGCCCGGCTGCCGGACGGCCGCTGGGATCTCGGCGCGCTCGTCAAGCGCGAGTCGAAGGAACAGGAGCGCACCGGACCGGGCCGGCCGATCGCGATTCAATCGATCGAAGTCGTCGACGGCCGCGTGCTGCTGCACGATCCGCTCGACTTCGGCGCCGCGCACGTGCCGACCGACTTCGAGGCGCTGAACGCCGCCTTCTCGTTCTCCTACGTGCCCGTGCGATGGACGCTCGACTTCCAGCGCGTCTCCTGGATCGGCCGCGCGCCGGAGCTTTCGGTGAACCCGCTGAGCGGTCGCTTCGGACGCGGGCCAAACGGCTGGTTCTTCGAATCGTTCTCGGTGCGGACGGCGCGCTCGCACTTCACGCTCGACGGCACCATCAAACCGGTTCGCGAAGGCGTGCCGACGCTGCTTGATCTGCGCGTGCGCGCGCCGCGCTTCGCCTTCCAGGAGTGGTCGGGTGTCCTGCGCGGCCTGAAGAACATCGCCGTCGAGTCGTCGCTCGACACCGCGCTCAAAGGCCCGACCAACGCGATCGAAACGGACCTGAAGCTCGCCGGGACCGGCGGCGATGTCGCCGGCCACCTCACGCTCGATTCATCGGTTCCCGGTTGGCGCGGCAAAGGCGCCGTCGATCTCACTCGGCTCGATCTCGCGCGCTGGATGAACCGCCCGGACCGGCCCTCCGACATCACCGGCCACGTCACGTTCGACCTCGCGCTGCAACTCGGCATCCACTTCCCGCGCGGTTCCTACACCTTCAACGGCCCGCACGCGATGTACATGGACTACGCCGGCGACGCCGTGCGCGCGCGCGGTCAGATCACGTCGACGGCCGTGTTGATCGCCGAGGCGAGCGCCGTCGCCTACGGCGCGAACGTCACGCTGCGCGGCGGCTCGATCAACCTCGACGAGCCGTACGAGTATCACTTCCAGGGGCGGACCGCGGCGATCGATCTGCGGCGCGTACCCACCGACGTGCCGGTGCCGCACGTCGACAGCCTGCTGACGTTCGACTACGACGTGACCGGCCGGTTCAGCCAGCCGTACATCGTCGGCCACGCGACGTTCGCCGACTCGCAGTTTCTCGGCGCCACCGTTGGCGCAGGCACGGTGGGAACGATCGACACACTGCAGAAGCCCTTTCGCTACAACGGCGACGGCGAGGTCAGCCGCATCGATTTGAACCACTTCGGAGAGGGGCTCGACATCGCCTGGCTGCGCGATCCGCGATACGCCGGCACCTTGTCGGGACACTTTCGCGTCGACGGCAGCGGTTCCGGCGCCAACGTGACCCTCACCGGCGGCGGTCACCTCGCGCGCGCCGATCTCTTCAACGGCCGGCTCGAAGATGCCGAGGTCTCGATCGCGATCGATCGCGGGACGCTGCAAGCCTCGTACGATGGCCGCCTCCAGCGTGTCGATCCGGCGGTGCCGTTTGCCGATCCGCGGTTTGCCGCCTCGCTCACCGGCACCGGAAGAGTCGCCGTCACCGTTCGCGACCTGCTCACGCGGACGACGACGCTCACCGACTACGACGTTGACGGCACGCTGACGACGGACGGATCGGAGGTGCGCGGCTACCGGATCGATCGCGGACAGGTTGCGGCGGTCCTGCGCGATTCGATGCTGACGATCCGCGATCTTCAACTCGCCGGTCCGGCGCTCGAGGGCCGTGGCAGCGGGCAGATCGCGCTCGTCGAAGGCGCCTCGTCGGACTTCTCCTACGATTTCACGCGCGCCGACCTCGCACAGTTGCGCGAGGCGACCGGCCGCGACATGCAGGGCATCGTCGCGACAACCGGACGCGTCACCGGTCCGGGGTCGGCGCTGCATGCTGTGGGTGATGCGACGATCATGCGCCTCGACGCGTTCGACGTCTCGGCCCTCACCACCACCGTGCATTACGACGCGACCATCCCGACGAGCGACACGGCGCGTGCGTCCGCGAAGATCGAAGGACACGGCGAGTTCCTCAGCGTCTTGGGCCAGGCGCTGCAGGAAGTCACCGGCACCACCACCTACGACGGGGATCGGATCGCTTTCGATCTGGGCCTGACCAGAGCCGAGGGCGTGCGCGGTCAGCTTGCCGGCACGGTGGTGCTCCACCCGGGCCAGCCTGAAGCGTCGATTCTCGACCTGACCGTCGCGCTCGGCGGCGCGACGTGGCGACTGCAGGCGCCATCGGCGCCGTCGGTGGATACCCAGGACGAGCGTGCGGCGCCGGTGGTGTCCTGGAACAACGACGGGTTCGCGATCACGCCGGTCGAATTCGCCGATCCGAACGGCGCGCAACGCATCGGCATCTCGGGTTCGTGGCGGCGCGACGGCACCGGCGACTTGCGCGTGACGGCCGACCGGGTGTTCCTCGAAACGTTGCAAACCGCGTTCGATCGGCCGACACGGTTCGGCGGCGCGGTCAACGCGCAGGTGACCGTCCGCGGGACCCGCGAGCTGCCGCAAGCCAGCGGCACGGTGACGATCGACAACGGCCGTGTCGAGCGCGTCCGCTACGAGCGGCTGCAGGCCCGCTTCTCCACCTCGGGCCAGATCGCCGAGATCGATGCGCGCCTCGATCAATCGCCTGGCGTCTGGCTGACGGTGAACGGCAAGCTGCCGCTCGGCGTCTTCAACCGGGAGCTCGAGGAGCAGCCGATCGATCTCGCGATCAAGTCGAGCACGATCGACCTCGGTCTGCTGGAGGGGCTGACCAGCGTCGTTCACAATGTCACCGGCAAGGCCCGGTTCGACATCAAGGCTGTCGGCACCAGCCGCGATCCGCACGCCGACGGCACGTTCGACGTCGACGACGCGGCGTTCGTCGTCACCTCCACCGGATCCTCGTATCGAAATGTGCGTGCGCAGTTCGGCCTGGCGCCCGACCGGATCGCCGTCGAGATGTTGCACGTCGAAGACGGCGACGGCCACCCGCTCGACGTGCACGGCAGCCTCGGCACCCACGAGCTGCACGTCGGCGACGTGGCGATCGACGCGACGGCGCGCCGCTTCGAAGTCATGCGCAACGAGCTGGGACGCATCCAGGTCGATGCGGCGCTGCAGCTGCGCGGCCGGTTCGAGTCGCCGCGCATCGCCGGCGATCTCACCATCACTGCCGGCACGACGCGCGTCGACGAGATCCTGGCGCGGACGCTGTTCCAGCCGTACTCGACCGAGGAAACCTCGATTGCCGACGTCGATCCGATCGCGGCGCTGAACCCGTGGGATCGGCTTGGCCTGGACATCGCGCTGCACGTCCCGGACACACTGCATCTCACTGGCGAGAACGTCCAGGTCTCGGCGGGGACGCCGATCGGCATCGGCGATATCAACCTGCGCGTGCGCGGCGACCTGTATCTTTACAAAGATCCCGGCGAGGCGTTGTCGGTCACCGGCTCGTTCGATTCGATCAACGGCACCTACGCATTCCAGGGACGACGGTTCGACGTCGTGCCCGCCAGCTCGATCAACTTCCGCGGCGACCTGAACCCTGAGATCTACATCACCGTGACCCGCATCATCCAGGGCGTCGAGGCGCGCGTCAGCCTGTTCGGGCCGATGCGGCAGCCGGAACTGCGCCTGGCGAGCACGCCGCCGCTGGACGAATCGGACGTGCTCTCGTTGATCATCTTCAACACGTCGACCAATCAGCTCACCGGGCCGCAGCAGCAGCAGCTGCTCGTTCGCGCCGGGACACTCGCGGCTGGTTTCCTTGCTGGACAGGTCCTGAGCGCGGTGCAGAGCGAAGTCGGCCTCGATATTCTCGAGCTCGAGACCGGCGGCGACTACGGAACGGGTCCGAAGGTGACCGTCGGCGAGGAGATCGCTCCGGGGCTGGTTGCACGCTTCAGCCGCCAGTTCGGGCAGGAACCGTACGACGAGGCGACCATCGAATACGCGATTTCACGGCTGTTCCGCCTCCGCGCGACGTACTCCGACGCGCAGTCGCTGAGCGTGCGATCGCCGTTCCGCCGCATCGAGCGCGCCGGAATTGATCTGCTGGTGTTTTTCAGCTTTTGAGCAAGGTCGCCGGGACCGCGTAGGAAGCCAACGACTCAGGAACTCCACACGGCTTCCACTCGATGCGCGCGGGTCGCCCAGCAGGCTCTTCGCAGCCCTCGCGAAACGATCGCTATCTTGTTCCAGGTCAACGACTTCACGAGCCTCATAAAAACCTCGTGCGTTTGGCAACCTACCTGCACGGTGATGCCCGCGAGGTACACGACTGTGGTTCACCTGAGTAGTACCGCTATACGCCGCGGAGCAATGGTGGTGGTCATCCTGGGCATCGCCGCCGCCGCGGCTGCGATGTGGGACCGGTACGCGCCGCCCAACGCGTGCCTCTTCTGCGCCGCACCTGAACATTACGACATGGCGCTGAACGCCACACCTGCCGCCGTCGGAACCTCTGGCGCCGCCGAGGGGCTGCGCCGCAACCAGTACCCGGCGGCGAACTCGAGCGCGATTCCGGGTCCGGCTTACGGGGACGCCGCCGGCGGCGGCGCGAGACGCAGCCAGCCCGGCGATGCACGCCGGCCCTGGACGCCGTGGGGCAAGGGTGCCGACCTCCATCGGTACGGTTCGTCGGAGGTCGGCGGGCCTGACGTTGCCATGGGCGGATTGTGGCGGTTGATGACGCTGGCACACCGCACCACAGAACCGGTCGCCGCCTCCGCGCCGCCGCAAGCCGCGCGGACTTCGCAGCCCAAGGCAGCGCGTCCGGCCCCGAAGCCGCCGCGCCGCGGCGTGCCCGGACCGGCAGCGCCGCCGCTAGCCGCGCCAGTCGCGACCGTCGTGACGCCGACCAACCCCTTTACAGGATTCGAGACCGGGCCGGCGGATCCGTTCCAGCCTCCGCCTCCGGGAGGCTCGCTCGATCCTGGCGGACCGGGGGGATCCGGATCGTCCGGTGGCGGAACGTCAGCAACGCCAGAACCCGCATCGCTGCTGCTCATCGGCACCGGCCTGCTCGTGCTGGCCGGTGAACTTCGACGGCGCCGCGTGATCTGATCGATGGGCGTGCTCCTCGCGCTGGCGCTCGCGTGGTTGTACGCGGAGACGCTTGCCGGGCTCGGCCGCGAATGGCTCTCGAGCCCGGATGCATCGTACGGGGTCGTGCTCGCCGCCGTCGCTGCCGCGGTCGCGTGGCAACGTCGTGATCGCGTGGCGCGCGCTTGCACCGAACCACCGACCCACCGCAGCGCCGGCGTGTTCATCCTCGGCGCCGGCCTCCTGCTCTTCCTTGCCGGACAGCTTGGCGCCGACGTGTTTCTCACTCGCCTCTCGCTGGTTGCCGTGCTCACCGGCACGCTGTGGTTCGT
>Ga0075425_100001317_pt1 | contig 24240 bp, 25 predicted proteins | sample SoiMethybrSBSTD4_FD_75300 | JGI IMG/M metagenome (GOLD analysis project Ga0075425, IMG submission 75300) | Bulk soil microbial communities from a Populus tree surrounding site in Tennessee, USA - Soil MetaG P. TD hybrid SBSTD4 | ecosystem: Environmental > Terrestrial > Soil > Tree plantation...
GGCGGGGGCTGGGCTTAGCTCCGGTAGGCTGCCTTCACAGTCTCTCCCGCATCTCCGTCGCGACCCCCATCTCGAGGGGTAAGCGGACCGCAACGTCGATCATCAACTCAGCAGAAGGTGCCCTTCCCTGCATGCGCGATCTTTGGGTAACGGGCCCGTGCCGTCAACCCAAAGATGGGCCGGGTGCCAGGAGAGCCCGGTTGCCGTCGCGGGTTGCACCTTCCTCGGGGGCCTACCTCCATCGCTTGCTGTGGGTCATGGCATGACGCGCCGAGCGCCCGGAATGCTCCAAAATGGCGGCGCCGCTGCGGTCTTGCCGGCCCAGCCCGTGGGCCACCCTTCGGGCGGGTTTGGGTCACCCAACCGGTCGGGCGCTGGCGGAGTTCGCGGTGCAGTGCGAGGCCGCGATCGGGCGCGGCTTGTTCGCGCCCGTCCAGTTTGCTAGACGTGCGCCCGATGCCTCGCCCTCGTGCGGTCGTGGCGGAATTGGTAGACGCACTAGCTTGAGGGGTTAGCGCCGCAAGGCGTGGAGGTTCGAGTCCTCTCGACCGCACCAATCGCGAACCAAACGAGCCGCCTCCAGCCTCAGGCGATGAGCGAGCCCTTCGGGTCGGCGGCCAGGATGTCGGCTGCAGGCAGGCCGAGCTCCCGCCGGACGATATTGGTGCCGCGCACCAGCGCGACCATCTTGTAGAAGGCGTGGAGCCGGCTCATGCCCTGGCGGCCGAAGCCGCAGTCGGTTGAGACGACCAGCCGCTCCGGGGGCATGAACTGCAAGGCCCGCCGGATCAGGCTTGCCACCGCCTCAGGCCGCTCCACCTGCAAGGTGCGATGGCTGACGACGCCAATGGCGATCTTCTTGTCCGCCCCGAGGCCTTTGGCGAAGCTCTCGATCTCGTCACCGCCGTTGTCGGCCGCTTCGAGGGTGACTACGTCGACATCGAGTTCATCGAAATAGGGCAGCGCGTGCTTATAGAACCGCCGCGCCGTTTCGGTACGCTGGGCGGCGGGGTTGCCCCAACAGGTATGGCACCACACCTCCGCCTTGCCGCGCAAGCCGCGTACTTCGCGGTTGAAGGCCTCAACCAAGAACTCGCCCGTTACCTCCTTGTCGTCGACGCCGACCATGCCGTGGATGGCGGGCTCCTCCACCTGGATCACCGGGCAGCCGGCGTTGGCCAGCTCAACGAGCTCCTCGTTCATGACCTCCGACAGCGCCATGATCAGATCGCGCCGATTTCCATAGTGTTCATCATGCACACCGGTCGCGATCATCTGGCCAGAAATGGCGCCGAACTTCACGGGCTTGCGCGTCAGCCGCTGTGCCACCTTCCACACGCGCGCGTATTCGAGGGGCCCACGGCGTACGCCATCCCTCACGTTTGGCAGCACGCGCGTCTCGAGCACCTCGAACATGATGTCACCCGCTACCTTATCGCGGCTCGACGCGGTGCGGCCGCGCCCTACGTGGTGGCCTTCAAGCCCGTAGAGCCGCTCCGTCGCGTAGGCAAACCAGGAGCGGCCGCCGACGTCACAGTCGCAGCGTGCGTCGCCGTCGCAGAGTAGGTCGAGGCCGGCGCGCACCTGGTCCGAGAGATACGCCGTGACGGCGTCCGTGTACTGCTCGCGAAAGGCGATGTCGGTCATGGCGAGCGAAAACGGCCGACCCTCGAGGTTGGCTACGAACCAGTGCGGGCGCGGTAATGAGCCGGTGATGGTCGTGAGCAGCGGACGATCTTTCGAGACAGTCAGCATGGGAGCGCTCCATTTGGGGTCGACAGGCGGCCCGCGCTTCGTTGTTTAGCCTCGCCGTCCCTGCGCAGCAATCGGCGGGGTTTAGGTCTCCGTCGGCTCGACAGGGCCGCGGCATGCTACTATCTGGGGCGATGGGTGCGCGCCTTGCGGGTTTGCTTTCCGACAGCCGAGGGCTGCCGGCAGGGCGCAAGGAAGTATCGCAACGAGGACGCCATGGGACCGCTCGCTGGCATTCGCATCATTGACCTGACCTCGATGTTGTCGGGACCCTGGGCCACCATGATCCTGGCCGACCAGGGTGCCGACGTGATCAAAATTGAGGAACCAAGTCAGGGCGACCATACCCGCTCCTACGGAAACAGGCGCAAGGGCTTCTCGGCTTCGTTCCTGAACCTCAACCGCAACAAGCGTTCGGTGGCAATCGACCTCAAAGCGGCGAAGGGCGTCGAGGTGGTGAAGCGCCTCGCGGCCGGTGCCGACGTCTTCGTGCAGAACTTCCGACCGGGTGTGGTGGAGCGGCTCGGCGTCGACGAGGCCGCGATCCGTGCCCTGGCCCCCAACATCGTCTACGTCTCAATCAACGGCTTCGGCGAAGCGGGTCCCTACGCGCAGAAACCCGTTTACGACCCGATCGTGCAGGCTTTCTCTGGCCTCACGACCGTACAAGCTGGTGCGGATACCCAACGCCCGCGCCTGATCCGCACAGTACTCCCGGACAAGCTCACTGCCGTGACCGCCGCGCAAGCGATCGCTGCCGCCTTGGTGGGCCGCTTCAAGACCGGCAAGGGCCAGCATGTTCGCCTTTCCATGCTGGATGCGGTGCTCGCCTTTCTGTGGGCCTCCGATATGGGCGCGCAGACCTACGTGGGTGAGAAGGTGTCGCAGCGCACAGCGGCAAGCTTCATCGATCTCATCTACGAAACCAAGGACGGCTTCATGACCGCCGCCGTCATGACCAATAAGGAATGGGCGGCCCTGACGCGGGCGCTGGAGCGGCCCGACTGGCTTCAAGACCCGCGATTTTCCACCCCGGCCCTGCGCGATAGCAACATCGATGTGCGCCTTGGCCTCACGCAAGAGGTGCTCAAGACGCGTACGACGCAGGAATGGCTGGAGCGGCTCGAAGAAGAGGGCGTGCCATGTGCCCCGGTGCTGACGCGCGATCAGGTCATCGCGCACCCCCAGGTGCTGGCCAGCGGTATCGTGCTCGAGAGCGACCATCCGATCGTCGGTCGCCTGCGGCAGACGCGCGCGGCTGCGCGCTTCGAAACGCCGATGATCGTGCGCTGCGGAGCGCCGCGTCTGGGAGAGCACACGAGCGAGGTGTTGGCTGAGCTTGGGCTGTCGGCAGTGGAGATTGCAAGTTTGCGGCGGCAGCGCGTCATCGGCGAGGCGGCCGAGTAAGACGCACAACCTGGTGCATGCTGAGACGCATGGTGAGGCGCGTCCAGGCCCCGCATGCCCAGACCCGCATGCCCAGGCCCGCATCCCCAGGCCCGCATGCCCAGGCCCGCATGCCCAGGCCGATCGCAAGCAGGCGGCGCTTGACAGGAATGGTGGTGGGGGATCCTAGCCGGCCAAGGTTGGTTCGGCGACCCCCGGTTGGTTGCAGGGGATGGCGTTACAACGCTACAACACCCGTGATGGTCGTCGCCTCGCGACGCCCTTGAGCACCAGCAATCCAACGCAAAGGTGTGTTCATGCTGAAGTTCTATTTCAATGGCTCGCCCAATCCGACCAAGGTCGCTCTCTTCCTCGAGGAAGCGGAGCTAAAGTACGAAGCGATCCCGATCGACACGCGCAAGGGCGATCAGTTCAAGCCGGCCTTCCAGGCGGTCAACCCCAACGGTAAGGTGCCAGCCGTCGTGGATGGCGACGTGACCGTGTTCGACAGCAACGCCATCCTGCTCTATCTGGCTGAGAAGACCGGCAAGTTCATCCCCTCCAGCCCGGCGGGGCGCGGGGAATTGCTCTCCTGGCTCATGTTTGTCGCCACGGGGGTTGGGCCCTTCTCAGGTCAGGCTGTGCACTTCAGACATCACGCGGCGGAGAAGGTGGCCTACGCGCACACCCGCTACCAATACGAGGCCAATCGCCACTACGGCATCCTCAACGACCGGCTGAGCAAGAGCCCCTACATGGTGGGCGGCATGTACACCATCGTCGACATGGACGTTTGGGGGTGGGCGCGGATGGTGCCCTTCATCTTGGGCGAGGAGGCCTGGGCGAAATTCCCACACCTGAAGCGGCTGGTGGACGAGATCAGTGCCCGGCCTGCGGCTGTGCGCGCCAGCAGCCTCAAGGATAAGTTCAAGTTCAAGGCTGACATGGACGAGGAGGCACGCCGCAACATGTTCCGCCACCTTGCGACCTCAGCGGCCTGAGCGCCTAGCGACCCGCGAGCCCGTCGGAGTACGTCCGCCACCACCGGAAACATCGATGTCGCCCAAGGGCGGATCGCTGGCAGTTAATAATTTTGCGGGTGCGGCGCGATCGCGCCCGTTCCTGTTGCGAAGCCTGTGGGAACCGGCAACGCCCTGATGCGGGATCGATGACGACTAGGCTAGCCGCGGCATCACTGCCGCGGCTATCGGTCGATGCGGCGGGCCCGCCTCCTTCGTGCCGGTGCACGGATCTACTCCGCGGCAGCCTGCGCTTCGCCACCGGTCGTCGATCCCCACACGTTCATCGAGCGCTCACCGGTAATGACCTACCCGGCGCCAGTCGCGGCCTATAGCTGCGGGGGCGCCGCCGGCGCGCCCGCCTGCACGGCACCTATTCGGACTGGTGGGGGGGAGAGGTTCAGCTGCTTGGCGCGTCGAGCTTGCGCGTGAGGTTCTCGAACTCGCGCCGCAACTCCTCGTTTTTGAAGATCTGGTCGAAGGTGGGCGCCTCGAGTTTCTGCAGGGCCTCGAAGGAGGCGGCCGAATCCTTCATCAGGTTGCGCAGCTGATAGCTCGCCTCCACCGTCTCAAAGGTATTGTCGGCGATGCGCAGGTCGTGGGTGGCTCGCCGTCGCGCATTCGCCACTTGTTCGCGTTGCTGCAAGAGATATTTGCGGTAGCCCCGCGCGGCGTCATCTGCAAGTCGTTGACTGTCGCGGTTGGCCTCGAGGGCGCGCTTCTGGTCCTCGCGGTTCTCCGCTTTTAGCAACTCTGCCGTCTTGAGGCGGGCTGCCTTGATGTCCTGCTCGATGGCCGAGAGCTTGGGGAGGTACTGCTGATCGATCTTGGCCACCAGCAGATCCTGGGAGTGCACCAGCAGGGCGAAGAGCGCGGCGTGCATGGCAAAATACTTGCGCGCAGCGCCGATGTTTTCGCCCGACGCGATCAACAGCTTGCCGAGCTGGCCGTCGATGAGCTTGGCCGAGTTAAACACGGCAACGAGGCGGACCAAATCGCCCGACAGCACGCTGTCGAGCAGCAGGTCCACCTGCTCCGGTGCCAGTTTGATGCCAGCCCTGTCGAGGGCGATTGTCACCTCGCCCTTGGCCTTGGCGATCTCCTCATGATTGAGATCAATCTTCTTCTTGGCCTCATCGATGTCCTTGCCCAGGCTGTCGACCGTATCGGTGATAAGCCCTGGCAGCACGCCGTCCTTGGGTGCGCCGATCTGTTTCTCCCGCAGCTTGACGATGCGGTCATCAAGCTCACGAATGTTTTTGCGCAGGCCCTCGATCTTCTTCTGCACTTCGACGACCGGAACATCGGTGACGATGCCGAGGGCAGCGTCGAGGAGGTCGCGGATCTTCTTTTCGCGGTCTTCCTTGGTCTCCGTCCACAGCGGCTTCATCAGGAAGTCCTTCTCGGAAGGAAGCTTCCTGGCCTCACTGCGGTTCTTTGCGGCGTCCTGCAGGATCGCGTCGACCGCCTTCATGAGGCGTTGCGCCTGTTCGAAGCTCGGATCGCCCTCGCGCGGATCCTGCTCCGGCGCTGACGGTGTTGCGGAGGGTCCGCGGACGGACCCGGGCGGCGGCGGGCCGGCAGGCGAGAGGGCAGTAGGGGACTGGACAGTAGGGGACTGGGCGGTCGCAGGCACTGCCAAGCTGGCAGCGCTGCAGACCAGCGCGAGCGAAAAAATCGAGCGATAAACGCGTGGCATGGAACCCGCACCTCCTCACGCCTTCGTCTGCCAAGATGCAGGGCGGATTGGGGTATTTTCGTGGCCCGGCCGCCCTGATCTTAGCCGTTGACGCGTGTGTTGGCAGCTTTGACAAGGTTAAGCAAATCAGCATTCACTTGGCGGGCGTCGGTCAGCACCACCATGTGCGAAATGGCCGGACCCGGCCCGCGCATGCGTGGCTTCTGGAGCGCTTGGGCGTGGGGCGCATCCCCCAGATCGAGACCGAGCCGCAACTCGGTGGCATAGAAGGTGATGGCCGCGAACTCACGCGGTGCGCCGAGCGAAAGATAGCCGGTCTTGGGCCTGACGGCGAGGTCTGGAACCACGGCGCGGATTTCGGCCTCCAGCATTTGATAGAGGGGCCGGTAGCCCTTGCTTGCTGCCAGCAGGCGCTCGAGGTCGGCAAGCTCGCGTCGGCTCGGTGGGCGCGGCGGCGCTTTGGCTGCGGGGGGCTGCGGCTTGGCCTCATCGGCAGGCTGCCCCGGCTGTTGCAAATAGATTGGCCGCCCGCCGTTGCTGTGGATCCGTTCCAGCCAGGAGGCGCGGGCGAAGGGGAGCCCCTGGGCGCGCAACCAGTCGATCACCTCGTTCTTGTCGGAGAAATTCTGGGCGGCAATGGCAGCCATCCACTGAGCCAGGTCGCGCCCCGTGCGGGTCTGGAGGTCCGCCAGGAATTCCTGCTCCTCCGCCTCTTCATCGCGAGTCATGCGCGAGGCCCCTCAGAACCAACGGCGCGTGCGCGCCTTGTAGGCAAGATACTCCTCGCCAAAGCGCGCCTCCAGATGCCGCTCCTCGGGCAGGATGGCAAGGGCGAGGAGAAGGATCGCCAGGGCCGGCGCCACAAGCGCCATCCAAATGTTGCCTGTCCCCTGCGCCAGGCCGAGGAAGATCAGCACTTCCCCCATATAGATGGGATTGCGACGAAAGCCGAAGGCGCCGTGCGTGACAAGCCGCTTCGCCGGTTTGTGCGGCAGCACGCTGGTATCTGCGCGATTGAGCGTGAAGAACCCCCAACCGGTGAGCAGCACTCCGAGGCCACCCAGACCATAGCCGATGATCTGCGCGGGCAAGTCACTGAGCCCGGGCCAGGGCAGGGGGTAGAATCTGCCGAGGAGAATGGCCGCGGCTAGCGCAGCCGCGATCAACAGCGGCGGCCAGGCAATGCGCGAGGGAGGCTCCTGGGAAGTCGCCATGCGGCACACCCCGATGGACTGCGGCTCACTGTTTGTGACTGCCGTCGGCGCAGAAAGTGAGGCGGATGCCGCACGCCTGCGGCTTCTTGGCCTTGGCGCGGCACTCGCTGAGCGCAAGGTCCATGGCCTGCCCGAGCCTGGCGCGCACGATGGCGCAGGCACCCCAGTGGGTCGTGCGAGGCTCCGTGCCCATGTACGTGCCCATGTAGAAGCCGAGCGCGCCGCAGCCCGACTGAGCAGCCGTCAAGACCTTGCAGCTGTCGCGGCCCGCCCGCGCGTGGCTGTCGGCGAGGGCGGCGCTGACGGCTGCCAGGGGCGACGGCCGGTTCCAAACCACTGCGCTGGCGCCGCCTGCCGCGTAGGCGCCCCAAAGGTGGTGGGAAGGCGAGCGCTGCGCAGTTGGCTGAGCTCCGCGTCGGTGAGCTCGCCCGTCGGCGCGCGCTTGACGTACCTTTGCCATGCCCAGATGGCGTTGTGCGTTTCCTCGGTCATCTGCCCGCTGAGCACACCAATCTCGTAATTGAAATTGTAGAGCCGCTCCTGCACCTCGCGGAGCACGGGTCGCCTCGGAGAGTGCTGGGGGGGAGCGGAGGGTACCTGCGGGGCCAGCGATATGGGGGCGCGCTGCTCGAGGCGCCCTGGCCCTCTGCGCGAAAGCGCCATTGGGTAAGCTTCAAGGTAGGCCTTGAGCTTGGAGTTGCGCAATCCCGGAAGCGGTTCCAGAAGGCGACCTCGGCGGCGTTCTGCGCCGGCGCCGTGCCCGCACGCGCTCCCGCGAGCAACACAGGAACGAGGGGCAAGGCCCCAATCCTAACCCTCACCGCCCGCGCCCCATTTCGCACTCACCACGGCCGCACTATGAAACCCCCGGGAGGTGTGCGTAAAGGGCTAGAGCGACCATCTGCAAGCCCAATCGGTGCTTGCCCGCGTTGGCACTGAGCGTTAGCCAATGTCCAAAATGGTCGGAGACACCCTCATGATCCCCAACGATTTTCCCTCGCTCAACTTCGATCTCGGTGAGACGGCCGACCAGCTGCGCGCCAGCGTTCGCGGCTTCACCGCCGATCAAGTCGCGCCGCTTGCCGCCGAGATCGACAAGACCAATGAGTTCCCGCGGGGGCTGTGGCCAAAGCTTGGACAAATGGGATTGCTTGGCATCACGGTCGAGGAGGAGTACGGCGGATCGGGCCTTGGCTACCTGGAGCACTGCATCGCCATGGAGGAGTTGAGCCGCGGCTCGGCCTCCGTGGGCCTGTCATACGGGGCGCATTCTAATCTGTGCGTCAATCAGCTACGTCGCAACGGATCCGATGGGCAGAAGCGCAAATATTTGCCCAAGCTCATTTCGGGCGAGCACGTGGGCGCGCTCGCTATGTCGGAGTCGGGGGCCGGTTCCGACGTGGTATCCATGAAGCTGCGGGCTGACAAGAAGGGCGACCGCTACATTCTCAACGGCAGCAAGTTTTGGATTACCAATGGTCCGTGCGCTGACGTACTGGTGGTCTACGCCAAGACGGATCCGGCCGCCGGCCCACGCGGCATCACCGCCTTCCTGATCGAACGTGACTTCAAGGGTTTTGCCACCGCGCAGAAGCTCGACAAACTGGGCATGCGCGGCTCCGATACGGGCGAGCTCGTGTTTGAGGACTGCGAAGTGCCGGCCGACAATGTGCTGGGAGAGGTCGGCAAGGGCGTGAGCGTGCTGATGAGCGGGCTCGATTATGAGCGCGCAGTGCTGGCGGCCGGCCCGCTCGGCATCATGCAGGCGGCAATGGACGTGGTGATCCCTTACGTGCATCAAAGGCGCCAGTTCGGTGAGCCGATCGGCAACTTCCAGCTGGTGCAGGGCAAGCTCGCTGACATGTACACCACCATGAACGCCTGCAAAGCGTACGTGTATGCCGTGGCTCGCGCCTGTGATCGCGGCGAGACGGCGCGCAAGGACGCAGCGGGCGCCATCCTTTACGCTGCCGAGAAGGCGACCGGGATCGCGCTCGATGCCGTACAGCTCCTGGGCGGCAACGGCTACATCAACGACTATCCGACCGGACGCCTGCTGCGCGATGCCAAGCTCTACGAAATCGGCGCCGGCACGAGCGAAATCCGCCGCTGGCTCATCGGCCGCGAGCTGTTCGAGGAGACGACCTGAGGACCCTCATGGCTCGCCCAGGCCAGGCAAGGGAAGGGTGCCGTGGCCGAGGTGCACCCCTTCCAAGGTCAGCAGGCGTTGTTTGGTGCTGGTACCACCGTGGGCCGAAAAGCCGCCGATCTTTCCGCCGGCCGCCAATACCCGATGGCAGGGAATAATGATCGGCACAGGGTTCTTGCCCATTGCCTGCCCGACGGCGCGCGCCGCGTCCCGCGCGCCAGCCCGTTGCGCAAGCTCACCGTAGGTGGCGGTCTTGCCCCATGCGAGCGCCCGTGCGGCGTCATAGATTTTGCGATGGAACGGGCTTACGCCAGTCAAATCGAGAGCAATACCTGACAAGTCGATCTGTTCGCCGGCGAAATAGCGCTCCAGCAACCTTATGGCTGCGCCGACGGCCGCCGGCGGCACGCCCGCGCTGGCGTTGGTGCTCAGTCCCCGCAACCGGCGCTCCGTGGCACTGGGAGACCTTTCCGGCAGTTGCAGACGCCTAACGCCGCGGTCGCTCCAGGCTACGCCGCACGCGCCGATGGCGGTTTCGAACAGGCAGTAGTGCTGCATCACGCCAAGGTCCCTCTCTCGCATGCGCTTCCTGCGGGCATGGTCCATGTACGGCATGACGAAACGAAAACTGCGCGCCTCCCATTGCCGCCTTTGGCCGACAACGGTCGGTCAAGTCAAGAAACTTAGCTGTGACCTCGATCGGCCGATCCTCGCACGGCTCGGGTGAGCGCGGACTGCGCTCATGCGGCCGTTCCTGCGTCCTTCCTTCCTTCAAGCGTGTGCGCAATGGCGCGCATCCCCTGCTCCATCATGCCGGCAATGGGTTCGGCGAGGTCGTTCGGCAGCAAATCCGCAATCCACACGATGCGACTGCTTTTGCCTGCTTCGGCAAACACCTGCAACGACGCGTTGTGGTGCTTCGGTCGGCCATCCACCACAGCCCAGACGAGACGGCGGGCACCATCGTCGATATCCACAATGAGTTCGCGGGCGGTGAGACCGTTGGCGAAGGTCACGACCCTGGCGGCGCCTGCGTCCTCGAGCCGGCAGTCGGCGACAAACCCTGCAGCCAGCCTGCGGTGCACCGATCCCACGTCGCGGATGGCGTTCCACACCGTCTCGGGGGCCGCATCAAGCCGTATTTCTTTGCGGATGGATGCCATCTGTGGTCCTCATCGCGTTTGTCTGTTGCAAAACGAGGGCTGCGGGCCCGAGCTAGCTGGTGCACACCGCTTCGACGTTGTTGCCGTCCGGGTCGAGTAGGAATGCGGCGTAGTAGCTGGGGCCGTAATCGGTGCGCAGACCGGGTCGACCGTTATCGCGGCCTCCGGCCTTGAGCCCGTCCCTGTGGAAGCGGTCGACGGCGTTCCGGTCGGTTGCGCGAAAGCCGATGTGCATCCCGGGCCCCGTCGCACCCGGGTCGGGCGAGAGCCAAAGCGCTGGCGTACGATCTGGGCCAAAGCTCGCGCTTGAAGCATCCGTGGAGCACATGTCGTGGCCGAGCGCGGCCAGGGCAGCGGCATAGAAGCTCACGCTCGCGTGCAAGTCCCTAACCTTCAGGCCAATGTGATCGTACATGGATGACCTCCTGCGTTGGAGATCACCCTAGCGCGAGGCGCCCAAGCCGTTCTTGGAGAATCTTGCGCTCGCCGCGCGCCGCCAGCCGAAAGCCGCGCGGCGAAACGCCTGCCGCGCGGCGGAATGTGCGCACGAAGTTGGAGAGGTCGGCGAACCCCACTTCGAGTGCAACCTCGGTGATGGAGCGCGCATCATCGGCCAAAAGGCGCGCGGCGTGCCGCAGCCGGGCTCGCACCAGATATTGATGCGGGGTCACGCCCAAGACGTCGGCAAACAGACGCAGCAGGTGGAAAGGGCTCAACTGTGCCTCGCGTGCGCAAGAGGCGAGGTCGATCGGCTGGTGAGCGTTGGCGTCAATCCAGAGCGCCGTCCTTACAGCCCGTCGCCGATCGCGCGCGGTTGTGTTGGGCGCTCTGCGCTTCTCTCCAGAGGTGACCGCAAGGTAGCGGTCGACGAGCAGCAGCCCCACCTCATCGAGGCCGATATCGCTGCCGCCATGAGCGGCAGCCTGGGCGAGCTCGCCCATCACCATCAGCTCGGGGAGCGGTGGCAGGGCGCGCGGCCGCCAAGGTTCAGCCGCAGCGCGGGTCGCCTGGGCCAATTCGGCCTCAAGCTGAAAGGACAAACATTCATCCCCGCAAGCGTCGTGCTCGTGGGTGCACATGTATTCATCGCCCGGATGGCCGATCAGCACGGAGCCCGGCACGAGCTCGTAGAGCGCGCCGCGCGCGCGATAGCTGAAGGTTCCCTTGCCGACGTAGGAGATCGAGAAGCGGTCATGGAACTCTGGATACGGCCGGTCGCCGGGCCCTGCCGCGCAGCGGTAGTCGTAAACCGACATGCCATCTTGCTGGACGCCATCTTGCTGGACGATGGTTGTTTTGGCCATACCCCATTGTCGCGCGGCCGGCCGGTGCGGTCGAGGGAGCGACACTCCCTCTCCTGACACGTTGGCGTCAGGAGGGCTGGAGGGTCAACCCGCGGCCCTGGGCGCGAGCCTTGGCATCTTCATAGGCTTCGTCGGCAGCGAGCCAGCGAGCTTCGGCCTCGCTGCGAGCGCGGAGCAGTCCACCGCGCTCGCGAGCGAGCGCCTGGGCGCGTGCGGGGGCACGCTGGTAGAGCGCTCCCTCCGCCAGGTCGCGGTCGATGGCCTCGATGCGCTTGGTCAAGTGCTCGACCTCGGCCTCGGCCGTGGTGAGAGCCTTCTTCAGGGGAGCCAGGTCGGCGCGCGATTGGGCCGCCTGCCGGCGCGCGTTTTGCGCGGTCGGCCGACCGGCGCCCGCCTTCCCTTTGCCCGGACCGGCGTCGGGGTCGGCGCCGCGCTCGGCCAGGCATTGGGCGCGGTACTGGTCGATATCGCCCTCATAGGACCGCACCGTGCCGTCGCGCACGATCCAAAGCCGGTCTGCGCACGCGTCCAAAAGATGCCGGTCGTGGCTGATGATGAGGACGGCGCCCGCGTAATCGTTGAGCGCCCGCACCAGCGCCTCGCGCGCGTCCACATCGAGGTGGTTGGTGGGCTCGTCCAGAATCATGAGATGTGGCCCATGGAACGTTGCCAGCGCCAGCAACAGCCGCGCCTTCTCACCGCCGGAGAGGTCCTGGGCCTTGGTATCGGCCTTGCTGATGCCAAACCCTAGACGTCCGAGCCTTGCGCGCCGTTGCGCCTCGCTCGCTTCCGGCATGCGGTCGAGCATGTGCTGATAGGGCGTCTTGCCGGGGGGGAGGTCCTCCATTTGATGCTGGGCAAAGTAGCCGACGGCAATCTTGTTCGAGGCATGGCGCTTGCCGGCGATCGGCTGTAGGCGCCCGCACACGAGCTTGGCGAACGTACTCTTGCCGTTGCCGTTGGCGCCGAGGAGCCCGATGCGGTCGTCGGCATCGAGCCTCAGGTCAAGGCCGCTGAGCACCGGCACGTCCGGCAGGTAGCCCACCGCCGCGCCTTCGAGGCGAATGAGGGGGCTTGTCAAGGGCTGGGCCGGATTGGGGATCAGGACCGGCGCAACGCTCTCCTCGATCTGCTCGGCGATCGGCTGCATGCGCGCCAACGCCTTGATGCGGCTTTGGGCTTGGCTCGCCTTGGAGGCTTTGGCCCTGAAGCGGGCGATGAAGGCCTCGATGTGACGACGCTCGTCATCTTGTTTCTTCTTGAGCTTGAGGTCGAGGCGCTGTTTGGCGCGCCGCGCTTCCTCGAAGCGGTCGTAGCCGCCCGAGTAAAGCGTGAGTTTGCCCTGGGAAAGGTGCAGGATCGAATCGACCGCGCGGTTGAGAAGTTCGCGTTCGTGGCTGACGATCAACACGGTATGGCGATAGCGGGCGAGGTAGTCCTCAAGCCAAAGCGCCCCTTCCAGATCGAGATAATTGGTGGGCTCGTCGAGCAGCAGCAATTCGGGTTCGGTGAACAGCATGGCCGCTAGGGCAACGCGCATGCGCCAGCCGCCCGAAAACTCCGCGCACGAGCGCTGCTGCGCCCTCTCGTCGAAGCCGAGCCCAGCCAGGATGCGCTGAGCGCGCGAGGGTGCCGCGTGTGCCTCGATATCATTGAGGCGTTCATGGATCTCGGCGATGCGGGCGGCATCGCGCGCTATCTCGGCCTCCGCCATGAGGCGGCTGCGCTCCTTGTCGGCTGCCAGCACGAATTCAAGGAGGCTCTCGGGCCCGCCCGGCGCCTCCTGTGCGACCCAGCCAATGCGCGTTGCGCGCGGCAGGCGGACGCCGCCCGCATCGGGCTGCAGTTCCCCGAGGATTAGCCGCAGAAGCGTGGTCTTGCCGGAGCCGTTGCGGCCGACGATGCCGACCTTATGTCCCGCAGAAATGGCTGCCGTGGCCCTGTCGAAGAGGAGGCGGCCCTCGATGCGGTAGGTAAGCTCGTTAAGATGCAGCATGGGAATGAGGCAATAGCTCAATGCAATCGCAAAGTCATGGGGGTCTAGCGGAGCTACGCAAGGCGTCAAGACCCCCTCCCTTGGGCGAATTGGCGTTGGCCCTCTCTGCCTCGCAGGCCGTCAACGAGCCCACTCTGCCGGTCCACCCCGTCGGGGTCGGGAGGTGGCCCGGCGCCGTGCCGCCGCATTACCGGGCGCAATTTGCAATTTGCAATTTGCAATTTGCATGCAAGCGCCATGCGGTCCCGCTCGCAACACAGCTCTTAGAGGGCACGCAAGAGATGGGGTGATGGGCTTCGAAGCAAGCGAGTTGGCCAGCGTCGCGCGCGCGGCGCGCAAGGGATCATCGGGCATCGCCCTATCATGACGTGCTCGGCGATGTTGCGGATGCGCGTGATCACCATGAACCAGGTTAAGGCGCGGGCCGCCGCAAGAGTGGGTGGGCCCACCGATAGCAGGCCCTGGTGCTGGGGAATGGGTGCCGACAGCCCTAAATCTTTTGATTGTACTCGCCCACTTCCGGACACTTGGCGAGCCGGCCGTCGATGTCGGCAAAGATGGCGCGCATGTTGGCTTCCGACGTTGGGCTTTCCACCACGATCACCAGTTCGGGCTTGTTCGATGAGGCTCGGACCAGGCCCCAGGTGCCGTCCTGCAGCACCACGCGCACGCCATTGACGGTGACGAGCTCGCGGATCTTTTGGCCGGCGACGGTGGTACCGTTGGAGGCTGCTTCCTTGTATTGGGCGGTGATCTTGTCGACGATGGCGTATTTTACCTCGTCGGCGCAGTGCGGCGACATGGTGGGTGAGCCCCACGTTTTGGGCAGCTCGCGCTCCAAATCGGCCAGCGATTTGCCCGGTGCGCGATCCAGCATGTGGCACACGGCAATGGCTGCCAGGAAGCCGTCGTCGTAGCCCCTGCCGAGCGGGGGCTGGAAGAAGTAGTGGCCCGACTTCTCGAAACCGACCAGCGCCTTCTGCTCGAAGGTATGGCGTTTCATGTAGGAGTGACCAGTCTTCCAGTAGAGCGTGCGCGCGCCGTTGGCGGCGAGTACGGGGTCGGTCATGAAGAGGCCAGTCGACTTGACGTCGACGACGAACCGGGCATTGGGGTATAGCGCGGAGAGGTCGCGTGCCAGCATGACGCCGACCTTGTCGGCGAAGATCTCATGGCCTTCGTTGTCCACGACGCCGCAGCGATCGCCGTCGCCATCGAAGCCGAAGCCGACATCGGCTTGGTTGGCGAGCACGGCCTCGCTAATGGCGTGCAGCATCTTCATGTCTTCCGGATTGGGATTGTGCCGCGGAAAATTGAAGTCAAGATCACAATCGAGAGGCACCACCTCGCAGCCAATTCCTTCGAGCACGCGCGGCGCCCACGCGCCCGCCGTGCCATTGCCGCAGGCGGCGACCACTTTGAGGCGGCGGGTAAGCTTCGGTCCTGCCGTGAGCGCCCTGATGTAGCGATCGGCCAGATCTGGAACGAACACATAGCTGCCGCCTGGGGCTGTTTCGCCTTGGCCCGAGAGGACGAGGTCCTTGAGCGCAGCCATCTCCTCTGGTCCGAAGGTAAGGGGTCGGGCGAAGCCCATCTTGATCCCAGTCCAGCCATTGTCGTTGTGGCTGGCCGTGACCATCGCCACCCCATCCACGTCGAGCTCGAATTGAGCGAAATAGGCCATCGGCGACAAGGCGAGGCCGATATCGTTGACTTGCGCACCTCCGGCCAACAGGCCAGCGATCAGCGCCTGCTTCACCGCGCCCGAATAGGAGCGATAGTCGTGCCCGACGACGAAGCGCTTTGCCAGGCGACGCTTGCCGGCGAGCGTGGCTAGCCCGAGGCCAATGGCGTTGAGCCCCATCAAGTTGATGTCCTTGGGGTAGAGCCAGCGCGCATCGTATTCGCGAAAGCCGGTCGGCTTGATGAGCGGCAGGCGCTCGAAATCGGCGGTGTTGGCTACCAGATCGGCGCGCGGCTTTACGAACATGCTTGCCCCTTCCCTGCCTAGGTGCCAGCTAAAGACCACTTAGCTGAGGTAACGTCAAAGGCACGCTGTTGGGGCATGCGACACGTGGACCTTGGCGCCTTCGATCCCTAATTTGCACCGGCAACGCCTCACTCCTGCAACAGGAGGGTGCCCGCGCGCATGTCGACACGCTGCAGGCGCGCCAAGAACGACATGCCAAGCAGCGAGGTTGCAAGGCTGCCGGGCTCGGTCACCGCCGCCGGCACGTGGCGCACTGTGATGGCGCCGATGCTGATGCGATCAAGCACGACCGGCGCCACCCGGGCGAACCCGTTGGCGGTGCTGACGCGCTGGGTGTAGTCGCTGCCGCGTACGAACACCCCTGCGCGCCTGGCGTCATCGTAGGTGAGCGCGACGATGGATGCGCCGGAATCGACCAGCACGTCGACGGACCGGCCGTTGACTTCGGCGCTGGTGAAATAATGCCCGTGCGCGCCGGCCTTGATCTCGACGATGCGGTTGCCAGGGGCGCTGCGCACAGGGGCGGCCGCACGATTGGGGGGGCGGGATGTCTCAAGCCCGAGGATCGCGCGGCTCGCGCCTTGGATTTCGTGCAAATAAAGAAGGCTGACGGCTGCCGCGCTGGCCAGCGTGAGCCAACCCGCGGCTGCGCCGACCGCCTGACGCATACCCGCCGATAACGCCATGGCACGCGGACTCCGGGACCGGATGGATGTGGCTCTGCCTACCGGCATGCCGGGGATGCGGGGGTCAACTGCGCAGGGTCAGCATATCGGTGGTGAACTCATAAGAGCGCAAGCGGCTTAAGAAACTCATACCGAGCAAGTTCTCTTTCAGCGTGCCGGGCTTGGCCACCAATGCCTCGACATCGTTGAGACTGATGGGTCCCAAAGTCAGGTTGCGCAAGCGCACGTGCGCGGCATAGGTGGTGCCGTTGGCCGTTTGTACCGGCACTGTGTACTTCAACCGGTCGACATCAATCCCCAACCGTTGGGCATCGCCGGGTTTGAGCACGACCGTTGAGGCGCCGGTATCGATCAGCATGACGAGGGAGACGCCGTTGACCTGCGTTTTGGCGATGAAATGGCCATCGGGCCGCCGGCGGATGCGCACGGAGCGCTCCCCTTCGATCTGGGCTTCGCCGCTGCGCAGTGCGCTGCCTGGCGGCAACAGCTCGCCGACGACGCGGTGGCCGAAGCTGAAGAGCTCCTCGCGGTAGCTGTAGCCGGCCACCAAAAGCAGCGCCATCAGTGTCCAGGTGAGAAGATCGCGCACGGCATGGCCGGTACGGCCGCGATAGCTGCCGGCGATGGAGGAGACGAGAAAGATGAGCAGTGCCGCGCACGCCACGGCGATGGCGAAATCGGAAGGATCAAACCCGGCGATGGTGTCCGCGTCCGCGCGCAGCAGCAGCGCCAGTCCGGCAATGACGAGGAGCGTTAGGGCAATCCAAGCCCCCATGTTACTTCTCCACCGCTTGTCGCGCGCGAGCCCGCCTTAGGGGCAGCTCGCGCATAATATGTTCGCGCTCTGCGTCCGTCATTGCCGCCCAGCGGGCAATCTCGTCGAGCGAGCGCCCGCACCCGGCGCAAAGCTTGGTGCCGGCATCGATCACGCACACCCTCGTGCAAGGGGTCTCGATTGGCCTCTTGAACTCCGCGAGCGGTGGAGAAAAACCCCGCCTCCCCAACCAGAATGTAGGAAGCGGCGGGATCCATGGCAATCCATCTCAGCGGGACACTGTGGATTGGCGCCCCCCGGCGAATGCTGCCCCCCGGCGGTGGCGCTCTTGGCCCAACGGCTGCAACGGCGGCACGGTTCGCAAGACCCGGCTTTTGGGCAGGTATACAACGGCTTCCGTGCCCTTGCGCAGCTCCGAGCGCAATTCGAAAGTACCCCCGTGCAAGGTCACGAGGTTCTGCACGATGGGCAGCCCCAGTCCGGTTCCGCCCTCCGCTGTCTGGTGCGCCAATGAGCCCTGCCCGAACGCCTGCATGACGCGCGGGATCTCCTCCTTGGGGATGCCCGGACCTGTGTCCTTAACGCTGAGCATCTGTCCACCGTCTGGCGTGCCGGCGACCGTGAGCGTGATGCGGCCGCCGCGCGGCGTGAACTTCAAGGCATTCGACAAAAGATTGAGGCAGATCTGGCGGATGGCGCGCTCGTCGGCCCAGATCGGCTCCAGGCCCTTGGGGAATTCCGGCGCCACGTGCAGGCCCTTGCTCTCCGCGCGCAGGGCCAGGAGGCGATGACATTCCTCGACGATCTCGCTCAGCCTGATGGGCTCCTCATTGAGCTCGTAACGGCCGGCCTCGATCCGGGACAGATCAAGGATCTCGTTGATGAGCTGCAGCAGATGGCGTCCACTGGCGTTGATGCTGCTGGCATATTCGAGGTAGCCCTTGTTCTGCATGGGCCCAAGCAATTCCGTTTGCATCACTTCTGAGAAGCCGAGGATTGCGTTGAGCGGCGTTCTGAGCTCGTGGCTCATGGTGGCAAGAAAGCGCGACTTGGCGATGTTGGCGGCCTCGGCGCGCCGCCGCGCTTCATCTGAGATCGACTTCTCCTCCTCGATCTCGGCGATCAACGCATCCTTCTCGGCGCGAAACTCAAGCATGGCGAGGGCCGTCGAGTTCAGTCCTTTGGCGAGAAATATGAAATAAACCTGCAGGCCCACTGCCATCGCTGCCATCGCCATATAGAAGGGATGACCCTGCATGACGAGGCGCATGCACACGGCGATGGTCATCGGCACGGTGCCGACGTAGAGAAGGGTCATGACCGAGGAGGCGAAGGTCATGCGGATCGCCAAGAGAACGATCAAAGACGCCAAGATGAAGACGTGGCTGATGGCATCCGTCGTCCCGAGGCCAACGACCGCCATGCCGCCCCAGGCGATGCCAGTGGCAAGCTCGAGCCATACAAAGAGATCGCGCCAGGTGTCGACGCGAACATCGCCCCTGGGCTGGGTCAGGAATTTGCGACAGGCGGCGATCATGCAGAACTTCATGGCGATCACCGCTGCCAGCCAAGCCGACGCCTGACCGACGGGGGCCCAGAACATCGAGGCAAGCGAGAAGATGACTGCCAGCAGTGGGAGGGTGACGCGGGCGGAGAGCTCGTTCTGGACGAACATCGCCAAGAGCTCGTACTCGCACTCCGGCTTCAGGACGCTGCCCTGGGCGAGGCGGGCGCGCAGTTCGCGGATGTGCTGATCGAGCGCCGCACGCCGGTCCTTGGCGCGCGGTCGGGGGGCAGAGCTGATCGTGGCGTCCTCGCCGTGCATCGTTTCCCTCGCCAGGCATCCCCGTGGCAGATCGCACGCCCAGGGCACGCTCCGGCGTCGGCGGGCCCCGCAGGGTCGATCTTGGGGCACATCCGTTAATCGAGGTTTATCAACGAATTGTTCGCGTTGGATGAATTGGAAAGACAACCTGGAGGGGATCGGGGCGAGGGGGCAGGCGCGGCAAGGCCCGCCTTGCACCGTCAACAGCGCTCCTCTACCACTGTTCAGAATAGACGAGCCTGGGGGAGCGCGATGAAGATCCTGCAGACCAAGACGGCGCCCAATCCGCGCCGGGTGCGCATTTTCCTGGCGGAAAAGGGCATCGAGGTGCCCTACGAGGAGCTCGATATCGTCAAGGGGCTCAAGACCCCCGAATTCACCGAACTCAATCCCTTCCAGCGTGTTCCCGTTCTGATCCTCGATGATGGCACGCCCATCGCAGAGACTATGGCAATCTGCCGCTACTTTGAGGAGCTGCAACCGGAGCCGGCCCTGTTCGGAAAGGGTCCCCAGGGCCGCGCCATTGTCGAGATGTGGAACCGACGCATGGAGCTGGGCCTGCTGGCCTCGGTTGCGCAGGCCTTTCGGCATCTGCATCCCGCCGCGGCGGCGCTGGAGGTGCCACAGGTACCGGCGTGGGGCGAGGCCAACAAGCCCAAAGCGCAAGACGTGCTGCGGCTCATGGACCGGGAGCTGGGGGAACACCGCTTCATCGCCGGTGAGGCGTTTACTGTGGCCGACATCACGGCCCTGGTGGCGGTCGACTTCGCCAAGCCGGCTCGCGTGGAACGGCCACCGGGTCTCGACCATCTCGCCCGTTGGCACCAGGAGGTCTCGGCGCGGCCGAGCGCCAAGGCTTAAGGTTTGCCTGAGGTCTGGTGCGGGGGGCTGTTCCCTAGGGAACAGACAAGTCGCCCGGGCCGGTGTCCAGGCGTGAGGGGATTGGAGCCCTCGCATGCGAGATGACGTGCCATGAAGCTGACGGTCGTGGGATGCGGCGACGCGTTCGGATCGGGCGGCCGCCTGCAGACCTGCTACTGCGTGGAGACAAGGGCGAGCCGGTTCATCATCGACTGCGGTGCCACCACGCTTATCGGCTTCAGCCGGTTCCAAATCGACCCCAACAGCATCGATACGATCTTCATCTCCCACCTGCACGGTGATCATTTCGCCGGGCTGGTGTGGTGGCTGGTCCATGCCCAGCACGTTGCCAAGCGCACCACGCCGCTGACTGTCGTCGGCCCGCGGGGCGTGCGCGCACGTTTCGAGGCCGCTGCCGACATCCTCTTCCCGGGTTCGATCGCCATCCCGCGGCGCTATGATCTGCGCTTTCTGGAGCTTGTGGGCGAAACGCCGTTGGATGTGGGTTCGGTGCGCGTCACTCCGTTTGAGGTGAGTCACCCCTCGGGGGCACCGCCCTATGCACTGCGCTTCGAGCTTGAGGGCAAAGTGCTGAGCTTTACGGGCGACACCGAATGGACCGACGCGCTCATCCCCACCGGGCGCGGCGCCGATCTCTACATCATGGAGTGCTATCAGTTCGATGGCGAGCCGCGCTTCCACATGAGCTGGCGCAAGATCGCCGCGGAGCTTGACCGCATCGGCGCCAAGCGCGTGCTCATCACGCACATGGCTGATCAGATGCTGGCGCGGCGCGCCGAGGTGGCAGATCCCCGCGTCGTCCTCGCCGAGGACGGCCTGGTGCTCCACGTTTAGAGCGTGCCAGACGCGCGCAAAGACGAGCGCGTGCTGGCGCGCCTCGTGTCGGAGATCAGAGCCTGCCGCATCTGCCGAGAAACGCCGCGCGGACCACCATTGCCGCACGCGCCGCGGCCCGTGTTGCGGCCGAGCGCGAGCGCGTCCATTTGCATCTGCAGCCAGGCGCCCGGTGTGCGCGTGCATGCCTCCGGCATTCCCTTTACGGATCCCTCGGGAGATCGATTGAGAGCCTGGCTCGCGCTCAGTGCCGAGGAGTTTTACGATGTGCGCCGCATCGCCATCGTCCCCATGGGCTTCTGCTTCCCAGGGCAGGATGCAGCAGGCGGCGATCTGCCGCCGCGGCGCGAATGCGCCCGCACCTGGCACGCCAGGCTGTTTGCCGCCATGCCCCAGCTGCAACTCATTTTGGCGGTTGGCGGCTATGCCCAGCGCTGGCACATGGAGCGCGGGAGCGAGGGTGGCATGACGTGTGCGGTACGGCGCTGGCGCGAGGGGCTCGCTGCGCGTTCCATGCCGCGCCGGATCGCCCTACCCCACCCTTCCTGGCGCAACAACGCGTGGCTGGCGGCCAACCCCTGGTTCGAGACCGAGCTGTTGCCAGCCCTGCGGGAAGAGGTCCGGCGCCTGATGGGGGCCTCGGACTATCCTTTGCATGCCCCAGAATACGGTAAGACATAAAAAAATAGCATTGGTAACGCGCCACTTGACGCAATAAAAGCCCTGCGATACGCCAGCCGTTCAGCGGCTCGAGGAAAAATGTTTCAATTGGACGCCGATCCGAGGCGGCTAGCCCCATGCTCGACGACATGGATGTCAAGATTCTGAAGATCCTGCAGCACGATTGCACGCGGTCGGTGGCCGACATCGGCAAGGAGGTGGGCCTATCGACCACGCCGTGCTGGCGTCGCATCCAGAAGCTGGAGGAGGCTGGCGTGATCCAAAGGCGCGTGGCGATCCTCGATCCGTCGCGGGTGAACGCGGGCGTCACGGTGTTCGTCTCCATCAAGACCGATCAACACTCGCTAGCCTGGCTGGAGAAATTCCACGTGGCCGTCATCGACTTCCCAGAGGTCGTTGAGTTCTATCGCATGAGCGGGGAGGTGGATTACCTCTTGCGCGTGGTCGTGCCCGACATCGCCGCGTATGACCGCTTCTACAAGAAGCTTATTGCGCGCATCGAAATCGCCAAGGTGTCCTCCGCGTTCGCGATGGAGCAGATCAAGTACACGACTGCCCTGCCGCTCGCCTTCGCCATCGATCGCGATCAGGAGGGGGTAGAGGCGGTGACGGCCGGAGGCGCACAGCGTGCTTAGCTCGATCCGCGATGTGGGCCGTGCGAGCGAAACGGCTGGCAGCGTCGGCGTGCCGCCGCCGGAAATGCTCAAGAGCCTCAGCGGCATCGAGTATTTGCAGCGCATCGTCGATGGACGCCTGCCGCGGCCGCCCATCACAGAGACGCTAGGCTTTGCCATCACCGAGGTAGCGCCTGGATTTGCGCTCTTCACCATGACGCCGCAGTTTCGGCACTACAACCCGATTGGCACCGTCCACGGCGGGGTTGCCGCCACTTTGCTTGATTCGTGCATGAGCTGCGCGGTGCAAACGCATTTGCAGCTGGCACCGGCTACACCACCCTTGAGATCAAGGTGAACATGGTGCGGCCGATTACCGACAAGACTGGTCCGATTCGCGCCGAGGGCCGCTCGCTCCATGTCGGCCGGCGCTCTGCCACGGCCGAGGGAAGGATCTTCGATATGGCGGGCACGCTGCTGGCGCACGCCACCACCACGTGCATCATCTTTGCGCTATGAGCGCCGGCCCCCGCGCGTCGTCACGCCACGGCCGCATCAGTTTGTGAACGGATCGGCAGTTCCACCTGGAAGGTTGAGCCCTTCCCGAGCGTCGATTCCACCCAGATCCGCCCTCCGTGCATCTGGACGATCTGTTTGGCGATGGCGAGCCCAAGGCCAGTCCCACCCTTGGCCTTGGTGTTTGAGTCATCGACTTGGTGGAACTCTTCGAAGATGCGCGTCTGCTCCTCTGGAGGGATGCCCGGCCCCGTGTCGGTCACGCTCAGGGAAAAGCTGTCGTTTGCGGGCATGGCAACGATGCGCACCTCGCCCGCGTCCGTGAATTTGAGCGCGTTGCCGACGAGGTTCAGCAGCACCTGGGTGAGGCGTTGCTCGTCACCGAGCCCCAGCGGCATGCGCTTGGCGACTTCGGTCTTGAGTGCGAGGTTTTTGGCTGCGGCGAGAGACTCGGTTGCCGCGCGCACGGTCTCAACCACACTTTCGAGCGCGTATTCCCCGATATTGAGGGTGAATTGTCCGGACTCGATCTTGGCGATATCAAGCACGGTGTTGATCAGTCCCAACAGGTGCTTGCCGTTGGAGCGGATGCGCGTGAGGGCGTCCATCGACTTCTCGGGCAGCGACCCGTAGAACCCCTCCTGGATCAGTTCGGCATAGCCCAGTATGGCGGCAAGGGGTGTTCGCAGCTCGTGGCTCATGTTAGCCACAAACTGCGACTTATGCTGGCTGGCGATTTCGAGCTCGCGGCTTTTGCGGGCAATCTCCTCAAACAGCCGAGTGTTCTCGATCGCGATTACGGCCTGGTCGGCGAACGTCTTGAGAAGCTGCACTTGGGCGTCGGAAAAGAGGCCGGCCTGCGCGCGGGCGACGAAGATGGCGCCAATCACCTGCCCGTCGCGCATCATGGGCACGCCCAGACAGCTGCGATAGCCGCTGATGAGCGCGGTATCCTTCATTGCGTACTGAGGATCGTCAAGAACGTTGGCAGTGTGCACGACGGTACCCATCCGCACGGCACGCGCAGTCACCGTCTCGCTATCTCTAGGCATTGGGAAGGCGCGGCGAGCTGCCTCCACACCTTCGGCGTTGACACCATGGATCGAGGCAAGCTCGATGGTGTCGCCCCTGACCATCGAGACAACGCTGATCTCGGCTTCGCACAGCTTCTCGGACCGTTCCCCGATAATGTTGAACACAGGTTGGGCATCAGTGGGCGAGCGGCTGATGACACCGAGTACGTCTGCGGTCGCCGTCTGCTGCAGCAATGCTTCGCGCAGCGAGTTTAGCAGTCGCGTGTTCTCAAGGGCGATGACAGCCTGATTGGCAAAGCTCGCAAGCACGGTGATCTGCTTTTGCGTGAAGGGTCTCACCTCCTGGCGGTAGATGCCAATGGCACCAACCAACTCATCTTCCTTCAGCATCGGCACAGCAAGCAAGGTGCGGGCCCCCGCAATGTCTGCCATCTGAACTGCAGCTGCATCGCCGTCGCGATAGGCCTGGTCCGTGGTGATGTCGGCAACGTGCTGTGGCTCCTTTGTCAGGATGAGACGCTTGAGCGCATGCATAGGAACGGGTCGCGCCACCGGGTCACGGCGCCGCAGTTCCACAAACGCAGGGGGTGCCCCGTGGATCGCGACGTGGCGGAACGTGTGGCCATCGTACAAGAACAGATTGGCGAATTTCGCCTCACAGATGCGCACGGCGTTGGTCAACACCGCCTCGAACACTGGCCCGAGCTCGCCAGGTGAGCTG
>Ga0075425_100001318_pt1 | contig 24236 bp, 21 predicted proteins | sample SoiMethybrSBSTD4_FD_75300 | JGI IMG/M metagenome (GOLD analysis project Ga0075425, IMG submission 75300) | Bulk soil microbial communities from a Populus tree surrounding site in Tennessee, USA - Soil MetaG P. TD hybrid SBSTD4 | ecosystem: Environmental > Terrestrial > Soil > Tree plantation...
GAAATCGAACTCGTCTTGCGAATCGTTCATCGAACTCGACCTGTGACCCATCGCATCCCCTTCCCCGGGTTTGATGCTTCGAGCCGACCCTACGTGCCGCGACTCGCGACCGATGCGAGCCCCATCTTCGAGTACATGTGTCGGAAACCATTCACTTAATATCGGCGAGATCGGGCCAAAGTGGGAGCGCGTTCGAGAGGGTGTGTATCATCGAGACGAGCGAAACGACGATGGGGCGCGTGACCTTGGTAAGATGTACGAAGGTTCGAATGGGAGGGCACACAATGACAGACCTCCGTTGGTATCTCTCTGGCGCCGTGGTGAGTCTGGCGCTCGGGATTGGGTGTTCCTCGAGCGATGGTAGCGGCCCGGAGCCGCGCGCCGACTCCGGCCCGAATCCCGACGTTTCGATGAGCGACGCTGCCGAAGGTGCCCCCCCCGACTCGAACGAACCCGAGACGGTGGCCGATGTGAGGGACGAGGCGGTTTGTGGGGGTGCGTGCATCGTGTCGCTCTGTGTGGAGGGTGCCTGCGTCGAATGCACGCTGGACGCACACTGTGGGGCGGGCAAGCCGCGGTGCGACGTCACGTCTCACACCTGCGTCGAGTGCGTGGGCGGCCCGACCGACAATTGTCCGGCAGGCCAATATTGCTCGGCCGAGCACCATTGCTTGCAGGGATGTAAGAACAATGCTGCCTGTAGCAGCGGGGTCTGCAACGCGATCCGCGAATGCGAACCTTGCGAAAATGACGGCGAGTGCTCGCAAGCGAGAGTCTGCGGCACCGGCATCTGTCGTCCGGCGTGCACCACTGCCCAGGACTGTGGTGATGCTGGACTCGATTGTTGCAACGGTCACTGCGTCAACACCGCGATTGATGTCGGCCACTGCGGAAGCTGCACCATCGCCTGCAACGGTTCACAGTTTTGCGGAACGAACGGGTGCGCAGGCGTCTCTATTTCCAATATCTGCGCGAACGGAAAGACCACGAAGCTGCTCGACGGCCTCGCTGCCGATGACGCGTCGAACGACGTCATCCAGAATGGCCTGGCTTCGATCTGCTCTCCCCCACCGATGACGGAGTCCTCGATGCAGAACCTGCCGGGACTCATCAACCTCACGACCGGGCAGCCCGTCGCCGGCTCCGGCAACCTCCTCACCGTGACGGGGGGTTACGTCGTCCAGAAACTCGTGAAGTACCTCGATTCGGTCGGAGCGACGCCGATCTATCTGGTGGCCGCGGCCAATGAATGGGACTACCGGGGGCGCGCTCCCCGCGAAGGGGGCGTCGAGGGCGACGGCAGCGCAGATCCGGTCATCGCGTCCATTCGCTACGACCAGGTCACGCCGAGCCACGACCTGTTCCTCGTGGAACTGGTTCGCGATCCCACGAGCGGGACGCTCGCCCTCATCGTGTTCGGCCAGGAGGCCCAAAGCACCGCCGCGGGCGCTTGGTTCTTCGCCAACGAGATGCTCCCCAACCGGGCCAACTACGGCAAGGGTTGGTACGTGTACGAGTGGACCGGCGCAGACGATGCCGGGCCAGCGAGCTCGGACACCTTCAATCTCGTCGCGTCGGGCCCCTGATTCGCCTCCGGGTTCACCCCTCATACGAAACCCACATCGGCTCCCGCGAGGCCGTAGTGCCTGAAACGTGATATGAACGATGGGCGCGAACCCACGCATCCCCGACGCATGACCCCCGACAACACCTCGCGGCAGATGATCGAAAGGCCGCCCGTCTCCGAGGGCCCCCTCGCGCTCCGGGAACGGGCGCTCGAGCCGTGGCTCAGGGTCGACTGGCAGAAGTTTTGGCTGACGGTGCGGGGCCGAGAGTGGCGCAGTCTGGCACTGGTCCCGGCTGGGCAGGGCGCTCCGCCCGACTTCACGCTGACGATCGCCGTTTCACTCGCGCGCACGGGGATGATGCACCTCGGGGTGCCGATCCGTGTCGTCGACGCAACCCGGGTTCCGCTCAGGCAGATGATGGAGCTGATCGACGAAGTCAACAACTGCATCGCCACCGGCGACCTCGTGATCATTGCGCTCGGCACGACGTCCGAGAGCCCCGTCACCGTGTCGGTCGCGCAGGCCGCCGACAGCGCACTCCTTTGCGTCATGATGGAACGCATGGCCGTCGCGGACGCGAAGACCACGGTCGATCACGTGGGCCAGCAGAAATTCATCGGCTCCGTCGTTTTTCATCCGAACGGCGAAAGCGCCGGCTGACTCGTCACAGCGCGGGAAGGACCAGACGAGAGAAGGCCTTCATCGCGAAAAACTCGAGCGACCCGGCCTCGCGGCGGTAGCGATCGTGCATACGACGGTACGTCTTGACGATCGCATCATCGTTCGCGCGAGAATGCATGATCGAGGTGCCGATACGATATTTCAGAGCAATCCGATCCATGAAATGCGCGCCGAACCTACGCATCGCGCGCGCGTAGAATTCCACGTCTTCGACCAGGCGTGATCCATTGTCGAACCCGCCCAACTTCTCCACGCACTCACGACGAATCTGGCAGGTCGAGCAGACGATCATCGTCGCCTGGAAATACAGGTTCGCCGCGAATGCCAGCTTCGGACCGAAGCGTGCCGCCTTCCTCGCGCGCATGGCCGCTTCGGAAAAGTAAATGCGCTCCGGCGCCAAGGTAGCCTCGTTCGTGCCGAACGGTTCGACTCGGCCAAAGACCACCCCCACCTCGGGGTGCGCATCGAACGCCTCTTTCGCCGACTTGTAATGACCCTCCGGCACGATGTCGTCGTCGTCCAGGAAGTGCACGAAAGCTCCGGACGCTTTCGGCCAGCCGAGATTGCGAACGAGCGCCGGGTTTCCGCCGGTCGGTTCGGGATTTTTCAGGTAGGTGATTCGGCCGTCCCCGAACGATTCGACGACTTCGCGAGCCGACCCCTCCGGGCTGTCGTCGACCACGATTGCCTCGACGGTAACGCCTTCTTGCAAGAGCACACTGCGAAGTGCCTCCGCGAGCTCGACGGGTCGGCGAAATGTCGGGATGACCGCGGAAAACTCTGTCATGTTCGTGTCCTCGTCAACAATCTCGCCCAAGATAACGCATCGTGCAGCTCACGATGAGGGCGATCTCGCAAGCGAGCTCTCCGGCGCGCTGCCGGCGCAAGAGGTCGTACAGGCAATGGTCATAGCGCGAAACGCGCCTTCTCCGGTGTCGTCTGATCCATTGTGCGAGCATGATACACGGGTCTTGTCAGCTCGATCGAGGCATGATAGTCGCACAGCGTGGGTCGACTCAGCATCGTCATCCCGACCTTCAATCGACGCGAGAGGCTCGGGCGCGTGCTCCGCGCGCTGGAAGGTCAGTCGGTCGAGAAAGACACCTTCGAGGTCGTGGTCGTCGACGACGGATCCAGCGACCAGACCGCCGAATGGCTCGAGCAGCAGAAGTTCGACTTCACGCTGCGCGTCCTCCGGCAGGCGAACGGGGGCCCCGCCGCGGCGCGCAACGCGGGCGTCGCGGCTTCTAATCACTCCATCGTTCTCTTTCTCGACGATGACGTCGTCCCCAGCTCCGACCTGGTTCGCGAGCATCTTGCGACCCACGACGCTGAGCGCGACGTCGTCGTGATCGGTCCCCTTTCGTCGCTCGAGACCTATCGGCAGCCGTGGGTCGCCTGGGAGCAGGCCAAGCTCGAAGCACAATACGCGGCCATGACCCGCGGCGACTACGCTCCTTCCTTCCGGCAGTTCTGGACGGGCAATGCCTCCGTCGCCAAAGAGCACGTCCTCGCGGCGGGCGGATTCGACACGTCCCTTTTGCGCGGCGAAGACGTGGAGCTCGGGCTCAGGATGAAGAAGCGAGGGATCAGTTTTCGATTCAATCCCCGGGCCGCCGCCATGCATCACGCGGAACGGTCGCTCGATTCTTGGGCCCTCGCCCACAGCAGCTACGGCAAACTCGAAGTAGAGCTCTTCACCCGCATGGGCGCGGGCGAAGTCAAGTGCCAACTCGGCGAAAACTGGAGGCGACTTCACCCCCTGAACCGCTGGCTGGTTCGAAGGTGCGTCGGCCGTTCGGTGCCATTCGCCACGGCGACGACCGCGTTGCGTGGAATCTTGCGATTGGGCGAGGTGGTTCCCGCGCGAGTGGTCTCGAAGGCGGCTTGCAGCGTGCTGGCCAACCTCCTCTATTGGGACGCATCGGCCCAAGTACTCGGCGGAACGGCGATTCGCGAAGTGTTTCGAGAGCGCGCAGAGTAGCCAGAACCACCGATGGCCGAACCAGGACACGCTGCTACGACGCACCCGCACAGCGGGCAGCGGGTGGTGTTTCGCAACACCCTGCGCATTTTCGTCACCCAGGCGGCGGGCATGCCGCTCTCGATGGTCGTCACCGCGGTGATGGCGCGTCACATCGGTGCGCAGGACTTCGGCCTTCTCTATCTGGTCAACACCTTCAGCGCGTTCGGTTTTCTGGCCGTGGACTGGGGCATGTCCGGGGCGGTGCCGGCGATGGTGGCGAAGGAGCATTCGCGCGGGGGAGAGATTCTCGGAAGCACCTTGGTTTGGCGCATGGCCTCGTCGATGACCGTTTACCTGATTCTCGCCACCGCCTGCCTCGCCCTCGGTTACCAGCGGGAGTTTCAAATCGTGCTGGCTCTCGCGGTCTTGAATTCCACCATCAACATTACCACCGGAGCCCACCTCGACATTTTTCGTGGCTTCGAGAAAACGGACATCATCGGGTTCTCGACGCTCGGAGGCCAAGTCGGACGAGCCTTCATCGTCCTGCCGACGCTGCTTCTCGGCGGCAAGCTGCGTGCGGTGCTGCTCGCCGAGGCAGTCTGCTCGGGGACGGTCCTCGCCGTCGTTTGGCGGACGGTTCGGGCCAACGTGGGCAAAGTGACGTTCCGCTTCGAAACCGTGAAATCGCTGCTCGTGCAGGGCACGCCGTTTCTGTTTTTCGGCCTCGCGATGGCCCTGCAGCCCAACGTCGACGGGGTCTTTCTCTCGAAGCTCGCTTCTGCCGAGGCCGTGGGATGGTTCGCGGCGGCTCGCAGACTGATCGGCGTGCTCGTCTTCCCGGCCAACGCGCTCCTCGTGGCACTCTATCCGACGCTCTGCCGCCTTCATTCCGAGGACTTGGACGGCTTTCGCCACACGACGACCTCGGCCCTCCGGCTGACTACGGTACTCGTCGTGCCCGTTGCGCTCGGGTGCGCTCTCTTTCCGGATATCGGCATTCGCATCTTCAGCCGTGAGTCGTATGGACCGGCGGAAAACGATCTGCGCGTGCTCTCGCTGTTTCTCTTTCTCGTCTACTTCACCATGCCGCTCGGCATTTGCGTCCTCGCTGCCGGCCGTCAGCGCGCGTGGGCGACGATCCAGTTCGGTTGCGTTTTGATCAGCGCGGTGCTCGATCCCGTTCTCGTCCCCTACTTCCAGAATCGGACAGGCAACGGTGGCCTCGGCGTATGTGTGACCACCGCCATCAGCGAGACGCTCATGCTCATCGCCGGATTGTCGCTGATTCCGCGCGGCATTCTCGGACGCGCGCTCGGCCGCCAGGCCCTGCTCGGTCTCGTGGCCGGCGCGGCCATGTGCGGGGTGGCGCGCCTTCTCATGGGCGTCACCTCGTTCGTCGTGGCGCCACTGTCCGTGGCCGTCTACGTCGGCTGCCTGGTGGCGACCGGTGGCATCGACAAAGAGCAAGTGCAGACCTTGCGCTCGATGCTAAGGCGCAATGTCCCAGGGTGAGGCCGATCGGCAACGCCATAGAAATGGGCCGCGTCATGCGGCCGACGAAGCGTCGATGGGAGCGTAGGCTGGGACGTCGAGCAACTCCGGGATGGTCACGATGTCGTAGCCGTCGTCGCGAAGGTGCGGAACGAGCTTTCGAAGCGCGCGAACCGTCTCCTTTTTGTTCCAGGTCTTCGCGTGGGGCAAGCCGTCGTGAAAAAGCAGAATCGAACCGGACTTGGCGGTTCGCCGCGCGCTTTCGGCAACGCCTTCTCCGTCTGGCTCGGGCAATTGCCAGTCGAGTGTGAACACGTCCCAACCGACGATCGTGTAGCCGCGCCCGGAAAGACGCCGGCCCTCCCAGGGAGTGAGCCAACCCCAGGGCGGCCGGTACAAGAGGGGCGTCTGCCCGATGATCCGGCTGATCGCCTGCGACGCTTGGTCGATGTGGCCGTCATCGGTGAATTTGAGGCCCGACCAGCGGCTGTGATCCATCGAATGATTGCCGATGGCGTGGTTTTCCCGATACGCGCGAGCGACCAGATCCGGATGCAGTGTGGCATTGACGCCGACGCAGAAGAAGGTGGCCTTCACGCCGAGGTCCCCCAGCGTGTCGAGAACCCCTTCGGTCGACGGCTTACTTGGTCCGTCGTCGAAGGTCAATGCAACCTTGCGCGTCTCACGCGAGCCGTGGTTGCGAAAGTACTTCGCGCCGCCGTACGGCGGCCGCAAAAGAAGGTTGCCCGTCCTGTCGACCACGCTGGTGACGAGCTTCTTCAGGTTGGGGGGCATCGGCGGTACATGCTCCTTTAGCGATCGACCGCGCCGGTCGTGACCGGCACCCCCTTGCTCAGCCGCAACTTCGCGGTGACCCTCTGCAGCGTATCGAAGCCACCTCCTCCGAGGAGGGTCCGCAGAATGAGGATCGACGTGTCGCGCTGGAAGAGCGTCTGCATCGGTCGTATCTTGAGGGCAATCCAGAAACCTCGCCAGCCTTCACGGTAGCAATTGCGGAAAATCTCGTCGGCAGCGAACGCAATGAGTGCCTTTTTGGCCGCTCTGGTGTGCACGGCCCCAAGCGCTCCCTTTTGTTCTTCGACGGTGGACGAGGCCAGGGACCAGTCGATGGCCTTGAGAACCTCCTCGATCGAGCGCTGAATCGACTGGACGCTCTTCGACATGCTGGTCGGATGCCGGCGGTAGCCGTAAAGGACCTCGTCGATGTAGGCGGCTTTGCCGGCGTGACACAGGGCGAACCACATCTTGACGTCGACCGCGTACTTGAGCGACGCGTCGTAGCCGCCGATGGCCTCGTAGGTGGACTTCCGGATCACCGTTCCCGAATGCAGCACGTAAGGATTCACCACGATGTCTTGGAGTGCCTCGCGGCCGTCGCGGACGAAGTTGCCCTTCGCCGCCCTCCACACGTGGCCCTGTCGCTCGGGCGTTTCGTAGTGACCGTATGCGGTGTACGCAAAGGCGATTTCCGGATCTCGCTCGAGCACCTCGATCTGCTTGGCAAAGGCCGTGGAATCGAGAACCCAGTCGTCGGCCGAGATGACCGAGATGTACCGCCCGCGTGAAAGTGAGGCCCCCTCGATGAGCGACGCCACGAAGCCCTTGTTCGTTTGGTGATCGACGAGTCGCACCCGCGGATCGGCCAGGTAAGGCATCAGCACCTCGAGCGAGTTGTCCGTCGACTTGTCGTTGATCACAACGACTTCGAAGTCGCGAAAAGTCTGCGAGAGAATGGAGTCGAGGCAAGTCGGCAGATAGTGGCCGTAGTTGTAGTTGAGAACCGTTACCGAGAGCAGCGGGGCGCGACTGTCGCTTTCAGCCATGGCCTTGCTCCTTTGTCCGGCGTCGGTCCTCCACCGCTACCGGCGGCACGCATCTCGCAGCGCGGCGCAAACGTAATCTTGGTCGTCGTCGGTCAGCTGGGGATAGAGCGGCAAGATGATGTTCCGGTCCTGCGCGCGTTCGGACTCCGGGAGCCGGCGAGGACGCCCCTCTACCCGGTAAGGCGCTTCGCGATGAGAGCACATGATGCCGCGACGACTCGCCACCCCGCGATCGAGAAGGTGCTGCATGACGCCGCGCTGATCGCTCCATTGCGGCAGCCGAACCGAGAAGCTCTGCCAATTCGAGCGCGCCCATGACGGCTCGAACGGCATTCCGAGCCCCGGGACGTCGGAAAGGCGTTCGACGTAGCGTGCCGCGAGCCGCCGGCGCGTGGCGACGATCTCGGGCAAGCGCTTCAGCTGTTCGCGGCCGACGGCGGCTTGAATGTCCGTCATCCGGTAGTTGTAGCCGAGCACGATGTGCTCCTCGAACACGACCTCGCGGGCTCCGTGCCGAACGCGATCGCTGACGCTCATGCCGTGCTGGCGCAAGAGGCGAAACTGCTCGTCGTACTTCGGGTGATTGGTCGTCAGCATCCCGCCGTCGCCGGTGCTGATCACCTTGCGAGGGTGGAACGAGAACGCGGCGATGTCGCCGTGCGGGCGTCCGATGGGCTCGACCTCGCCACCCGGAACGATGGCGCTGCCGCTGGCGCAGGCGGCATCTTCCACGACCGGCAGACCGCGCCGACGCCCGATCTCCACGATCGCGCGAATGTCGCACGGCATGCCCACCTGGTGGACGGTGAGGATGGCTTTGGTGCGCGACGTGATCGCCGGCTCGATGAGCGCCGGATTCATGTTGAAGGTGGCGGCATCGATGTCGATGAAGACCGGTTCGGCCCCGCAATAACGAATGCTGTTCGCGGTCGCGATGTACGAGTGGCTCACGGTGATGACTTCGTCGCCCGGAGCGACTCCCACGGCCAAGAGCGCTAGGTGCAGCGCCGTCGTGCAGTTCGATACCGCGCAAGCGTGCGCCGCTCCGACCATCGAGGCGAACTCGCGCTCGAACGCGGCCACCTCGGGCCCCTGCGTGATCCATCCGGACAAGATCGGACGCTTGGCGGCCTCGGCTTCCGCTTCTCCCATCACCGGCTTGGCGATGACGATGTTGCGCTCGGGCGATGCGGTCGTCACGCTGCGGCTCCTCCCTTCTTGGCTTCGGTCCACCAAGCGACGAGTTGCCTGAGACCCTCCTCGAGCTGGACCTTGGCCTCGAAGCCTATCTTTTTCTTCGCGTTCGACGTTTCGGCGAGACGGCGCGAGACGGCGTTGATTTTCCGCTCGGGGCCATACTCCGGCCGAAGGTTGGAACCCATCACCTTCAGCAAGGTAGCGGCGAGGTCGTTCAAGCTGGTTTCGACGCCGCACGCCACGTTGAAAACGTCGTCGGTGACGCTCGACTGCATCGCCAGGAGGTTCGCGCGCGCGATGTCCTCGCAATAGACGAAGTCCATCGTCTGCTTACCGTCGCCGAAGATGAGCGGCCTTTTGCCCTCGAGTATGCGATCCATCCAGCGAATGAGCACCTCGGTGTAAGCCCCATGGATGTCCATCCGCGGACCGTACACGTTGAAGTACCGAAGGGCGACATACGGGAGCCCGTACATATCGTTGAAGCAACGCAGAAGGCCTTCGTTGAAGACCTTCGCCGCACCGTAGAGGGTTCGGTTGTTGTACGGATGGTGCTTTTCGGTGGTTGGAAATTCTTCCGCCAGGCCCAGCACCGAAGCGGACGACGCCGCGACCACTTTTTTCACGCCCGCGGTCACCGAAGCCTCGAGGACGTTGAACGTGCCGTCCACGAGCACCTCGAGCGCGAGGCGAGGTTCCTCCGCGCACTGGGTGATGCGGATGGCGGCCTGGTGGAACACGTGGTCGACACCGTTCAGCACCTTCCTGAGCAGAGCCGTATCGCGCAGATCGCCTTCGATGATTGTCACCGGTCCACGCGCGAGGGCCGCCGAGAGATTTTCGCGTCGACCGCGCACGAAGTTGTCGAGGACGATGATCTCGCCGTAGACGCCCCGCTCGCGCTCGCTCATCAAGAGATCGACGATGTGAGAGCCGATGAGCCCAGCCCCGCCGGTGACCAGCACACGCATGGGAGATGTCATGCCCGGCTTGCCTTGTTCGGATTCTTCTCCGCAAACTCGCGGAGCGCAGCGATGACCTCGTCTTGTTGCTTGGACGAGAACTCGGGGTACATCGGAAGCGACAGCACTTCTTTTGCAGCCATCTCCGAGTGCGGAAAGTCGCCGACCTTATGGCCGAGCTCGGCGAAGCATTTCTGCAGATGGACCGGAATCGGATAGTGGATTCCGGTGCCGATCCCGCGATCGTGCAAGAACGCCTGGAGCGCGTCGCGCGCCGGGTGCCGAACGGCATAAACGTGATAGACGTGTCGCATGTTGCTGGGCGATGACGGCAGGCCGTAGGCACCGCCCGCCAAGAGCTCGTCGTAACGTGACGCGTGGCGACGGCGGGCATCGGTCCAGCCCTCGATGTACTTCATCTTCACGCCGAGAACGGCGCCCTGAACACCTTCGAGCCGGTAATTGAACCCTTTGAGATCGTGGTAGTACTTGCGTTCGGCGCCCCAGTCTCGCAAAAGTCGAATCTTCTTCGCGCGCTCGTCGTCGTTCGTCGTAACCGCGCCCCCCTCACCGTACGCTCCGAGGTTCTTGCCCGGGTAGAAGCTGAAGCAGGCGAGGTCGCCAATGCTGCCGATGCGCTTGCCGTTGTACTCGGCCCCGTGAGCCTGGCAGGCGTCTTCGATGACGACGAGGTTCTTGCGCCGCGCGATCTGCATGATGGGATCCATGTCCGCGGGTCGCCCGTGCAGGTGCACGGGCAGAATGGCTTTGGTGCGCGGCGTGATGGCGGCCTCGATCTTCGCCGGATCGATGGTGAACGTGTCGGGCGTGATGTCGACGAACACCGGCTTCGCGCCGGTGTAGTCGATCGCCGAGACGGTCGCGACGAACGTGAACGGCGTCGTGATGACCTCGTCTCCGCGGCCCACCCCGGCAGCCAGAAGCGCGAGGTGCAGCGCGCTCGTGCCGGTACTCGTGCCGATGGCGTGCTTGGCCTTGCAGTAAGGGGCGAATGCCGCCTCGAATCCGGCGACGGCGCTTCCGAGAATGAATTGTGTCGTCTCGAGAACGTTGAGAACGGCAGCATCCACTTCGGGCTTGATCGACTGATATTGCGCTTTGAGATCGACGAACGGAATCACGACGATGCTCCTTCCAGTTTGAGCTCGATCGGTTGACCGTGCTTGGCCATGGACAGCGACGCGGCTTCGAGGACGCGAACGACGCGCAAACCGGCCCTGCCGTCCGAGGTGGGGCGCTCTTTGGTGCGGATGCAATCGAGAAAGTGACGCGCCTCGACCTGAAGAGCCTCGACGTTCGGCAAGTGCGGCGCCCACATGTCGCCGGCCCGATAGCCGACCTTCAATTGGTAAGCGCCTTCCGACGATTGATCGAGTTTGAGCCTCGTACTTGCCGGCGGTTGACCGGGCTTGCGACTGCTCGCCGGCATGCTCGTCACCGTAACCCCCTTGTCGTAGATCCTGAGCTTCTCGCTGAGCTGCATGTCGTCCCATTCGATCATCTGCTCGGATCCCCCGACGAGGGTGCGGCGGATCTTGACCGGGGCCAGCCAATTGACGTGAAAATGGGCGATGAGGTTGTCCGCGAAGAAGCACGTCAGGTACGCGAGGCTCTCGGGATGGCCGGCCACGCTGGCGACGCCGGTGGCAGCGATCATCTTCGGCGGTCGGCCCAGGACGAAGTCCATGATCGAAAGATCGTGCACCGCCAGATCCCAGAGAACGTTGACGTCGTGCTGCAAGAGACCGAGATTCACGCGGACCGAGTCGTAGTAGTAGAGATCGCCGAGCGTGCCGTTGTCGACCAGCTCTTTGATTTTGCGCACGGCGCTCGTGTAGATGAACGTGTGATCGACCATCAGCGTGAGGCCACGCTTGTCGGCTTCTTCGATCAATTTCTCGGCCTGCTCGGCGGTCGACGTCATCGGCTTTTCGACGAGCACGTGCTTTCCCGCTCGGAGCGCCATCATCGAAAGCTCGAAGTGGGACGACACGGGGGTGGCGATGGCCACGGCGTCGATCGAGGTGTCCGCCAAGAGGTCTTCGATTTTGGCCACCGTCTTGATCGCTGGATAGTGGGCTTCGACCTGCCGCCGCCGAGCTTCACTCTGATCGCAGACGCAGATGACGCGGGCTCCGTCGGTTTGCGAGAAATTCCGAACGAGGTTGGGCCCCCAATAGCCGTATCCAACGATTCCGATGCCGATCATGGTCATGGGCTTTCTTTTTGTTGTTCTGCCTTGGTAAGCGCGACCGCCTCGGCTTGGGTTTTGCAGCGCACGCCTTTGGCGCTGACGTAACCGATGGTTCGCGCGGGTGATCCGACCACGAGCGCGTGATCGGGAACGTCCTTCGTCACGACGGCGCCAGAGCCGACCATGGCCCAGCGGCCGATCGTCACGCCCGTGACGACGACGGCAGAGGCTCCGATGGCGGCTCCGTAGCAGACGCGGGTGCGGCCGACGATCCAATCGTGGGCACTCTTGAGAGTGCCGTCCGCGTTGATGCCGCGGGGGACCTTGTCGTTCGTGAAGACGACGTGAGGGCCGATGAAAACGCCGTCCTCGAGCTCGAGCCCGTTGTAGAGCGACGCGTTATTCTGAATCTTGACGTTGTTGCCGATGACGACCTCGAAATCCACGTAGGCGCCTTGGCCCACGATGCACTTCGTCCCCAAACGCGCGCCTTCGCGGATCTGGGCGTTGCGCCAGATCATGGTGCCGTCGCCTATCTGAGCCTCGGGGGAGACCTCGGCTCCCGGATGAATCTTGATCATCACAGATCGGTTCTCCTCGATCTCTTCTTATACCTAAGCCTTCGCCCCGGGTGAGAGGGAAACTTCGCGCCGCCCGTGCGATCACGACTTGGATGTGGACGGCCGAAACGGCGCGTGACACGCTGGCCGGCCAACGAGCGTCGGGGCAGGCAACTGGCAGAGGCCCGGCAGAGACGATCGGCGGCTCCAACGCCGCGACGGCCAAATGGAATCAGCAGGGAGCGACCAAACGGCAGAGGCAAGGGCCACGCAGGGACTCGTGCTTCGCAATACGACGTTCCTCGTCCTGGCTCAGGTCATCGCCACCCCGCTCTCCGTGCTCACCAACGCGGTAATGGGCCGCTTCCTCGGGCCGGCCGAATTCGGCGAGCTGTACCTCGCCTGGACATTCGCCACCTTCGCCGGCCTCGCCGTCGAGTGCGGGCAAGGCGGCGCCGTGCCTGCCATGGTCGCGAAAGACCGGACCCGAGCGGGGGAATTCCTCGGGACCGGACTGGGTTGGCGGTCGGGGGCGTGGGTCGTCAGCTACGGCCTGCTCGCAGTCGTCTGCTTCGCGCTCGGCTACTCGCCGGCCTTTCAGATGACGCTCGGCTTCGTCATGCTAAACTCGGCGGTCGCGTCGTTCGGAATGGCCTGCCAGGACACCATTCGGGGGTTCGAGCGCACCGACGTCAGCGCGTACGCCAACGTCGGCGGGCCATTTCTCACCGCCCTCCTGGTCGTTCCGACGCTGTTTTTGGGCGGCCGGATCCGGGGGGTCTTGTTGGCGCAAACCGTGGCTGCGGCCATCGTCGGATTTTTCGTCTGGCGCAACCTTCGGCCCGCTGGCGTCGGACGTCTTTCCGTGCGGCTCGATACGTTGAAAACGCTGCTCGCACACGGCTATCCGTTCTTGTTCTTCGGACTGGCCATGGCGTTGCAACCGAACATCGATGCCATCTTCCTGTCCAGCATCTCGCCCGGCGAGACGGTCGGCTGGTATGCCGCCGCGCGCAAGCTCGTGGGAGTGCTGGTGTTTCCGGCGAGCGCGCTCACGACGGCCCTCTACCCGACGCTGTGCAGGCTCCACGTCGAAGACAAGCAAGCTTTCCGCCGCCTCGCGAGCTCGTCACTGCGAATGACGACCATCCTCGTGATTCCGGTCGCCGTGGGGTGCGCTCTGTATCCGGAGATTGGCATTAGCCTGTTCAGCAGGAAGGCGTTCGGTCCTGCCGGCGACGACCTCCGCATTCTCTCTTTTTTCGTCTTCTTGGTGTACTTCAGCATGGCGCTCGGAATTTGCCTTTTGGCAGCGGGTCGCCAGCGCGCATGGGCCATGGTTCAGGCCGTCTGCGTGGTCGTGAGCGTGGTCCTCGATCCCCCCCTCATCCGCTGGTTCCAGGCGCACTTGCACAACGGCGGTCTCGGAATCTGCGTGACGGTCGTGGCGAGCGAGGTCCTGATGGTCGGCGCGGGAATCGTGCTTGCCCCTCGCGGAATCTTCGACCGATCGCTGATCCGACAGCTCGCGGTGACGTTCTTGGCCGGCGCGCTGATGGCGCTCGTGGCCCGGCTGCTCTCTGGCTTCTCGCCGTTCGCTGCCGCTCCGGTGGCGGTGACGGCGTACGCGATTGGGCTCGTGGCGCTGGGAGGGATCGACAAGGAGCAGGCCGACGGGTTTCGGTCGATCGTGATGCGCAAGGTGCGAAAGCGCTGAGGACCCTAGCTTTAATTCGGCGCCAAATCTGCCGCCCGCAGGCGTGGCCCAAGGCCCGCGCCGAGTAACACAAAATGGTGTTCTGCCGGTGCCAACACCGCGGCAGTCATGCTGGGCGGTTGACCGCGGAAAACGAATCTACTAGCCGTAAAGTCGCATTCTTGGCATCTCAGCCGATGGATCGCGCAAACGCCACCCAAGCCGCCGAAACGAAGACGCCGCCCCGCGGCGACGAACCGGTGAGCTCGCGCGACGAGGAAGTTTTCGCCACGTTCCGCAGCCAGATCGACGCCGCCCTCGATGCCCACATTCCTCGAGGGAGGCCGGCGGCCCTGCTTCAGTTTCCTTACGACGCCAACGTCGGTAACCACATGATGTGGGTCGCCACCACGGACTACTTGCGAGCGCGGCAGATTCCCGTCGGATACGTGGCGCACGGCAGCAATTTCGACGTCGCCGCCCTGCGCCGGGCCATCGGCAGAGGACCGATTCTCTTTCTGGGTGGCGTCACCATCTCTCGCCTTTGGCCCCGGCATGGAGAAGTCAAAAGGCTCGTCGCGGAGGCCTTGCCCGACAACCCACTCATCTCCCTTCCGGCCACCAGCCTGCTCGTCGATGACGCCGATCGCCAACAAGCCGGCGCTCTCTTCGGACGACACGCCAACGTCACGGTCATGGCGCGCGATCCCGAAAGCGGCGCGCAAGCGCGCGCTGCGTTTCCATCTTCGGTCAACGTCGTGACCGTACCCGACTTGGCCCTTCGTTTGGCCGCTCAACCCCGGCGCGCGACCGCAACCTTCGACATCATGTGGCTCCGCCGTGGCGATACCGAGGCCAAGGCGGCCGACCCGCCGAGCGGCGTCCACGTCTTCGACTGGCCGGAGCCAGTGAAGGCCATCTCGAGCTCCTACGTCTTGCTCCGCGCAAGCGGGCTTTTTTCGCGCCTTCGTTCGTCGCGACCCGGCGATGCCGCGGCCGGTCTGGTCAATCCGCCCATGGCGTGGCTCTACCGTCGGGCGTCGCTTGAGGCTCTGCGATACGGAAACACGACGCTCGATCGCGGCACGGTCCTCGTCACCGATCGAATGCATCCCCACGTCCTCGCTGCCCTCCGAGGACAGCACGTGGTCCTCTTGCCCGATCGGTTCGGAAAGAATCGAGCCGTGTACGATTTCGGAACGCACCGCCTGAACACGGTGCACTGGGCCGATACACCCGCACAAGCCCTCGACATCGCGCGCACGCTGGCCGCGCAGCAGCCGCATTAGCGCCGGCGGAACGTGGTCGTAGTCGTTACGAGGGCGTCCACGTCCACGACCCGCTGAAACCTTGGTCAGGCCTCAGGCGCCACTGCCAACGCACACTACCCGCGCGAGGGACGTGCGGCGGAACCTAGGAGCGCGAGGATGCGAGCGGCGGTGTTCTTGGCATCGAAGTGCTGCTCGACGCGCGAGCGGCCGGCGATGCCCATCGCAGCCGCGCGCGAGGGATCGGAAATGAGCGGCTCGAGCGATTCGCGCAGCGCACGACCGTCACCCGGTTCGATCAAATAGCCGGTGCGTCCGGAATCGACGATTTCGGAAATCCCTCCCACCGCCGAGACGACCACCGGGAGACCCATCGCCATGGCCTCGAGTGACGCGATCGAGAAGCAGTCGCCTCTCGTTGGGAGCACGAAAGCGCTTGCCGCGCGATAAAGGGCCAGAAGCGATGGGCTCCCTGCGCTCAGCCCGCGATGAACCGACACGCCGTCCTCTTCGCGGACGGCGTCCCGCGTCACGATGTCGAGCTCGCACCTTCCGCGCAGGTGCTCCCGAAATACGGCCAGCAAGAGATCGCCCCCCTTGCGCGCGAAATCTCCACCCACGAAGAGCAGACGCGGGCGACTCGAATTGGCGCTTCGTGCGGGCATCGTCCAGCGCAAAAGATCGATGCCCGGAGGCACGACCGCCGTTTTCGTTTCGTCGACGCCGTAGTCATTCACGAACGACCGGCGCGCCCAGTCCGACCAGCCGACAGAGAACGCCGCGCGCCGAAACGTGCGACGAACGAGGGCATGCTTGAGCGCTCGAACGACCGGCGCGTGGTCGACGGCGTGGGCGTATTGCTCGGCTTGCGCGTCGAGAAGCGCCGGGGTGACGTCCGTCCAGAGAACGGTCGGCGTGCGTCCAATCGCCCCTTGCCGCAAAACGGCTGGGTTGTGCGTCAAAAAGAAAAGGGCGTCGAACGGACCGGCGCGAAGCGCCTTCCCCGTCTGGACGAACCCGCGAAGTGTGCCGCCGACGCGTCCGAGCATCGGCAGGCGCTCGATGAGACCACCCGATTCGACGTAAGTGACGTCCGTCCAGCTGACGCCGGGACGATCGCGCACCTGCCCTTCGAGTGCCGCCGCGGCGCTGCCGATTCCGACCTGGCGTTCGGCCAGAAAACAGAAGCGAAGAGGCTCGGTCACGCGAGAAGGTCCTTCACGTGTTCGGCGAGGGCGAGCGCGGCCGTGAGGCCCGGTGATTCGATTCCGTAGAGCGCCACCCATCCCGGCACTCCATGATCAGCGGGCCCCTGAACGACGAAATCGTGCGCGGGGCTGCCCGCAGGGCCGAGCTTGGGCCTGATCCCCGTGTAGCCAGGTTCGAGAGAGGCATCTTCGAGGGTAGGGAAATAGCGTCGAATGGCCCCATAGAACGACGAAGCGCGGCCCTCGTCGAAGCTGTATTCGATGCTGTCGACCCACGAGACGTCGGGGCCAAATCGCGTCTGGCCGGCGAGGTCCAAGGTCACGTGGACGCCGAGCCCCCCCGGCACCGGAACCGGGTACACGAGATGCGAGAACGGTGAGCGCCCGGGGAGCACGAAGTAGTGTCCCTTGGCAAAGAAGGACGGCGGGATCGTGCTCTTCGGCACGCCCTGGATCTTGTGAGCGATCTCCTGCGCGCGGAGGCCTGCCGCGTTGACGACCGTCCGACAGAGCACCGTGACGGGGTCGGCTCCCCCGATGGACAGCACCACGCCTTCGTCGTGCAGCCGCCCCGCCAAAACGGGCGTCGTCAAAAGAACCTCGGCGCCCGCTCCCACCGCGTCGCGACGAAGCGCGGTCATCAATCCGTGACTGTCGATGATCCCGGTCGACGGAGAAAAGAGCGCGCGAACGCACGACACCCGAGGCTCGAGCGAGCGCACCTCGGCCTGATCGAGCCATGCCAAATCGGTGACTCCGTTGGCTTCGGCCTGGACCTTCAAGCGATCGAGCTCGGCGATTTCCTCGTCCCGCGCGGCCAGGATGATCTTGCCGATGCGCGCATGGGGAACATCGTGATCCGCGCAGTACTCATAGAGGGCTTGCTTGCCTGCCACGCAGGAGCGCGCCTTGAGCGACCCCGGCGGGTAGTAGATGCCGGCGTGAATCACTTCGGAGTTGCGCGAGCTCGTGTGCATGCCGATGACAGGCTCGGCCTCGACGACCACCACCTCGCGCCCCGTCCGGGCCAGCGTGCGGGCAATGGCAAGACCGATGACGCCGCCGCCGATGATGACCGCATCGAGCCGCTCGAAATCCGTCGTCACACGGATGGTCCCTTCGTCACGCCGACTCGGTTTAACACCTTCGGCATCGCCGGGGTGTGATAATGTTTCCGCGACTCCATGCAGTCGGCGAAACGCTCCGGGCAGCTGGCGGACGGTAAGGTTCTAGCGCTCGATGGCATGCGCGGGGTGGCGATTCTACTCGTCCTCGTGTTTCATCTGACGTCTTGGGCCCATGAAGCGGCGCCGAGCTCGCTGTGGCGGGTGACGGGCTTCGGTTACATCGGCGTCGACCTCTTCTTCGTCCTCTCCGGTTTTCTCATCACCGGAATCTTGTCCGACGCGCGGGGATCGAAGGGGTATTTCCTAAACTTTTACATGCGCCGGGTGCTCCGAATTTTTCCACTCTACTATGCGCTGGTCGGCATGGTGACGCTGGTCCTGCCCCTAGTGTTACCGACCAACCCGAAGATCGCCGAGCTCGCCGGCCAACAGGTGTGGCTCTGGACCTACGGGGTCAACGTGGCCGCCGCGCTCGACAATCGGTGGACTTTCTACGGCATGAACCACTTCTGGTCGCTGGCCGTCGAGGAACAATTCTATCTCGTGTGGCCGGTACTCGTCGCTTTGCTGCCGCGCGAGAAGATGGCCCGGCTCTGCCTGGTCGTGATGGTGCTGGCGGCGGGCCTGCGCTTTTGGTTTCTGTCGAGCGGCCATTGGCTGGCCGCGTACGCGCTCATGCCTTGCCGCGCGGACGAGCTCGCGGCCGGCGGGTTCGTCGCCCTTTTGCTTCGCGGACCCTTCGACGAAGCAAAAATCCTAAAGCAAGCGCGGTTTGGCGTTTGGGCTGGCGCCCTTGTCGGCGCCCTCCTGCTCTTCGGCCCCCAGTGGTCCGACCGATGGCCGCCGGATGCGACAGCGGCGCTGCCGAGCGCCTTGTCCATCTTCTTCGGAAGTCTCCATGTGCTTACCGTTCGCGGCGCCGGGAGCGGCATGTTGCGGCGAGTTCTCGAGCGACCGTCGCTGCGCACGCTCGGAAAATACAGCTACGGGCTCTACGTTCTGCACCATCCACTCCGCCAGCTCTTCGAGAAGCTTTTCCCCCCGGCGACGCTCGCGTCGGCGTTGCACTCGCCTTTCTTCGGGGCGATCGTCTTCACGACTCTATCGGGCGCCTTGTCCCTGATGTTGGCCTTCCTCAGCTTCCGCTTTTTCGAATCGCCCGTGCTGGCGCTCAAGCGGTATTTCGAATACGGCCGTAACGCACCCTCCACCCCCGAGCTCGCAATCGAGGCGCCCAAGATGCACGGTTGAGTCCATCGATGTCGGGCTGAGGACCCTGCACAGGTTCCCTAGCGTTTGTCGAGCAGCTCGATGTCCAGCACCTTGATGGAGTACGGTGCGATCGTCTCTTCGAGAACGTCGTTGTCGGGGCGCGAGGCCTCCTTGGTGATCGCGGACATGCCGCGACCGTAGACGTAGACGTCGCGCGCCGTTTTTCGGCCGCACGCCGTCAGCGCGATGGTCGCGTGCGCCGAGGTCACGGGATCGAGGTTCAACGCCACGGCCACCAGGTGGTGCCCCGCGTCGTCGCGGGAAGCGAACAGGCTCGTGCCCGCGGACGAGTCCGTTGCCAGCGACCAATCGAGAAAGCGTCCCCCTTTGCCGTCGAAGTCGAGGTACGCGCGAAACGCCGCAAGCGCCGGCGAATCAGGGGGCGGCACCGTCCAATAAAACGCCGACAGGATGCCCTGCTGGCCGAAACGGCCGAGTACCTCTGCAACGGCGAGAGCTCCGCTCATGTCTTGCTCGGCGCCGAAATTCCACTCGCCGATCGAGATGCCTCGCCCCGGGTAGGCGCGCTCGATCCACTCCTTGAGGCGTGGAATCAGTCGAACGGGCTCTCCGATCCACGATTCGTCTTTGTAGGACGGATCCCAGAGTGCCCGCGTGGAGCGAAGCCTGAGCGCGGCCGTCTCTGGGTCGACCCCGGCATCCGATCCGAAAACCCTCGGTGCCTGCGGATAGAAGTGAACGTCGAGAACGTCCAAGATGTGCACTTTGTTCGCTTGCTCGTGTTCGGCCAGCTTGCGCAGGTACCATTCGATGAGCGGCGTCCCGCCATGGAGCCTGCGATCGACCTGCAGGCTGACGGTGAAAGCCACGTCCTTGGCCGAGTAGAAATAGCCGGTCCAGCCCCATTCGGCGGGACCGGCTATGACGGCTTCGGAATCGGCCCGCCGGATCGCCGACCCGTACTGGATCGTGCGCTGCAAGAGCTCGTCGTAGCCGACGGGATCGGGATGCACGTCCCGGTGGGTGTTGTTCCAGAGGGTCGGCTCGTTGTCGAGGATGTACTGGTGAACCCTCCGCCTTCCGCGCGCACGGTCCGCTTCTTGGATCCGCGCGACCCAGCGCTCGATGAGCTCCGGCGGCGCGGCGACGCTCGTCAGCGTCGGAGGCCCCGGCTTGATCGGCTTGCCGTCGGGCTTGAATCCATCGCCTGCCTCAGGTCGCGCGGGATCGTGCTTGCGTTGCGCGCCGAACATGGAAGCCGGAAACCCGGAGGACGTGGCGTCCTTCGCCACCCAACCGATCATCGGGACGACCAGCGCCGTCTTCCACTCGTGCGCGGCATTCTGGTCGAGCCACTGCTCCAGACCGGCGTTGTCGGACGATCGAACGTTCTCGAAGTACCAATCGTTGCCCGTGTTCCAGCTGCCTAGATCCCAGTTGAATCGGGACATCGTGTTGCCTCCCAACCGGCTCGCGCGCGAGCGGGCGCCGGACACGTCGCCGGCCAGGCCGTAGATGAGCTCGCTGATGCGGTGTGTTGGACCAGCGCAGTTGATCGCCATGCGAACGTCGCGACTTCCCGCTGACGAGGCGGCGGCATCGGCGTCCGTTCGGGACTTGGTGAGGACGACCTCGTCGATGCTCACCGTTTCGGCCCCGACCGACCTCTTCGCGCGAATGATGATGCGGTCGAACGCAGCATGCGAAGGGTTCAAGAGGTTCCACGGGACGACGACTTCCTTCCATCCATCGACGAGCTCGATCTCGTGTTCCTTGCCGACGGCCACGTGAGGAAACCCGCGCGCCTCGGGCGTCTTGTCCTCGAGCGTGATCTCGAGAAAGTCGCCAAACCCCTTCGGAGCGAGGACTCGAAATGCCAGCGATCCGAAGCTCGACGAAAGACGATCGTGGCGAAGGACGATCGCGCCGTAGTTGGCAAAACCCACGTGCGCGGCTCCGCCATCCTCGAGCTCACGCGGTCCCCAGCCCCAGTCCTGCCAGCCGTTCTGCAACCCGTGGTGATAGATCTTTATGGCGATCTCGGAGTCGCTCGGCGCCACCGGACCGAGGGCCGCTGCGCGGAGCGCGACCTCGGGTGGGCTCACCCGCAGCTTGCGGACGAAGAGAACTGCGCCTGCCACCGACGCGAAGAAACCCGCGAGGATGACCGCGACCAACCACGGCGTCCGTACCGGCGGCGCGCGCTTGTCGCCCTTGTCTCGCATGTCCGCCCTCAGGCGGCGAGCCTTGCGCCGTGGCCGACCTGAATTGCCTGCGCCACCCGGTCCACGAATCGATCGAGGCTCGCCTGCTCCTCGACGAAGCGCCGAGCATTCTGCCCGATCTTCGCGGCGTCTTCGGGGTGCTCGAGCATGCGCGCGATGGTCGCCCGAAGGGCCGTCGGTTCGCCGGGGGGCACGTACAAGCCCGTCACTCCGTCGACGATGGTGTCCGTCTGGCCGCGGGTTCGCGTCGCGATGACGCACTTGCCGGCGGCCATCATCTCGAGGATGGTCGCGATCCCGGTTTGGTATTCGTTCTGAAAAATGGGGACGACAGCCAGCGCGGATCGACGGTAGAGCGCTCGGAGGTCGAATCGAGACAGGCGTCCCCAGGACACGTTCGGCGGCAGCGTCTTCGTCGGCTCGAGCGGCCTTTCGATCCAAGGACTGCCAGCGGCGATCTGCACACGAACCGGAAGATCACGGACGGCTTCGACCAGCGTGTCGTAATCGCGCAGGAGTTGACCGGCGGCGCAAATCAGATCGGGTTCGGGCGCGCTTCCAATCGGCTTGAAGAAGTGGTCGTCCGCGTGAAAATAGATCCTTTCGACCTTTTCCGCGGGGACGTGCAGGCGTTCGACGATGTACCGCTCCTCCGAGGTCGAGTAACACAAGATGCGATCGATGCGACGACCGACGTCGAGCCAACGAAAGAATACTCCCTTCTTTCCAGGCGAGAGCGTGTGCGCAATCATCGTGTGCGAGCACCGAGATCGCCGCGGCCTCATGAAAGCCGCCAGCGGAATGCCGATGTCCTCCCCGGTCGTGAAGAGAGCATCGTACTGGTCGCTCATTTGCCAACCGAGGTACGCGACGGCTGCCGACGGACCGAACGCTCGGCGTAGAGCACGGACCTCTAGTACCCGCGATTGGTCGGCGGCGCGAAAGTCGACGAAGTCCGCGCCGAGCCGGGTGGCGAGCTCGAAAACGTCGAGGCGCGGCTCGCGATCGTCTGCAATTTGGGCTTTCAGCTCGTCGTCGAATCGACCAGCTGCCAAAATGAGGGTCTTCATGAGCCGGCCTTTTACCACCATGAGACTGCGGCAGTCATACTAGTGGCCGGGGCCGGCCTAACGGGGAACTGGCGAGAGAAGCCACTCGCGCATCGCCATGCTAAAAGGTAGCCTCAACGCGCGGAGCCATGACGCCGGCCAACCAGTGCAGAAGCTCATCCTTCTCTCTTTCATCGTCGCAACCGTTGCTCTTCCCACCATCGCATCGCGCCGGCGGGACGCCGACTTCAAGAAGGCTCTCTGGTGGATGGTTTTGTTCAATCTTTTCTATTTGTTCTGCCTCGTCTTCGTTTGGAAACACCTCCTTTGAGGTCGAGAAAACCCAGGGCAGTATTCCCGTCGGTAGTGTACATGTATACTAAGGTAGGATGACGTGAACGCGGCGAGAGACGACGATCACGGCGACGAACAGTTCTTCGATACTGCGCTCCTGAAGAGCCTGTTGTCGTTTGCGACGGGCGCCATTCGCCGGCACCGGTTGGTCGTTGCCGTGGTGTTCGGCGTCGTCGTGGTCGCCACCATCCTCGCCATCCTTTTCCTGCCGCGCACCTACTACACGGAAACCAAGCTCATCGCGCAGCGCAACGCGGTCATGACCGTTCGGGCCGACCAGAACTGGGATGCGCTGCGCGGAGTCTCGGAGACCGTTCTCAGCCACGACAACATCGTCACCATGGTCCGGCAGACCGACCTGGTGAAAAACTGGAATGCGCGCCGCCCCCCGATCACCAAGCTGAAAGACGCCGTCATGCGCATGATCCGCGGTGATCTCTCGCAGGAGGCACAGGCGCAGGGCTTGGCCTGGATGGTCGCCGACCGCCTTCACATGTCGATCTCCGAGGGAGCCATCCACATCGAGATCTACTGGCCCGAACCCGAGACGGCCGCGAAGCTCGTCGAAGCGACGCAGCAGAACTTCCTCGAGGCTCGCCACGACGCCGAGATCCAAAGCTTGGTCGAGCTCGTCTCGATCGACGAGGGCCATGGCGCCGAGCTGCTCGAAAAGGTTCGGATCGCCGCCGAGCAGGTCAAGGCGGCGCGCCAGCAGAGGCTGTCCGAGCTCGACGCGGCGCAGGCCGGTGCGGCGCCCCCCACCCCGTCATCGTCGGCCGCGCCCGCAATTCCACGCCGAGTCATCGTCCGGACGCGCGTTCCCGACGCGGCGCTCGCCGACCTACGTAGCCACCTCGAGGAAAAGCGAAAACGACTGAAGGAGCTCGAAGACGAACGTCGGCGCAAGCGTCTCGAGGCGCAGAACCGCTTGGGCGAGCTCAAAGGAAAGTTCACCGAAGAGTACCCGGAGGTCCGCCGGCAGCAAGCGATGGTCGTCGCCCTGTCCGAGGCGACACAAGAAGAGAAGACCATGAGCGCCGACATCGACGAGATCGAGGACCAGATCGATCGCCACACCGAGTCGACCTCGCCCGGAGCGGCGTTGGGTTTCAACGGACTCGCGGCGGCGGGCGGCGGCGGCCAGGCAACCGATCCGATTCCACCCGAAGTCCGTCGGCTGCTGCAGGACACCTCGGATGACAAGGACCCGGTACTCGGGGCCCAGCTTCGATCGGTGACCAACGAATACGCTTCGCTGCTCGACCAGATCGCCAAGGAGCGTCGCGAGCTCGACAAGGCACAGGCGGCCTTCAAGTACCGCTACCGCGTGGTGCTTCCGGTCGAAACGCCGACCAAGCCCATCAAGCCCAAGATATCGGCCGTCGTCGCCGCCGGGCTCATCGCCGGCCTCGCCCTCGGCCTCCTCGCGGCGATCGCCGCCGAGATTCGATCGGGTCGGATCCGGGCCCGGTGGCAAGTGGAAAGGCTGAAGCTCCCAGTTCTTGCCGAGCTGGGTTACCCTCAGATCCACCGCAAATAGCCGTTCGTGGGTGAAATGAAGCTGACTGCGCCGTGATCAACGAGAGCAT
>Ga0075425_100001320_pt1 | contig 24232 bp, 27 predicted proteins | sample SoiMethybrSBSTD4_FD_75300 | JGI IMG/M metagenome (GOLD analysis project Ga0075425, IMG submission 75300) | Bulk soil microbial communities from a Populus tree surrounding site in Tennessee, USA - Soil MetaG P. TD hybrid SBSTD4 | ecosystem: Environmental > Terrestrial > Soil > Tree plantation...
GAAGAGGCGAGGAAGCTCCTGCAGTTGATGGGGATGCCCTTCCGCACCAACTAAGAGGATCGAATGGCAACAACCGCGAAGGTCGCGAAAGAAGCGAAGACGTTGAAGTACAAGATCCGCCACCGCAATCGCTGCAAGTTGTGCGGTCGGCCGCGCGCCTTCATGCGCAAGTTCCACATGTGCCGCCTGTGCTTCCGCAAGCTGGCGCTCGAGGGCGGCGTGACCGGCGTGATCAAGAGCTCCTGGTAGGAAGAGAGATATGACAGATCCCATTTCGGACATGCTCGCGCGTCTTCGGAACGCGGTGTCGGCCAAACACACGCGTGTGGACGTGCCGGCGAGCAAGCTGAAGGCCGAGATCGCCCGCATCCTCCAGGACGAGGGCTACATTCAGGGCTTCAGGCTCGTCGAGGAAGCGGGCCAGCTTGGACGCCAGCCGCAGCAGCTGATTCGCATGTTCCTCAAATACGGGCCTCGAGGCGAGCGCGTGATCACCGGAGTCGCCCGCGTCAGCCGCCCCGGCCGCCGCGTCTATCTCGGCGTCGACGAGGTGCCGCAGGTGCTCGGCGGACTGGGCACCAGCATTTTGACGACGTCGCACGGAGTGATGACCGGGCGCGCCGCGCGCAAGGCTGGCGTCGGCGGCGAAGTGCTGTGCAACGTGTGGTGAGGGTTCAGCCATGTCTCGTATAGGAAAGAAGCCGATCCCGATTCCGACCGGCGTGACCGTGAAGATCGCGCCCGATGCGGTCGAGGTCCAGGGTCCGAAGGGCAAGATGCGGCAGCCGATCCCGCCGGGGATTCTCTTCGCGCAGGACGCCGGTACGATCGTCGCCAAGCTGTCGCGCGATGACCAGGAGCTCGGAAAGTTCCATGGCCTTGCTCGCAGCCTGGTCGCCAACGCCGTGCTCGGTGTCACCGATGGTTTCAAGAAGGAACTCGATATCGTCGGCGTCGGCTATCGTGCGGAGCTGAAGGGCAAGCAGGTCCACTTCGCGCTCGGGTACTCGCACCCGATCATCTTCGACATTCCGAGCGGCATCGACATCGCGGTCGACAAGCAGACGCACATCGTGGTGACCGGCGTCGACCGGCAGCTCGTGGGTCAGGTGGCGGCGAACATCCGCCGGATGCGCAAGCCCGATCCGTACAAGCAGAAGGGCGTGCGCTATACCGGCGAGCAGCTGAAGAAGAAGGTCGGCAAGACAGGAGCCAAGTAGAGGCGGGTCTTCCGCCTCCGCTAAAGCTACGGCGGACCAGCCGTAGCCTTGGCGAAGGCTGGTCAGACCCGCCTGCAGGGACAGCTATGCGCATCAAGACGAAAGACGATCGTCGTCAACGCATCAAGTTTCGAATCCGCCGCCGCGTGACCGGCACGGTGGAGCGGCCGCGGCTCACGGTGTTCCGCAGCGTGTCGCACATGTACGTGCAAGTGGTCGACGACATGAGCGGTCGCACGCTCGCCTCGGCGTCGACGGTCGAGCCTGCGGTGAAGGCCGCGCTACCGAAGAAAGCGACCGGCGGCAACGTCGCCGGCGCGAAGGCGATCGGCAAGGCCATCGCCGAGCGCCTGATCGGTCAGGGCGTGAAGCGCGTGGTGTTCGATCGCAATGGATTTCTCTATCACGGGCGCGTCAAGGCGGTGGCCGACGCGGCACGTGAAGCCGGTCTGGAGTTCTAACGTGGCATTGATGAACCGCACTCGCGAGAAACTCGACTCGTCGCAGCTCGAGATCAAGGACACGGTGGTCTCGATCAACCGTGTGACCAAGGTCGTCAAGGGCGGCAAGAACCTCAGCTTCAGCGCGCTCGTCGTCGTCGGCGACGGTCACGGTGTGGTGGGGTTCGGCGTTGGCAAGGCGAAGGAAGTGCCCTCGGCGATCAAGAAGGGGATCGAGGCCGCGAAGAAGAACCTGATCAAGGTACCGCTGAGGGGCACGACGATCCCGCATCAGGTGGTGGGACGCTTCGGGTCCGGCAGCGTGTTGTTGAAGCCGGCACCGGAAGGCACGGGCCTGATCGCTGGCGGCGCCGTGCGCGCGGTGGTCGAGAGCTGCGGCATCCAGAACGTGCTGACGAAGTCGCTTGGATCGGCGAACCCGCACAACGTGGTGCGGGCGACGTTTGCCGGCTTGATGGACCTCAAGGATCCGGCGCAGGTGGCGCGCTTCCGCGGCAAGGAAGAAGCCGAGCTCGTAGGGGCGTAACGATGGCCAAGAAGAGTGGAAAGGCCGCGGCGGCCAAGCGCGTGAAGGTGACGCTGGTGCGAAGCCCGATCGGCTTCAACCGCACGCAGGGCGAGACGGTCACCGGAATGGGACTGCGACGCATTAATCACACCGTCGACCTGGCGGACACGCCGGAGACCCGCGGCATGATTCACAAGGTGCGGCACCTCGTCACGGTGCAGGAGTAATCATGGATCTTCACGATCTCAAGCCCTCCGAGCGCTCGAAGAAAAACAAGAAGCGCGTCGGCCGCGGTCACGGTACCGGCCAGGGCACGCAGGCCGGCCGCGGGCACAAAGGTGCACAATCGCGCTCGGGCTACAAATTCAAGCGCGGGTTCGAAGGCGGACAGATGCCGCTGCATCGCCGCATTCCGAAGCGCGGATTCCACAACCCGTTCCGCGTGGAGTACGCCGTCGTGAACCTCGACGCGCTGGCCGAGCGCTTCGACGCCGGCACGGTGGTCACGCCGGAGCTGCTGCGTGAACGCGGTTTGGTGCACGGCGGCAGCCGACAGATCAAGATCCTCGCCCGCGGCGACATCGCCAAGCAGCTGACCGTGCGCGCGCACAAGTTCAGCGGCAAGGCCGCGGAGAAGATCGCAGCGGCCGGCGGCGCCGCAGAGGTGTTGGGAGCGTAAGAGCCGGTTTCACCTTCGGGGAAGATGTATGGATAACCCGCTCAAGAACCTGTTTGCCGTCGGCGACCTGCGGAACCGCGTGCTGTTCACGCTCGGGATGCTGGTCGTCTATCGCATCGGCAATCACATCCCGACGCCGGGTGTGAATCAGGAAGCGCTGCGGCTGTTCGCAGAGCAGGCCGCGAGCTCGATGTTCGGCCTCTACAACATGTTCACCGGTGGAAGCCTGGCGCGCGTCACGGTGTTCGCGCTCGGCGTCATGCCGTACATCAGCTCGTCGATCATCATCCAGCTGCTGACCGTCGTCTGGCCCTATCTCGAGCGCATCTCGAAAGAGGGCGAGCTCGGGCGCCGCAAGATCACGCAGTACACGCGCTACCTCACGGTGGTGCTGGCCATCGTCCAGGCGTTCGGCTATGCGCTGTGGCTCGAGCGGTCCACCGAAGCGCCTGGTGGACTGCCGCTGGTCTTCGACCCCGGGTGGGGTTTCCGCTTGATGTGCGTGCTCACCCTCACCACCGGCACGATGTTCGTGATGTGGCTGGGCGAGCAGATCACCGAGCGCGGCATTGGCAATGGGATGTCGCTGCTGATCTTCGCCGGCATCGTGGTGCGTTTGCCGAACGCGATGATGTCGACCTTCGATCAGCTCTCGACCGGCCAGATTGGCCCGATCCGGATTCTGTTCCTGCTGTTGATGGCCGTGCTCGTCATCGGGGCGATCGTCTTCGTCGAACGAGGGCACCGGCGGATTGTGGTGCAGTACGCCAAACGTGTCGTCGGCCGCCGTCAATACGGCGGCGCCAGCACCCATATTCCGCTGAAGGTCAACACCGGCGGCGTCATCCCCGTGATTTTCGCTTCGTCGATCCTGTCGTTCTTCTCGATGGCGTCGCCGTTGTTCGAGCCAGGCACGTACGTGCGCCGCGCCCTCGATCAAGTGGCGTACGGCATGCCGCTCTACAACTTGCTGTACGTGGTCGGGATCGTCTTCTTCGCATACTTCTACACGTCGATCATCTTCAACCCCGACGACGTGGCCGAGAACATGCGGAAGTACGGCGGGTTCATTCCCGGCATCAGGCCCGGCAAACGGACGGCGGAGCATATCGACACGATCCTGGCGCGGATCACGTTGGTGGGCGCGCTGTACCTCGCGGTGGTGGCGCTGCTGCCCGAGCTCCTGATCAGCGGCTTCAAAGTGGCACCGATTCCCCTCATCGGCGAGCGGCTCGATGCCGTGCTGCCAGCGTGGTTCACGCAGGGCCTGGGCGTGACGTTCTACTTCGGCGGCACGTCGCTGCTGATCGTGGTCGGCGTGGCGATGGATACGGTGCAGCAGGTCGAGTCGCAGCTGATCATGCGGCACTACGACGGGTTCATGAAGAAGACGCGGATTCGCGGGCGTCGGGGCTGATTGCCGACGGGAACGCGATGGCATTGAACGTCATCATGATGGGCCCGCCGGGCGCCGGCAAAGGCACGCAAGCGGGGCGCTTTGCCCGCGAGCGCGCGCTCTTGAAGATCTCCACCGGAGACATTCTCCGCGAGGCGATCAAGGAGAAGAATCCGGTCGCGCTCGAGGCCCAGGCGAAGATGGATCGCGGCGAGCTCGTCGACGACGACACGATGATTGCGATCGTGGCCGAGCGTCTCACGCGGCCGGACGCGGCGCGCGGCTTCGTGCTCGACGGGTTTCCGCGTACGGTGGCGCAGGCACAGGCGCTCGACGAGATCATGGAACGCCGCGGCAGCGGTCCGCTGGTGATCGTCGACGTAATGGTGCCCGAGCAGGAGCTGATTCGACGTCTGGCGGGCCGCCGGATTTGTGCGTCGTGTGGCACCAACGCCGATCCGTCGGGGACGACATGCGGCAAGTGCGGCGGGCAGCTGGTGCAGCGATCCGATGATGGGCAGGATGTCGTGCGCGAGCGTCTGCAGGTGTATCAGAACGCCACCAAGCCGGTGCTCGAGTATTACCGGGAGCGGCCGACATTTCGCGTCGTCAACGGCGCGCAGCCGCCCCAGCGCGTGGCGCGCGAGCTGGACACGATGATTGACGACGCCTCGGCGGCCGGCCGTCTTGATAGTGCGGATCGAGCGCATATGGCTCAAGGGTCGATCCGTCAAGACTCGCCCCGCGAAGCGGGGCACGTAGACACTGTGACCAGCGAGGCAGAGCCACAGTGGCGACATGCTCGGCGATCCGAGGCGAAGCCTCGCTAGGTTATGACCGGGGAGCGTGCAGCGTGATCGTGTGCCGGTCGCAGAGCGAGATCGAGAAGCTGCGTCGCGTCAATCAGCTGGTGGCGCGCATCCTCGACGAGCTGCGGCGAACGGTCGCGCCCGGTGTGACGACGCAGGACATCGATGCGCTTGCGGAGCGCCGTGTGCGCGAAGCGGGTGCGGAGCCGGCGTTCAAGGGCTACCACGGCTATCCGGCGACGGTGTGTGCGTCGTTGAACGAGCAAGTGGTCCATGGGATCCCGTCGTCGCGTGCGCTGGTTGCGGGCGACATCCTGTCGATCGACATGGGCGCCAAGCTCGATGGGTTCTACGGTGACTGCGCGGTCACGGTGCCGGTGGGATCGATTTCGGCCGAAGCGGCGTCACTGTTGAAGGTGACCGAGGAGGCCCTGTTTCGCGGGATCGCGGCGGTGAAGCCGGGCGCGCGTGTCTCGGACATCGGCGCTGCGGTGCAGCGCCACGTGGAAGGACACGGCTACTCGGTGGTGCGTGAATTCGTCGGCCACGGCATCGGGACGGCGCTGCACGAGGAGCCGCAGGTGGCCAACTACGGTCCTGGCGGGAGTGGGCCGCGGCTCTCCGAGGGCATGGTCCTCGCGATCGAGCCGATGGTCAACGCGGGCAAGGCCGCGGTGAAGGTGCTGTCGGACGGGTGGACCGCGGTCACGGTGGATCGCAGCCTGTCAGCGCACTTCGAGCACACGGTGGTGGTGACGCGCGAGGGCGCTGAGATTCTCACGCTGCTCAGCGAGGACGTGGCGCGGGTGCTGGCGCTGGCGCCGTCGGGATTGGCGCTGCCGGGTGTCGACGGACAGCCGTCGCGTACGGAACCGATGGCGGCGCCGGTCAGATCGTGATGCGGCCAGCGACGTATGAACGCCGGCGAGGGTCGTCGCGTTGAAGGCGTGGTGACGGCGCAGCTGCCGAGCGGGCTCTATCAGATCGAGGCCCAGGGCGCGCGGATTACGGCGCACATCGGCGGTGGGATCGAGAAGAATTTCGTTCGGGTGTTGATTGGCGATCGAGTGATCGTGGAACTGGCGCCGCGTGATCTGACACGGGGCCGAATCGTGCAGAAGGTATAGGGCCCTGGGGCCTACGGGATCGCACTTATGAAGGTCAGAGCGTCAGTGAAGAAGATTTGCGACAAGTGCAAGATCGTCCGCCGCCGCGGTGTGGTGCGGGTGATCTGCACGAACGCCAAACACAAACAGAGGCAGGGATAGCGTATGGCTCGTATTGCGGGCATCGATCTGCCGCGCACCAAGCGGATTGAGATCGGACTCACCTACATCTACGGCATCGGCCGGAAGCGATCGAACGACATCCTCGGCAGCGCGGGCGTGAGTCCCGACGTGCGGGTGAAGGATCTCTCCGAAGACGATGTCCGCAAGATCAGCCGGGTGATCGAAGAGGTCGGCGGCGTCGAGGGCGATCTCCGCAAGGAGATCTCGATGAACATCAAGCGATTGATGGAAATCGGCTGCTACCGCGGGCTACGGCATCGGCGCAATCTGCCGGCGCGCGGGCAGCGCACGCGCACCAACGCACGGACTCGGAAGGGGCCGCGCAAGGGCGCGGTCGCCAAGAAGAAGACGGTGTAGCGGATAACCTATGGCAAAAGCAGAAGCGGCAGCGGCGGGAACCACACCCGAGAAGAAGGGCGAGGGCGGCAAGAAAGCCCCGCGAAAGACCTTCAAGAAGCGCGGCGAGAAGCGCGTCGTGCATCACGGGCTGGTCCACATTCACGCCTCGTTCAACAACACGCAGATCACCATCACCGACACGGAGGGCAACGTCATTGCCTGGTCCAGTGCCGGCGGGATCGGCTTCAAGGGGTCGCGCAAGGGGACTCCGTTTGCTGCGACCCAGGCGGCCATGAGCGCCGGCAATACGGCGAAGACCTACGGGCTGCGATCGGTGGATGTGCGTGTGAAGGGGCCAGGCTCGGGCCGTGAATCGGCGATTCGCGCCCTGCAGACCGTCGGCATCGAGGTGAAGTCGATCCGCGACGTCACGCCGATTCCGCACAACGGCTGTCGCCCGACGAAGCGTCGTCGCGTTTAGGTTTCGTAGAGAGAGCAGGAGAACGAATGGCACGTTACATCGGACCGGTTTGCCGCCTCTGCCGCCGCGAGGGCATGAAGCTGTTCCTCAAGGGCGAGCGCTGCTACACGGAGAAGTGCGCGATCGAGAAGCGCAATTTCGCGCCGGGCCAACATGGCAAGACCCGCAAGTCGAAGCTGCAGGGATACGGCGTGCAGCTGCGTGAGAAGCAGAAAGTGAAGCGCATCTACGGTGTGCTCGAGGATCAGTTCCGGTTGTACTTCGAGCAGGCCGAACGGACGCGCGGCATTACCGGTGAGACGCTGCTGCAGCTGCTCGAGAGACGACTCGACAACGTCGCCTATCGGCTTGGCTTTGCGACCTCGCGGCCGCAGGCGCGGCAGCTCGTACGCCACGGACACTTCACCGTCAACGGACGCAAGGTGAACATCCCGTCGTTCTCGGTGAAGCCTGGCGACGTGGTCGCGATTCGTCAGAGCAGTCAGAAGGCGCCCGCCATTCTGCACGCGCTCGAAGAGGTCAAGGGCCGCGGCGTGCCGGAGTGGCTGCAGTTCGATGCGGCGGCGTTCTCCGGGAAGATCGGATCGATTCCGACGCGCGAGCAGATCAATCTGCCGGTGCAGGAACAGCTGATCGTCGAGTTGTATAGCAAGTAGTACGTAGTCGCGTCCGCCGGCCCGCAGCTTTTCAGACCTGCAGCGGGAGGCCGGCGGAAAACACCCGCAGGTCTGGAGGCCGGGGCTGCCGGCCCGTTGCGAAAGGACACCATCAATGCTCTGGAAAGGTTTTCAGCGTCCCAAGCGTCTCGAGTTCGAGCGTGAAACCCTCACCGATCGGTTCGGCCGGTTCTACGCCCAGCCTTTCGAGCGCGGGTTCGGCACCACGATCGGCAACGCGCTGAGGCGCGTGCTGCTGTCGTCGATTGAAGGCGCGGCGATCACCGCGGTGAAGATCGACGGCGTGCTCCATGAGTTCTCGCCGATTCCCGGCGTGGTCGAGGATGCGACCGACATCATCCTCAACCTGAAGCAGATTCCCCTGAAGCTGCACGTCGATTACACCAAGACGCTCTATCTGCGCGTCGACAAGCCCGGCATCGTGCGCGCCAAGGACATCGAGGTCGATCAGGACGTCGAGATCCTGGAGCCGGAGGCGCACATCGCGACGGTCTCCGAGGGCGGCAAGCTGCACATGGAGCTGCGCATGAAGCGCGGCCGCGGTTACGTGGCGGCCGACAAGAACTTCGACGAGGACCTCGGCATCGGCTGGATCCCGGTCGACTCGGTGCATTCGCCGGTGAAGAAGGTGAATTACCTGGTCGAGGCGGCGCGTCTCGGGCAGACCACCGACTACGACAAGCTGACGATCGACGTGTGGACCAACGGCTCGGTCACGGCACAGGAATCAGTGTCGCTCGCCGCGAAGCTGATTCGCGATCACCTGAACATCTTCATCAACCTGGATGACGCGGGCGAGTCGATCGACACGCAGGCCGAACAGCCTCGTGCCGGCGTGGCCAACGAGAATCTGGACAAGAGCGTCGAGGAGCTCGAGCTCTCGGTGCGCTCGTACAACTGCTTGAAGAACGCGAACATTCGCACCATCCGCGAGCTGGTCCAGAAGACCGAAGCCGAGATGCTGAAGACGAAGAACTTCGGCCGCAAGTCGCTGAACGAGATCAAAGAGATCCTGCACAGCATGGGCCTGAGTCTCGGCATGCGGCTCGATCAGCCCGCGCAGGCGCACCAGGACTAACGACTCACGAAGGGGGCAAGGGGGAAGGGCCCCCTTCAGGAATGTCATGAGACATAACGTCGCACATCGAAAACTGGGCCGCATCACCGAGCATCGGCTCGCGTTGCTGCGCAACCAGGCGATCGCACTCCTGCGCCACGAGCGCATCGAAACCACGATGCCCAAGGCCAAGGAGCTGCGGCCGTTCGTCGAGCGCCTGATCACCATCGCGCGCCGCGGCCTGGCCGCCGGCGATGCTGCCGGCAAGACGCTTCACGCCAGGCGCATGGTGCTCGCCGAACTGCCCGACACCGAGGTGGTGGGCAAACTGTTCAGCGATCTCGCGCCTCGATTCGCCGATCGTCCCGGCGGCTACACGCGCATCCTTCGCGTCGGCTATCGGCGCGGCGATTCCGCCGAAGTCGCACAAGTCGAGCTCGTGGGCAGCGAGTACAACCCACAGGCGAAGACCGAGAAGGAAGAGGGCGAAGGCGACGCGCCGAAGAAGGCAAAAGGCGTTGGCGAGCGCATCAAGCGTGCGGCGCAGCGCATGCGCGGCGGCAAGGGCGAGGGCGGCTCGAAGGCGCAAGCCGGAGGTCAGACGCGCGGCAAGGCGCAGAAGAGTACGACCCCTCGAAAGGCTGGCGGATCGTAATTCAGAATTCAGAAGTCAGAATTCAGACACCATGTTGGGGTGGAATGCGTGAGGCATTTCACCCCATTCTTACGTACGGGCTCTGTCTGCATTCTGGATTCTGCATTCTGCATTCTGCATTCAGACTTCCTCAGCCACCGCTTGACCGCGCTCGGCCTTCGCTGCGGCAATGATCTTCGCTTGCAGCATCTGCGGCACTTCTTCGTAGTGCGAGTACTCCATGTGATACGAGCCGCGTCCGCCGGTCGCTGACGTGAGGTGCTGTTCGTAGGTGAGCATCTCGGCCATCGGCACCTGGGCGCGAATCACTGTCATCGCGCCGCGGGTGTCCATGCCGGCGATGCGTCCGCGGCGGCCGTTCAAGTCGCCCATCAGATCGCCAGCGAAGTCACTCGGCGCGTACACCTCGACCTGCATCACGGGCTCGAGGATCGTCGGCCGCGCGCGCGTCATGGCGTCCTTGAACGCGAGTGAGCCGGCCATCTTGAACGACAGCTCGTTCGAGTCGACCTGGTGGTACGAGCCGTCGAAGACGGTGGCCTTGAAGTCGACCATCGGATAGCCGGCGAGGAACCCGCGCATGCGCGAATCCTGAATGCCCTTTTCGACCGCGGGCACGAACTGACGGGGAATCGCGCCGCCGAAGATATCGTCTTCGAACTGGAAGTCGCTGCCGCGCGGGAGCGGCTCGACGCGGATCTTGCAGTCGCCGAACTGGCCGTGACCGCCGGTCTGCTTCTTGTGGCGCCCGTGCGCCTCGGTCGACGCGGTGATGGTCTCGCGATAGGGAATACGTGGCGGCTTCAAGTTCACTTCAACGCCAAAGCGTCGTTTCAGCTTCGCAACCGTGACCTCGATGTGCAGCTGTCCCTGGCCGGCGAGGAGCAGTTCGTGCGTCTGCGGATCGCGCGCGTACTTGATCGCGGGATCTTCTTCCTCGAGCCGATGCATCGCGGTGCTGATCTTGTCCTCGTCGCCGCGACTCTTGGGCTCGATCGCATACGACAGGACCGGCTCGGGGAACGCGATCGGCGGGAACTTGTTCTTGAACGACTTGTCGGCGAGGACGTCGTTGGTATGTGTGTCCTTCAGCTTCGCCACCGCGCCGAGGTCGCCGGCCTTCAGCTCCGTGACGTGGGTCTGCGTCTTGCCCTGGAGCGCCAGCAGATGGCCGAGGCGCTCGGCCGCGTCGCGGCTGGCGTTGTTGACCGTGGCGTCCGACTTCACGGTCCCCGACACCACCCGCAGCATCGAGATGCGTCCGGCGAAGGGGTCGGCAATCGTCTTCCACACGAATACCGAGTAGGGCCCGGTGTCGGACGCCTTGATTGCCGTTTCCGATCCGTCGGCGCCGATGGCCTGGAAATCGCGCTCCGCCGGCGACGGGGCATAGGCGATGATCGCGTCGAGCAGCGGCTGTACACCGATCGCGTGCAGTCCCGAGGTGACGAGCAGCGGATAAATCTTGCCGGCCATGGTTGCCGCGCGCAGCCCGGCGAGCAGTTGTTCCTGGGTGAGCGTGCCCTCGGCGAAGAACGTCTCCATCAGCTGTTCATCGGCCTCGGCCACCATTTCGATCAACTGCTCGCGCGAGCGCTGGGCGTCGTCGGCGAGCGCGGACGGAATCTCGCCTTCGGTCATCTTGCCGTCGCCGGCGAAGGTCAGCGCCTTCATCCGCACCAGGTCGACGACGCCGATGAATCCCTTCTCTTCGCCGAGTGGCAGCTGAATCGGCACGATCTCTCTCGCGAGGTCCCGATGCAGCGATTCGAGCGTTCGCTCGAGGCTGGCCCGCTCGCGTTCGAGCTTGTTGACGACGACGAATCGAGGCAGCCCAAGGCTGGTCGCTTCGGCCCACATCTTCTCGGTCTGCACCTCGACGCCGGCCACGGCATCGACGACGAGGATTGCGGCTTCAGCGACGCGCAGCGCGGCGCGCGCATCGGTGAGGAAGTTGGCGAAGCCGGGCGTGTCGATGATGTTGATTTTGGTCTTCTGCCATTCGGCGTAGGCGAGGCTGGAGGAGAGCGTGTGCTTGCGGGCGATTTCTTCTTCGTCGAAGTCGGTGACGGTGGTGCCCTCGTCAACCTTGCCCAACCGGTTCACCGCGCCCGCCGCGAATAGCATGCTCGACACCAGCTGAGTCTTGCCGCATCCGCCGTGTCCGACGATGGCCACGTTGCGGATTGCGGTGGCGTCGTAGACCTTCATAGGGGTCATCCTCCTGGCCGACGTCCGGACGCCACGCGACCTTGCGAGCGCCCGGCTGATGGGCCGTACCCGCCCGAGTGGATGGAGGCGGGAGACGGATCATAGTCAGGGCGGGTGCGGGGTCGCAAGGCAGACGGCGGACCGCCCGGCTGGTTTTGCGGCCGAATCGCGGCCTCTCGCGTCGATCGCGACAAATATGTTTCGAGAGATCTCTCCAGCGACAAAAATGTCTAACACGTGATGGCTGCGTGGCGGCGGCCATGCGCCGCCAACTGCGTCGTCATCGGCGGGCGACCGCCTCATTCCAACATGTTTGTCGACGTTTCATTTCACATCTACAAAAACGTAGCACAATTCAGCCGCTCCATCGCCCCTCGATCGCGCGTTTCCCTAGCAATTCGCCGCCATCGACCAGCGGCGCCCGTCCTGGCGGCTGGCGCTCATCTTGCTCAACCCTCGGTGACGTTCGCAGCGCCCAGCCGCGCGCGGACTCTTCCCCTGAGAGGTGACGCATGAACCAGGCCGATACCGCATGGATGTTGATGGCGACTGCGCTCGTACTGCTGATGACTCCTGCCCTCGCGTTTTTCTACGGCGGGCTGGTGCGATCGAAGAACTCGCTCAACACCATGATGATGAGTTTCATCTCGCTGGGTGCGGTTGGCCTGGCGTGGGCGTTGATCGGCTACTCGCTGGCGTTCACCACCGGCAACGCCTGGCTTGGTGATCTCTCGAACGCGTTGTTGTCGGGCGTCGGCCTCGAGGCGAAGGGCACGATTCCGCACGCGTTGTTCATGGCCTTCCAGGGCACCTTCGCGATCATCACCGCGGCCCTGATCTCCGGCGCCATCATCGAGCGGATGCGCTTTTCGGCGTACGTGGCGTTCATCACCATCTGGGCGGTGGCGGTGTACGCGCCGATCGCGCATTGGGTGTGGGGCGGCGGCTGGCTCGCGCAGTGGGGTGCGCTCGACTTCGCCGGCGGAACCGTCGTACACATCAACGCCGCCGTGGCCGCGCTCGTGGCTGCGCTCGTCATTGGCAAGCGGTCCGACTACGGATCGTCATCGATTCTCCCGCACAACGTGCCGTTCGTGCTGCTTGGCGCGGGACTCCTGTGGTTTGGCTGGTTCGGCTTCAACGCCGGCAGCGCGCTCGCGGCAAGTCCGCAGGCCGGCCTGGCCTTCGTGACCACCATGCTGGCGCCAGGGGCGACACTGCTGGTGTGGGCGGGCATCGATGCGGTGCGCACCGGCAGGCCGACCAGCGTTGGCTGCGCGACCGCAATCGTGGTCGGCCTGGTGGCGATCACGCCGGCGGCGGGGTACATCAGCCCGCTGAGCGCGATTGCGCTCGGCGCGATTGCCGCGGTGCCGAGCTACTTCGGTCTGATCATTCGCGCCAAGACACAGCTCGATGATTCGCTCGACGTCGTCGCCGCGCACGGCCTGGGCGGCACTGTCGGCGCGCTGCTCACCGGCGTCTTCGCGCAGAAGGCGTTCAACGGAACGATCGATGGCGCGCTGTTCGGCAATCCGCGTCAGCTGCTGATTCAGGGCGTGGCGGTGTTGGCCGCGATCGTCTACAGCGGTCTCGCCACCTTCGTCATCCTCAAGCTCGTGGGTCTCGTGATCTCGCTGCGCGCGACCGCGGCAGAGGAGAGCGAAGGCCTCGATATCACCGAGCACGGCGAAGAGGCCTACGCGTTTGGCGGTTCGATGTCACCGGCGACTGGTGTCGACGCCGATGGATCACAGCCGGTTTTGGCGCCGGCGCCAGCAGAAATCTAAGAGAACGGGGCGAGCAGCCCGTTTCCGGCGGTGGTGCGCGTGCGCCACCGCGCGACTACACCCAAGGGCTCAACGGAGGGACTCGAATGTTCGTGATGCATCAAGTACGACGGATGGCTTGTGCGATGACAGCTGGCGCGATGTTGCTGGTCGGTGCACCGGCCTTGGCGCAGGACAAAGATCCGAACCCGGGCGCGATGACGGTGACCGCGTCGTTCGATTTTCTGAATCAGTACATGTTCCGGGGCATCCGACAGAATTCCACTGGGATCGCGATGTGGCCCGCCGTCGATCTCGGGATCGCGACGTATTCAGGAAAGGGCGGACTGAAAAGCCTCGGCGTGAATCTTGGTACTTGGAACAGTCTGCACACGGGCGACACCGGCTCGGACGGTGCCAGTGGGAAACTGTGGTACGAATCCGACTTCTACGCCTCGCTCGGATTCGGCTTTGGCGGCGGCACCTCGTTCACCGCCACCTACACGTCGTACACCAGCCCGAACGGCTCCTATAGCACTGTGAAGGAGATCATGTTCAAGCTGGGTGTGGACGATAGCGGCCATCTCGGTAAAGCCGCTGTCAAGCCGTACGTCATCGTCGCGCGCGAGCTCAGCGCCGAGCTGGATGGGTTGACCAACGGCCAGGCCGACGCCGGTCTCAACGCGGGCACCTACATGGAAATCGGCGGCGCGCCTGGCTACTCCGGCAAGAAGGCCAGCGTGGCGATTCCAATCAAGGCTGGCTTCAGTCTCGGCGACTATTACGAACTGGCCGGTGTCGACAACAAGTTCGGGTTCTTCAGCATTGCCGCGATTGGCACGGTGCCGTTGGGTGGCACCACGAACTTCGGTGCTTGGAACATCCACGGCGGCGTAGAATACCAGCGCCTGGGCACGACCACGCAGGCGTTCAATGGTGGCGACAAGAACCAGATCATCGGATCCATCGGCTTCGGGTTCACGTACTGACGGACGTGTGATGGCGCGGTCGTACCGCTGGAGGGGTGGCGGTACGAACGCGATCGCGACGGTCGTGCTGGCTGCTGTGGTGTCGTGTGTCGCCCCGATTCCCGCGCGCGCGCAGGGGGCGTCGGCCGATCCGAATCCCGGCAACCTCACGCTGACCGCGGGCATCGACTACACCAACGCGTACCTGTTTCGAGGTATTCCACAGGATGACACCGGCGTCATCCTGTGGCCGTACGGCGATCTCGGAATCGCGCTGCACCGCGGTGACGGTGCCATCAAGAGCGCGAGCGTGAGCGTCGGCATGTGGAACAGTCTGCACACCGGCGTGGCGGGCTTGGATGGACTCGGCAAACTTTGGTACGAATCGGACTTTTACGCGACGTTCGGGCTTGGACTTGGCAAGGGCACGAACGTCGGTGTCACGTACACGGCGTACAACAGTCCGAATAACGGGTTTCTTCCGGTCAAGGAAATCTCGTTCAAAGTCGCCGTCGACGATAGTGGGCTGGGCCGCGCGTCGGTCAAGCCGTACGCGATTCTGGCGCGAGAACTAGAGGGGCAGGCCGACGGAGGGGCCGGCGAAGGAACCTATCTGGAGCTTGGGGCCGCACCCGGTGTCATCACGAGACCTCGACTGAGTCTCACCGTGCCGGTCCGGCTTGGCCTCAGTGTGTCGGATTATTACGAAGGCGCCAACGGCGACGAGCGATTCGGCTTCGTCAGCGTGGCCGGTGTGGTCACAGTGCCGCTCTCCAGTATGCCGACGCGCTTCGGCACGTGGAACGTGCACGGCGGTGTTGAATTCGTGAGACTCGGCGATCGCAACGAGGCGATTCTTGGCGCCAGGTCGAAGGTGATCGGCTCAATAGGAATTGGTCTCAGCTACTAGCCTCCGCCCGCACTGCGGCCGAACGCGCGAGGCGCTCGTACCTGGTGTCGCGTGGAACGGCGGTCATGCTGGAGGCGGCCAACCGAGACGATCACTTCATGTCACTCACTCAGCCGGGCTCAGGCGGGCCGACGATTGTCGCCACGTTCGACGCGGCGCGATCCGAGGTCGAAGCCGACGCGCTGCGCGGGGCAGGTGGACGTGCGGCGCTCGAGCGCTACTCGGATCGCGTCGATGCGATGCTGCGCCAGCTGTTTGCTGATGCAGGTGGCCACGAGCTGCGAGTTGCGGTCATCGCGCTCGGCGGATATGGCCGTCGTCACCTGTGTCTGCAGTCGGACATCGATCTGCTCGTGCTGTTCGAGGGCGCCATCGGTGCCAAGGACGAGCGCTTCGTCCGCGCGTTCCTCACGCCGTTGTGGGATCTCGGCATCGTCATCGGCCACCAGGTCCGCGAGCTCGACGACTTCACGCGTCTCGAGATCAACAACGCGGAGTTTCTGCTCGCGCTGCTCGATGCGCGCCCGGTGGCCGGCGTCCGCTCGCTGTTCGATCGCTTCCGGACGCTGTTCCACACCCCGTCGACGCACGCCTACATCTTGAAGTCGCTGCTCGAGCTGGTCGATCAGCGGCATGGGGCATTCAACTCGACGCTCTACCAGTTGGAGCCGGACGTCAAGGAGGCGCCGGGAGCGCTGCGCGATCTCACCGCCACACGCACGATCGCGATGCTCACCGATCCGCTGCTGCTGCGGCGCGGTCCCGCCGATCCGGCCCGCGTCGATCAGGCCGAGGACTTCCTGCTGCGCGTGCGTTCAACGCTCCATCTCGGCGCCGGCCGCAATCAGAACGTGCTGAGCCACGACATGCAGGAACGGACCGCGGATCTGCTTGGCTATCCGGGCGCCGAACCGCGGCAGCGCGTCGAGCGCTTGATGAGCGACTACTTTCGTCATGCGCGGATCGTGACGCGGGCGCTCGACTGGGCGCGCAAGAGCGCGCCGGTGCCGGTGGGTCCGAATCTCGGGCTGTCACGCGAGGGCATCCGCTTCCTGGATCCGATCGTGGCGGCACGCAATCCGGCGAGCTGGATTGGCGCCTTTCAGGCGGCGATCGATCACAGCACCGACGTCTCGGAAGAAGCGCTGTCGTGTGTACAGCAGCACGTCGACCGCTACCGCGCCGACGATTTCTTTCCGGAGGCCGCCGATCGAGCGGCCCTGCTGCGCCTGCTCACGCCGCGCGAGGGGCTCTATGCGCGGCTGTCGGAGATGCACGACTGCGGACTGCTCGGACGCGTGTTTCCCGAGTTCCAGGCGATCTCGTGGCGTGTGGTGCGCGACTTCTATCACAAGTACACGGTCGACGAACACACCCTGCTGACGATCCGAAATCTCGAGCGCATCTCGGCGACGACCAGGCCGGATCGCGTGCGCTTCCGCAACATTCTGGCGGCGGTCGTCGAGCCCGAGCTGCTGGTGCTGGCGTTGCTGCTCCATGACGTCGGCAAGTGGCGCGACGACGACCATGCGCTCGAGAGCGTGCGGATGGCCGTCGACGTGCTCGATCGCCTGCACCTCAAAGGGGAGGCGCGCGAGACAGTGCTCTTCCTGATTCGCGAGCACCTCCGCATGTCGCTGATTGCATTTCGCCGTGATACCGAGGACCCTGAAATCGTCAAGACCTTTGCCGCGTTCATCGGCACCGAAGAGCGTCTGAAGATGCTCTGTCTGCTGACGCTCGTCGACGTCGAAGCGGTCAGCCCGGAAACGCTGACTCCGTGGAAAGAGGAGCTGCTGTGGCGGCTTTACGTCGACACTTACAATCACCTGACGCAACGCTACGGCGATGAGCTCATCGAACGGAATCAGGCCGGGCTCGACGAGCTGCTCAAGCAGCGTCCCGACGATCTCTCGCCGGGGGAGATCACACGCTTTCTGGAGGGGCTGCCGCAGCGCTATCTGCAGCTCTTTTCACGCGAGGCCATCTACCGTCACGTCCGCCTCGGGCGTGATATTCATCCCGATGAAGTCCACGTCTCGCTCGAGCGCGGCGAGGCGGCAATCTGGACCCTGGCCGTGACCACGCTCGACAAGCCGTACTTGTTCTCGAACATCTGCGGCGTCCTGTCGTCCTTTGGGATGAACATCATCCGCGGCCACGCGCTCACCAATCCGAACGGCCTGGTGCTCGACGTCTTTCAGTTCACCGACGAGGAGCGGTTCCTCGAGTTGAACGACGAGGCGCATCAGCAGGTGCTGCAGATTCTCGAGACCGTCGTGTCGGGGAAGGAAGATGTCACGCGTCTGCTGAAGGGCCGCGAGCAGGGCGTGCTGCACTCCAAAAACGCGTCCCGGTTCGCGCCAGTCGTCCGCGCCGACAACGAGGCGTCGGGCCGCTACACCATCGTCGATATCGTCGCCAACAACGCCCTTGGTCTCTTGTACCGCATCAGCCGTGTCATCTCCCGGCAGGGATGCGACGTCGACCTCGTGCTGATCGCGACAGAAGGCGGGAAGGCGATTGACGTCTTCCACATCACCAAGGGTGGATCGAAGCTCACCGAGGCGGAGCAGCAGTCGCTGACGTCCGACCTCCTTCGCACACTGGAGGGTTCGCTATGAAGTTGATCAAGTGCATCATTCGTCCGAACAAGGTCGACGAGGTCAAAGATGCGCTCGCCAAGTTGAACATCGCCGGCATGACCGTTACCGAGGTCAGGGGCCACGGCAAGCAGAAGGGCCACACGGCCATCTATCGCGGCAAGGAATACAACGTGAGCCTGTTGCCGAAGATGGAGATCGAGGTGGTTGTCGCCGACAACCTGGCCGATGATGTCGTGAAGGCGGTCGTGCAGGCGGCGCGAACCGGGGAGATCGGCGACGGCCGCGTGTTCGTGCTTCCAGTGCTCGAGAGCTATCGCATCAGGACGGGTGAGAAGGAGTCGTAGGCGTCGAGCTGGTCGACGCCTCCCGGTAGGGGCGGGTCTTCAGACCCGCCTACTGCTTACTCGTATCGAAGCGCCTCGATGGGATCGAGCCGCGATGCTCGGACTGCGGGGAACATTCCGAAGAAGATGCCGACTGTCGCGGAGAAGCCGAGGCCGATCGCGAACGACCACCACGGCAGCGAAATAGGGAAGCCGGTGATGAGATTGATCCCGACGCCGACGCTGCTTCCGCAGAGGATGCCGAGAATGCCGCCGATCGAGGTGAGGAAGGCCGCTTCGGCGAGGAACTGATACAGGATCTCCTGCCTGCGGGCGCCAAGCGCTTTGCGCACGCCGATCTCCCGGGTCCGCTCGGTCACCGAAATCATCATGATCGCCATCACGCCGATGCCGCCGACCATCAACGCGACGGACGAGATCACCACCAGCGCCAGCACGATGGCGCGGCTCACCTGATCCCACACCTTCAAGATCGCATCCTGCCCGCCGATCTCGAAGTCGTTCGGCTCGTCGAGCTTCAGACCATGTCTGATGCGCATGATCTCTTCGACTTCGGCGACCGCTTGTTCGCGGGTCGCGTCCTGGCGCGGCACGATCGTGATCTGCGCGCTGCCGCCGCGCCCAAATCCGCGTCGCGCGTTGGTGCTGAACACCACCTGGTGCGTCGTCTGCGGGATGACGACGAAGTCGTCGGCCTGAGGAAACGGCGACGGCCGCTTGTCGAGCACGCCGACAACGGTGTACTCGATCGCGCCAATGCGAACCTTCTTGCCGATCGGATCCAGTCCGCCCGGCGCGAACAGCGCCTGATACGGTGAGTCAGCCAGCACCACGACTCGCCGCCGGTGAGAGACCTCCGATTCGGTGAAGAAGCGGCCTATGGAGAGCTTGACAAAGTTCACCGCCGCGAATTGCTCGGTGGCGCCCAGCACGCCAAGCGTTGGCGTCCGCTGGCCCTTGTAGTTCACCCGTTCGGCGACGGTGCCCTCCACGCCGCCGCCAAGCCAGATATCGACGATGTCGACCGAGGGCGCCAGCTTCTCGATCGCCTTCGCGTCGTCGACAGTGAGGTTGGGGCGCCGCATCAGCTCGCCGAAGTTGGCGCCACCGGCGATGTTCACGAGGCTGATTTTGCTCAGGATGATGGTGTTGGGTCCGAGCTGGCGGATGCTGTCGCGCAGTGATTCATCGAACCCGCGGATCAGCGATGTCATCCCGACGATCGCGGTGATGCCGATGACGACACCGAGGATCGTCAGACCCGAGCGCATCTTGTTCGAGCGCAGCGTGTCCCACGCCATCCACACGACTTCGCCGAGCAGTCCCTTATTCACGGCGAAGCGCCTCGATCGGATCGAGTGAGGCGGCGCGCGAGGCCGGATACGCGCCGAAGAACAGGCCGACGCTGGCGGTGATGCCGACGCCGAGCACGATCGACCACGGCTCCAGTCGTGCCGGGAGCGGGGTGAGTGCGGAGATGGCGAGGCCTACCAGGAACCCGAGCAGAATCCCGATGAGGCCGCCCAACGTCGAGAGCGTGATCGACTCGGTCAGCACCTGGGCCATGATGTCCTTGCGTTTGGCGCCCAGGGCCTTGCGCAGTCCGATCTCGCGCGTCCGCTCGGTCACGACCATCAGCATGATGTTCATGATGACGATGCCGCCGACGACCAGCGACAGCGCGACGATGCCGACGAGCACCGCGAACACGCCGTTGGTGACCTGATGATAGAGGTTCAGGATCGTGTCCGACGTGAACATCCCGAAGTTGTCGGGATCGGTCGGCTTGAGGTGGCGCGAGACGCGCAGGGCGACCGTCGCGTCGTCCATCGCCTCCGGTAGCTGCTCGACGGAGACCGGCTTGACGGTGAGGGTCAGCGACTGACGCCCCCCAAACAGCTTCTGATACGCACCAAGCGGGATAACCGCGAAGTTGTCCTGCGAGTTACCGAAGAAGCTGCCCTTCTTCTCGCTCACGCCAACGACGCGAAACGGGATGCCGGCAATCTTGATCGTCTTCTCCAGCGGATTCACGTCGCCGAACAGCTTGTCGGCCAGGTCGTAACCGATCAGCGCGACGGGCTGGCTCCGATCGACCTCGATCACGCTCATCATGCGTCCGCGCTCGGCAGTGAACGTGCCGAAGTCGGAGTAGTCGCTCGTCACTCCCTGAATGCTGATGCCGTCGAGCTCCTGCTCGCGATACCCGACAGTCGCGCCTCGCGACGCCTGCGCCATGACCGCTTTCACCGCGGGACTGAACGTGCGGATGGCACGCGCCTCATCCATCGTCAGCATCGGATTGTTGCGCATGCGCTCCTCGTCGTCTTCGCTGCGGATTGGAGGACGACGCTGGACCGTGAACGAGTCGGCGCCGACGTCGCTCACGATCGCGTCGGACACCATCGCGTTCATGCCCTGGATCAGCGTCACCACCGTCACGATCGACGTGACCGCGACGATGTTGCCCAGCACCGTCATGAACGATCGCAGCTTGTTGGCCCAGATGGCCTGCAGCGCGATGACGATGGAGTCCTTGATCTGGTTCACTTCTGTCGGTTCCGCGCCCGGTTCGTCGCCGGTTCCTGCAGGCGCACGTCATCACCGTCGGCGATCTCGCGCACCGAGGCGAACGGTCCGGTGATCACCTTGTCGCCGTCCTTGAGGCCATCGACGACTTCGAAGTAGCGCTCACCCGCGATGCCGATCTTCACCGGCGTGTAGACGGCCTTTCCGTCCTTCACGACGAACACGCCTTCGGTCTCCTTACGGGTATGGCCCGGAGGCGGCTCGTTCGAGGCACTCACCGTCTCGCTGACCACGTTCGAGCCGCGCTTCCTCCGCTGCGACTGCTCGCGCACGAGCTTGCCGCTGGCGTCGTAGAGCAGTTCACGTACGGTGAGCGCCTGAATCGGCACCGCAGTCACTTTCTGCCGCGTGGCCGTGGTGATCTCCGCCGTGCACGTGAAACCGGGGCGGACATCGGGCACGGTCTCGTCGATCGTGATCACGACCTTGAACGTGGTCGCCTGGCGTTGTCCGCTGTTCTGCGTGGTCGTCTGGATCGGGCTGTTGCCGATTTCCGTCACGTGGCCCTTGAAGGTGCGGTTCGGCACCGCGTCGATCGTGACCTTGGCCGCCTGTCCGAGCGACACCGTCGGCACTTCGGTTTCGTCGACTTCGACCTCGGCTTCGAGCAGCGACATGTCGGCGATGGTGAGCAGCACTGAACCGGCATTGTTCATCGTGCCAAGAACGGCGGTCTCGCCCTCCTCGATACTGCGGCGCGTGACCAGGCCGTCCATCGGAGCGGTGATGATCACCTGGTTCATGTTGTACTTCGTGGTCGAGAGCGACGCCTCTTCCTGACGAATCCGCTGTTCGGTCGTCATGATCTCCTGTTGCCGCGATTTGAGATCGCTCTCGCGTAAGGCGACGTCGTTCTGTGCGCGCTCGAGCGTCTCCTTGGTGGTGAGCCCGTCCTTCCACAGATCCTGCTGGCGCTTCAGATTCTGTCGAGCCAGATCGAGATTGACCTTCCCGGTTTCGACCGCCGTGTGCGCCTGATCGAGCGACGACTTCGCGGCGGCGACGCTGGCCTCGCCGCGTTCGAGCTGTCCGGCCAGCGAACGCGGATCGATCTCGAGCAGGAACTGGCCGGCCTTCACGCGCTGGCCTTCTTCAACGGCGACGCGCGTGACCCGGCCAGTGGTGTTGGCCGACACGTTCACCTGCCGCTTCGGTTGAATCTTGCCCGACGCCGACACGAGGGCCTCGAGATCGCGCGCGCGAATATCCTCCGCGGTGACGCGTGCCCCGGTGTCGCGCTTCAGATAGAGATTGGCCGCGAACACGGCGCCGCCCGCAAGGACGATCAGAACGATGATGGCGATTTTTTTCCGAGTCATCGAAGCTCCTCAGGACCCCGAACGCACATACCCCACGATAAGGGCAATCACAACATAAATGGCCACGAGCGTCGTCGCGATGCCGCCCGTCCGCCGTCGATACATGACAGCGAGGCCGATCGACAGCGTCACAATCCACCAGACGAGAATCAGATCGATGGCACCCAGGAATTTCGTGACGAAACTGGTTTCATCCAACATCGGAACGAAGATGGCGAGGTTCGCACCGGGCGGACTCGTGCCCGAGGGCTTGGCCCCTGCGAGCAGAAGCGCAGCGGTGAGGATGCCCTGCAGCGACGACACCACCGCCGAATGCGCAACCACCGCATAGACCTGCTTGAATGTCGCCGAGCCGCCCATGAGCGTGGAGAAGATCAGCATCAAGAGGCCGGCGACGATGGCGTTGAAGCCCGCACCGAGGATCAGCGTGACCGCGGAGATGGCGTACGGGAGGATCGAGATGATGCGCTCAGCCGCCTGTTCGTTCGCCTGCGGGTTGCGCAGCGCCTGGTCGATCATCGCCTCCTGCATCGGCGGCGACGACAGAATCAGATACTGGCACACGGCTGCGATCGCCAGGGTGATCGCCATGGCCCCTAACCATTTCGGGTTTCCGGCGATCGCGGCGAACGTCTCCTTCGGTGACACGAGCACACCGATGAGGCGAGCAAGAAGCCCAGGACCTGACGCTGGTTTCTCCTGAACGGTCGTCGCATCAGTCACGTCAGTCATCCCTTCGTTGCATCACTCATGCGGTGCGGCCAAGCGCCGCCATCGTCGCCGCCAGCAGCAGGGCGAAGCCTGCGTACGCACCAAGAAACGTCAGCGCTAATCGACGCGCATTGCGCTGATAGAGCACGCCGATCCCGATCGCCAGCACCATGACCCACCAGATCACGAAGAGATCGAGCGCTCCGGCGAACCGTGCCGTGGCCGACGCTTCGTTCAGCGTCGGCCACCAGATTGCCATCGACGTGACGCTGGCCGTCGATTCGCTCACATAAGTACTGAGCGCCCCGACGATCTGCCGCAGTGCCAGCGGCACGCTCGAGTACGCGACGACGGCGCACACTTGGCTGAACGACGCCTTCGGCTGGCTCGCCGCACCGAACAGCAGGAACACCCCGGTCGCGATCGCCAACGTGAGCATCGGTCCGTTCAGCAGAGCCGTTCCGATCCCATAAGCAACCGCGTGTGTGCTCAGTGTCCGCAACTCGGCATACCTGGCATCGTCGACCTCCTGGCCGAACGCAAGTGCGGTCCGTTCCCATTCATCAACGAGCGCCAGCCGACCGACCCTCGTCTCGAGCACGACGACGCGGCTTCCCGCAACTGCAATCGTCAGGAGAGCCAGTGTCGCTATCCAGCGAGGTGAGGCCGCAATTGCGGACATCGTGGCGCGCGGACGCCGGATCACTCCGAAAATCCGTGAAAGTACGGCGCTCGTTGGCGTGGGTGAAATAGCGGCCCCTGATTCCGAGGTCACTCGAACTCCTAGATACGGCAGATCGTCCGTTCGGTTCCCCTGTGGGCAATTGCCCGATACTTTGAAGCCGCGATGAGATGGCCTTCTTCAGAAAAGGGAGGACCGAAGTACTTCCTTATTCCACCATAACTTCCCTCCGATCGGCGACCAACCTTGTCCCCGCCGACAGCCTTACCGCTTGTACGTCACAGACATAGGCGACCTCCACCCTATCGGGGCCCTCAGCGCTAGCCGAGAAGATAGACGAGTCGGAGTGCCCTGCCTGTCGCGTTCAACACGCCTGGGTCAGCCGCGTGGGTGGATGGTGGGAACTTCCCATTGCGGCGCACGTGTCGCTCTGACGATTACTTGAGACGGTAACCCCTTTTCACATGGCGGTTCGAATCGGAGAGCTGCTTCTCAAAGAGAAGCGCATTTCGCCTGAGCAACTCCAGGAGGCGCTGAACTATCAGCGCCAGA
>Ga0075425_100001321_pt1 | contig 24223 bp, 30 predicted proteins | sample SoiMethybrSBSTD4_FD_75300 | JGI IMG/M metagenome (GOLD analysis project Ga0075425, IMG submission 75300) | Bulk soil microbial communities from a Populus tree surrounding site in Tennessee, USA - Soil MetaG P. TD hybrid SBSTD4 | ecosystem: Environmental > Terrestrial > Soil > Tree plantation...
TAATAATGGTGCCACACAGCAAAATATAACCTATCCAAATGGGCTAAGATGGCTCGCGGGCGGATTATCTAATTCCCTTACTGCTGGAAAAGAGCTAACTTTGAGGATCAAAAAAACCGGAACGAATATTTCTTTAACTTCTTATAATCAAGTAAACTAATTAGTGGTGGATGAAGAATTTTTTAGCCATATTAGTTTTAGTTAGTTTAACTATATTTGTTATTTTTGCTCGTCCTCCAGCTAGACGAACTGGAGGCGGACAACTTGTTTATGTTCCTCCTACAAGTGGAAGTAGTGGAGGGGGTGGAGGAAGTGGCACAGATAGGAATGCAGCAAATACGACTCTTCCTGCTGTTCAAGCGGCTTATTGGTCTTGTACTCCGGGTGGTAGTGATCGAGTTATAGTTCCAGCAGGAACTTCTACATGGACAAGTTTTCTAACTATAACTAGTCCAGTAGTTATTATTGCACATGGAACTAATAATGCTAATGGATGCACACAAATTAGCAATGCTCAAATGTCTGCTTATGTGGATGCTCCACAAGGGACTAATCCACTTTTTATAGTTAATCTTGTAGCACAGGGTAGAGTAGAAATCTCAGGTTTTGATTGTCGTGGATTACGATCTAACACTTGTATTAGAGTTAGTCAAACTAGTCCTGTTTTTCCTAGAATTTTAGTTATAGATAGTAATCTTTTTGTAGGCTTTTATTTTTCTATTATGAATAATGGTGCTTGGGGAGTAGCATATAGGAATCATCATCTTAATAATGATTGGACTCTAAGAGAAGCGGGATTTGACACTCTAGCTTCTTTGCCTGTTCCTAATCCAGAAACTTATAAATGGAATAGCACTAACTATATGGTGCATGAAGATTGTCTTTTTCAATATGATCCTCAGCCTAATGAGCGTTATTTTGTGGATACGGATCATCCGGCGAATTATATGCTCAGATATAGTGCTTTTAAAGTTAATAAGACAGCTAATGTGGGTTCTTATATTTGGGACCAACATGGTGAAAGTTCTGGTGGAGATGCTCATGTACCACTTGGACCATTGATTTATAGTAATTCTATGGAATGGACTGGAGATACTTCTCAGAATGGTAGTGCTCAAAAATTAGGAGATATTCGTGGAGGAGCTAACACATTAAGTTATTCTAATGTGGCTACTCCAATTTTTGCCTATATACAATATAGAGATGATTATACACCTACACAAAATCACTTAACTAATTGTTATCAATGGAATAATATTGATGGAGGGGGAAGTATAGGAACAGAATGGAATAGTGATAATAATGTTGACGGTGTTTTAATAAATGTGAATTTCTTTACTAATATTATTCCTTCTGATTTTAGCCAGTTGGTCTATCCTCATCCTTTACGACAATAATAATGAACACAGATATGAAGCAGACTGTGCCTTTATGGTTAATGCTTGTAGTTTTGAGTGTAGTAGGAGCATTATCTACTAGGCAACTAAATAGTCTTGAGAAACAAATTAATACAGCTTTAACTATTTTGGCTACACATGACAGAGATATAGCGGTATTGAAGAATACACAGGAGAATACAAAAGCATTTCAGGAACAAGCTCTGAAGAATCAACTAGACTTAATAGCTGAGGTTAGGGGATTAAAAAATAAGTAAAGATATTTTATGCCAGAAGAAATTCCTAGCAATTTACCTTCAGATTATCAACCCTCCTCTAACGGGACTTCCAAGTTATTTGGAGTTTCTGTTAAAGATTGGTGTGTTCTAATAATTGTTGTATCAGTGTGTGCTATAGATGCTAGTAATTATGTTTTTGCTTGTCTTGGATATACTTCAGCTACATATAAAACTGAGGAACCTTTGTATTCTGGATTTATGTTAGTTCTTGGTTATATGTTTGGAAAGAAAGATTCTCAAGGTAATACTGCACATTAACAAACAAAAGAAAGGTAAAATGAAAAAACTCCTAATTATTATCCCTTGCGCCGTGGTGCTAATGGGATGTAATACTATCCGCAAAGGAATTGATCTTGTGGATAAAGGCATTGATACGGTAGTAAGTGTTAAAGACCCAGTTTTGGGTGGAGCACGGGCGATTGTAGATGCTAGTGAAGCCATTAAAAATGATGTTACTGGTGGAAGTAAGACAGTAGCTTCAGAGGTTACTAAGTAAGATTAGTTAACTATGAAGTGGCTCTCCTCTCTTTTGGACTTTATTAAAGAATTGTTTAGTTATACTAAATGGTTCACTGAACGTAAAGACTTAAGAGAGGAGAGAGCCAATAAAACACAAGCCGCTAAACAATTTGAAGAAAATGATAAAGCTATTACTGATCATTTCAATCGGGACAATAAGTAGTGGTTGTGTTAGTCAGAAGAGTCAACATTATAGCTTTAATGGGGTCAAACAGCTAATGTCGATGCCTGAAATGGATATAAATCACCCTAATCATAAACTTTTTGATGAAACGGCCTTAAGACTTTTGAATCAAAGAGAATTACTATTGAACCAAGAATAATTGGATGAAAGTTTTGGTTTTAACGTGTTTTTATTTTCTTTCATTTTACATCTCAGCGGCCCAAGGAGCTATTTATGGTGTTCCATTTAAAGAGGCTAATGGAGAATATTCTGTTCTTTGGACAAACATACCTAGAAATTTTAATGTTCAGATGACAGGATTTTTAAATGGAACTAATACTATTTGGACAAATTTGGCTATGGTTCGTAGTAACTATAGCTATAAGGCTTTTTCTCATCCTCTTACTAACATAGATTGTGTTGGATATTATAGACTAGTTATTTTACCATGAGCGATAGTGTAAATAGAGATGTTTGGCTTAAATGGAAGCCAGTAGTTAAAACTGATCTAATAAATCAGAAGATAACTATTCCAGCTTTTAGTTATCCTTCAGGAGAACTTAATGCTTCTCTTAAGTTTTCTCCTTCTTTAAATTTACAAGCTAATTGTGGAATTACAGGAGCAGATATAACTACAGCCATAACTTTAGAGGCTTGGGCTAAAATTAATGCTGACTATGGAACTAATTTTTTACCCATTTTTAAAAGAACAATAGCTGGTGGAATTGATCCTCAATGGGAATTTGGTCTTTATGGTTCTAAATTATATCTTAAATTTCGTAAAGGAGGGTTAGTAACTACTTATGTTACTGTAGAAAGTGTTTTTAATATTGGAGAATGGAATCACGTAGCTTGGTCTTGGGACGGAGTTACTGCTAGACCCTATGTAAATGGAGTAGCTCTTACTACTGGTCCTTTAGTTGCTCCCGTAGATGGTCTTGGTGGCGGTGGAGCTAGTCAGATGATAGGATATACTTTTGGAATAGGAGAAAGATTTCAAGGAAATTTAAATGAAATTAGAGTTTGGGATATAGGCAGAACCCAACAACAAATCTTAGCTTCTATGTTTGCTCCAAGAAATCTAATTACTGGAGATAATGTAGATGATAATTTGAGATTCTATTTCAAATGTAAAGATTCTGCTGCTGATGGTAGTGTTACAGATTCTAAAAATCCAGCACAACCCAAAATGAAGGTAAATGCTACTTTGGATACAAATGATACCTATCCTATGAAATATGGAGCTTCTTTTGTAGTAGCCAAATTTACTGTAGATTTAGGAAAGAAGTGTTCTCTTAAGTTTCCTATAACTGTTGATGATCCAAATCATAGTTTGGTAGTTAGGTGGACAGACGCTGATGGAAATTCTATTCGTAGGTGGTTCTACAAACCTGATGGGGTAGACTATGATGAGGGTATAACAGAATATAATGGAGAATGTATTAATAATCCATTTGATTTAGAAATTTGGAATATTGATGGAAAAGATATTGTTAGTCTTAGTGAAGAATTAAATTTGGGACTATCTCTTACTTCTCTACCGACTAGTCCTATAGATATAGAGCCTCTAAGTGCTGCAACTTTGGCCGTAGATACTACTCTAGCACAGAATTTTCCTCTAGTTTTTCCTTTGACATTTAATTCCCAACAACAGTATATAGTTCCTTAAGCTTAACAAGATAATTTTATGGCCGTTGAAAATGATATTCTAACAGGACTTGATATAAGTGCTCTTACTTCTGTAGAGCAAAGCCAGCTTCTACAGATGATTAACCAAGCGGCGCCCTTAGTTAATAAGGGTTTAATTATCTCGCAATCTACTACGCCAGATATAGCAAATAATGCTCGCTATAGTAGATATATTTGGCTAGATACTACAACTAATCCTCCTACACCTAAAATATATGATGGAGCCGTTTGGCAATCTTTAATCTTAGCTGATGGTAGTATTACTAATGTTAAAGTAAATGCTGCGGCGGCTATAGCTATAACTAAACTTGCATTCGGAACAGCACGTTATATAGTTAGAACTAATGGAGCTGGGAATGCTCTTGAGTTTTGTAATCCTAATGCTCTATTTACAAATAATGATGTTCCAGTTACTGCTATAGATATTACTGGTGCTCCTGCAACAGTTAGAAGCTATCTTCAAAGAGATGCTGGAGGAGCTATTACTGCTTGGAAGCAAATAGCTTTTACAGATTTTGCGGCGGGAGATTTAATAGGGGTAAATAAAATAAATTCTTCGGGAGTAAATAATCAAGTCTTAGCTACTGTTACTGGAGTTACTACTTGGGCTGATTTAGTATCACTTATAGCTGATAATACTATTGGAGCAGCCAAACTTACTGGGGCTGCAAATGCTTTACAGACTATTAGGCGTAATTCAACTAACACAGCAAATGAGTGGGCAACTCCTATTCTCAGTAAAGAATTTATAGTTACTTCTAATGATCTTGGAACAGATTTTAACTTAGGTGCTCCTAGAAGGCAAGTTTATGCTCATGGTCTTGGTGCTATTCCAAAATTGGTTAGAGGAGTTCTTATTTGTTCTACAGGAGAATTAGGATATTCTATAAATGATGAAGTAGATATTGATGCTCTATATAAGGGTGTTGCTGCTGGAGATGACCAAGGAAGACCTATTTTTGCAGTAATAGCAGATAATGTTAATATAACAGTAGCTTGTGATGACCATGCAGGTGGAACTTTATTGCTAACTGCTCAAAAGACTCCAGGCGCCGCTGCTGCTATTACCAGAGCAAATTGGAAAGTTAAAGTTTACGCTTGGTTATAAACCTATGCTTAAAGATATTATAGCAGAACTAACTGCTGAACATAGTCTGGATATTATAACTCCAGAGGAAAGAATCCTCCAATTAAGGAGGATTAATCGCGCTGCTATCTTTATCTATAACTTGGGGGATATATGGGGAGTTATGGATGAAGGAGTTTTTAACTTCAATGTAGAAACTTCTCAAGTTAGTCTGCCAGAATATGTAGGCCATGTTAGAGGTGCAAGATACTACGATATTAGATACAGGGCGCCCTTAGATGCTATGGGTAATAGGTATGGAACAGGTTTGGGAAATGATCTTTGGTATCTAAATCTCAGAGAAAAAGAGGTTAGTCCTCTTTCTAGGAATATAGAAAATCAAAGCATCTTCAAGCTATCCATACCTATAGTAGAAACAGAAGATATTATAGTAGATTGTGTCGGTCCTACAGATAATTCAGCAAGGGCTAAAGATACCATAACTATAGCTAAAAATACCTTAGCTGCTGATGGTAAGTTAGATTTTAAGTCTCCCATGTATAGCATAAGGAAGAATAGGAAAACTACTTATGACATAACTATAAAGGATGTAGAGGACAATATTCTAGCAGTGGTTCCTAACTATCTTTATATATCACGTTTCCATATTTATCAGGTTTATGATTATCCTTTTAGTAGCGTTAGTTCATCTACAACTATGGCTATAGAAGTATTCTATAAAAAACGTTTTAGTCCATTTGTAGATGATGAGGATATTTTTGTAGCTGGAGAAGAATATGAAGATGCTATAGTTAAACTTTTTGCAGCCGACCGTGCTAAAGATATAGATACTAGAAATGCTCTATTCAAAGAAGCCATGCGCCGAGTAGGAGATATTCATAAAGATCACGATGCAGGTAAAATTCAACGTCTTACTTTTGGCTCTAATCCCTATTTTAATATGGATTATATGCCCGGAAATTACTAATGCTAATAACTGATACAGACGGAAGAATTTCTCCCTTTGTCATTTCTGATTTTAAGGGTGGAATGAGGATGGATGTAGACCCGACCAAACTTGCTCCAGACGAATACTTTCTTCTTGTTAATGGACGTTCTAGAGATGGAAAACTCCGCCCGGTTAAGCTTCCCTCATTAGAATCTTCTCTTAATGGAAATCTTTTCCAAGCGGTTTTTGGAACTGGAAGCACTTTAATTGTGATGATGGATGGGAAGCTATGTATCAAAAATTACGAGGGAACTGATCCTAACTTTGCTCGTCCTCCTTTTAGCCCAATGACAGATTTTGCCCCTACTATTTGGGGAGAATTTGTTCCAGCTAGTACTATAAATTTTAAACGGCAGCTTCCTCCCGGAGTTTTTGATCCTAGAACTGGAGATATACTTTTTACTGATCCTATAGCTAATAGTCCAAGAGCTTTAATCCTTCAAGATGGAGTTCAACAACCTCGTTTAGTATTTCCAGATAGTTTTAGTAATCGCTTCACACAGAATTTTGCTGAATGGAATCCTTCTTTGGATAAAAGGGAATATGTTCCCAAGGGTAAACAAATGCTTTTTCATAATGGCGCCCTTTATATTGTTTCTCTTGATGGAACAGAAATATATCACTCCGTTACTGGGCGCCCATTAGATTTTGTAATAGCTATCCAAGGAGAAGAAGGGGATAAGATCGTAGATGGAATATATCAGGAAGAAGCTAGTAGGCTAAGTCATAGAGTTTCCTATGAACCTATAACTTGTTTAGCTTCTTTGGATGTAACTTCTGAAAATCCAGATGTAGAACCTCCCTTTTATGTAGGAACTAAACACAGTAGCTTTATAGTTTATCCAGATACTAGTAATAGTATTTTTGATGAACCCACCTTTAGGAATATAGGTTTGTTTCCTACTGGACCACTTAATCAGAATTCATTTGTAGAAATGGATGGAGATTATGGCATAATATCTACGGGTGGAATAAGGAGTTTTAATGCTGTTTCTCAGACTAAAAATGAAGGAAAGAATAGTCTCTTTAGTCTTTATGTCCATCCGTTGTTTGTAAATCCTTCTACTGGAGATTATCTAGAACAAACCTCATCGGCGGCTTGGAATTATGACAACTATAGTCTTTTTGCGGTAAATACTATCTATGGATACGGAATCCTTGTTTTTGATAATCTTATTAAAAAATATTCCTCTTTAGATATCTATCCATCTATTACTAGTCCAATTAAACAGTTTGCAGAGATTATAGTAAACGGGCGCCATAGGCTATTTTTCATCACTGCTACAGGACTTTTTGAAGCTTTTAGCGGTCCAATAGCTAATATGCGTTGTCTTCCTCGGGAATTTGGAACTGGAAATCTTTTTGTTGAACATTCTATTAATAAGGTTCAAGTTATTCTGGATTCTGTCCAATCAGTAGGTAATTTAACTTTAACTGAGTATGCAGATAGAAGAAAAGGAGAAGTTAAAACTAGACCTTTAACAGTTAATGTAGATAATAACAACCTTCCTCTTACTCCTCCTTATGGAGTGGCTATTTCGGATAGCATAAGAGAAGAAATGTTTAGTTTTCAACAGAGTAAACGTGGGTGGAAAATTGGCATAGAGGTAGCTATGGATGCTTTGGCTGATATTGTTGAAATTCAAGTTCTTCCTAAAGTATTCATAGAAGAGAATTCAGAAGAACAGAGAGCTAGATAACTGAGATGATTACTGTAAATAGTGATAATTTAGTAGAATGGATTTTAGCTAATCGGCGCGGAAAGGCTTTTGTAGATTATCCTCGTGAGGTTATAAAAACGGAGATTGAAAAAGCCTATAAAATGAATTGTTTAGAGGTTACTAAAAATCCCAGTGGACAGATTACTGGAGTCCTCGTTGCTGAACCTAAAATTTATATTAAACATATTTTAACCACAGATAAGAAAAGCTTCTTTAACCTAACACGTATTATGAATTTAAAATTTTTTGGTCTTAAATGGATGGCAAGAAGAAAAGATAAGTTAGTGGAATATGATAATGTGGATAGAGCCGTGAGATTAGCTTCTGTAGTGAAAGGAGTAAGGTAATATGCAACAAGATAATAATTCAATAGAAGTGTTTTTTAAAAGAAATTATATACCTTCTATATTGATAGATATAGAAGATTTTCATTTGCTGAAAAAATATAACTGGTGTCCTGCTTATAGTAAAAGTTATACAAATAATGTATATTTAAGAACTTGTATAAATAAACAAAGAGTTACTTTACACAGACTTTTAGTTGGAAATAATTCATCTGATTACGTAGATCATATTAATGGAAATGTCAGGGATAATAGAAAAAGTAATCTAAGAGTTTGTTCTAAACAACAAAATACATTTAATAGAAGAAAATCTTCAGTAAAATTTTCTAGTCAATTTAAAGGGGTTCATTTTAGAGATGAACAAAATAAATGGAGAGCATCTATTAGATATAATGGAAAACTATATCACTTAGGTCAATTTAAATCAGAAAGAGATGCTGCTATGGCATATGATAAAAAAGCAAAAGAGTTTTTTGGAGAATTTGCTTATATTAACTTTCCAGAAGTAATTAATCAAAATAAAGAGGAAAGGAGCTAATATGGGTGACGTTTTAAAGGGAGATGAAAGGGGTCCAAAGCCAGAAAAAAGTTTACATCTTATCCTTCAAGGACTGGAGAAAAACCTACCCGGAATAACTAGAATTATAGGAAGCCAGATAGCTCCTTATGAGAAAGCTCAATTTCAAGCAGAAAAACGATTTGCGCCCCAAAGAGCTAAACTAGAGAATTTTCTCTATAATCAATATGCTCCTCAATATGCACAGACTCAAAATCAATTAGCTGATATTCAAGCTCAAGGAGATTTAAATCGTTTACAAGGTGCTGGAGGACAAGGGTTTCGTGCTGCTGCTGGATTAGCTAGAGAACAAGACCCAGAATACTATGCGGCGCGCATGGCTGCTAGTGGTAGGTTACAGGATATGTTAAATAATCCTATGACTGGACAAGAAATGGAAGCTATTACCAGAGGTATACAAAGGAGTAATGTTAATCGTGGTACTATGGATATAGCTGGTAATGCTAATACTGCTGCTGCTGGTATGTTATATGGACAAGGAGCTAGAAATAGACAAGTTCAGAATTTACAGTTAGCTAGTAGTCTTATGCCTCAATTTCAGACTACTGATATTAATTCTATTTATGGGATGGGAACAGGTAAACAACCCAATCAGAATCTTTTTGCTAAAGACATAAATATGAATAATGGTGGAGCAGACCTGGGAAATAGTGTTCTAAGTGGTTCTATGGGATTGCAGAATAATGCCATGAATATTAATGCCAATCGTAGGTCTGTTATGGATTATGTTGGTCAAGCTTGGCAACAGAGTGGATTGGGACAGGCTACTGGGGCTATGAAGTTTGGAGCGTAGAAAATTATGCCATTTAAACCAAAAAAAGGTTACATGCAGAGTGGAAGGGGTTCTGGACCTTCCTATAGAACTTCTACAAGAGAAATAATTCCTAATAGTGCCTATGGAGATCAAGATTTAGCTGCTGGTCAAGGAGTTACACATGACTTTAATGATCCTAATTTTGATGCTAATGAGGCTAGTCATCGTTTTTTAGTAGGAGGTGGAAATAACTGGTTTACAAGAATCTTTAATCCTCCTAATCAAAATGCTATCCAAGCTAATAATGCTTATGAAGCTGCTAAAGCTGGAGGACAGCTTTCTAATCAACAAGCTATAGATTTGGCTAAAGCTAAGGTAGAACAAGAAAATTCTCAATATGCTGAGGATGTAATGCCTTTTGTTACTGATCCTGCTATGTTAGGAACAAATGCTGGTCCTCTTAATAATGCAGCTATGGGTGGAAGATTAAGGGCCGGATTTGGTCCTATTATAGCTAAAGAAGGTGCTTATGTAGGGATTCCTCAAGCACAATTTGATAGGGCTAATCAAGAATTACTTAATAAAATAGGACAATCTCCGGGGTTTCAAAAGGCATTTGAACTTGGAAAACTTAAACAGTTGGTTCCAGATGTACACTTTGGTAATAATGTTCTTTCTTATGGAATGAATCCTCTAGCTGGTGGAACTATGTTAGAAGGTGGAGGAGAGGAAATAACTTCTAAGGAAATGATGCCTCACTTTCTTGATCCTAAAACTGGTAAAATGGTTCCTTCTGGTCTTAGTCAAATAGTTCAAAATAAGATTTATCGTCCTCCATCAGCAATGCCTTTTAATAAATTTCAAGGAGGAGAAGACAGTTACTTTATCCCACAACCTAAAGCTGCTCCTCAGCCGGCGCCGGGAACTAACCAACTTCATGTTTCACCTTATAATCAACCTACACCACCTGATCCTTTTTTAAGAGATGAAGATTCTCCCTATATAGGAGAAGATACTTTTCCTTCTCTTCAATCTCCATTTTTGTTTGAACAACTAAGAAGGAAAAAATTAATGAATCCACAGTTTTAATTTCTTAATGATAAAACTCCTAGCAAAGTTAAAGTATAGATTTGATGTAGCTCAGAGTTGTCTTTCCTTTTTTAGTTATATCTTCATTTTAATTGCTGCTAGTGATAAGATTAGTACTTTAGTTCACATTCCAGCTAAAATATTACTAGTTATTCTTGTTCCCCTTACACTATCTATAGTGTTATATACTGGTCACATATTACTCAGGCTTCGTTTCATGGAATCTTATACTGAAGAAGTTAATAAACAGAATAAGATGTTGAAAGACATATTAGATAAATAACTTTCTATGCCTCTTCCTCCTTTTATCCCTCCTCTTAGCTCACCAGAGAATTATGTTCCCTATAGTTCTTATACAGAAGAAGATAAAAAGAATATATTGCTGAATGAAGGACTTGATCCCAATGAATATTGGTTCGATCCTTTGACTTCTACAGCCTATAAAAATAGACCTAAAGTAGAAAATTCTGATCCTACAATTACAGATGAAAATGTTACTGGAGAAGTTAAAAGGGCTTCTAAACAGATTTCGCGCTCAGAGGCCGTAGGAGCGGCTTTGAAGGCTTCGATCCTGCCCAGTGTAGGGGGTGCAAGTTTGGCGTCGTTGGGGATGAGGCTAGGCGCAGCGGGCGGCCCTATAGGAATGACGGTCGGAGGGCTGCTTGGCGGCGTCGGCGGCGCATTCGGAACTAGCTACTTACAAAACAAATTCGGTGTTGTTTCTCCTGAGACATTAGAGACACTTAAGCAAGCAGAGGAGCAATATCCAGTTATGACTCCACTGGTTGAAATGGCTCCGAATGCTCTTTTCTTTAATCCTCTTAAGGCCATAGGACAACTTCCGAAATTAGCTTCTGGTGTAGGTAAAGTGGCAAGAGGGGCACTTATGGGTCCAGCAGAAAGAGCAGCTTTACAGAATGCTGGAGTTAATGTTGGAATAAATACTGGTCTGGAAGCTGGACAAGAACTATATAATGAGGGTAAAGTAGACCCATTACAACTAGCTCTAAGAGGTGTAGCTGGAGGATTACTATTTAATGAACCAACGGCCCTAGGACGTAAAATGGGTTTTCCTTCCACAGAACCTATTGCTTATCCACAAGCACAGGAGGGAGAAAAAACAGTAGTCAGAGGTTATTTACCTGAGCCTCAAAAACTCTTGGAAGAAGGAACTCCACCCGTTGTTAAGGAGGAACCTCAAAAAGCTCTACCTAGTATGCCAGAATATAAAGCTCTACCTCCAGCTACTGAAGCTGGTCCGGCACCTAGAGAGACTATAAAACTAGATAATGGTAAATTTGGTAATGAAGAACAACAAAGAGTACAAGATTTTGCTAAAGCACAGAGGGAACTAGAAGAACAAAGACTAGAAAGTATAAGATTAGAAACAGAAAAACAAAAACAACTAAATGAACAACGTAGAGTTGATCTTGCTATAGGTAATAAAAAAGGATATGGAGAAGAATTACCCGCCGCTCAAAGATTACAAGAGAAAATCAAAGGTAATCAAATTCCACCCGAAGATAGGTTTCCTCAACCAAAAGAGAGTTATCAGTCAAGGACTACTGAGGAGACACCTACAGGGAATCAGCAATTTAGTGATGTAGAGAAGGCTCAAGAGGAACACTTACTTAAGAATCGTGGGCTTAATGTTCAAGAGGAACCAGATTTACAATTTAAAGGAAAAAGTAGTTTGGGGGAGTTTATACCTCAGGGAAGAAAAGTCAGGATTAGCCAAAAAGGCGCCGTTGTAACTACACGATCACATGAAGGCTTACATGGATTTTTGAATGATTTGCGAAATAGCCCAATGGGAAGAGATAAGAAGTTATATCGTAAAGCTATAGAGGCTGGAGAGTCTTTAAGAAACTCACCTGAGAAATTGGGTCCGAATGATAAAGATATAATTAGTCAGATGGAAACTGAAGGAGCTAGTAGAGAGGATATTGCTGAGGAATTACTAGTTAGACATTCTTCTGTAGAGGATGTTAAACGTCTCTTAGCTAGGAGTGGAGATAAAACCAAGGGTACTTTTGGAGAGTTTTGGCGGGATGTAAAGAGTAATATTGGATATAAGTTAGGTTCTTCTAATCCTGAGACTATAATGAAGCATCTTACTACTAGGTATAATTTTGATGCTCCTTATGGGACTAGGACAGATGTTTTACCACCAAAAGTAAAAACAGAAGAGACTCCTCCACCTATACCTAAAGCGGCCAATCAGCTAAAAGAGGAAGACCTTCCTCCAGAAATTCATCAGGTTCTTAAGGCTACTCCAGATGAAATGCGAGAATTACCTAAGAAATGGGGAGTTCCCGGTCAGACTTATAAGAGTGATGAATTAGCCGGAAAATTGCCTAATACTCCAGAAGTTCATAAGATGTTGGATGATATGGCTAGTAAAGGAGATACAGAGTTTAGACAAAAATTAATTAATCTTGGTGGTAAGAAGATGACAGAACAGGAGATAAATGATCTTGCTGCTCTTAGTATGAAGGGACAATTTTTTCGAGAAATTAAGGGTAAGATGTTAGAGGGTAAAGAATCTACTACCGAGACTCCTAAACAATCTCGCGCCCCAGAAGATATTATGGGAGATATGGAGAAGCAAATCCGTGATGAAGGATTTGAACGTGGAAAGAAGGTTATTAACGCTGCTAAACAAGTCCGTCAAGAGCATGCCACTGAAGGAGAAGTAAGAGATTATAATGAGGCTAATAAAGATTATAAGCATAAACTAGATGAAATTAATGCTTTCACTGATGAGGATCATAGCCGTCAGTCTAGAACCCAAGAAGATGATCTAAATGGTGTAACTCGTCCAGAAAAGTATTCATTTGCTAAAGTAATGGAGAGTCAAATAGATAAAGTCCGAAGAGTTGGAGGACAATTAGGAAAAGACATTGCTGATGCTGGAGATAAATACTTTACTAGGAAACAAAAGTATGAAGGACAATTCTCTAATACTCCTCAATATGATATTGATAAGTTAGGTATTAGTGATGAAGAACTGGCCAAAGTAGCTAAAACAAGACGTGCGCTTTTTCGGGGAGAAGGTAGGGCTGAAGAACTTACTGGAAAGGAAAAAGCCGCTAATGACATTCTTACTAGAGATTGGGAGAAACTTAGGAATGAGCAAATAGCTAAAGGACTAAATGTAGAGATGCCTCGTATGAGGCCCGGAGAAAGATTTAATCCTAATTTCATTCAAGATATTCTTTCAGATGAATCTATGCATTTGTTTACTAAAAAGGCTGGTTCTCCAGAAGCTAAACAAGCAGAACGTCAATGGATCAATTATGCCTTAGAGCATGAAACTGGAGAAGCTCGTAATACAGTTGTAGATAATATCCAGAAATATATCAAAGCCCTTGGTGGCAATAAGATGTATAGTAATAAGGCTCTAAATTATGGAATACCAGAAAATCTTCGTGAGACTAACCTGAGGAAGATTATAAGGAAATATGGGCGCCGAAGTGCTCAGGATTTAGCTTATTGGGCCGAGTTACAATCTAACCCTAAAATTGCTGCCGGTTTAGGACTTCCGAAACGTGGAGGAGGATTATCTACTATGGAGGGTGTAGAAGACTTATCTACACATCCAGATGTTCAAGGACTTAAGAAATTTATCTTTAATGATTTTCAGTCTTATAAACATCCTACCTTTTTTGCAGCCGCTAGATTAGCTGTAAATTCTATGTTAGGTGGAGCTACTGGAATAAGAAATACTGTTCAACTTCCAGCTTTTATCTCTCCTTATGTAGAAACCTTTGGTGATCTAAAGGCCATATTTAAAGGTATAGCTAATATAGGAGATGTTCGCAGAAAGTCTATAGAATATGGTGTAAGGTCTGGTAAGATGGATTTAGACCGATGGCACTATTTAGAGAATCCAAATAAATGGACACAATTCTTTAGTAGGGCAGCAGAAATAGCTAGAAAGTATCAAGGAAGAGATTTACTGGAACAAGGAGACAGACTTCTTTCTTTTTCTATTGGAAGAGAAATGGCTATTAATAAAATTCTAGAGGCTCTTAATGGTAGAAAACAATCTCTAGAGTGGTTAAAGAAATTCGGAACTCTAGAAAATATAACTCCAGAGAATTTAAGGAATATAGATGTGGATCAAATAGCGGCCAATTTTGCTACTAGAGTTCAAGGTTCTTATGATGCTCGTGGATTACCAGTTGGAGCTTTTGATTCTGATATAGCTCCCTTTCTATCTTTCACAAGATGGAATATAGAGAAGTCTAATGTTCTATGGAAGGATGTAATCGAACCTGCAAAGAAAGGAAATTGGAAACCTCTTCTGGTTTACACTCTTGGAACTGCTCTCTCAGGTGCAGCTATTAAAGAGATTAATGAATTACTATCTGGGAAGAAGGAATATTCTCCCTCATTACAAGAAGCTGTTAATAAAGATAAAAAAGAATTTCAACTAGCGGCGGTTATTAACATGATGCAGATGGGTAGCTATATGGGTCTTATGGGCGACCTTATGAAAGCCTCTTCTGATATGTTTATTCAGAAAGATTTACCTCGTTCTCCTTTAACTTTCCCTGCTATGTCTTTTGCAGAAGATTTCGCCTATACTTTGGGAGACTTCCGAACAGCATTGGATAATCATGTTGATCCTATAGATGCCTTTCTACATTTTGGATGGGAAGTTATGAGGGAAAGTACTCAGAATTTACGGTTATTAGACTCTAGGGTTCTTAATCAAGAAGATACAGAAAGGTCTAATAGATTTCGTGACCTAAGAGTATTTAAAAAGCTGGAGGGTGAAAACATGCCATTCGCCGCCGGACAATATCGAAGGAATAGAATCTCAGAAGCTAGTCCTGAAAGACAGTTTAAGAAAGAAACGGATTTAGCTAAGGCGGCCGGAGAAGTCCCAGAACTTATCCAGAATGCTATTAAGGATGCTAATGGTGATCCCTTTAAACTTAAGAAAAACTTTGAAAGCTTGAAAATTAATTCTTATCAAACGATGCCAAATATTAAAGAAAACCCCTTGGAGTTTCAGAAGTTTTATCAGTTTTTAAAGGATACTCAGGGAGAGGAAGAAGCGTCGAAAACCTTGAGTGATTACTTCCAAAAAGAAGCTATTAACCAAGCGAAGAGTAGGATGATACCATGAACGAAGAGATAACTAAAATAGATATGGTTGTAGCTTTTATCTTAGGCATTTGGATAGCTGTTTGTTATAATTTACTTCCCGGTTTGGTTAGGTATCTTTAAATCTTCTAGGGTAAGTATACCCCATTTCAAGAGTTTTACTGTTAATTCCCATAGAGGGTCCACGGACATTGTTACAAAACATTTTTTATAAACAGAAGTCATGTGCATATCTATAGTCTTTTCAGTTATATTAAAAAACTCTGCCATCATTTTTCTGGAAAACCCCCCAGTAACTATAACTAGAGCTATCTCTTGTTCTCTATGAGTTAATGTATTAAATGGATAGATATGTTGAGAAACTATAGGTATAGGAATAGGTTCTTTAGGTATGGATAGAATACGGCACATTAAAGTAATCCTTCCAAATTAGGTTTCTGGAAACTAGGGCTTTTTATTACTTTTCCACTTTTGTCTTTAACAAGATAAAGATAAGGTCTTTTATCAAAAGTTGCTTGAAAATATTTATATCCTTTAGATTCAAATAATTGAGGAACTACTTCTTCCTCTGTCCACAACTTCTTCATATTACTTTCATGGACCAATTTAAAGGCTTTCTCAAAGAGTTCTTCACTAATCCCAAGAGCTACACTCGTGCCAGCAGGGCCAACATATTCTAGATCACAGAGAGCATCCAAAATCTCTACAAGATTATAATTAAAAACATCATCTTCAAATTCAATCTCATCCATTGTAACTTCATAATGTCCATAAGCAGCTTCCCAAACAGGAATAACTCCTAAAGCTCTCACTGCCTCTAGCGCCTCTTCTAAGATTAGCTTCGCACGAAGAGTTCTTATTTTAACATCTGGCGCCGTTAGTTGTACTTTATCTGGTGTCTCTTGACCAAAGGCTTGCATGAATTCTTTAACTGGGTTTATTGTGTTCATAATATGGATAACAATCAAATGCTGAGGGTCTTTCTTTAAGTAGTTCTTTATAAATTCTACAACAAATTATAAAACATAATTTTTTTCTTATTCTTTTTTTATAAATTTTCCATCTATGTTTTCTAGCGTGCCAGTAAGATAATCCGGTTGTAGTTTCTATTCTTTCTCTGTAATCTTTTTTAGAACTAAAAATATCCTCTTTAAGAGGTTTTCCTTTTCCTTCCGCTATAGCATCTAATAAAAACCCTAAGCTCATAGTTCCTTTATAGACTTATATCTAGTTATAGTTTCTCCTTCCCGAGTAAAAGAAGCTATAATCCTCATTTCTTCCAGTTCGCTCAGCATAGTTTTAAGTTGTTCCAGAGTTACATCTTTTTCAAAAGATACCCATATTTCTCCCAACCTAGCTTCACGGACTTTAAATAGATATTTAACTATGTTTTTCTGAACACTAGACAAGGTGTTTTTTCCTTCAAATGATAAAGCCTTGTCCATGTTAATTTCAAGTTTCTCCAAAAGAGCTACTGCTTCTCTAGCATCCTGTTCAGTAATATACATATCTACTGGAGTTTTGCTAAAATGGATAGCGGCGGCCAGTTTCTTAACATGAATGTCCTTACGTGCATAGTAGTCATCAAGGATGGGTGAGGGATTTAGACGCTCTTTTTGCCATATGATCTCAATTTGGTTTTTTAGATAAAGGGCCGCGTTCGGTTCAAATTCTATTTGTCCAAATAGACCAGCTAAAATATAGATGTGGTCTATAACACGTTGTTTAGCTTGAAGTTGTTCCTCTGTATATGGGTCTATTTCCCATTTTTCGAATCGGCTTTTAGCCTCATAAACAAATATAGAACGAGAACTAAAACCATCACGAAGAAGCTTTTCTCTGAATGATTCTTGTAGAAAAGAAACAGTAGTACCCCCAAGTATGTTAAGATAGCCACGTCTAATACGGTCGGTACCTCTTTTAATGGTTTCATAAGTATAGTCTTCTGCACAATCAAAAGCTGCTAATAGATATTCTACAATTTTTTCGGAATTCTTCTGAAAAAGAGAACTTATTTCGGGTAAAATGGCTGTAAGACTACTATGTATATATACTGTATTGGGAGCAAAAGCACAAGGTTCTGGAGTCTTAATCATTGAAACTGCACGACTGTGATTATAGGTAAGCTTTTCATATGTGGTGGCATCAGCCGTTATAGGAATTAAAAGGGGTTCTCCATATTTTTCACCCTTTTTATTTTTCTCTTTTTCTAGGTCATCTTGATATTGTTTTAGTATCATCAAACGTTTTTCATTCTCTTTTGTAACTGTTCCTAGTTTATCTATTTCGGACTGAATCTCACGGGACTTCTTATCAAAGAGTTTGTGAAATTTTATTATATCCGTTACAGGCTTTAGTGTAAGCCCCTTCCCCGTTCCTGCTGGTCCCACTAGAAAGATATACATATTGCAAAACAGAGGAAATTCCGTATTCTGCATCCATACCTTCCTTTGAAGGGCCGCAGCTATCATAGAGTAAAAGGCCATATCTATGAACATAAGGGGCGACTTTATGTTTTTCATGTATAGCCGCCAATCGTCTAAAAGAGAAGTTTCTCTTGTCATAGATAATACTTACTTCTCTCTTCTTTTTGTCATTATTTAGCCAGTTCATATTCTCTCATACCTTCTGGATTCTTCTTTTCTTCCCAATCTCCCCAATTCTTACCTACCTTAATTTCTGTTTTCATAGTAAAAGTTTCTTTCTGAAAATTAGTAAAAGTTTTAGCCAGATATTTATCTAAAAGTTTTGCGGCTTGGGAAATACTAGTTTCATCGTCCAAAGACTGAGTAAGAATGCTATCATGCTTAGTATTAAGTAAATCAATATTATAGTCATTGTTGTCGATTTCTTGTTGAATTTCATAAAAAGCTATGTTGGCTAATTCTCCTACTGTAGACTGTGGGATAAAGGCTATAGCCTTTCTAAGTAATTCATCTGTTATAGGATATTGATAGATTTCTTTAGGATGACCAAAGAGATTATAAAGTATTCTAGGAGAGGGTCCGTTAAGTATTTGTTCCACAAAAACATGGAAGTCATTTTTGATCTCTGGAAAAATGTTATGATAGATATTATAGATACGTTCGGCCTCAGAATCACTAAGGACTAGTTTTCCTTCTGTTTCTCTAAGAACATCGAATTTATATGTCCGCCAACTAAGACCATAATTAAAACTGTGACAACTCTTTTTACCTACATAGTACTTAATTTTGTCATCTTTAATAAGCTTCTCTAGATTTTTCCAGAGAGGAATAGTTTTCAATTTAGCCACCGGGGCGCTTAGAAATGGAGCTATAGAAAATGCTTTATATTCCTTTCTTAGTTCTTTTTCCCAAAAATCTGCAAATAGATGCATGGCCACGAAAACATGGGGTTTAATGCCATAAGTAAAAAGCTGTCTGAATGATCCATCCTTACAAAGATAAGCCACTATCAAAGCTTCTGCTCCTGCTAGGTCTGCTTGAACTAAAACTCGTCCTGTGTCCGCGCCGTATAGACCACAAATCCTGTCTGAAGGATTCTGTAGATTAGTATTACCTGTAATATGAATTCTATTATTATAACGAGTAAGAAAAAATCCAGTCTTAGAAACTGCACAATAAACTTTTCCTGTATAATTTACATTTGTATTTTGAGAAGGCTCACAATAAGTGTAATTTCTTGGTTTTATGTTAACTGTATATAATGGTTTATTGTTTCCACTTCCATATCCATTATTATTGTCTAAATTGACATTAATTGTTGCTGATCTATTCACAAGATGTGATATAGTAGCAACTATCTCTGCATTATTTTGATTGGTTGTGAAATACCAAAAACTTCTTCCTCTTCTCATTCCATCCCAATAAGGGAGTTCTTCTATAAAAACTTCTAATAATTCAAATGGAAGCTGTAATAACCATAATCCAAAATTCTTTTCTTCTTTTAAGAGATTAAAAATTCTATTGCTTTCATTTCCATAAATAATGAATCTCTGAAAATCCTCTTTTGCAGATTGTTCTTGAAATTGTATATTGGCTTCTTTTAATAAGGTTAAACATCTTTCTATTTTATCTTTTCTTTTAAATGAGATTCTTATCTGATTGTCACTTAAACATGCATCAGCCTGCACCATAACTAATACTCTTAGGAATTCTTTTGAGATTATATTTCCTTCTATGATAGTCTCATTTTCATTTAAAATTTTTCCTCCTAATGGAAGTTTCCACTCTTGTTTTCTAAAAACAGAAGAAGCTTTGTCTACAAAGAAATTATTTTTTGCAGTGTAATAAGGGACTCTGTGGTCAGGAGTATATGCTGTTTGATGTGTGGTTGAATTTCCTTTTAATAGAGAGCCACTAAATTCTACCTCAAATTTTGAAGCCTCTTCCCAAATTAAAGAATTTGAAGATGATTCCCACTGAAGAATAGTTTCAATAGGGTTTAAATCTTTAAGACATTTCCAACCTTGCTTAGTTAAAACTTCAGATTCAGGGAGAAGACATCCCCAAACATCTAGAATCTTTCGGCTTTGATTCCGAAAGGTATTAGCACTAGAGATTTTCCAACTAGTACTATTTCTAGGTCTTTGTAGGTGTGGAAAGGGATTTAGTAATGGGGAATCCCAATTCCTCAATATGGAGTTCTTCGGCGTATTGCTCATATACGTCGTCGGGTTCAAAATCTCTTGGTATAGAGACTAATGCTAAATTTATATTACTTTCAAAAAGTCCTTTTAATATTCCTATTAAACTTCTTCCATCTTCAGAATATAGGGAGACATTAAAAAATCTAAAAATTGAGTATAAAAGTTCTTTTGTATAAGTAGAATTTTTTATGTCAAAATAACAGAGAAGATTTTCATATTCTTTTTCTGGAGTATCTCGTCTCCAAATCCTTAAGAGATAAGAAGTCTCTGTTCTGTCTACACTAGCTTCCCAATATTTACCTGAGACACATTTCACAACTCTTTAACCTCAAAGGTTTTACGTTTATTGGACCACTTAAATTTCATTCAAAACAGCGTATTCACCATGAAATTTTTTGTATAATTCATTTGACTTTTTAGCTGCATCTACTTCTTTGGTAAATTGTCCTCCATATTTTCTATGTCCATTTACACAAATCCTAGATACATATAATCCAGTATTTTTATCCAAACATACTCCTTTATATTTACTAGTTAGTCCCTTAAATTTAACACAATTAATTGTGTTTTGTGAAGTATTTACTAATCTTAAATTTTGCTTTCTATTATCTAATTTATTTCTATTTATGTGATCCACAAAAATTCCCTTTTCAGGAAACTTCATCAAAAATCTATGCAAAACAATATGAGTAGATTTTTTGTTCCAAGTAATTCCTAGATGGGAACGAGTTCTAACATATCCTTCTGGACTTAATGACCAAAATTTAGAAACAGAAAGAATTTTTTCAAAATCTTCTTCGTCTACGATAGCTTTTTTATCTGTATTTATTAAATCAAGTTCTTTCATATCTCAGTAGAAGTGAAAGTTTTTCTTCTATTACTCCATTTAAAATGAAGAACTGCCCTTCCCTGCCAAATAAAGAGTTCTTCTTCAGCTTGAAGGTTATCGTCTGGATAAGCCCTATGTCCATTTCTAGCTACTTCTTCTGGAGTAAAGACTTTATCTGGATAGTTCTCTTCTAGAAAATTACGGATGGCGTCTGATTTTAATCTGGATAACTTCTCTGACCAAACAAAAATTTCTGCTAGTTTGATTCCCTCTGATTTAGGAGAATTAAGATACTTACCTCTTTTAGTAGGTTCTTCTGGAGGAGGATCATTAAAAAAGTCTTCTGGTAGGCGATTCATAATAACAGCTATTTTAACCAAGCTTCAAACTTCAACGATCCACTCTCTTTAATTCGTTCTCTTAATTTCAATAGTATATCTATACTGATATTATCTGGTTTCTTTAACTTTAGTTTATATAGCGCGTCCGCAGCTAAACTAGGCTCTCCAGAGGGAGTTCTATCCACTTTAGGATAACCCATGATTTCGTGATAATATCTAACACACTGTTTCGGACTGCCTAATATATGGGTCTTACTTCCAGACATTACTTCTGAACAAAGTTTCGGTCCCAATAAAATTTTAAGTAATCGAAGGTATTGAGTGATAAGTCTGTCATTTTGTTCAAACATTGTGTTAAGCGATTCAGGACTATAATTAATCCCAAAGAGAGTGTTAATAAGATAAGGATAACAACAGCGATTAGTAGCTTCAATGGAACTTCCAAGACCCGGTTGAGTTTTTGCATAAGTCTCTTGACCTTTACGTATTAACTTCATCGTATAAACATCTTTGGCATTATACATCCATAGCTGGCGTTCTTGTTCCTGATTGTGTGGGTTAAAAATTCCCTCATCTTTATGATATTCTTCCCAAGTCCAAATAGAGCTACAATGTCCTAGGCTTTTCTCTATGTCTACGAAACACTTATGCTGTGCCAGCATAGTATCATAAATGGAGGGATTAAATAGAATACGATATTTCCACGCCAGAATTAATAGATCAAATTGACTATTATGAATGACTATTTCATTACCCCTTCTTCTATCCAAACACAAACTAAGCTCTCTGAGTATTTGTGCCAAGTCTCCATAAGCAGGTTTAAAGTCATAACGGTGAAAAGGTATAACATATACAATAGGACTGTCCTCCATAGAAATCCCCAAACAAGAGATTTGATAAAGAGGAAAGTCTGTTTCAATATCAAGATAGACTCCAGTGTTTTTGGCATTTTTTAAAACTCTTATTATCTCTTCAGAGGGTGGATATAGACGTGGAATAAAGCCACCGGGTAGTTGGTTTTCTAATACTATCTTTTCTAATCCTCTAGCTCTTTCTGGAAATATCTTGGCCAGTAATTTCTTACAGTCTCTCTTTAGGAAGAAACGAAAGTTTTCCCGTGCCGTGGCACCACCATGCCTTTTAGTTTCTTCCTCGGTTTCTTTTCTAACTCCTTCACTATCTGTTCCATAATCAAAAGATTCTTTGTTAAATCTTGATTCATAATTTTGTAAATCCATGCAATCTTGAGGGAAGAATGAACAGATTGTAGGGATAGAATAGCTTCCATTAACAAGAGGACAACCTCGTTCTTCTTGAAGTTTATAGCCTGAATAATACTTACCTCCCCATTCACGAAACGCCTTTTCGCCCAATAGCAATATTCCTTTGGTGGAAGGAAGTAAGTCGGCCTTAACATCGCTTGTTCGTATGTCACATTCTTCTTCATCTACATATCCTTTCAAACATTCATAACGAAAAAAGTTTCCAGCGGCACCTGATAATAATCGGGGTTTAGGTGTAGCGGATAAATCGAAACGACTTGGGTTGGATAAAACTACAGTTAGTCCTTTGTAGTCTTTTGTGGGTAGGTGTCTCACTTAAGAAAGAAGTTCCTGAATAGTTTTCTGACTTTCTTCTATCCTACATTGCCAGTATTTTTCTCTCTTTTCAAAAATTTCTATCAGTTCTTCTTTTGTCATATCAACTAACCTTTTACCCATATAGGTAGTTTTGTATTCGACGAATTCTTCTGGCATATAATTAGCCTACACTATTAGTGGCAAACAAAAAAGACTCTTGTAGTTTAGTCATAGCTAGAGACTTTTCTCTCCCATCATTTAGTTGAGCATTTACCATATGAGCTAGATTTTGATAACCCTCTGAAATTAAAGTGAGTTTCTGAACTACAGAATCTTCTGGCGGCAGAAGACGAGTGGAGAATGTTTGTCCTATTTCTTGTGCGGTCATAAAATGATTATACTATGATTCCTATAATATCTGTTTCTTTAAAAATTCTTTTACTAGGATTACTTTGGTCTATAACTAGTCCACCATAAGCAGGTATAATAATTTTATCTCCAATAGTAACCTCTTTACATTGCGGCCCTACAGCTAAAACGACACCTTCTGTTCGGCTCAATTCCTCTCTTTCAGAGGGAAGAAAGATAGAACCCTCTTTATCTTTGGGCGGCGCTAGGTTAACAAGAACAAGGTCTTTAAGAGGTTTAATATTCATTAGTAGAAGTCCTTTTTTTGTTACCTGTTGGTTTCCATCCGTGATCTACAGCATTTAGTAAACGCTGTTGACTTTTAGCCTTTTCCAAAGTAGTTCCTTTTGCATGAACTCCATTAGGTGTTCTTACCATATAACGGCCAGAAGGCAGTTGAGTTATTTGAGCGGGCATATGTTGTTAGTGTGTTAGTGTGTTAGTTGTTAATAAAGACGGCCAGTTATTTACGTTAAAGGAAACTGGCCAAAAACCTTAAAATGGATTCTTCTCCATTCAGCCCCTAGCATCTAGGTCAGCTTTACCTGTTATATCTCTAGAGTTTATCATGTTGATTACCCAACCCTTACTAACAGGTTGGCCATTTTCATCTTTCAGTTGAACGTCATTACCCTCCTCATCCTTAATCATAGGAATACGTTCCTCTGAACCTAGGACGGCTTCAAAGCCCATCCCTCTTAAGTCTTCATG
>Ga0075425_100001323_pt1 | contig 24216 bp, 27 predicted proteins | sample SoiMethybrSBSTD4_FD_75300 | JGI IMG/M metagenome (GOLD analysis project Ga0075425, IMG submission 75300) | Bulk soil microbial communities from a Populus tree surrounding site in Tennessee, USA - Soil MetaG P. TD hybrid SBSTD4 | ecosystem: Environmental > Terrestrial > Soil > Tree plantation...
AAACATAAGCACTTTTGGATAAGAACCGTGATTGAAGAGCCTGATCATTTTGGTCATGACAGTTTGAATTCCCACAATAGAACTGTTGTCAGAAAGTGGGCTAATTTACGAGACTTGTCTTCTATGCTAACCCTCGAAAACCTTCAAAATAAAGAGAGGGAGGCGGAATTGGATCTAACAAAGTTAGGAATTAATAAGCTGCTGGGAAGTGGGTTGATCGAAAGGAGTTTAATAATAAGGGTTCCGGCTGTCTCAGAAAATGCAAAGAAGAAGATAGAATCCGTTGGAGGTAAGATAATTCTAGATGAGCACAGTAGCCACTGAGAGCATTCCTCGTAAGATAATAAAAAAAATCTCAGGGTATATCCCACAGGTGGAGAAACCCAAAAAGAAAATAACTTTAACAGAAAAATTTGTTTGGTCTGGAATAGCACTTTTTGCGTATTTGGTAATGGGACAAATACCGCTTTACGGAGTAACTAACAGCCCTCAATTTGATTTTCTCGCATTTGCTAGAGTAATATTTGCGGCACAACAGGGAACATTGCTCGAACTTGGAATCGGACCAATTGTAACCGCCGGATTGTTGATGCAGTTGTTGAAGGGTTCTGATTTGGTAAAACTGAATTTCAAGAATCCAGATGATAGGTCTCTATTCACGTCGGCCACAAAAATAGTTACCATTATTGTAATAGTTGCCGAAGGCTCCCTTTACGGGATAAGTGTTTATGGTCATCTACTTGCAAGTCCGGCTCTTATTCCAATCCTGATCGCCCAATTAGTGGGATCTAGTATAGTTGTAATGTATCTTGATGAGCTAGTGCAAAAGGGATGGGGCTTAGGTTCCGGAATAAGCCTTTTCATAATGGCTGGCGTTGCTCAAGGTATATTGTGGAGTATTTTCAGCCCCGTACCCGCACAAGACGGTCCAGTTGGTTTGTTTCCATTTTTGATAGACTCAGCAATTCATGGCGATATGTCACAAGTTTTCTTCAGAGTTGGACAACTACCCAGTGTATTTGGATTGATAGTTACAAGTATTGTACTGTTGGTTCTAGTTTACGTGCAGGGCATTCATGTAGATATACCAATAGTTTCAACAAAATACAGAGGATTCACTGCCGTTTATCCAATAAAGCTATTGTATACATCAAATATTCCAGTAATACTCTCATCCGCTCTACTTGCAAATGCTGTATTTATGGGGCAGATGCTATGGGCAAACTACAACCCCGAAAATGCAAATCCATTGTTTAACGTGGTAGCTCAGTTTGACCCAGGTAGCCCCCAATCTCCAACTGGTGGGATATTGTATTACATTACCTCTCCTAGAAGCCTAGAGGTTGCTGTCCAAGATCCCGTTAGAGCCGTCGTTTATGTAATATTCCTTACTACTATTGTTACCATATTCGGCAGGCTTTGGGTCGAGCTCGGTGGATTATCTCCCAAAGCAGCAGCGAAAAATCTACTAGATGCTGACGTTCAAGTTCCGGGTTTTCGGCGTTCCCAGGGCTCGGTTCAAGTATTGTTGAGTAAATATATTCCTTCTGTAACTATAGCTGGCGGTATAATAATTGGTCTTCTTGCCTCTGTTTCTGATGTATTGAGCGTGTTCGGCAGCGGAATAGGAATTTTGTTAATGGTCGATATTTTGGTAAACTATTACAATTTGCTTATTCGCGAACAGGTTGATACACATATGCCAAAATTGGCGGCTCTTCTTGGTAGGACCTAAGCGTATATTAATTGTAGTAGGTGTGCCTGGTGTCGGGAAAACTACTGTAATAAAGAAGGTTGAGGCACTCCTAAACAAATCCGGTGATAAAAATTCGGTCGTCGTATTCGGAACGATAATGCTGAGTGAAGCCAAGAAGATGGGGATTTCTGATAGAGATGATATTCGAAAATTGAACGTCAATGAACAGAAGGAACTTCAGAATAAAGCATCAGACTACATTCGTACCATAAAGGATGAAATTATAATAGTTGACACCCACCTCTTTATTAGAACTCCGTCAGGGTTTCTCCCAGGTATACCCGAGAATGTCATAAAGAAACTAAAACCAACAAACCTGGTTTTGATTACCGCAAGTCCGGAAGAAATAATGGAAAGAAGAGCAACAGATAATTCCCGTGAGAGGGATTTGATTTCCATAGAAGATATTAATAGAGAGCTAGATCTTGCTCGATCTATGATATCTACTATTTCGGTACTAAGCAGTGCGCCATTTGAGATAGTCAACAATAGGTCTAACATGCTTGAAAGCGCGTCAAATCGCATTTTGGAGATCTTAACAAGGGCTTGAATTATTCGGGATAATTGTTAATTCCTACTTTAATAATTCATAATCATCGTATTACGTTGGAGAACAGAATAATGTATTGTATCGATTTCAATTTTCTGTTGGCAATGAGTGTTAATAGGTGGATTAGTTGAAGGCCGATAAGTCTAAGGGGGGGCTAAATAAAAAATCAAGTATCGTCATTTCTGGTCCAGCGGCTGTTGGAAAAACTACTTTAGCCGAGGGACTTGCAAAAGAGTTCGGTTACTCAATTTACAATGGTGGGGATATTCTAAAGAATATCGCTAAAGATCGAGGATATAGAATTACCGGGAAGGACTGGTGGGATACCACTGAAGCTGCGAGATTCATGGAAGAAAGAAAAAATGATATAAGCTTTGATCTTATGGTCGATGAAACTTTGACCGAAATCGTTGCAAATGGTGAGGTTGTAATAACCAGCTACACTCTACCTTGGTTGACGCGAATTCCTTTAACATTTTGGTTGAGCGCTTCTGCAGAAAGCAGATCTGAAAGAATGGCGGAAAGAGACAACATTGATGTTTGTGATGCACTGAAAATAATACAAAGTAGAGATCATGAAAATAGGCGAATCTACAAGAAGATTTACGGACCTAAATTTGGTGAAGATTTTCAAGTATTTGATATTGTGCTTAATACTGAGCTTTTGTCTCTCGAGGCATTGATTGATATTAGTAAAAGAATTGTCAAAAAGATAAAAAGATAAGTGTATTTCAACTTCTTAAATTCCTATAAATGTCATTCAGTAATTTCGATCAACTAATCAACCTCTCAGACGAGGTAGCAAGCCCAGATTTTGGATACTACCCTGAAAAGAGGCCGTTGAATCTATTACTAAATTATGGAATTGTCCTATTGGATAAGCCAGCAGGTCCTACTAGTCACGAAGTAGTAGCTTGGATTAAGAGAATTTTAAATTTACCAAAAGCCGGGCATAGTGGCACCTTAGACCCCGGGGCTACTGGTTTGTTACCCATTGGGTTAGGTGATGCCACAAAGGCACTAGGCGTGTTGCTTTTAGGTCCGAAAGAATATTTTGCAGTAGCTCGGCTTCACACGAAAGAAGATGAATCCGTAGTAAGAAATGTTCTTACTAATTTTTTGGGAGAGATCTACCAACGGCCGCCTCAACGATCCTCAGTCCGGCGCGCGACTCGAATAAGATCAATATATGAATTAGACTTGATGGAGCATGAGAATAATCTTCTTTTGCTGCGTATATTGTGTCAGGCAGGTACTTACGTACGAAAGCTCATCTATGATATTGGAGAGGTTCTGAATTGTGGCGCGACGATGCTTGAACTTAGGAGAACACGAGTAAGCGATTTTGCAGAAATCAACCAGCCATTTTCAAGACTTCATGACATTGTGGAGGCATTCCAAATTTACAGAGAAACAGGAGAGGAAAATCTGTTACGGGCTGTAGTAAAACCAGTAGAAGAGTGTTTGAAATCAGTTAGCTCTGTAATAATAAAGGATTCCGCGGTAGATGCTCTTTGCCATGGAGCACAGCTTGCTGTCCCAGGAATTGTAGCATTTGATAGGAATCTGGAAATAGGACAATTGGTAGGTATTTATACGCTAAAGAGAGAATTGGTCGGTTTGGGCGAATCCTTGATGAATGCTGATAGTATTAGACAAACAAGTAAGGGGATTGCCTTTAGCATGAATCGCCTGATTATGCGACCGGGGACTTATCCCAAATGCTGGAAATCCTAGGTATCATGGATTGTAAAATTCTAATTATTATCTACTTTCTGTAATGCTGCGAACAAACTGTAATTCAATTATTGTCAGCGCCGGGAGAGGGATTTGAACCCCCGCGACCTTTTACAGGTCACAAGCTTGCAAGATCCAATTATGGTTTTCCAGGCTTGCGCCCTACCAGGCTAGGCGACCCCGGCCCGGTTTAGTCTGTCGTTATTGTCTTAATATTAATCATTCAAGGAAGACCTATTTTAAGAAACCCTAAACGTCAATTCCATTTAACAATTTTCCTGAAGACATTTCGTATTCCTGAATTATGGAATGCCCGGTTCTTTCCATGTGTTCTTCAACATCAGAATAAAATAGAAAATTAGCTCTGCATTCTTTGCAAAGCCATATAGAATTCAATCCGGCGGCACTCACCATCGAGATGTGTGTATAGCGATATTGAATATAAACAATGTCGAACGAAGTCATATATTTTTGTTTAATTAGAATATTTTTGAAGTAATGATTATTGTAATGTTTTAGCATCCGACTTAGTATTATTACTTTTAATAGATCAAAGACAAAAATAAAATAAGGTTGGGCCATGGAATTTAGTATATGAGCAAACCTGATCTTTCTAAGGACTGTAGGAATAGAAACCACCTAGAATGCAATGATTGTTTGTGTAAGTGTCATATACCTGGCACAATGGAAAATTTAGCAAGGAACATTGCAAAACTTGAGAGACAGGTACCGGGTCTAGGGGAGTCCTTGTAACCAACCAGTTATAGCTTATTCTTTGAATGTTAGTCAAATAATATGCTGCAAACCGCTTGCTGTTTGCCACCAGGCTAGCATTATATGGTTTTATTATCTCGCCTTAAGTCCTTGGAAATCATGTATAATTCACTACTTTCTTGCCTACTAGCTTTTGGCTTGCATACTATTACCTTTGTGAAAATGTCTCCTAGTTTGTCTTTAAATTCATGTAGCAATTCTCCTTCAAATATCTTGAAAACGGCAATGCCTTCTCTCCCTAGAACCTTACCTGCCAATTCAAGAGCGCTAGAGGATATTGATACTTGTCTAACATGATCATAATCCCATATACCGCTCACGTTAGGAGATAGATCAGACAAGAATAAATCAAAGGAAGATCCTGCAATGGCCAAGAGTAATTCTGCGAGCTTTGGATCTTCAACACTCTTTTTCAATATCGTGATTTTATTCAACGGTTCGGTTGGATTAATGTCCACGCCAATTATTTTAGAATTCCTTTTGCTATATTTGGACGCAACTTGAAGCCAACCGCCGGGAGAACATCCAATGTCTAAAATTGTATTAGAGCGGAAGAACAAATTATATCTTTCATTTATTTCGATAAGCTTAAAGGCGGACCTGCTTCTGTAACCTTTTTCTTTTGCTAGAATTCTGTATTGATCTTTTCTCGCATCAGCCAATCTCATATTTTACTCGCTCATCAATGTATTTAGAGAACAGTATATTATTTCTTCAGAGTTCGATGATGAGATAGATATACAGCTAACAATATATAAATAAGATGCAGAAGCATTAAGTTTGTTATGCCTATTAGGACGGGTGCGGAATATATTGAGAGTTTACGAGGGCGAAATTTGAGGGTTTATCTCTTCGGGGAATTAGTCGAAGAGCCTGTTGACCATCCTCTAATTAGACCTTCAGTTAACGCCGTAGCCGAAACCTATGATTTGGCTGTACAAGAGCCAGATATTGCCTCTACTCAATCCAAAATTACAGGATTAAATGTGAACAGATTTTTACATATCGCAGAAAGCCCTGAGGATTTGGTAAGTCAGAATAGAATGCAAAGGAAGCTTGGACAGCTCACCGGAACATGTTTTCAGAGATGCGTAGGGATGGATGCCTTAAACTCTCTTTATTCGACAACTTACGAAATAGATTTGAAATATAATTCTGTTTATCACAAGAAATTTAAGGATTTTGTTAGGACGATGCAATCAGAAAATTTTGTCATCGGAGGAGCAATGACTGATGTCAAAGGTGATCGAAGTCTTACACCTTCACAGCAGGAAGATCCAGACATGTTTGTACACATCACTAAGCGGGATAAATCCGGCGTATACATATCTGGAGCAAAGGCCCACCAAACTGGTTGCATTAATTCGCACTGGGTTATAGTCATGCCTACGATGCGGCTGCGAGAGGAAGATAAGAATTATGCAATCGTAGGTGCTGTCCCCGCTGATACAAAGGGTATTACCTATATCTACGGCAGACAATCATGTGACACCCGGAGTTCGGAAGGAGGAGAAATTGATGCTGGGAACTCTAAATATTCTGGACAGGAGGCCATGATGATCTTCGACAATGTGTTTATCCCCAACGAGTATATTTTCATGGATGGTGAATACGAATTTGCATCTATGCTGGTCGAACGATTTACGTGTTATCATCGAAGAAGTTATGTTTGCAAAACTGGCCTTGGCGACGTTTTGATAGGGGCTGCGGCAGCCATTGCAGACTACAATGGGGTATCTAATGCTTCTCACATAAAGGACAAGTTAGTTGAGATGACTCATCTTAACGAAACTATATTTGCTGCCGGCATTGCTTCTTCGCATCAGGCACACAAGACATTATCTGGTAATTACCAAAACGACGATATGCTCGCCAATGTTTGTAAACATAACGTAACTAGGTTTCCGTATGAAATTGGTAGGTTAGCTCAGGATATTGCCGGTGGGCTAATGGTAACAATGCCATCTGAAAAAGATTTCAGGAGCCCTACCACTGGGCCTTTACTTGAGAAATATCTTAAGGGACGCAAAGGTGTCTCTACTGAAAATAGGATGCGCATCCTTCGTTTAATAGAGAATATGACCCTCGGTAGGAACGCTGTCGGATATTTGACGGAGTCAATGCATGGGGCCGGATCCCCACAAGCTCAAAGAATCCAGATCGCACGACAAATGCAACTTGGCTACAAAAAGAGACTAGCCAAATTTCTGGCCGGTGTCGACGAGGGCGAATCAACTCAGCATGAACATGAACAATCCGATTACTTTGACAAAATATTTAGAATAAAAAAAGACTAAACCTAATTTTGTCGCCGCAATGGGTATGTATTACTATAATTCGGTTCCCTAAATTTGCTTATTTTTTCGCCCCGAGCGTTCTATTTTTTAACCTCATGTGTTTACCATGGCACTTACGACATCTTGTTGCAAGAATGGGGTTTTTGCCTCCGCAGTTAAAACATATCTTAAAGAATAGTATCCGCCTTTGAGCAATTTGTTTCTTTGAAGGATCTGTTATTGGCACAAATCGTTAGATATTAATGGCAAATTTTTACTTTTCTCTAAACGCGGTTCGGCAGTTTATGTCTCAAACCATATCAAATAGATAGACTTCCAAGGTCCAAGATAATCAATAAATGAACCGAAAACTGATTAAATGGCGGCTCGGAAACATGAAACAAGCATGGACGAAAGCAATTTTAGAAATATGATTGGAGCATGGCCTGACTTCCCAAAGAAGGGTGTTGTATTTAGGGACATTAACCCACTTCTATTGAGTTCGGACGGACTAGCATCTATTATCAATAGGCTATGTCAATTGTTAGAATCCACAGAAATTGACCTCGTAGCGGGGATTGAAGCTCGAGGATTCGTTATCGCTTCAGCAGTCGCTATGAAGCTTAACAAGGGACTTGTTCTCATAAGAAAGGCTGGAAAACTGCCTGGACCTACGATTTCAGAACCATACAACATTGAGTATGGGTCTGCCACAATGGAAGTTCAAAGAAATAGTGTTAAGGCTGACCAAAAGGTCGTCATCGTTGACGACGTAATCGCGACAGGTGGAACTGCGATTGCAGCAACAAATCTATTAGACAGATTGGGCGGAATAATTAGTGGGTGTGCATTTGTTATAAATCTAAAAAATTTGAGGGGAGCAGAAAAATTATGTACGAACGGATTTAGGGTTCACTACATTTTGGAGTATGAATAGAAAATGGTGAAATCCGCCGCTGAGATAGGTCTTATAGGGGGAACTGGCCTATACGACGGCAAATTCTTGTCCAATCCTAGAAGGGTGAGGATTCACACCCCGTATGGGAGCACTTCTGATGATGTTATAATCGGAGAATTTTCGGGTAGATCTATTGCTTTTATTCCGAGACACGGAAAAGAGCACACGATCCCACCACATTTAGTTAATAGTCGCGCAAATATTTGGGCTCTAAAATCTATAGGTGTTTCGAGAATTCTTGCGGCTTCCGCTGTGGGAAGCTTGAAAAATAATATTAGACCAGGTGATTTGGCAATTTCCAGTCAGTTCATAGATTTTACCAAGAAACGAGAGTATACTTTCTATAATGGTCGACAGGTGTGTCATATTTCAGTTGCAGATCCGTTCTGTCCTGAACTTTGCCAATTGGCATGTTCTACCGCAAATAATATTGGTTGTAACGTTCATGAAAATACAACTTACGTGTGCATAGAGGGGCCAAGATTTTCAACTAGAGCGGAATCAAATTATTATAAAGAAATTTTACGGGCAGACGTTATTGGTATGACTGTGGTTCCGGAATGTGTATTATCCAGGGAAGTTGAGATTTGTTATGTTTCAATCGCTACAGTTACTGATTATGATGTCTGGTCAAATGAGCCCGTAACTTCTAAAGATATAATTGGGGTACTAAAGGAAAACGCCGAAAAGAGTTTAAAATTGATATCAGAGATGATACCTAAAATACCAAAATCGAGAAACTCCTGTAAATGCAGTAGAGCACTAGAAGGGTCTTATGTTTAGGTTCGAGTCCTTAAGAATACGTGGTATGTAGCAGAATATAGTGTAACCAACAGGTTATGTTGAATAACCATCTTTAACAGAATCATTTGCCACAATAATGTCTCCTTCTATGAGCTTTCGCTGTATTTCTAAAAGGAGGGCGTCCGGATTATGACCGTTCTTTCTTAAGGTATTGATCGTCCTTTTAGATAAACGCAGGTGAATATTATGCCCTCCTATCCTTCCAAAGGCGATTGCAGTAAATCGAAATTCTAATTCATTGACAACAAAGCGTCCAATTAACTTGCTTGCAACTTCACCTCCTTTTGAACTAGTAACATAGACCAGAACATTGGAGTGATTCCCTAGATCACTATAATCTCTAATCATTCTTTCCTATCTCCACCATTTATTTCGACCGTCCTATTTACTTTATCAGAAACTAGAAAACTCCACCATTCATTATCCACTACGTTATAATCAACAACATTCACCCCCGTCTGTCTTTCATCTCCATTGGCCACAAAACTAACGTTTCCTTCTTTAATGATTCTTATTAGTTTCCATCGATCCTTGCCAGATCTTTTTCTACTGACTGCTACTGCCCATTTTTGTTCAGATTCGAGTTTTGGCATTCCAATATAATCAGCAATTTCGAGAATACCTAATCGTTTCTCCTCGCAAAACAATTCCTTTGTCAATACACTTCTCCAAATATCGACCGCACCAATTGTTTTCCCGTTCTCATTAATATTAACGACCCCGAAGTAAACTATCTTATCTCTGAAGTGGTTGACATTATTCAAGCAATTTTACTTAATCCTGCTTACCTTATTTAGGTCTTGCAGATTCGTAGTATGACTCAAGCATTGCCCCTATTGCATCAATTTTGGCGTTCTTACCATATGAAATCCCTAGTCTTTCACACCGTTTCCTATGGCAATTGACGACGGCAAATCTTGGATGAAAAGTCATAAATGCCCTATTATCTAATCCGAGAATCATTCCATTGTCTACCAGAATATCTAACGTAGATACTACCCTAGTTTCTTCTATTTTTAGTTCAGTACATATTTGTGAAATAGTCGATTTTCCATTGCGTAATACATATATGAAAATTATTGCTTGGTCTGGTAATAGTCCTAACTCTGAAATTAAAAGGTTAACTAGTCTGTTGAGGCTAATTGCCATATTGTCCACAAATTTTTAATCCAATAATGTTTTCTTTGGTAACCGATGTACTCACAACCGATAATGGATTCTCTTGCGCAGTTTCTTAAATTGATTCGGTAAATATTCGATTAGAAAAAGTCATCTATATATTTAGAATACGATTATATTCTGAATATCTTTCAAGAATCTCGGTTTTATTTAATGTTAATAGTCGTGTAACTCCGAACTCCTCAATAGCGAAAGAACCCAAAACGTTACCATGAATCACTGCCTTCCTTAGATCTCTCGATTTAAATTTCTTATTTCTGGCCAAATAGCCTATAAGTGCGCCCGCGAAGGAGTCACCAGCTCCGGTCGGATCCCTAATTATCTGGGTTGGGAATGCAGGAACAGGATAAATATCATTTTCATGAAATAGAATTGCACCGCTTTCACCCTTTTTTATCACTACGAATTTAGGCCCTAATGAAGCTAAAAGTCTACCACATTTTAAAATATTAGTCTCATCGCAAAGAAGTTTTCCTTCTTGCTCATTTATTACAATGCCATCCACTTTACCCATCATCTTCAATACCATCTTTTTTTTGTGCACTATCCAATAATCGATTGTATCACAAACAGTAAGTTTTGGAGCCGAGAATAACTCTAACACTTCTAAATTTTGTTCAGGATCGTTGTTCGCCAAATAGACATAATCAGAGTCAACATAGCTCTCTGGAATTCGAGGTTCATATCCGGAGATAGCATTCAGCTCCGTAAGGTTAGTACTCCTATGGATTAAATCAAAATCAAATGAGGAATCAAAATGAAATGTATTAGTGTCCGTCCTCATGACGATCCCTCGGGTGTCCAACTTACTATCTAGTAAAGCTCTATATCTTGGGGGAAAATCCGTCCCTACTACTCCCACTACAGATGTGGTTACATAATTACTTGCAGATAACGCGGCAAAAGTTGCTGCCCCGCCAAGAATTCTCTCGTGGGTTGCATGCGGTGTTCTAGTTGTATCCAACGCGATAGATCCAAAAACAGTTAACATTCGCTAAACCTTAATGCTGCTCTCTAATTATATGCATTGGAGAGTATCATTTACTGCCGATATAGTTATAAGATTAGTCGAAGTGCGACTCAGCTTCTGTCCAGATTCTTGCTATTTTTATAATTGAATATTTTGTAGCCGAAAAGTGAATCGAGGTTAAGTTTGAATAATATTGGCACAAAGCTCAATGTAATGTTGCGAATGGTGTCGGTATTATTCTAGGCTTTTGGAGAATTTGCCAGATTCGCCGTAACAAAGCGTTTCATTCAGATACCTAATTGATTATTTAACTTAAATAAGTACGAATTTATCTTTAGAGCTTAAACTCCATGGAATATGATCAATCAGGTTCAAGATTCGTTATAGGGATTTCGGGTGCGTCTGGAGTTGTCTACGGGATTAGGGTCCTTGAAATACTTAAGTCAATGAGTATAGAAACTCACGTTATTTTAAGCACGTGGGGTTTGAAGAATATTGAGATCGAAACGGGAAAGACAGTCGAATACGTTAGCTCACTCTCGACCAAGTTATACTCTAATGATAGCTTAGCAGCACCCATGTCTAGTGGCTCATTCATTCATACAGGAATGATAATAGTTCCGTGTAGTATGAAGACATTGGCTAGCATTGCTAACGGACATGACGATACTTTGATTTCCAGAGCTGCCGGGGTGACTCTAAAGGAATCTAGGCGTTTAGTGGTGGTACCTAGAGAAACCCCGATTTCGCGAATTCATCTGATTAATATGCTTAACCTGTGCGATGCCGGGGCAATTATTCTCCCAGCAATGCCTGGCTTTTACCACAATCCCATATCTCTGAAAGATATCATAGATCAATTGGTAGGCAAAATATTGGATCAGTTTTATATTAAGCATAACTTAACGAGAAGATGGGGAGATGGCAAAAATATATATTAATTTTCCAGACTCGCCCACCCTCAAAATCTGAACGCAAATAGTCTGAAGAAGGAGATATTAAGAATGTACTATCATTCAGCACTAATCGCAGTTAATTCTATTTGGAAATTCAATTCAATCGCAAATATATCTCTTTTAATGGTAGTCTGGTCGGATCAGATATCGGATTAATTTACCCATAGCTTCAATCTTTCTAACTTTGCTTTGCTCCTTGCATTTTGCAACATTTGATAGACGACTTTATGAGATCTCCCTTTCATAAGCATCATTATTGCATCGCTGGCAATATTCGTTTCTTCAAAGGTACCTATAAAACTCACCGTGTGGCCCTGAATAGAAATTGAAGCACCTGTCAATTCTTCTATAGTTTTTCTGCTTTTACCCCTTGCCCCAATAATTCTTCCTTTCAAACGATTTTCATCACTTCTTGACATATCACTATTCATCCGCAAATCAACTATTAGCAACGAGATATTTTCGTTTGACAGCTTGAATGCTGTTGAAGGGGCAAATCCGTGCGAAATAGCTTTAACTATTTCAATTGCATTTAATGTCCCTTCGTCAAAACCTGAATTAGAGATTGGCGTGATCTTAACTTCTCCTGACTTGCCATCAACTTGCATTCTAACGTTACACTTAGTTTCTACATCTCTCTTGACGGAACCGTTCGATCCGATAAGAACTGCTACTCTCTCATCCGGAACCTTGATCACTTTGTAGAATTCTGTCATAGAGTCTCATTCTACCTTTTTGATCATTCAATTTAACCTTGTTGATTTGTTTTAATAAATCCTGGAAGCAGCAAAGAAACGCGACTCAGAATCAAAGTGACACTTATTGATTATTTTTATATCATGATAATTTTTAAATTAATACGAGCTCGTAAATCTGTAAATCATTAAAAAAGGAACACCAGAAAAGATTTTGACGCTTGCAGGATTTGCCATTCTAGAATTAATGGCTTTTTCGACTATATTTTTTCCGGCTAGGTTTGCAATGTTGCATTTCCTTAGCAAACTTTCGGCTTCGTGATCATCAACTAACCTTTGTTGCCAATATGCCTTGGTTATGTTAATAGTCAAACCATCGCAATCCAGCTTTTTTCCTACTAATTCTGCATCACAAAGGCTTATCATGAGTGACCCATTGTACTCGGAAGATCTCAGTGCATATTTATCTGGAACATATTTTCCGATACTTTCTGATTTTGAAGACACCAAAAAATACAATACGATTATCATTGAAAAAACTTATGGTATACTTACCTTGTGAAAACTATCTAAAACCGAAAGGACATCATTAAATTAAATGGTTTTAGATCAGCAACTTAATTAGCCGGACTAAGTATGAATTGATAATACTGGATTGCCAAAAGCATCTAAATATTACGTTGACAAGAGTGGAATCGACGAGTTTTCACGAGATCGTTTGTATAATAGGGTGCTTGTAGTCTGTATTGACCGAGACAACGATATTGGCTCTAAAGGAGGGGTTCAAACTCCTGTGGTTGGGAGGGACGCATGTATCAATGCCGCGACCCGACTAGCAATTGAAGACCCAGAAGATGCAGATGCCAATGCGATCTTTGGGGCAGTAAAACTGTACGAGGAATTGGTAACAAAGGGTTATGAATCAGAAGTTGCATTAGTCGGGGGTGGATTTAACCGAGGTATAGAAGGCGATGAAAAAATTATTCTTGAGTTTAAGCAGCTATTGTCTCAATTTAAGGCCGAAGGCGTTGTCATAGTTTCTGATGGTGAAGACGATGAAACCGTTGTGCCTATTATCCAGAGTATTATTCCAGTTATTTCCATCCAGAGAATAATAATAAGACACAGTAGGAGCGTGGAGTATTCATATGCAGTACTGGGCCGTTATGTGAAGATGCTAGTATACGATTCACGGTATTCAAAGTTCTTCCTTGGAGTTCCAGGTGCGCTATTAATAGCAAGCGGTCTCGCGACTGTATTTGGTTTTACAAGGGAGGCCTTAGCGATTGTCCTTAGTATACTGGGAGCCGCGTTCGTGATAAGGGCGTTTGATATAGACAAGGCCCTTGGCTCGCTAAGCAGGCCTACACCATCGAGCTTTATTCGAATTTTCTCTACCTTTGCAGGGATAATGATAATTCTTGTCGCGATTTTTAGCGGATTTTCAAGCGTACCTCAAGAATTAGTAACTTCAAACGTTGGAATTACAAAACTAATCACAAATAGACTAATCGTAGGAAGCTTCGTCCACGGAACAATAACACTGCTTTGGATTGGAATAGCCACTATTTTTGGAGGAATGTTGCTTAGTAATTGGTTCAAAGGTAGCATAAGAATTATGTCAGACATGTTGAGACTGGTTGTCTTGGGACTTATCTACTTTCCAGCAGTCCAGTTTACCTCCGTCCTGACAGAAGGTGCTAATCCGTTCAATCTCATTTCATCATTACTTATAGGATTAGCAATTACTCTTGTTGCTGCAACATTCTTATTTCAATTTTTTCGAAACAAAAAAGGCGGCGAAGAGTTAAAACATTAAATTCTAGTGCTGTATATTTATGGGCAAAATATGATCTCATTATGATCGCGTATTAGTATGAGCAAAATTAGCTATTTGAAATCGAAATGGTTTTACCATCTTTATGAACGTAAGTTAGAATTACAAATAAAGAAGGAACCATTCCCTAATCACATAGCCATAATTTTGGATGGGAATAGAAGATGGGCAAAGTATCGCCTCTGGGGTAACATGGAAGGGCACGATATGGGTGCTGATAAAGCAGAAGAACTCCTTAATTGGATCTACGAGCTACGAATTAAGATTACTACGTTGTTCGTACTGTCTAACGATAACCTCAGTAGAGAAGAACATGAAATTGATAACATTTATTCGTTGCTCGAAAAAAAACTTGATAGGTTGTATAAAGATTCAAGAATTCATGAGCGCCGGATGAAAATTAAGGCGATCGGGAGCACAGAAACCCTTCCTTCATCTCTTAAACAGATTTTGTCAAATTTAGAAAATTCAACTAGCGAGTATGACTCGATGTTCCTAAATATTGCTGTTGCCTATGGGGGGCAACAGGAATTAGTTGATGCGATTAAAAAGGTATCCAGAATGGTAAAGGAAGGACAAATAGATATATCTGAAATTGATGAACGATTGATTGAATCCTGTCTTTATACGTCCCATCTCCCACAATCGGAACCTGACTTAATATTGAGAACATCAGGAGAAAAGAGACTGTCAGGGTTCTTAATATGGCAAAGTGCATATAGCGAATTAGTATTCATGGATGTATTTTGGCCAGAGTTCAGGAAGATTGACCTTATGAGGGCGATTAGAACCTACCAAAGTCGTCTAAGACGATACGGAAGATAAGTTGAAATCATTTATCTTCCGCTTTCAGAATTACTGGGAACAAGATTTTTATGCAAAACACAATAACATTGCAAGAATGCCGGAACACGAAGATTATGATGTAAATATGAATAGTTGGTTTTGTTCTGGCTGGCAAACAAAAACAAGGTGGCTCGAGACCCACGGGTATCTACCCAAGAACCAGCTGAAACCAGTTTTTTTCGATAAAGATGAACCTACTGATAACCCAAGGATTTAGGTGATTTTTTGCTATTTGAAGGATAATTCAAGTATATATGATGAGTTTTCAGCGGGTATAATTCTAGTTAATAATGTTTCAGACCATAATCGTGAAGAAATATTGCTCTTGCGACATACTGCGGGACATTGGGATTTTCCAAAAGGAAATATTGAACAAGGAGAAACAGAGCTGGATTCTGCGATTAGAGAACTTATGGAAGAGACCGGGATCACCCGCTTCAGAATCATGCCAAATTTTAGGTACGCAATAACGTACAGATATAGACGAAATCAAAGGATTATCTTAAAGAAGGTAACTCTATTTTTGGGTACTACAGACTTAAAAATCGTTACTCTATCAAACGAGCATATAGATTATAAATGGGAATATATTGACAAGGCATACGAAATTGTAAAGTACAAGAATACGAAAAGATCTTTAGCAAATGTCAAGAACTTTCTTCAAAATGAAATTACGCGGGTGATATTTTACTGACATCTTTAATTCTGTGCAAGAATTTAGCAGGATATTTAGATTCGAGAACGGAACGTCCAACGATGATATAGGTTGTACCGCTTGCAATGGTTTTTTTCACATCCCCACCCTGGAATCCGACACCAGGCGAGTAAATCGGAATCGCAGTCGCCTTTGATATGATTTTCAAGATTGGAATTTGGGTTGCACCAACTATTATTCCATCTACTTTGCTCGCAAGTGAATAGTCTAAGAATACTCGATAAAGGTATTTATGCTGTTGTTGCCTTCTTGTTGAGTTTGTAAGGACGTTCAAACCATAAGTCTGGACCGCATAGGGTGTGCTCATAAATACCAAAGATATCACTCCCATTTTCAAGTGATGAGCAAGATTTACAAGCTCAATAAGCCCGTCCTTTCCCATTATTGGATTAGCAATTACGCAGTCAAAATCCAAACGCCGCAATCGATTCAAAATAATTGAATTTGAATTCATTATGTCATTCAATTTAATATCGGCGATTGATTGGACTCCATATGAATGGACAAAGGTGTTTAGGGTTCTTATATCATCCAGAGAATTAGATAATAACATGTGAAAGTTGATTTTGATAGCACAGATATATGGCTCACATTCCTTAACATATTTAGTTATGTCTCCTATATTTTTCAGCCGAGAGTGGGGTGGGTCGAGCGCGAGAATTGTCTTTGTACCTTTTCGCACCGAATTTCTCATTATTCGTTCACCGTAGGATAAGATGGGACGATAGGAGCTTTTATTCAATATTTTTTCATGTGTAGCATAGAGCTAATAAAGAAGTTTCCTCCACACGATCTAAAACTATGTTGAATTAATTTTATTTACTTTAATCGGGTTTAAGATTGTGAAACGTAATAGGCAAGAGTTAATTCGATTAAATTGAGCAGGCCTGTTCAACGATGAAAGAGCGTATGAATTAAAAGTCAAATTTTTATTCATAAGTTTTCACTAGCGGATTCGAACCTAGAAGTCGAACTAACTTAACGTAAATGTAGCCATGCTCTTCTACGTTATTAGAAAATACTGTGGATTCATTCTTCTGGCTAGAGTACTTTAAGAAGGAACTTACAGGCTCGTCTTTAGTCGTGATATAATAAAAGTATGAAATACTATCCGATTCACCTAATGTAACTGCTGTACCTATTACATGACCGCTTTGCGATTTAAACACAAAAAGCGGAAGGGGGGCTTCATCATAAATCATCTTAAATGATGCAATCTTTGCTAAACTGGCAATATCCCTTAATTTTATGGGGACATATCCAGAATTTTTTCCTAACTTCGCATTACGAGAAAATGCTTTGGGAAATTTTTCGACTGCTATGACCGGGGAATACACATAAACAGGATTTGTTATAGAATTCACTATTACAACTTCTTCCGTACCTCCAGAATGTCTATAAGCAAGGAACTGACCTTCGGTGGGATGTTTTACATAGTAAATTACCGGTATATTATTCAGAAAGTCTATTTGGGTAGCCAAAACATGATGTTCTCCTTTTGTGAATGAAAAAGTGAGTAGCGGAGTACGTTCAAATGCGCAGACCAATCTTCCAAAGTCGTTAATGGATGAAATTTCTATGTAATATGGAGCTCTGGATTGCAATGTCTATCGTGCATTTTTAGATTATTAATATGCTACGCCTTTAGAGCAGGAATATAGATCTTTGCAAAGATTATTAGAAAGACGAACGATAACCCGACAATCTTAACGTATTAAACAAAAATGGTCTGTAAGAAAATAGATCAAAAATGACTCGACATTTTTATCAAAACGAGTGCATCAGGCTTATTTTTACATTTTTCAGTTATCCGAACTTCGGCGATCAATGATGTCAAAAACATCCTCCCCAGTACCAATTAGGACAACAGGGACACCAGTTTCTCCTTCAATCTCCTGAATAAAGTTTTTGGCCACTGTCGGAAGCTTAGAATACTCTCTTTTTCCCACACATGATGGAAATAGAACATCCATTTTAGTGACGGCAAGCTCGGTCGCACTATTAAGATTAACAGCTCGCCTAGCTAAATCCATATTGAAATATGAAGATCTGCGAAGTCTGCCCGTCACGCTCCCATATTCTGTCCATCCACGTTCTATGGCTTCACTTGGACTTACTTCATTCTGCAAAGGACCTCCACCGACCCGTGTTACAAAAGATTTGAATACAACTAAAACATTGTCGACTTTTTTAGGACCTAGTCCAACGTCAGAACAAATACCTGAAGCAGTAACATCCTTTGACGTAACATAAGGATATCCACCATGGTATAAGGATAGGTATGTACCTTGAGTACCCTCAACTAGAACCCTACTTTTTTGGTCAATCGCATCATTTACTGTCTTGCTAATGTCATCTAAAAAGGGCTCCAGATCCGGCATGTCTCTAGCGAGCTTCAATTTGCGCAGGGCTCTATCTGAGTTAGCTGGACCGGTTCCCGTTCCAGTAGTTCCTACAGTCTGTTTAAGATGCTCAGATTCAACATCTTGTCGAATGTGATGCTCTTCAATAATACCACATTGCCTGTCTACCAGAGTCCTTTCAAAAGTAGAATACTTCTTAATTTCGTCAAATAGGATTCTTGGAGTTAGCAGTACGCCTGCTCCGATTAAGAGTTTTGTAGATTTGTTGAGGATTGCGCTTGGCAACATACGGACCTTATATTGAACATGGTTACGAACGAAAGTGTGACCGGCATTCGCACCAACTCCACCTCTGACGGCCAAGCTTGGAGAATCTTTAATTGAGAGATAAGCGAGAATCTTTCCCTTGCCTTCATCCCCATAAAAACCACCTACAGTAACAGTACAAGGCATGTCGAAATAATTAATTTGAGCCAATATAAGGATAATTAGAAATTAAATATTAAGAGTCTAATTTACTAATCCACAAATATCTATTATTTGGAAATAGTCGAGCACAAAGCGCTCCTTTACTATCTACCGTTGTTCTAGCTGCAGTTTCAATTAGTTCATAGCTTAACTCAAAGAGAAAGTTTCTCTTGTGTATAGTATAAATATATACATACTTCAACTAACCGTTAAAGCATGTTATCATTAGCATGTCGTGATACAGGAGCAAGTAAAATTGAATGCGACTATGTTGCCAGAGGAAACACTGAAGAGGAACTCTGGAAAGATGGCACAGAACACATAGTAAAGGCACATGGTATGAAAACTGAGGATATTACCCCACAGTTTAAAAACTATTATAAACGATACATCAAACGTTTTTAAATTCCTAACCTTAGTTGCTCTTCTTGGAGATTGATTTTGCTTAATAATGATCACTTTGCCAGGACCATATGCTTGAATGAAAAACACCGGCTAATATGAGAACAAAGGCTTAAAATGTCAGAATGTAGGAAACACGAGACAAAGGCATATGGATTACTTGCTGGGATTATAAGTTTGGAAAGTCTTTCTATATGGATTCTGAAATAATAGGAAGTGGGAAACCCCATATTTCACAATCCGTCTCACTTTCCTTGGAAACTAAATCTAGACTTGCCAGAAGATATGGCAATTAAGCGTTATTACCGTATTGGCTAAAATTTAACAATTTCTGTTGGCAAATAACTCCTGTCTTTGCTTCCTCGACCTCTTTAATAGTCACTACCTAAAATATTTCTCATATTGTTTCAGAGTATCTAATTGTTTTTCGAGTCTTATGGTCCATCCCCAGATTTTCTTGAATTTCCTGGCTGCACCTTAAGAGACCATACATGTATAACCATGCGTTTTCTAAAAATTGCAGTTATGGAACCGAACCCAGGAGACGTAGAGCGGCTGTTATTTATAATGGCTAATTTGCCGGAGTTTCTAAGATTGTCCTTAGCAAGTAGAAAGCTGCACGAGCTAATTTCTATGAATAAATTGGAAAGATTACCTGTGATTCTGCAAGTGATTCGTTGTTTATACTCTCTAGAGGCAAGTATGATTGAACGATTAGTAACATCTTGGATAAAGGAAATGTGCAAACTAGATTCAAAAATTCTGACTGAGCTAATGGTAACTTACTGTGAAGCTTTCTTAAATGAGGAACGATTTATCAACATCTATTCTGGAACTTTTTTGGATGGGTACAATTCCCTCAAAGAAGATGAACAAGAAAGAATTATGATCGGGCTAAAAGAAGGATTACTTCTGAGCCCTAGCCGGTTAGACTTACTCGAAAAGCTTCCAGAAGCCATCAAAATTTTAATGGGGTTGCGAAAATGACGGCTTTTATTTTGAATCTGGGTTCTTGGTCAGCTCTTCTCCTTTTTCTAGTCCAAAAAATATCCTCTCGTACTTCTTTAGCATTTTTCTATGTTCTGGCAAAGACATATCGAGACGCATTTCGTTAATCACCATTACAGCATAAGTAGTCCACTCCTTCCAGCAAGAATCGCATGATGGATACTTCAATGACTGAACATCATCGATATGTTGGTCATCGAAATTTTTTCCACACTTAATACAAGTCTTCATTCGTAGTTCTTTAAGAATCGCACTATTTTATTGTTTTATATGACATCACAGTCTCTTTACCTATTTGACTTATCATATGCATGATTTCGCATTATATGTTGTCGCATTTTTTCCATCCCCTCAAACTTCAAATCACATTCCTTGCAGTTGTAGTATTTACCCTCATGGTTAACTTGAATATGCTGCATTAGATCATGTGCCTTTCTGTATCTTTTCCCACATATATGGCAGACATTGCGTTTCAGAATACCTAACAACCTAGTGATCGTCCCACTTACTGGATGTTTTTATCAATTATATTAAACTAGTGTATTTCCTGTAACAGTTCAAATTTATATTATGTTATTTATAGCACAGGAATTCATTGTATTCAAATGCAGTCAACAGCATGCATTCCTAGAATTTTTTATAACTGCGACACTACAAGTGTAGCAAAAGGATTGCTAGGTAAAATGCTAGTTAGGATATTGTGGACATCCGTGGGTCCAATACGTCTTGCGGGCATAATAACAGAAACTGAAGCTTATGGGGCTTACGAAGACCCTGCAAGCCATGCATTTCGAGGGCTTACTCCCCGTAGCTCTATTATGTTTGGCAAAAGAGGTATTTGTTATGTGTACCTCATTTACGGCACTTATCATTGTCTTAATGTTGTAGCTTATTCTAACAAAAAAGTTGCGGGTGCTGTTCTTATTCGTTCCTTATATCCCACAGAGGGAATAAAAGCGATGATGATTTTTAGAAAATCCAGAAAAATAGAAGGGTTGACCAACGGTCCTGGCAAAATCTGTATTGCATTAAAGATTGATAAATCGCTAAACGGTTTAGACTTCACTGATAGCCAGTCTTGTTTACGAATAGAGGACGGTATAGAATCTCATAGAACAATAGCGACCAAGAGAATAGGCCTAACCTTTGGTACAGAATTGAAGCGAAGATATTCGATCGTCAGTAATATTAATTATACACATTCTAAAAATCGTTGCATCTAATTAACCAAAGGATACTTTTTTTGGAACTATTTATTTTTGCCAAACTGGTTCAAATAATATAATACTCCAATAAGTAGTTGTAGTTGCAAATTTGCTCGGAGATAGTAAGTATACTTCTAAAACGAATTGAGTTACTAAATTGGCGGACAAAAGATTATACAATATAAGGAATTTCGCATATAATTGAATATTCTTATTATTGAAATTCTAGCCGTCCTTTGACCTGAAATTGGGGGAAAATAAACGAATTGAATCGGTAGCGTATTAATTTACTAATTTCGCTTAAATTAAGTAAAACTAGGAAGAGATGTCTTTGTAACTTTAGATATTATGCCACTAAATCCAAAATTTACGATCAAAAACCAACCCCACAGATAAACCTCTCCGGGGACCTTACATGGACCCTTCGTCTGATTCGGATTAGTTGGTAGGTGTTGTTGGTCATTTTTCACATTATCATCTCCGCACATTATCCAGGGGATATGTACGGGGGATAAAGCTACAATTTGACCAAAAATAGCGGGGAATACCAATATCCAAAGCATGAATGATGGGATCATATAGATTAACATTGGCCTCATCTGTTGTTGTTGTAATTCCATGCTCATCTTGTTTACATAAGCTTGTTTCTTCCTTAGCTCTTCAATTTTTGGCTTGTCTTGTTTCTTAACTGCAGCCATGTACTGCTTTCGCCACTCATTTGTCTCCTTCATTATTGCGTTCATCTTTTGGATATCCGTGGTCTTCTTCCTCAACATAGAAAATGCAAAATTTAAAGAAATTGCAATTAATGCCGCCACAATCATTGCGACAAAAATGTCTCCGAAAACGGGATGAGTAGTATATTTAGGAGTAAATCCTAGTTGCAATATTACAGATTCGGCACCAATCATTTTATCGTCATTTTATTCTTCGTCTGAGCGAGCAATTATGTTAGGAACGCTAGGACGATAACTCTTTATAAGTATTTCATGATGATATTGGAGGTTAGTATAAACAGCTTTCATTAGTTGACATTTACTATTTCAAATTAAGTAATGGAATTTAATATACTCTGAGTGCAATTGGATCATTTCAGTTGAAAATCTAGAGTGAAATAGGACCGTGGAATAAAACCTTGATAATAATATTGTTATGAAGGACTTTTTTGGACTTGAATTTCCTTTGTGACCCGTTAATTATCCTACAGAGTCTTCCATCTCTAGTTTCACCATTCTGTTAAGCTCTACTGCGTATTCCATTGGAAGCTCTTTTGTAAAGGGTTCCATGAATCCGCCTACTATCATAGAAAGGGCATCAGATTCGGTGAATCCACGGCTCATTAGATAGAAGATCTGGTCCTGGCCTATCTTACCAACGGTTGCTTCGTGGGAAATTGTGGCATCGTCTTCGTTTACTTCTACGTAAGGATAGGTATCTGTTCTAGAGTTCTTGTCAAGAAGTAGGGCATCACACCTTACATTGGACTTGACGCCTGTAGCACCCTTTGCTACATGTAGTAGCCCTCGGTATGTGGTACGGCCAGAGTCTTTGCTGACAGACTTGCTGGTTATACGTGAGGTAGTTTCTGGTGCCAGATGGACGGCTTTGGCGCCTGCATCTTGGTGTTGACCTTTGCCTGCAAAAGCTATGGATACTACTTCGGCATGTGAACCTCTTCCAAGCATGTATACACCGGGGTACTTCATAGTCAACTTGCTGCCCAAGTTACCGTCAATCCACTCTACTGTTGCTCTTTCGTATGCATACGCTCTCTTTGTTACAAGGTTATAGACATCCTTACTCCAATTCTGTATGGTTGTATAACGTATTTTGGCTCCTTTCTTGGCTATCAGCTCTACTACTGCAGAGTGTAATGATTCTGTAGTATAGACTGGAGCAGTGCAGCCTTCAATGTAATGAACTTCTGAGCCTTCATCGGCTATGATAAGCGTACGCTCAAACTGACCTATGTTTTCAGCGTTAATTCTAAAGTATGCTTGCAAAGGAAGCTCAATCTTGACATTTGGTGGTACGTAAATGAAAGAGCCACCAGACCATACAGCGCTATTAAGAGCTGCAAACTTGTTATCTTCAGGCGGTATAACTTTTCCAAAATGCTTCCTTAACAAATCAGGATACTTTTTGACAGCCGAGTCCGTATCTACAAATATGACACCCTGCTTCTCTAGGTCTTCTCTCAGATTATGGTATACTACTTCAGATTCATACTGGGCACCAACACCAGCCAAAAATTTACGTTCTGCTTCAGGAATTCCCAGCTTTTCAAACGTGTTTCTCACAGAATCAGGTACGTCGTCCCAGCTCTTGCTCTGTTTTTCTGCAGCCTTTGCATAATAGTAAATATTTTGAAAATCAATTGTAGAAAGGTCGCCACCCCAGTTGGGCATTGGCTTGCTCATAAATACATCATAAGAGCGCAGCCTAAATTCACGCATCCAAGCAGGCTCGTCCTTAAGGCGGCTTATCTCTTCTACGGTGCCGCGAGAAAGCCCCTTCTTGCTTAAATAAACATAAAGTTCGGTTGAATCCTTAAAATCATACTTGGAGTAGTCCATGGTCAGGTCTTTGGATCTTTGAGATTGAGCTTCAGCTTTGGCTTTGGCTTGATCTACAATAACAGAAGGCTCAATACCACGTTGTACATTAACTTCTTTGGCTGTCATACATACAAAGCTCACTCCACCTTATTTAAACAC
>Ga0075425_100001324_pt1 | contig 24192 bp, 19 predicted proteins | sample SoiMethybrSBSTD4_FD_75300 | JGI IMG/M metagenome (GOLD analysis project Ga0075425, IMG submission 75300) | Bulk soil microbial communities from a Populus tree surrounding site in Tennessee, USA - Soil MetaG P. TD hybrid SBSTD4 | ecosystem: Environmental > Terrestrial > Soil > Tree plantation...
GCATGGCACGAGGCGCAACTGCGTGTGAACACCGCGGCGCCGGTGGCCGCGAGCCGATCGTCAATCCCGAACGGGTACTTCGGCGGCTGCAGGGCGCTGACGTAATTCAGCACCCGCCGCAGGCTCGACATCTCGCGCGAACGCGAATCGTTCCACTCCTCGAAGTCGCGATCGAGCCACCGCGTTCGCGCGCCGATGTTGACGGCCCACGACATCGCCGCATCCTGCGCTACCGTGACTGCGCCGTCCCACTGGTAGCGGCGGTGCGCCTTGAGGTTCCACAGGGCCGGCATGTCGGCGGCCCCAACCGTCACATCTTGGGGCTGCTTCAGAACGCCGAACTTCACCGCATTCACGGCATCGATGCGGCCCCGTCCCGGCGCAGGATTGCGCTGCATCCACGAATCGCGGTCGCGCTGGCGCAACAGAGCGTTGCGCGTGCGCGGCACGATCACCAGGCGATAGAGCGCGGCGTCGAGAAGCGACAGGCGCGTGTTCTTGGAGATCTCCGCGAGGAGCGTGTCGGCGGTGAATCGCGGGTCCGACGCCGACGCAAACAGGAATTGCCGGTACTGCTGCCACGCCAGCTGGTGTGCCGGCGCGCCCGGAATGATCATCGGCGGCTCGTCGGGCGCCGCGCGAACGCTGCCGGTGTGGCACATTGCGCAGTTGATTCCCACCCGCGGAAAGCCGATCGTCGTCTTCGACACTCCGACCGGCATCTCATGGGCGTCCTTCGCGACCATGCCGAGCCCGGCGTAGCCGCCGGGTCCCGGCAAATATTCGGGGAAGACGCGCGGCAGCACCAGCCAGATCCAGTATGGGATGCCGTCCTGATCTTCGCTGCCGACGGATCCGAACAGGAAGTGTTCCTCCGCGGACTCGAAATACGGCGGCGGCTCGGTCCGGAAAAACTTGACGTACGCCACGGCGCCAACGACGGTCGTGAGGATGACGAGCCACAGGAGCGCAGGCCGGCGAAGCACAGGCGTCGTCAACTCCTAGAACGTTTTCAGATACTCGACGATGGCGCGCTTGTCCGCATCGGGGAGCGTCGTGCCATACAGGTGTCCGCTGTTGGAGTTGCCCGGCAGCGCCGTGTCGAACCTCGTGAACGCCCGGCCGTCGGCCGTCGCGACACTCGACACAAACCCGACGTTCGCCTGATCGAACACGTCGTAGCCGCGGTAGAACAGCGCCGGGCGCCGCTCCGGCGGCTCGAGCAGATCGCGCAGCGTCGGCACCGATCCGTTGTGGAGGTAGGGTCCGCGCAGCCAGATGCCATCGAGCGGCTGGTTCGCGTAACCGTGCGTCTTCGTGAAGTGCTTGAAGCGGTACTCCGAATCCGGATACAGCGCGTACTGGTTCGCGGCGAACTCCGCGGTATACGAATCGAGACGATGACGGTCCGTCGCAATCAGCGCGATGTCCTCGATCTCGCCGACGCGTGTGCCCGCCTTTACGCCGTCTCGAAACCGATGATCGGCATGGCAATCGAGGCAGGACTGCTGATAGAGGACGGCGCCCTGCGCGGCGAGCGCCCGGTCGATCGCGTACGGATATGACGGCGGCGGCAGCGTCCAGATCCAGTCGCGCACGCGCTTGATGGCGGCGTGGTCGACGGTCGCCGGCGTCACTCCGGCGCCGAGCGCCGCGCTGAGGTTGCGCTCATCGACCGAGGTGTTGTCGCCGTCCCAGTGCAAGTGCATGCCGTCGCGCGGCTGCTGGTTCCACAGCGACGGAAAATCAGTGGCGCCGATCAGCTCGGACTGCGGCAGCTTGTCGAGCGGCCAGTTGAACTGCACCGACTTGTACGGGTTGAACGTGTCGACGCGGCCGCGGCCCCACCGTGGAACGGTGTTCGCAAAAATCGGCGCGATGCGCTGCCGCAGATCGAGGGTCGTGACCTTGAGGCGATCGACGAAGCCGAATCGCAGCAAGATGCGCTCGAAAAGCGATACCCGACCGCCGGTTTCCGCAAAGCGGCCGGCGATGCTCTCGTCAGTGGTGCGGCTGTCGAGCGAGCAGTCGAGGATGAACTGCACCAGCGTCTCGAGATCCAGCTGGTGGGCGGGCATGCCGAGCACGATCCGCGGCGCCGCGGGCGGCGTATCGCGCACCGTGCCGGTGTGGCACAGCGCGCAATTGAAGCCGACCTGGTCGATGCCCAGCCGGCGCCGCCGCGAGACGCCGATCGGCAGATCGTGACCCGGCTCGAAGATCAGTCCAAGCGACGCATACCCGCCGGGCAGACGGTCGGGACAAATCGCCGGCAGCGCCTTGAACACTTCATACGGCGGCAGCGCGCCGCCGATCGGCGCCAGTAACGATCCACCGGGCTCGCTGCCGATCGAGCCGTACTTGAAGTGATCGGTGATGTCGCCGTAGACGATCGGCCGATCCGATCGCACGGCGACGACCGCCCAGAGAACCACTGCCAGCACCGCGACGCCGACGCCAATGGCAGTCAGTTGGCGGATGACTCGTCTCTGGTAGTCGCCGATCGTCATTGGAACGCGGGCGGGTGGAACACCGACATCACCTCCGCGAGCATCTCCTCGCGGCTGCTGAAGCGGCTCTCCTCATAGCACCCGATCGGATGCTCGACGACGTGGACGAGACACTTGTTGCAGTACGTGCAGGGACGCTCGGCGCGGTCGCGGCCGGCGGCGAACTGCTGCACGAGATCGTTGTTGGCGACGAGCGGCCGCGCCATGCTGACGGCGTCGCAGTCGCCGCGGTCGATCGCGGCGCGAATCACCGACGCGGTCTGGAAGCCGCCGGTGCACAGCACCGGCACCGACACCGCCTGCTTGATCGCGCGTGCGTCGGGCAGGGTCAGCCCCTCGATCTGATCGGCGGGAACGCCCGCCGACAGCCACGCGTGCTTGAACGCCTGCCCGGTGAGCTTGCCGCGGAAGAACAGGAAGTTGCGGAAGGTGTGGTCGCCGCTCGACACCAGCTGTTCGTAGGTTTCCGAGAGCACGTCAATCGGGAAGTCGGCCCCTGCGGGATTGCGCGGATGCGGGAACGTGCTGCCGGTGGACACGTGCACGGCGTCGACGCCGGCGTCGACCAGCCACTGACACACCTGAATCGAGTCCGCGAGGACGTTGCCGGCGCCTTCGAACTTCACGAACAGCAGGTCATTGTTGTGCTCCGTCGCGCTGATCTTCATCTGCAGGTGGAAGTCGGACCCGACCCTGGCACGGATCGCCTTGACGATCTCGATCACGAACCGAGCCCGGTTGGGCAGCGATCCGCCGTACTCGTCGGTGCGATCGTTGATCGCCGAACTGAGGAACTGCGTGATCAGGTAGCCGTTCGCCCCGTGCAGTTCGACGCCGTCGAGACCCGCCTCACGGGCGCGTCGCGCCCCCTCGGCGAAGGCGGTGACCGTTTCCCGGATGTCCGCCGGCGTCATCCGCTGGCATTCGAACCCGTGGAGTGGGTCGGGCTTATCGGTCGAGCTCAAGCCGATCGGGAACTCGATGCCGGGAACGTCGCGCTGCCGGCCGCCGTGACTCAGCTGCAGGATGTACTTGCAGTCGTAGTGATGGACGGCTTCTCCGACTTTGCGCCAGAACGGGATCCGCTCGTCGGTGTCGATGGTCGCGTAGTTCGGCATAATCCGCCCACGGATCTGCACCGGCACAAACGACGAGATCACCGCGCCGACGCCGCCCTTCGCGAACTTCACTTCCCAGTTGATGCGAGCCTGGTTGCCCGATCCGTCGTAATTGTCGAGCCGACCGGCGATGTTCGATCGGAACACCCGGTTCTTTACGGTCAGGTTCTTGAATTTCAGCGGTTCGAACAACACGTCGTTTGCCATCGCCTGTTCCTCCCGGTTGGAGCGCGCGTCGAATCAGGATCCGATCGCCAGGGATCGCACCCGCAGCGGGCGCAATGGGTGGACGAGTATCAGTGTCGCAGCGTGCACGTGGCAGGCGCCTGCATTCTACGCGCGACAGTACGCGTGCACAACATCTACGAACGATCAGCGGCGCGACGGCGAACGCACCACCGGCAGGTACATCGCCAGCAGCAGCAATCCGGACAGGCCGTCGTAGATGCCCATCGGCGTGAAGCCGTCGCCCTGGCTGAAGAAGAACGCCGCGAACGTCAGACGGATCACGATTCCGCACCAGTTCGGCCAGCGGTTGGCCAGCGGATCACGTAAGCCAGGGAGGTACAGGAAGTCGATCGCCCATAGCTGCATCCCCCAGTGGCGCGGCCACGCTTTCGGGAACGCGTCAGGCTGGCCGGCAAAGCGTGTAAAGGAATCGGGCGAGGTGAAAATGATCACGCCGACTGCGAGGTTCATCACGATGCTGATGGCGAGCAACAGCCGGTAACGTTTCACAGGATCCATTGACACCGCCGCCAGAATGAGGCGCGGGTGCAGCACACGCGCGCGGACATCATAGTACTGCTGCGCACTGTCGCGGACGTAAACGTGTCGGCCGTTTGAACCGCCGAGCGACACCGGCGTCACCGCCGCGACAAAACTGTACGAACCGCGGTGTGCGTGCGCGGCTGTCGCGGCGTTATCACAGGAGGCGGTCGCGATGCGGCGCGAACTCCCCGAGATTGGAGTTGTTCATGCGCATCAAGATGTTCTATAAGAACGAACTCCCCTGCGCTGCTCCATCGCACGCGCGATGGTGACGCGGCGCCGGTACGGACCCGGACTACCCGAACCAGAAGGAGAGCTGGAATGGCGGAGGTTGCCACTACCGTCGTGTCGTCGATTGCCGCGCAGCGCAAGCCATTCTACACGTGGCTCGTGCCGGGCGTGTTCTACAGCGAGCTCGAAACCGTGCTTCGCGATGCGGCCTTTCTCCCCGGGGTCGCGCGAACCACCGATACCACCGGCCCGTGGGACAAACCCGGGTCGACGCGCATCGTCCACCTGACTGACGGGACGACGGTCCGCGAAACGGTCACCAGCGCCACCGCGCCCGATTACTTCGCGTATCGGCTCACCGAATTTTCGAGCGCGATGATTCGCATGCTCGTCAAGGAAGCCCGCGGCCAGTGGTGGTTCACCGACAACGGGCCGGGCCTGCAGGCGAAGTGGACCTACACCGCGGTCAGCAGGAATCCGATCGCCACGCTGATGCTCTATCCGGTGATCAAGATTCTGTGGCATCGCTACATGACGGCGGCAATGAAGGCGACCAGGCAACGGGCGGAAGCGGAAGTGGCGGGGAGCGCACGATGAGCAATCAGTGGGACTTCGACCTGGTCAAGCTCCACGGGCCGCAGGAAACCACCGACGAAGATCGCGCCTACAAGGGTTCACGCTACGCCGAGGTTCGCCAGGCGCTCTATGCCAATCCCTATCGCGGCGGCAGCGCCGGCCAGGCGCCGGGGCCGCTGCCGATGTTCCAGTCGACGATCCCGAACGCCTGGCGCGGCACGTTTCATGGCCGGAAATTCCTGCGCGACGCCTCGGCGCGCACGATCGACATGCACTCGGATTTGCGCTGGGGACCCGACGGCAAGGGCTACCGGAAGATTCTGGCGCCGAACGGGATCTGTGTGCTCGGCACCTGGGAGATCACAGCCGAGAATCCCTATACCGGCTACTTCCAGAAGGGCGCGAAGGGGCTGACGATCGGTCGCTTCTCGTCGGACGGCAATGAGACAAAACGCGGCCAGCGGCGATCGATCAGCCTCGGGATGAAAATTTATCCGACGAGTGATCCCAACCATCCGACGCCGCTCATCCCGGCCAGCGTCATCGCACAGGAAGATCTCGGCGGTATGCACACGGCGTACGTGAACGACGCCGAGCTTCGCAACATGCCGAGCGTGCACGCCTACCGGCGCGGGATTTACGTCCTCGTCATGATCCGCGCCGGCTCGTACTTTCTCCCGCTCGACAAAGTCGGAGACGCACGTCAGCTGCACGAGGTCGCGGAGCTCGGCAAACCGTCGACCGTGCCGACGCGCTGCCCGGAGCACATGCTGCTCAAGATGGCGACGGGCCAGCGGCGCATCGAGGGGGCCGGTCTCGATTTTCGCGAGGAGATCTACTCGCACATCTACCAGCCCGGCGACGAACGACCGACCGGGTCGATGGCATTCGACATCTTCGTCGCAGAGCGCGGCAAACGGCGCGGCTTTCCCGGCCTGCGCCGGGTCACGGTCACCGATTGGCAGCGGATCGGCACACTGACTTTCAACGAGGCGGTCGCCTCGTACAACGCCGACCACGTCATCCACTTTCACCATCCGGGCTGGCGCGACAACAAGAACGATCCGTCGACCGCGGTTCGCGCCGGCGAGCAGCGCGTCCGCTGACACAGGCCGCCGTCATGAGCACATCGTTCGACGTCATCATCATCGGGAGCGGCTTCGGTGGCGCGATCACCGCTCGTCGCCTCGCCGAACGCGGCATGAAGGTGCTGGTCCTCGAGCGCGGCCGCCGCTGGTACCCGCCGATGTATCCGCGGAAGCCGACCGATCCGTGGGTCTATAGCCATCGCTCGCCGGAACGCCACAACGGCTGGCTCGACATGCGGTTCTTCAAGCACATGACCGTGGCGCAGGCGGCTGGCGTCGGTGGCGGCTCCCTCACCTACAGCATGGTGGCACTCGAGGCGAATCCGGACGTCTTCACGCGCGGATGGCCCGCCGAACTGACTTACGGCGAGCTCAAGCCGTACTACGACACAGTCGCGCGGGAGATGGACCTGCAGGTCGTCCCTGACGGGCAGCTGACCAGCCGGTTCAAGATCGCGCGTGAAGCGGCGCACAATCTCGGATACGACAGCCGCTTCTCGAAGGCCAGCCTCGCGGCCAGCTTCTCCGACGAGTGGAACTACGACCTGCCCGACGCCTTCGATCCGAAACACTCGAAACCGTTCGTCAATGCTCACGGCGAGCGCCAGGGCACGTGCATCCATCTTGGCAACTGTGACATCGGCTGCGACGTCCGCGCGAAGAACTCCCTGGACGTGAACTACATCCCACGCGCCGAGAAAGCGGGTGCCGACGTGCGGCCGCTCCACCTGGTCCGGTTCATCGAACCGACCAACGGCAAATACCGAGTCGTCTACGACCGCATCGCCGACGGCAAGCTGCTTCGCGGCGAAGAGATCGCGCCCCGGGTGATCGTCGCGGCCGGCAGTCTCGGCACGACCGAGCTGCTGCTCCGCTGCCGCAACGAATTCCGGACGTTGCCTGCGCTGAGCTCGCTCGTTGGCACGCACTGGAGTCCCAACGCCAATTTCCTGTCGATGGCCCGGTACGGATCGGACCGCGGCCGTGTCCGGCAATCGGTCGGCGTGTCGATTTCGAGCGTCCTCGACTTCACCGACGGCAGCTTCAAGAACCAGCGCTTCGTGATCGAGGACGATGGCTTCCCGAACGTCGTGCTGAACGTGCTGAAGGCATACCTCGACAACCAGCTCGTGTCCTCGGTCGCCAGCGGCCTGCTCGATCAGCTCGAACGCCATTTGCGCGAACACTACGCACTCAGCGATCTGATGATCTGGCTCGGCGCGGGAATGGACGCCGCCGATGGCCGATTCGAGCTGAAAAGCCACGGGCTGAGGACGCAGCATCTCGACATGGACCTCGAGTGGGACCCCGATGCCTCTCGCGGCGTGCTCGACGCCATTGCCGAAATGCAGAAGAACCTCACCGACGCGACCGGCGGGACGTTTACGATCCTCCCGACGTGGAGCCTGCTCAAAAGCCTCGTGACGCTGCATCCCCTTGGCGGCTGCAAGATGGGCGACTCGCCCGACAACGGCGTCGTCGACCACCTCGGGCAGGTCTTCGGGTACCCCAATCTGATTGTCGCCGACGGCGCCATCGTGCCGACGTCGACCGGCCGCAATCCCTCTCACACGATCGCGGCCGTCGCCGAACGCATCGCCGCGCACATCGAGTAGATCGCAACGACTGGAGCAGACGCACATGGCGCAGCCGCGCGACAAGGCAGCCGGACCGAGCGCAGGACACAAAGGCCTGCAGGAACTCTTCAGTTATCCGCTGATGGCGGCGATCGCCGAACGGCGGACACGTCGGGTCGCGCGCGGCACTTCGATCACGTCAGGGCCGATCAGCCACACCAGCCACAACCCGCCGGCACCGCTGTCGCCGCTCGAGGAAGCGATCCTGGTGGTCTCGACCGGCCTTACCGGCCGGGTGACCATGCACGACGTGCCGGCGCTGAACGACGACGGCAAGAGCCGGTTCGGCGCGCCGCTGATCAACATCGTGGCGCGGTCAGCGAGCAGCATCGACAATGCCCAGGCGGTGTCCTTCTTCATGATCAACGACGAGGGCACGTGGCTGATCAAGCAGTTCCGCAACCGCCAGGCGCTCGAGGTACTCAGCCGCTTTCCGCCGCACTGGGAGGAGTGGTCGGAGGATCATTGGCTGACCGCGGCCGCGACCGTGAAGCATCGGCTCTATCCGGAGCGGCTCGATTTTCCGCGCCACTGGCCGTACTACTTCATTTGGAACCGCCAGATTTCGAACCGGCCGGGCACGACGATCCTGCTGCCGATTGTCGACCTCACCCGACAGATGATCAATGTCTTTCTCAGCCTGTTGTCCGAGGAGGACGGCCAGCGGCCGCTGTTCATCGACGACTGGAGCCGCTTCCGGCCGAAGACGCTGCTCGACTGGGGCGCGTGGCTCGGTAGCCGGCTTGGATTCGTGCCCAGGATCTCCTATCAGATCATCGGCGGCGCCCGTCGCGCACGCGGCAACTGGCTGAATCACGACTACCCGGCTCCGCTGGGTTATGCCAACACGCTGCGGACCGACTACGAGACGTTCTTTCAACTGCAGAACCTGATGCTGATCGCCCAGGCGATGGGGCTGGGGGCGTGGATTCATGCCGCCGTCGGCGCGCCGTACGTCTTCGAGCGGGACCCGAACAACGGCAAGTTCGGCATCGAGTTCCGAATGCAGCAGCCGAAGACCTGGCGTCGTTGGCCACCGCTGCCGACCACCCAGCCGAACCCGATCGGCATCGATGGGTTGCTCGAGTCGTTGACGCCACCGTACGTGAAGTCGATGGACGAGGCGGTCGATCGCGTGATCGAGGAGAAGTACGGACCGGCCGGCACCTACGGCGACCACGCCGTCTTCGATCGCGCCTATCAGAAGCCGCAGTATGGAGACGACTACCTGAAGATGGCCGCCAAGCCGCCGTCGCCGGACGCGGTCGCCTACACGAAAGAGATCTGCAACTACATCTATGACACCTACGGCAGGTTTCCGGCGCATACGAACGCCTTTCACCTGCCGGGCGTGTGGCTGCAGTTCTCACACCTCGAGCTCGAGTTCTACGACAAGTACTTCGATCGCGCGCTGTACCACCGGCAGGCGGCGCACAACGACATCTGGGACGAACACTAGAGCGACGTCGACACAGCTGATGCGCTAGCGCACGACGTCGAGCCGGATCATCGCCTGCTGGATGTCGAGCGCCAGGTCGTCGACGTGAATGGTGAGCGCCAGCGGAATGTCCAGCGAGGAGATCGCCGCGCCGGTTTCGCGGTTCTTGAGATCGAGGCGGATATTCTCGCCGGTCACCTCGATGCCGGTGGCGACGATGCGCGTGCGAATCGCGCCGGCGAGTTCGGGGCGATACCGCTGGAACAGCTCGACGACGGCGGCCGTCACGAAATCACGCAGCACGACCGCCTGCTCGTCGATGATCTCCTTGACCAGCTGATTGGCCAACGCCGAGACCTTCGGCACATAGTCGGCCACCGCCTTGTCACCGATCGATCGGGCGAGCGCTTCGACTTTCGGCGCCGTCGTCGCGCTGATATCGCGGCCGATCGCATCGATGAAACCATTCACATCAGACATGGACGAATGCCTCGCGCGCGCTCACGGAATTTTTGGCACCGGGATGACGAGGTCGGCAATGCGGACCGTTGCGTCGACCGGTGCGTTGATGGTGACGATGTCTTTGTTCTTGCCCTGATCGCGTACGGTACAGATCACCGTGCCGCCAATCTTCGCGCCGCCGGCGACGAGCGCGATCTTCAGGCTGCCGTTCAAGCGCAGCGCATTCCGCTGGATCAGATTGGCAATCAAATCGTCGACGATCGACATGAACGCTGACCCTCCTGCAGGCGAACCGTAACACGTTTCGGCGGCTGCGGCAGCGCGGTTCAGATCTTCCGTTCCTGTGCGGCACGGACGATCCGTGCCACCAGGCGGCGCGGCAGCAGTCGCGGCACCAGCACCGAAAGCTTGTTGGACACGCCGGTGATGACCACTGTCTTGCCCGCGAACAATCCGGCGTAGGCCTCTTCCGCGACCTCTCGCGACGTCGGCAGCTTGCGGCCGGCGATGAGCCGGGAGTTTTCCTGGTTCGCGGCGGCGGCGAATCCCGATTGGGTGGCGCCAGGGCACAACGCCGTGACGGTGACGCCCGTCCCCTGCAGCTCATTGGCAATTGCTTCGCTGAACGACAGCAGATACCCCTTGGTCGCGTAATAGACCGCCATCAGCGGCCCCGGAAAGAACGCCGCCGTCGAGGCGACGATCATGATTCGGCCGCCTCGGCGCGCGACCATCGCCGGCAGGAATCGCCGCGTCAGCTCGGTGACGGCGGTGATGTTCACCTGAATCATCGACAGGGCTGTCTCGAGCGGCATCTCGAGGAACGGTCCGTACGAACCGAACCCCGCGTTGTTGACCAGGATGTCGACCTCGAGGCCGAGCGACTGTACTGCCGCGACGACCGAGGCGGGACCGTCGGGCGCAGCCAGATCCGCAACGATCACATCGGTGCGGACCGCCGACTGTTGCAGCTCGGCCGCCAGCGCCCGTAGTTTCGCTTCCTGCCGCGCCACGAGAATCACGCTGGTGCCGTGAGCCGCGAACACGCGCGCCAGTTCGAGGCCGATGCCGCTCGATGCGCCGGTGATCAATGCCGTCATGCTGCCAGGGTACTCCCGCAGTGCCGGTTCATCAGAGGCCGCCGGTGCACCATCGCCGAACCCTCATCTGGTGCGCGCCAGACCGTTCAACGGCTGCCGTCACTGCCTGCGCGTGAGAATGTCGGGCGGGTGCAGCGGCGGCTTCTTGATGTCGCCAGGCCGCAGTTTCTTCAAGTACTCGATCAGCGCCCACTTGTCGGCCTCCGCCAGTGTCGTGCCGTAGACGTGGCCGGCATTCGAGTTGCCAGTCAGCGTCGTGTTGAATTCCCACGGCGGCGCCGGTGCCTTCGGATCCGGAGTGGATTGGTAACCGAGCTTCGCGACGTCGTATTCGCGCGATCCAAGCGTGAAGCTTTTCGGCCTCGCCGCCTCCGGCGTCAGCAAATCCCACAGGTTCGCGACCGATCCGTTGCTCAAGTACGGCGCGGTCGCCCAGATACCGGCCAGCGGTTTCGCCGGGGAAACGCGCCCGCCGCGCGAATCGGGATATGCGTCAGCCTCGGCAAGCGTGCTGCGCATCATCGGTTTCCACTCCGGCGGCGGCCGCCGGGTCCGCCCTTCCCACTCGGCCTGGGTCTGTTCCGGAATCTGATTGGCGCTGTAATAGCGTCGCTTCAGACTCTCGAGGACAGTGAATGCGGCGGTTGCAAAGCGGACCGACTTGCCCTCGATTTCGACCGGCTGATCGAAGTTTTCGATGATGAGCGGGCTGATGCCGATTTCCTTCAACGGAAACAGCTGGTAGACGACGAGCCCCGACGGCGTAACCGCGAACGGGCGCTCGTGGCAGTTGGCGCACTGCCGGTCATATATGTCGTGGCCGCGGGCCGCCTTCGCGTCGTCGATCGGGCCGAAGACATCCGCCGGCCATGCTGGGGGCGTTAGTCTGTAGACGAGGTGCTCGAGCGCGTTCAGGTGATCGAGCCGCGACGTGGCGGCAAAACTCTCGGCGTCGAAAACTGCGCCGACGCCGAGCGACTGGCCGATGTTGCGCTCCATCACCGAGTTCATGCTGGCGCCCCACTGCAGCCACGCGGTCGTCTCGATGCCCCACATGTGCGGAAAGCTCGCCGGCGCGTTCTGCGGGCGAAGGTTCTTGGGGTTGCCACCGAACAGAAGGTTACGCGCGACGCCGAAGGCGTCGGCACGGCCGTAGCCGTTTTGGGTGGCGGTCTCCGCCTTCAAGGTCGGGATCATCTTCAGGTACCCGACGAAGGCCTTCGCAAGGTCGACGTCGGTCGCCAGATCCGCCGCCCGCGACGCGACGGTTCGATCCTGTGGGAAGAGTGCGTCGTTGTCGCGGCGATGGCGGGCCAGATTGACGAGGAAGCGTTCACGGCGTCCCCCGGTATCGGCGAGCGTCGCGTCGAGCTCGGTTTTCGCGTCGGCGAGCAGGTTGTTGAGGCGCACCATGTTCGGGCCGCCATCGATGCGGGCGCGATGGCCGTCGTGCCACAGCTCGCCGACATGACAGGCGGTGCAGTTGAACCCGATCATCACGCGGCTGGTCAGCGGCGATCGCTCGACGGTCATGCCGATGGGGAGCGCGGCCGGATTCTTGTCGTACTTCCGGTCGGGAATGAAGCCGTAGCGCGCGAGGTTGTCCATGAACGGCACCAGGCCGTCACCGGCGGGGTCCTGCGATGTTCGCGCCCGTTCGAGCGCCTGCAGCAGCGCCAGGGGAATCATCTCCGATCCTTCGGACAGGTGATAGAAGGTTTCCCGATCGGTGTCGGAGAGGCCGTTATGGTAATCGGCAAGATGCGCAGTCGCATCGCCGGCGGACGTCGTGTCAGGGCGCGGCGACTGATCGGGCTGAGCCTTCGAACATGCGGCGATCGTAGCCGTGCACACGATCCCGCATGCGAGGCGACTCACTCTCTTCATGTGACAGTTCTCCGCGTCATCGAGGCGTGCGACGCGCACGCGATCCACGATCCGTGCTCCGCTCAAACGCGTTGTTACTGGTTCGCGCAGCGTAGCCGTGAACACCGTTGCGGTGCCATAGTTTTCTTGTCGTGCGCAGTGCCCATCACGTCCGCTCGTGCGTCGTCGACGTCCCTCGTGGACGTTGGTGTGGCGTTTCTTCGCGCGGCGCCGGCCGTCGAGCACGAGTTATCATGACCGGCGCTGAGCATCGGTCGCGGTCAGCCTCACCATGGTCACATCGATTCGAGCCGGCAAGACGCGCACGCTCATCTACGGAGCCTACGGCTACACCGGCCGGCTGACGGCTGAACTGGCCGCATCGAGACACGTCGACGTCGTCCTCGCCGGCCGCAATCGCGAGGCGCTGGCGCCACTCGGAGTTCGGCTCAACCTCCCGACCCGCGTCGTCGGATTGGACGACGCGGAAGCACTCGCGAATGCGCTGCACGATGTCGGCTCGGTGATCCACATGGCGGGTCCGTTCGCGATCACGGCACAACCGATGTTGAACGCGTGCGTGCGGACACAGACAAACTACGTCGACATCACCGGCGAAATTGCTGTCTTCGAGGCGATCTGGTCACGGCGGGCCGAGATCGAACGTGCGGGTATCACCGTGGTGCCGGGATCCGGGTTCGACGTCGTGCCGAGCGACTGTGTCGCCGCACTCGCCGCGAGTCAATTGGAGCGGCCATCTGCGCTGCTGCTGGCGTTCCGCGGACTGGACAGCGCGTCGCGCGGCACGCTGCAGACGGCGATTCGAGACGTGTCGACGCCAGTGTTGTGTCGGCGAGGCGGCAAGATCGTGCCGCTCGACGATCGATCGCCGCGGTCGTTCGACTTCGGCTCGGGCGCCGAGCCGTGTCTGCCGGTGTCATGGGGGGATGTGGCTACGGCGTTCTACAGCACAGGGGCCGATGACATCACCGTCTACTTCCGCCAAACCGCGCTGTTGAGATCGATGGCCGTCGCGCAACGGCGATTCGGACGTTTGCTCGGAAGCGCGCTCGTCCAACGCGGCCTGGCGGCGGCGATCCGCCGTGCTCCGGAAGGGCCGACGGAGCCGGAACGACGCCGGCATCGAACAACGGTGTGGGCGGAAGCCGCGGATCGCCACGGCCGGCGAGCGCGGAGCGCGCTGTCAACCCACGACCCCTACGAGTTCACGGCCAACAGCGTGCTCGAGATCACGCACAGAATCCGTGCGCTGTCGACGTCGCTCGGCGTGGTGACGCCGTCCCAGGCCTTCGGCGCCGAGTTCGCGCTCGCGATGCCTGGCTGCCGCCGCGTCGACGTGTCGTAGCACCACTCAGCGGGGACAGCTGCGGCCATTTGATGTGCCCGGCTACGTGAAGTCCACTTTGATCAGACGCAGTGCGCCGCTCGTGCGACCGGGATTTTCGGCGCTGAGGCATCCCTCGAGCGTGCGGGGCGCGGCGCCGCAGTGTAACTCCCACGCAAACGGCCACGGCTCGGGCAAATCCGCGAGGCTGCCGATGGTCGGCGGCGGCGTACCGGACGCCATCATCTTCTGCAACGCGAACGTCCGCGTCGTGAAGCAGACGCCGCCGCGTGCATCGCAGACCACGTTACTGATCTCGTGGCAGAAGCGCATCTCGCCTTGAAACGGCGGCTGTCCAGGGACGTCGTGGTTCGTCACTTTGAACGTGAGATGGCCCCAGACGAGGCCGTGACCGGTCTTTCCCGTCGCATCAACGAACAGCTCGACCGACCCGCTTCCCTCGGCGTACGACGTCGGATCGATGTCGACGCCACGCCAGTGATCGAGATGCATGTCGAAGGTCCACTTGCCGGTATAACCGTGCACGGTGTCGGTACGCGGCACCATCTCCGCCGTGGGCAGCAGACGCGAACTCCATCCCTTCAGCAGTTCCTCGGAGCGCCGGCGGTAATCGTCGGCAAACGTCGCCGGCGCGTCCGGCGGCGCCTCGGGCGGATCCATCTCGATGACGGTCAGTCCTTTCAGGTCCGACGGCAGCTCGGTGCCGCCGTACTGGCAGATGGCGATGTTGTGGCGGCCCAACCGCCCGGCGACCAGGCCGAATTCGAGCAGGATGTTCGCGCGGGGCACCGACAGATTGCGGCCGCGGATGATCGCCTTGTCGTCGGGCGTGGCGATGAAGATCGCGGCATCGGCTTCGGCGAGCATCTGCTCGAGCGCCTCGAACGTCAGATAGCCAGGCTCGAAGATGCCGCTCCACAGTTGCGGCGCCGTCGTATCGGACGCGATCACCTGCGCGACGTGTTTGGCCCGCTCGAGGCCCTCGCTCGAAGACCCGATAAAGATTCGTCGTTTCAGGACGACAGGGGCGCAGGGATTTGCCCCCGATGCTGTAATTGGCACGGAACCCATGTGTTTGTCGCCGATATCGTCCACGCAACCAGTCGTCGGACGCAATATATTACCGTCGCGCGAATACCTCATCCATTTCACGTGACGACCGACTGGCATGACCGCATCGGTTGTGCCCGAACGCCGCCTCGGCGATCGGCTGACGCCGAGAATCACTCGCCAGCCGATTCCAGCGCCGCTATCACCTGGTCCAGCCACGGCGCTACTTCGGCGCGGGCGGCGCGCGCGTCCCGTATCAACTTCAGATTGTTCGCCGTTGTCATCGGCTCCCATGGTTCGCGAACCGCCGTGAGCACGTCGCCAAGGGCGTGGTCGACGGCGTCCGCATTGGATGCGAGGACCGCCAGCTCCAACAGCGTTGCGTAATCCCAGTAGTCCGGCTTCGACGACTTGAGCCGCTGCGTCACCGCGAAGCGGACCACCGGCAGCAGTTCGTCCTTCTTGGCCAACGACGGCGCATCCCCCTTGATGTCGAGCAGCGTGACGGCATTGATGCCCGGGTAGGCATCGCGCCAGTCACGCTCGAAGCCGCGAATGTACGCGGCGATAGCCTTGTCGAGATGACTGCGTCCCTGCCGCTTCGTGGATTCGTCGTCTTTGGTCTCGCTCCAGCGATCCTTGTGAATCCGGCCAAGCAGACCGAAGGTTTCGGACGTGGCGGCACCCTCATCAATGACCTGCTGCAGAATCGCGACCGCTGCCTCGCGTTGTGTCAGCCGGTTCATCGCAAATGCCAACTGCTCCCGGACGAGCACGGTCCGCTGCAGCGGAACTGGCATCCGTTCGAACAAGGCGAGCATCTTCTCGTAGGCGAGCACCGCACGATACGACACGAACAGATCGACGAGCACCCCGGTTTCCACAACGTCGAGCGCCGGAAGCTGCGACTCGACGAGCGCGACCCTGTCGGCATTCTTCGTCCGACGCGCTTCGGCAAGCTGCTGTTTGATCGTCGCCGAATACCGCTGACGGTCGCGGAATGCGTCCGTTTTCATGTGTGCCAGATTGGGCACGGGATAATCGGTCAGCAGTTGAAAGAGCGGACTGTCCACGCCAGAGGCGTTCAATGGCCGCAACTCCTGCAACCGCTCGGCGACGGTCGATCTCAGCCCTGCCGTCGCGGCGGCATCGAGGCGATTGCCTTCGGCGAGCACGTACGGAAGCGAGCGCAGATCATTCAGATCGAAGGGCGGCGGCTGCCGTCCGGCGAATATGGCCAGGGTCGTCGCCGGGCGGACGGCGTGGCGCACGCCCAGCCCGTAGAACACGCTGGCGTTCGCAGTGGTCAAATCGGCGATGGCGAAGTCGCACAGCACTAGAGGTTCGAACATCGTCTTGTGAATGTTCCCGCCGGTGCGCTCCCCGTCTGCGCGTAGCGGCTCCATGCCCGCATCTTCGATCGCGGGGCACAGCGCCTTCTCGTAGATCGCGTCGAAGTCGATGTCTGGCCCGCCGCCGGGATCTTTCCTGGTCCCGAACGGCATCAGCACGAAGCACAATGGAGGTTCGTCCATCAACACCCCGCCGGTCGTCGCAGATCGGTGCGACCGTAGATGCAGATTCGCATCGCAACCTCGTGACGATATCAGCGTTGGGGCGGCGTGCAACCGGCGTTGTCGCCTCGCGCACGCGCGTGGCTGTGCGCGCTGCGGACCTCGTCCATTCCAATTGGTGTGCCCGGCCGATTGACCGGGCCCGATCCGGCTACTTGCGAGGCCGGGCCACGGGTAGGTCGTCGCGCTGTTCGTGGCGGCCGATTTGCGCGTTCCATACAATACGATACGGTTTTCGGAAAAGCGCTGGAGTATCTGTGGACGCCGCTGGCGCGCAGCGGATCGAATTGTGGGTGCGCATGACCGTCAGGTAGCTCGTCTAGGAGAACCGCGATGTCCGATCAGCCCACCTGCTTCGTCATCATGGGGTTTGGCAAGAAGACCGACTACGGCGACAAAGTCCGCACGCTCGATCTCGACGCGACCTACGCCGCCATCATCAAACCCGCCATCGAAGACTGCGGCCTGACATGCATCCGTGCGGACGAAGTGACCCACTCCGGCGTCATCGACGTGAAGATGTACGAGCTCCTGCTGCGCGCTGATCTCGTCGTCGCCGACATCTCCACGGCAAACGCGAACGCCATTTACGAGCTCGGCGTCCGCCACGCGCTGCGTCCGTATCGGACCATCATCATGAAGGAGGAAGAAGGCAAGTTTCAGTTCGACCTGAATCATCTCGCCACACTCCAATACCGGCACCTCGGCGAGGACATTGGCTTCACTGAAGCGAAGAAGAAGCGTGAGGCGCTGGCGACGCTCGTCAAGGCCGTCATGGTGAAGCAGGACACTGACAGCCCGGTGTTCACGCACCTGACCGCTGTCGGGCTCAGACCGATGACCGACGACGACCTCAGTCGCGCGACTCGAGCCGCCGAATCGGCCGCGGAGACGCTCGCCTCGCTGCTCGACGCAGGCCGCACCGCAGCCAAGAACAGCAACCATGGCGAAGCCGCGAAGCATTTCCGGCGCGCACTCGATCTGCAGACCAACGGGCCAGGTGGCGTGCCCGGCTCGCCGGATCCGTTTCTCATCCAGCAGCTGGCGCTTGCGACCTACAAGGCGAAGCAACCGACCGAGGTGGACGCCCTGCAGGCCGGCTGGCAATGGATTGAGCGGCTGTCGCCGGCCGAATCGACCGATCCCGAAACGTTGGGCATCGCTGGCGCCATCCAGAAGCGGCTCTTTCTGAAGCTCGATAAACGCGAGCACCTTGATCGCGCAATCGAGCTGTACGGTCGCGGGTTCGAGTTGAAGCGCGATTACTACAATGGTGAGAACTACGCGCTCTGTCTCGACCTTCGCGCAAAAGCGCAAGAAACCGCGTCACCCGAGGAGGCCCAATACGACCGTCTGACCGCGCGCAAGACCAGAGCCAGGATCTATGACATCCTGCTCGCGGCGTTTGCCGATCGTGCAACGCTCGAGCGCACCGACTACCGTTGGATGCTGGCGACAATGGCGAACGTGCTGTTCGCGCTGGGCAAGGAGAACGAAGCGTCGCGCTACGAGGCGCGATTTCGGGCGCTGCAGCCGGCGCCCGCTGACTGGGAAATACAGACGTTCGAAGACGGCAAGACGTACGCACAGGCGATCGCGTCAGCGCCGGGCTCGTAACGCCCAAAGCGTCCGCGCTGTGCTGCAGATAAACGCTGCTTGTTCGAATTTGCATCTGGCCCCAACCGGTCGCACGCGGCACGGATCGGAGCGCGGATCGCACCTGCCCCCTGACGGGCTGTTCGCAATTCCCTGAGTCGTCGTTTAAGGCGGTCAGTGGCACGAGGACCACGCGGCGTGTCGACCGCGTCGTGATTCGCCGGACGTCTCACCAACAGTTTGCCGGACGAGGTCTGAAAAAATGCATCGAGTGCAGGGACGCACGTACGTCGGAGAACCCGGAGAAACGGTTGCCGTGAACGCGACGGCGAACGGTGGAGGCCAGGCCACCGTCACCGTACATGGGCAACCGCTCACCGACGGACAGTTTCCGCTCCCGGACGCGCCGGGAGCCTCTGTTCGCATGCAGATCGCGCTCGCGGGTCCGCAAGGGGCGTCGTGCGTAGTGGCGATCTCGGTGGTGGATGGTGGACCGGACACTGATTTCCTACTCTGCTCGGTCTTCAACCCCGCGCCGGTGAACTTCTACGATTTCTCGGTTGCCGCGGCGGCGGCCGTCAGATCACTGGCGAACGCGAAGGGCGTACCCGTGGCGGGAGGCCGGCGGCGACGGGCTGTCCGTAAACCAAAGCCGCGTACACGGTCGTCGTCGAAAAGGCGCAAGTCATGAGACGGCTCTTCCTCTTGCTCGTTGCTGCCGCTGCGATGTCCTCGCCCGCAGTTGCCCAGGACAAGCCGGTGATGCCCGACAGCCGGCCGGCGATCATCGCCGATATGGTGAACGTGGCGCGACAAGCGGCGAACGTCGTCCCCGCCCCGTTCCACGCGCCGGTGGGTCCCGGAGCGCGCCAACTCACGGCTGCGTACCTCGTTGCCGCCAATGCGCAGCGCGCGGCATACAGCGAACTGTTACGAATGCTCGAGGCGGCCCGCGTGGACAAGCAGATTGGCTCGCCCCCCGAGTCAAACGGCGGTACGTCACTCGCGATGAAAGGGTTGGCGCCGCGCATCTTCGGCGTCGCTGTCGAAAGAGGCGCGTTGACACGACAAATTTCGGGAACGAGTTTGACGTTCCGCGCCAATCCAGTCGGCCTCGTCAAGGCCCTTCGCGGGGCAGGGCTCGTCGATCTGAACGACGACTACGCGCTCGACGCGACTCAGCGCTTCGCCGCACGCTTGTCGCTCTCGGCCACATTCGACGTATCGCGAGGTTCTGACGCCGGCGTATTCACTGGAGACGATCAGCAACTCGCGTCGTGGGCTGCACGGTACGCGTTCATCGATCGACGCGATCCAGCGTCACGGGAATATGCGGCCCAGTGGGCCAAACTTTTGGCGCCGGGGGCTGCGCCGTATCAGAAGTCGGTGGAGAACCTCAACGACGCGCTGGGCCGCTGGCCCGCGTACGTCGCGTGGGAGAACACGTTGCTCAAGGAGATTAGTGATTCGGTCGAGACGCCCTTTGCCTCGAGCAAAAACCTGGAGGCAGCGACGGCCTTGTTCACGTCTGTGCTGACGACCAACCTGAAAAAGCTCGAAGCGCTGCCGATGTCGCCGGAGGTCACTGCGTCACTCGACGCGTACGTGTCCGAACTGACCAGAGTGCAATCGTCGGTCGATGAGATCTACCGATTCGCCGGAAAGGGACCGCTGCTCACGTTCGATCTGGCGGCTGTGCGGAACACGGACCTTCCCGATCTGTACACCGCCACCGGAGTCTTCGAGGCCGGTTTGGGCACATCCCGCCGGACAGACTTCACGATGAACGGCGCGCTCAGCATCTATAAGCAAACGCCAGTTGGTACGGACCACGCGCTGAAATCGATCAACGTCACCGCTCAGCTCGAGCATCCGCTCGGGCGAGGTCTTCCTGCCCCTACGCTCACGTTTGCCGCCCGCTACTCTTATCTTCCCGATGACACCGTGGCCGAAACCGGAGCCACGGCCGCACACGCCAACACAGCTTCTGCCACATCGCCGACTGTCGCGATGGCGCCCCGGGGACACATTGGGTTTTTTCAGGCCAAGCTGACGATTCCGCTCAAGGACAGCGGTGTCAAGGTGCCGCTGTCGGTCACCGCGTCGAATCGCACCGAGCTAATCAACGAAAAGGACGTTCGTGGAAGCATCGGCCTCACTCTCGATCTCGACACGTTCATGTCCGTTCTCACAGGCCCCCGTCGCTGAGCGGACCAACCGAATCCACCGACCATCCCCCGCTCCGAGCAGTCGAGAGTCCTGGTATCAGGCTTCGCCGGACCGATGGCGTCTTACGCACGCGGATGGAGACCTGAACAGGGACAGCATCCACAGCGTACAATCGCCGCACGATGGCCGGTGTCTTTCTATCCTACCGTCGCAACGATTCCGGCGGATGGGCCGGACGCCTTCGCGACCACCTCGCCCTCCGTTACGGCGAAGACGGCGTGTGGCAGGACGTCGACGACCTCACCGTCGGCGCCGATTACCTGCCGCAAATTCTTGAGAACATCGCGGCAGCCGACGCGGTCCTCATCGTCATCGGCCCACACTGGCTCGACCAGCGGACGCAGGGTGGCAAAGCGCGCCTGGCCGACCCGAAAGACGTCCTGCGGATCGAAATCGTGCACGCGCTAAAGCGAAAGACAGGTGTCGTCCCCACACTCGTAGGCGGCGCGACAATGCCCCACGCCAACGATCTGCCGCGTAGCATGGCGCCGCTGGTGAAACGCAACGGCATTGCGATTGTCGATGCCGACTGGGCGCGCTCCATGCAGCTGCTCTTCGAAAGACTGCAGGATCTATCCCGCGCAGCCCGCGTCGGCGTCAGGCGCCGGGTCGCGACGCTCGAGGACACCCTGGCCAAACTCGATGCCCTGCAAAGCAGCTACTTTGCGCAACTCGAAACCGATCCGCACGGTGGCGCTATCACCGCGCGCAAAGCGCTGACCCTGCTGGATGAGGAGATGCCAACGTATCCGCACGACCAGACGCTGCAACTCTTCCGGGGATTCTTCCTGAAGAACCTGGCGATGGCGCAGCGTGACTCAGGCGATACGGTCGGCTTCGAATCGAACCTGGAGCTCGCGGCGAAGAGCTTTGAAGTCGTGAAGCGCGAAGCCGAGCTGCAATTGGCCAACGCGTATACCGGGTCGGCATCCGTCCCGATGCTTCGCGGCGATGGCGCGGCGGCGCTCGATTTGATCAATCGAGCACTCGCGCTTGCGCCGGATCATCCCTACGCGACACACGACCGCGAAGAGATCCGACGCTTCTTCAAGGTGTGAATTCTTTCAATCGGTGAGCGGAAACAAACCCGGCGTCTGAAAAATCGCCTGCGTCAGGAACACCGGCGCGACGGTCGGAAACGGCGCGTGCCGCGCGATGTTGACGGCTCTGGCCACAAGGACTTGGGCCGCGTCGCGCGCGGCTTTGAGGTTCGCATCGGTGGCGATCAGCCCCACCCGCGTCTGGAACAGGTACATGAGCTGATCGTACGAGGCCGGGTCGAGCGTCATTTCGAGCGCGTCGGCCTGCGCGTGTGCGGCCTCGGCCATCGACGCCAGCTTGACGCGATCCTCGAGCGGCAGGCTGGCGATGCTGATATCTCCGGCTCGCGTCGCGCTGGCTTCGTCGGCGGCAGATTCCGCCGGACACGTGTCAGGGGGGTTGGTCCACCGTTCGAGCGTCGATACTGAATAGTGTTTTCGATCGACGGGTGCGACAGTCCGTACGGGCACTGGCAGTTTGACGTCGGGGCGCGGCGTCGCCGTGACCGGAGCTGTCCACGTCGGAATGTCCCCGACGTCGATCGGCAACCCGGCGGCCTTCGCCTTCGACATCATCCACTTCAACGTGATGTCGCTCAGGCCGGTGTTGCCATTGCCGCCGCCGATATCGGAGTGAACGCCGCGAAACCACACTTCGCACGCGCCGCGCAGCCGGAGCGGTATGAACGATGGCCGGCGTTCGTCCAGCGCCATGGCGTGGAAGCAGTAGTCGATGTTCTTCTGCGGGATCTCGAGCGTGTGTCCGAAGTTCAGCCCGGCGTTGCCGAGGTTGCCGAGCCCGAACGACGCGACGACGTCCCACAGGCCGAGAAATCGGATCTTGGGATTCGCCTCGACGACCTCATCGGTGTGTGGCTTGCAGATACCTTTCTCCTGGATTCGCCGACAGAAATCGAGCGCCGTCGCCGAGCCGCGGCTGAACCCGACGATGTCGATCACACGGTCGTCGCTGCCGGCCGCCGCCCAGTTCTCGCACAGGCGTGTGTAGGCCTCGTCGAGACGGGGACGCTCACCGAGACCGAACACACCGCCAAGCGCCGCGCCGATCAGGTCCCAGCGCGTGCCGACGCCTTCGACGTAATACTGTTTCTTGCCCGACGCCTTCTCGTACGCCGCATGAAACTTCACGACGTTGGTGTTGTGATGCGACTCGTCTTCCTTGTCCTTCTTCGTGTTCCAGGTGCCGTCGAACGCATACAACGCCATGTGCGTACCTCGCGAGATGATCTCCCGTGGACCGAATATTTTTCGGACGGCCGCCGCGTGATCAGGTGGACGATGAGGTTGAGGCCGAGCAAATCGTGCTGCGTCAGCGTGGCGCTCCGGAGTTGCTCCCTGAACCGCAACTGTGGCGGATTCATGTGCGAGCTGCGCCATGATCGCGCGTGCCGATCCGCTGCGATTCGTAATCAGCGATGCACACGCTGACGAGAAAGCTATCGTTTGATTCGTTGAGATGCCAGCGTATTTTCCTGCCGCACTTCATCTCGTCTGCCCGGTAAGACACAGACCGTATCGCCGTCGAAGGCCTCACGTCCAGACATATCCGGTCAAGCATGTATCGGGACCGTATTGTCCCCCGCCGGCTCGCCGTTCTGGAGCCCTCTGGTTCTCAAGCTCGACTCGGTTTCGACTCTCCTTAGTTACGCACACGTTCACATTTCCCTGAACCGCACAGGGTTTGTCGGAGGGGCTATTCGGACAGAGAGACAGCACCCAGGCTGCGACCCAGCCAGTCCCCCGAACTCCATGAGCGCGCCGTCCTGTTCGAACGAACTGATGATCGAGCGCGAAGACTTCGACGAATTGGCGCAGACCGACGCAGCGCTTCGGCGCAATATCGACTTCTCGAGGAGCATCGCGAGCCGGAACAACCGATCGACATGGGGCACCGCCTCCGCCTCGAAGGCGGCCCACGCCGGGTCTGTGGCGGCTGGTGCCGCTTGTCGTGCCATCAACGTCCGGCCAGCGCCGTCTCGATAGAACTCATGTCGGAGTATTCCGGATGTTGGGTTCAGATCGGCCGGGTTGTATGTGACCAGCCTCACTGTGAGGACATCACCCCGGTTCGATCCTCACAGTATGGCCGCACACATCGATCGATATCCGAGACGACGCGAAATATTCCCGGGCCGCTGAACCTATGGCGGGCGGCCGGCGCCGCGACCAGGTCCTGAGAATCGCGGCACGGACGGTGCGGAATAAACGGGCCGGCGTCGGACATTAGCCCTCAGTGAATCGGCAACGTTCGACTCTGGAGGTGATTGTCTTATGAGATTCATGACGTTCGTCGCGTGCATGGCGGTGGCTCTCGTTCTTGGTCCTTCCCCGTCCCGGCTCATCTATGCGAGCGACGGCCACACCCTCTTCATGCAGAGCGCCGTTGAGAACGCCAACGGCACCGTCACGCTTCCGCTCCATCGCGGCACCAGCCACGGCCAGATCGTCTACTACGTCATGACCGATTCATCGGACGGCAGCTTCTCGCAGCAGTTCGGACTGAATCGATCGCAGAAACT
>Ga0075425_100001325_pt1 | contig 24182 bp, 19 predicted proteins | sample SoiMethybrSBSTD4_FD_75300 | JGI IMG/M metagenome (GOLD analysis project Ga0075425, IMG submission 75300) | Bulk soil microbial communities from a Populus tree surrounding site in Tennessee, USA - Soil MetaG P. TD hybrid SBSTD4 | ecosystem: Environmental > Terrestrial > Soil > Tree plantation...
GTGCTGTGGGGCCGCGACTGGGATCCGTTGTTCGCTGCTGACGCTGATGGTGCGCTGGTGAACAAGATGAACACCACGCCCGATGGACAGTTCCAGACCTATCTGGTTGAGGACGGCGCCTACATTCGCGGCAATTTCTTCTCCGATCCGCGGCTCCAGAGAATGGTCTCGGGGATGACCGATGACCAGATCAAGGTCCTTTCTCGCGGTGGACACGATTACCGCAAGGTGTACGCGGCGTTCAAGGCGGCCACCGAGCATGTCGGTCAGCCGACAGTGATCTTGGCGCAGACGGTCAAGGGCTGGACCATCGACGCGTTGGAGGGCCGGAACGCCACTCACCAGATGAAGAAGCTGACGACAAAGGACCTCAAGGCCTTCCGTGACCGGCTCTACCTGGAGATCCCCGACAGTGCACTCGAGGACGCGTACAACCCGCCGTACTACCACCCCGGCAACGACTCGGACGAGATCAAGTACATGTTCCAGCGACGCCGGGAGCTGAACGGCTACCTGCCCGAGCGTCGGGTGAAGCCGACCGTGATCAAACTGCCGGGCGACGAGGTCTACGCCCCGCTCATGGAATCAACCGGGGAGAAAACCAAGGTTGCTAGCACCCAGGCGTTTGTGCGACTGCTCAGAGATTTGATGCGTGACAAGGAGATCGGGCACCGGATCGTACCCATCGCGCCCGACGAATTCCGAACTTTCGGTATGGACTCGATGTTCCCGACGGCCAAGATCTACAACCCGCACGGCCAGACGTACGAGTCGGTCGATCGGAGACTCTTGCTCTCGTACAAGGAATCCGAGAAGGGCCAGTTGCTGCACGAAGGCATCTCCGAGATTGGCGCAATGGGCTCGGTGATCGCCGCTGGATCGGCGTACGCCATGCACGGCGAGCCGATGATTCCGTTCTACATCTTCTACTCGATGTTCGGATTCCAGCGGACCGGCGACTGGATCTGGGCAATGGCCGATCAGCTGGCGCGCGGCTTCCTGATCGGTGCTACGGCAGGACGCACGACGCTTACGGGCGAAGGTCTGCAGCACGCCGACGGCCACTCGCCGTTGCTCGCGAGCACCAACCCCGCGGTGGTTCACTACGATCCGGCGTTCGGCTACGAGATCGCGCACATCGTCAAGGACGCGTTGCGGCGCATGTACGGCCACGATGATCCAGATCACCCTGACGGCGAAGACTTGATCTACTACATCACGGTCTACAACGAGCCGGTTTCGCAGCCGGGTCCGCCGGCAAACCTCGACGTAGAAGCGCTGCTGCACGGGATGTATCGCTATGCGCCGTCCCCGCTCGAGGGAGACCAGCCGCGCGCCCAGATCCTGGTCTCGGGGATCACGATGACGGCGGCGCTCAAGGCGCAGCGACTGTTAGCGGACGAGTGGGGCGTGGCCGCCGACGTCTGGTCGGTCACCTCATGGAACGAGTTGCGTCGCAACGCGGTCGAGACTGAGAGATGGAACCTCACTCATCCACGAGAGGAGCGGCGCCAGCCATACGTCACGACCGCTCTTCAGGATGCACCTGGGCCCGTGATCGCGGCCAGCGACTACATGCGCGCTGTGCAAGATCAGATAGCACTGTGGGTGCACCACACCTGGTGTTCGCTCGGCACCGACGGCTTTGGCTTCGCCGACACCCGCGCGGCGGCGCGGCGTTACTTCCTGGTCGATGCTGAGTCGATTGTGGTCGCGACGTTGCAAAGCCTCGCCCGCGACGGGAAGTACGATGCGAGCGCCCCGGGCGAGGCCTTCGACCGCTACCGCCTTGGCGATCCCACCGCTGTGGCCGGAGTGGCACAAGAAGGCGCTGACGCATAGTGCCTCGCCCTAGTTCGGAAAGTGGTCGGAGACGACACGAATTCCGCCGGAATCATGTCGTCTCCGACCACTTGCGGATCGAGATCAGCTCGTGCTTTGTAGGGCGGTTTTGACGTCCTCGACGGCTTGAGCATTTCCGGCGACTTGCCACCGGCTGGTGCCGACGACGACTTCATCTGCGACGCCGCCAGCGCCGATGACCAATGCTGCGCCTGGGTACCAGTCCCACCCGTTCAGATTCGCCTGGAGGAAAACACCCAGCCGGCCACTCGCAACTCCGGCCAGGTCGATCGATGCGGATCCGAGGATCCGCAGCGTTGCGGCGGCGGCAACCACCGACTGCCACGCAGTCACGCGGCGCCGATCCGAGAGATGGCGAGGATGAAAATATGTGGCGACCGAGATCTCCGACAGACTGCGGCTCGGCAGCATAGGCACCTGCTCTCCGTTGAGAGTCGTGGGGGTCTCGCGCCCGCCCAGCCAGAGCTGATCGACATCAGGAAAGTAGACCGCCCCCAACAACGGCCCGTCTGCATCGACAAGGCCTACCGCAGAACACCAATACGGGATTCCGGACAGAAAGTTGTACGTGCCATCGACCGGATCGACGTACCAGGTGCGGCCCTCGCCCGCTTTGCGCGCGCCCTCTTCTCCAATGAGTCCGTCGTCGGGCCGACTCTCCGCAAGCCGGGCACTGATCCGCTCTTCGCCCGCGTGATCTGCCGCAGACACCACATCTGACAGCGAGGTCTTATAGCGAGTCTCCAGACCCAAGTCGAGCATCTCGCGGGCCATGGTTCCCGTCTCACGCACCAGGTCGGCGGCCAGGCTCATGTCATCCACCCGCCGACCCTAACGCGTCCAGCGGGCAGGCTGTGCGCTAAGCCTGTCGCAGGTTGTGGCCTGGGCTGCCGAAGACCCGCGCGCTTCGACAAGCTCATCCCGCACCTGCGCCTCGACAAGCTGAGTGCGCGTTCACGAATTGGCGGGCGCTTCTTTGCCGAGCCTGATCCAGGTGTCGATCACCGTGTCGGGATTGAGCGAGATGCTGTCTATGCCCTGGTCCAGTAGCCACGTGGCGAGATCAGGATGATCACTGGGACCCTGTCCGCAGATCCCTACATACTTCCCCCGGCCCTTGCAGGCCTTGATTGCCGCGCTGATCAAGGACTTGACCGCCGGGTCGCGCTCGTCAAATGATGCGGCCACCAGAGCGGAGTCGCGATCGAGTCCTAACGTGAGTTGAGTCAGATCGTTCGAGCCGATCGAGAAACCGTCGAAATGATCAAGAAATTCATCCGCGAGAACGGCGTTGGAGGGCAATTCGCACATCATGATCACCTCTAGATCGTTGTCGCCACGGCGAAGTCCATGCTCGCCGAGGAGCCGGACTACGCCCTCGCCTTCGGCGAGGGTCCGCACGAAGGGAATCATGATCTTCACGTTCGTCAGTCCCATGACGTCGCGTACGTAGCGAAGCGCCTCGCATTCCATTGCAAAACAATCGGCGAAATCCGCAGAGAGATACCGCGAAGCGCCGCGGTAGCCGATCATCGGATTCTCTTCGTGCGGCTCGTAGCGGTCACCGCCGAGCAGGCTCGCGTACTCGTTGGACTTGAAGTCCGACATGCGTACGATCACCGGGTGCGGCGCAAAGGCGGCCGCGATGGTCGCAACTCCTTCCACCACGCGGCGTACGAAGTATTCCCGAGGCGACTGATAGGCAGCGATGGCGTCTGTGATCTGGCTTCTCAGTGGCTCGTCCAGTTGATCCAACTCCAGCAGCGCCTTGGGATGGATGCCGATTTGGTTGTTGATGATGAACTCCAGCCGCGCCAGACCGACGCCGGCGTTGGGCAGCCGCGAGAACGCGAACGCCTGGTCAGGCGTGCCGACATTCATCATGATCTTGACACCGATTTCCGGCATCGCACCCTGCTCAGTCTCCTCGACATCGAAGTCGAGCACGCCAGCGTATATGTAGCCGGTATCGCCCTCAGCGCACGAAACGGTCACCGGCTGGCGATCTTGCAGCAGGCTGGTCGCCTGGCCTGTACCGACGACTGCTGGAATTCCCAGCTCACGGGCAATGATCGCTGCGTGGCAGGTGCGGCCACCCCGATTGGTCACGATGGCCGCAGCCCGCTTCATGATCGGTTCCCAGTCCGGGTCGGTCATATCCGCAATCAGCACCTCGCCTGGACTGAACAGATGCATGTCGGCGATTGAGGAGAGCACTCTCGCGGTACCGGCCCCGATCTTCTGCCCAATGGCGCGTCCTTCGACGATGACCGCGCCGCGTTCGCGAATCCGGTAGCGCTGGACACGCGCGCCGCCCTGACGTGACTTCACGGTCTCCGGACGCGCCTGGAGGATGTAGAGCTGGCCGTCGTGTCCATCCTTGCCCCACTCGATGTCCATAGGTCGCCCGTAGTGCTCCTCGATGGCCAGCGCTTGCCGGGCCAGCTCCGTGACGTCGTCATCGGTAAGCGACAAGCGCCTTCGGTCCGCTTGATCAACGTCCACGAACTCTGTGGTTGGGCCACTCTCGGACGGCCTGGCGTAGATCATCTTGGTTGCCTTGCTTCCGACACCCCGCTTGAGAATTGCTGGTCGGCCCTCCCGCAATGACGGTTTGTAGACATAGAACTCGTCCGGGTTCACCGCACCCTGGACGACAGCCTCCCCGAGCCCGTAGGAAGACGTGAGGAACACAGCATCTGCGAAGCCTGACTCGGTGTCCATGGTGAACATCACCCCGGATGCACCGAGGTCAGAGCGGACCATCTGCTGCACCCCCGCCGATAGCGCGACCGCGCTGTGCTCGAACCGATGGTGGACCCGATAGGCGATGGCGCGGTCGTTGTAAAGAGATGCGAAGACCTCTTTGATCGCGGTCAGAATCGCGTCGATGCCGCGGACGTTGAGAACCGTTTCCTGCTGACCTGCAAACGACGCGTCTGGCAGGTCTTCTGCAGTGGCACTGGACCGCACCGCGAACGACAGCCCATCGTCGTCGGATCCCTCAGATCCGCCGGCTAGCCGAGCGTAGGCATTGCGGATATCGGCCTCCAGGTCGGCAGGCAACGGTTGCCGGATTACCGCATTTCGGATCCTGCGACCCACCGCTGCGAGTTGCTCGACATCCTCGGTATCCAGCGCGGTGAGCTCGGTGTTGATCATCTCGGCCAAACCGCCTTCGGAGATGAAGTGGCGGTACGCGTCCGCAGTAGTGGCGAAGCCGTCGGGTACGCGTACTCCTGCGGAAGCGAGGTTTCGGACCATCTCGCCCAGCGATGCGTTCTTGCCGCCCACCTGGTCGAGATCGGCGAGGCCGAGATCGGAGAACCACGCGATGGTCGAGGTGGTCGAGGTTTCAGACATGGTGGTCCCTTCTGTCGGCTCAGGGCTTCTGGCTGAGGGCCTGCAAGATCACAGTGGACATCTCCTCGACCGACTTCGCGGAGGAGTTGATCACAGGCAGGCGATGATTGCGATACATCGACTCGGCCTGGCGCAGCTCGTAGGAGCATTGCTCCAGTGAGGCATAGCGGGAATTGGGTCTTCTCTCGTTCCGGACCTGACTGAGCCGCGCCGGCGTCGTGGTCATGCCGAAGCACCGCTTGCGTAAGCCGCGCACCGGGCGCGGCAGCTCAGCAGATTCGAAGTCCTCATCGACCAACGGGTAGTTGGCGACGAAGATCCCGTGCTGTAGAGCCAGGTACATCGTTGTTGGGGTCTTTCCGCAGCGGGACGGGGCAACCAAGATCACGTCTGCTTTGTCCAGCGCTCGCATGCTCTGCCCATCGTCGTGTTCGATGGCGTACTCGACGGCGGCCATCCGCGCGTTATAACGCTGCACGTCACCCATACCGTGCAACCGCGCTGCCACCCGGATCCCCTTTTCTCCCAGGATCGATTCGACTCGTTCCATGTGCAGCTCAAAGAAGTCGACCAGCGGGCACTTGGTCAGTAAGAGCGCCTGGCGGACTTCCTCCACGGCGGTGGTCGAGAAAGCCAAAGGCGTTACCGGACCCGCCGCGGCGGCATCCAAGATCGCTACCACTCGACGGGCCTCCTCGACTGTGGAAATGAACGGAATGAGCCGCCGCTCGAACCGGAGGTTCGGAAACTGGATCAACAGAGCATTGCCCATCGTCTCGGCAGTGATGCCAGTGCTGTCGGAGAGGAAGAAGACCGGTACCGGCCGCGGGCCCACCGACTTCTCGAATCGCTGATCGTCCTCACTCACCGGTCATCACCTCCGACGGTCATCACATCCTTTCATTGCGCAGGCAGGCCTCCATTGAGCAGGCAGGCCACAGGCTATACCAGCTTGTGACTGGTATTATCCGCAACCGGTTGGACGACTTGTCTCATCCCCGCCTGAGCAGTCAGTTACGCCTTGCTGCACCAGTCCAGTAGCTCATCCGCTGGCCAGCTGTTGATCACCCGACTTGGATCCAATCCCAGATCCTCGGCCCGCTGGCAGCCATAGATCTGGAATTCAAGCTGTCCAGGTGCGTGAGCGTCGGTGTCGATGGAGAACAGGCAATCCATGTCCATCGCCATCTTCAACAGCCTGGTTGGCGGGTCGCGTCGCTCCGGGCGGGAGTTGATCTCTACTGCCACATCGAAGGTGCGGCAGGCCTCGAAGACGACCTCGGCGTCGAAGGCCGATTCCGGCCGGGTGCCCCGCTCTCCCTCGATCAGGCGGCCGGTGCAGTGACCAAGGATGTTGGTTCGCGGATTGGCTATTCCACCGACCATCCGATGCGTCATCGTCTCCGAGTCCGAGCGGAGCTTGGAGTGGACGCTTGAGACGACTACCTCCAGCTGGGCCAGCAGACCATCCTCTTGATCAAGACCTCCGTCCTCCAGAATGTCGACTTCAATGCCCTGCAGGCAGCGGAATGGTGCCATCACCTCGTTCAGATCCGCCACAACCGCCATTTGCTTGCGCAATCTCTCAGCACTCAGGCCACGAGCGACCTGAAGCCGCGGCGAGTGATCAGTAATGGCACAGTATTCGTGACCGAGTGCCCGCGCGGTGATCATCATTTCCTCGAGCGGGCTGCCACCGTCGGACCACGACGAGTGACAGTGGAGATCACCCTTGATGAATGCACGCATAGTCAGCCCGCCCTCGACAAGAGGCTGCCGTTCCTCACGCAGCTTCTGCAGGTACTCCGGTACCTGGCCGTCCATTGCCTGCATGATCACTGTCGCCGTCTTGGGACCAACCCCCGGCACCTTCGACCAGGTGCGCTGATCCTGATGATCGCGGCGCTCTTCTTCACTGAGCTTTGAGATGACGTCGGCCGCACCGCGGTAGGCACGTACCCGATAGGTGTCAGCGCGCGAGCGTTCGAGCAGGAATCCGATCTCCCGCAAGGCCTGCACCGGGTTCACTCTGGCCGGCTCCTTCGTGGTCTCGGCTTGAGGTGCACCGTCGGCATCGGAGGCGCCTCCATCACTTTCTCCGCACGGCTGACAATCGGTGGAAATTGCGGGTCGCGCATCTCCCAGGCCGTCCGGAATTCCACGATTTCTTGATGGCTGCGGCCGATGAAGTTCCACCACATCACGATTTCCTCGTCGAAGGGCTGACCGCCGAGCATGATCGCCCGGCCGCCGGCCGAGCTACGGAGGCGAATGCTGCGCCGGCCGTTGCCGAGGTAGACCAGTTGGTCGACCTCGGCCGCCGTCGATTCTGCAACCACTGACCCCGCGACCACAAAGATGCCGTACTCGAAGCTCTCTTCAACGTCGAGGACAAGATCGGCGCCGGTCGCAAGATTGAGCTCTGCACCACACAGTGGCGAATAGGCGATCGCTGGCGACCTCGTCCCGGCGACCTCGCCGATCAGCACCTTCCCGACAACTCCTGGCCGAACAAGATCCGGCAGGTCTGCGTAACTCTCGAACGCGGGTTCACGACCGCGCATTGCATCTGGCAGCGCCACCCACAGCTGCACCCCGTGCAGCGTCGGTGGCTTGTCTGGCTGAGAGATCTCGCTGTGAACGATGCCGTGGCCGGCGGTCATGATGTTGAGTTCACCCGGCCGTACCATCGCCTGCGAGCCGAGGCTGTCGCGATGCTCGACTTCGCCGTCGAACAGCCAGCTGACGGTTTGCAGGCCGGTGTGAGGATGCGCCCAGACCTGCATACCAGCCGTGCCACTAACGTCTTCGGGTCCGTAATGATCAAGGAAACACCACGCCCCGATCATGCGGATGAGTCTGTCTGGGAGCGCGCGCGACACTTCGGTGGTTTTGCCGAGATATACCCGACGAGCCGTCAGCAGCAGCTCCTCAGGTCCACCGCCCACTCGTCCCGCACACAGGTACTCCTGTGGTCGCAGCTCAAGATCACTCACGTGTCGGCCGGCCTCCGAATCGTCCCCGACTTGTCAGACTCTTAGCAGGCTATAGCCCGCTGAGACGCTGACAACTCGGCACTACAGTCAGCCTATGGCCGCGAGCACTCGAGGGATCAATAGGTCCTTGCTCCCGTCGGCCAAGACTCGAGCGACGATCGCGAAACGACTTGCTGGTGTCACGGACAAGATGACCACCGCGACGATCGCGGAGATGGAGCAGCGGCACCTCTGGTTTCGCAGGCTGGACGCGGAGCACCGATCATGGATCTCGCTGGTGGCACAGGCTGGCATCGATGGCTTTGTGAAGTGGTTCGCCGCTCCTGGTCCAGAGATGCCGAGCACCTCTGAGGTCTTCGGGTCGGCGCCGCGCGAGCTCGCGCGCAAAATCTCCCTTTATCAGACCGTTGAGCTGGTCCGGACCACCATCGAGGTCGTCGAAAAGCAGATCGATGAGTTGATGCCAAGGGGTGACCGGCCCATCCTGCATGCGGCGATCGATCAGTACAGCCGGGAGGTCGCCTTCTCGGCAGCCGAGATCTACGCCCGCGCGGCCGAACTTCGAGGGGCCTGGGACGAGCGGCTTGAGGCCCTGGTCGTGGACGCCGTGCTGCGTGGAGAGACCGACGAGACAGTGCTGTCCCGCGCGTCGACCCTCGGTTGGCACTCGTCCGCCGGTGTGGTTGTTGTCGTCGGGCCGGCTCCGCAGATGGAGCCCGCTCAAGCGTTGGAGGCGATTCGGCATACTGCCGCGATCGCAGGGACTGACATGCTCGGCGCCGTACAAGGCGACCGCATGGTCGTCGTGTTGGGCGGTTCCCCCGTCAACGCGGCTGATCGCGCGGTGGACATCGTCAGCAGATTTGTCACGTTGTTTGGCCCGGGCGCGGTGATCGTTGGACCGCCGGTCGAGCATTTGATGGACGCGGCGACGAGTACGCGAGAAGCGGTCTCGGCCTATCGCGCGGCCGCGGGCTGGCCGGAGGCCCCGCGGCCGGTAGCGTCCCAGGACCTGCTGCCCGAGCGGGCACTCTCCGGTGATGGTCATGCGCGTCGGGCGCTCGCCAACGACATCTACGAGCCTCTGCAAGCCGCGGGCGGCGGCTTGCTTGAGACGCTCGTCACGTTCTTGGATCAAGGCCTCTCGGTGGAGGCGGCCGGCCGTGCCCTGTTCGTTCACGCCAATACGGTCCGCTACCGGCTACGCCGAATACACGAGGTGACCGGCTACAGCCCAACCGACCCACGCGACGCGTACGCGCTGCGGCTGGCGGTTACCCTGGGCCGCCTCTTCGCACGCTCCCGCCAGGATGAATCAGCCCAGAGCGGGCGATGAAGCCAGGATTGTGGCCAGAGCGTGGACTTTCCGGCTGAGGATGAAACCCGGATCGCGCGCCGCCGTGCTGAGGAGGAGTGAGCCGACACGCTTTTCCGTCGGCGAACGACGACGAAGTCGGCGGGTTACCCGCGCGATCCGCGCGGAGCGAGTGAAGCAATCAGACACCGGATCGCGCGCCGCCGTGCTGAGGAGGAGTGAGCCGACACGCTTTTCCGTCGGCGAACGACGACGAAGTCGGCGGGTTACCCGCGCGATCCGCGCCGGAGCGGAGCGAAGGCAATCGAACACTGCGCGACCGGATGCCCAAAAAACTTGTAGGAAAGTGACAATAGGACATCCGAAGATTCGTGCCGTCCCCGTACGACCTTTTCGTCGGAGCCAAGAAATAGTACAGATGTGCTTGCGATCGTTGCGCCAGGTCAGGGGGCGCAGACACCAGGCTTCCTGCGCCCGTGGCTCGAGGTACCCACCTTTGCTGACCGGCTCACTTGGCTGTCGGCTGTGTCAGGCCTCGATCTGAGCCATTACGGCACCGAAGCTGACGCCGAAACCATTCGAGACACAGCGATTGCACAACCGCTCCTGGTAGGGGCCGGTCTGCTCGCCGCACTCGAACTGTTCCCGCATCCAGCCGATGGTTTTCCACTGGTGGGTGTGGTCGCAGGCCACTCCGTGGGCGAAATCACCGCAGCTGCCGGAGTCGGCGTCCTTTCCGCAGAGCAGGCAATGGTCTTCGTACGCGAGCGTGGTCGTGCGATGGCCGAAGCCAGCGCAGCTACGCCAACCTCGATGACAGCCGTCATCGGCGGTGATCCTGAGGAGGTACTTGGTGCTCTCGAGGCACATGGCTTGACGGCGGCCAACAACAATGGCAGCGGCCAGATCGTGGCCGCCGGTACCAAAGAGCGGCTGGCGGCACTGGCAGCCGACCCTCCCGCACGCGCCAGAGTCATTGCGCTCAGCGTCGCTGGAGCATTCCATACCGTCCATATGCAGCCGGCCGTCGCGCGTCTCGCAGCCCTCGCTCGCGCTATCTCCACCCACGATCCGCGAACTCGCCTAGTATCGAACGCCGACGGGCAGGTCGTGCACGATGGTCGCGAAGTGCTCAAGCGCCTGGTGGGCCAAGTCGCTGCGCCGGTACGTTGGGATCTTTGCATGGCCGCGATGGGTGACCTGGGAGTCACCGGAATGCTCGAGATGCCGCCGGCGGGCACGCTCACCGGCATCGCCAAGCGAAATCTGAAGGGCGTAGAACTCTTCAATCTCAACGCTCCGGACCAGCTGGAGGAGGCAATGGAGTTCGTGCAGAGGCACGGGGGTGCCGCCTCCGCCTCACTGATTCCCGGCAATCCCACGTGGCGTCTTGTCGTTTCACCGGGGAAGGGGCAGTTCATTCGCACCGAGGACATTGAGACCCACACCATCCTTCCGAGCCATAGCACGGTCGGGCTGGTCAAGAACCTTCGCGACGAGATGCCGGTCAGTGCGCCCCACGGCGGCATCGTCGTCGAGTGGCTTGTGGAGGATGGTGATCCTGTCTCCCCTGGTCAGCCACTTCTTCGGCTGCATCCGACCGTTGAATCCGCCGACGCTACCGAGGTCACTCGATGATGCTCAAGGTGACGTCTGGGGAGAAGTACACCGCCATCCTCGGCTTGGGTGGCTACCGGCCGCGGCGAGTGGTGGACAACGCAGAGATCTGCACGATGATCGATTCCTCAGACGAGTGGATCCGTACCCGCTCGGGGATCATCGAGCGCCGCTGGGCATCCGACGACGAGACCATCCAGATGATGTCGCTTGCTGCTGCCCGCAAGGCGCTGGACCGTGCCGGCCTCGAACCCGGTCAAATTGACACCGTCATCGTCTCGACCGTCACCCACCTCTACCAAACCCCCGCTGTGGCCACCACCATCGCGAGCGAACTTGGGGCGAAGAGCGCTGCAGCGTTCGACATCTCCGCGGCCTGTGCTGGGTTCTGTTACGCCACCGCGATGGCTGACTCTTTCATTCGTAGTGGCGCCTCGAAGTTCGTGTTGATCGTTGGTGTCGAGCGGCTCACTGACATGACCAATCGGTCGGATCGGTCCACAGCCTTTCTCTTCGCCGATGGCGCCGGTGCCGCCGTAATCGGGCCGAGTGAGTCCCCTGGAATTGGGCCGGTGGTCTGGGGGTCTGATGGCGATCAGGCCCCGCTGATTCGGCAGACCGAGCCTTGGGATGCCGCGCTGGCCTGGGATCGGGAGTCGTATCGGTCCACCGAAGGTGAACCGAGCTGGCCGACCCTCAAGATGGAAGGCAATCCAGTCTTCAAGTGGGCCTCGTACACAATGGCGAAGACCGCTGCTGAGGCTCTGGATGCCGCCGGTGTACGCCCCGAAGATCTGGACGTCTTCGCACCGCATCAGGCGAACATGCGGATCACCGATGCCATGTTCCGCGCTCTCAAACTGCCGAGCCGTGTCGTTGTGGCGCGCGATATCGCGCGGCAGGGAAATACCTCGGCCGCCTCGATTCCGTTGGCGATCGAGGCGTTGCTGGAATCAGGCGAGGCTCACAAGGGGCAGACCTGTCTGATCATCGGCTTCGGCGCCGGCTTGGTCTACGCCGGTCAGGTGATCATCCTGCCCTGAAATCTGGACCGAAGAACAATCCCAACACCACTGAAGGAGCATGCTTATGCCCACCACCGAAGAAGTCCGCGCAGATCTCGCCGAGATCGTCAATGAGGTCGCCGGCGTACCAACCGACGACGTCCAGCTGGACAAGTCGTTCACCGACGATCTTGACGTGGACTCGCTGTCGATGGTCGAGATCATCTATGCCGCCGAAGAGAAGTTCGGCGTCAGCATTCCCGATGAAGAGGCAAAGAACCTCAAGACAGTCGGCGATGCAGTCGCCTATATCGAACGCGCTGCCGCCTGATCGCCAGTGCTGATCATGTTCGGGGACCATCCGCAAGGTTGGACGGCCCCGAACCCAGCCAAACAACTTGACACGCCATCGCAGGAGATACCGCATGTCACGCATCCGCGTTGTCGTCACCGGCCTAGGAGCAACCACCCCACTCGGAGGTGACGCACCTACGACGTGGGAAGGCCTGTTGGCCGGAAAGTCCGGCGTAGGACGGATAGAAGCCGACTGGGCTGATGATCTGCCCGTCAAGATCGCGGCACAGGCCGCCGTCGACCCTGCCGAGATCTTGGAACGGGTCGAGGCACGTCGGCTCGACCGCAGTGCGCAGCTGGCGGTAGTTGCCGCCATGGAGGCCTGGCAGGACGCCGGATATGGGCTCCGTGAGGACAACCCTGTCGACCGCGAGCGCCTCGGCGTCGCTATCGCCACCGGCATCGGCGGGATGATGACCCTGCTTTCCCAATGGGACGTCCAGAAGGAGAAGGGGTCGCGGCGAGTCAGCCCCTTGGCGATACCGATGCTGATGGCCAATGCCTCGGCGGCCAACGTGAGCTTGAGGCTTGGCGCCCGAGCTGGAGCTCACACGCCGGTGTCGGCCTGCGCGTCGAGCAACGAGTCGATCTCGCTTGGCCTGGACATGCTGCGGCTGGGACGGGCTGATGTCGTCGTGGTCGGCGGGACGGAGGGGGTCATCCACCCGCTGCCGATCGCCAGCTTTGCGCAGATGCAGGCCATGAGCCGCCGCAACGACGAGCCGGAGCGCGCGTCGCGGCCGTGGGACGTCGACCGGGATGGCTTCGTACTCGGCGAGGGAGCAGCGATGTTCGTTATCGAGACTCTTGAGCATGCGCAGGCGCGCGGTGCACGTATCTACGGCGAGCTTGCCGGAGCTGGGATCACCGCCGATGCACACGACATGGTTCAGCCGGACCCCAGCGGCGCAAGTCAGGCCCTTGCCATGACGAAGGCGCTCCGGGAAGCCGATCTCGCTCCCGGGGACATCGTGCACGTCAACGCGCACGCGACCTCCACGCCGCAAGGAGATGTCACCGAGGCGAGTTCCATCCGCCAGTCACTGGGTGAGCACACGGAGGCGATCGTGACGGCTACCAAGTCCATGACCGGCCACCTACTCGGTGGTGCGGGCGCGCTGGAGTCCCTCGCTGCCCTGCTGGCCCTGTACTACCGCACGGTCCCGCCCACCATCAACCTGGATAACCCCGAACCTGATCTTGGCATCGACATCGCGACCAAGGTGCGTGAGCTGCCAAGCGGTGACCTGGCGGCGATCAACAACTCGTTTGGCTTCGGCGGACACAACGTCGCCGTCGCCTTCACCAATGCCTACGCCACAGGAGGCTTGAGATGACCACAACGGCCGAGCGGGGCATTGCCCCAGGCACGGCTCCCGCTCCCCAGGGAACCAGAGCTCCAGCTGCCCCGGCAGCACCCAAGAAGATCAAGCTTCCACGTGATCAGGATCCGCGCAATCCCAACTTCCGGCTGCGCACGTTGCTGGACGCCGGCTCAGTGGAATTGATCACTGCGGACGACGACTCGGGAATGCTGGCGGCGACTGGCATGATCAATGGTTGCCGGGTTGTTGCCTTCTGCTCTGACCCGACGGTCATGGGTGGCGCGATGGGCATGCATGGCTGCGACGTGGTGGTGCGGGCGTACGAGCGAGCCATGCACGACCGAGTGCCGATACTCGGCATCTGGCATTCCGGTGGGGCCCGACTGGCAGAAGGCGTGCTGTCTTTGCATGGGGTGGGCCGAATCTTTCACGCGATGACGCAGGCCTCAGGCAAGATCCCACAAATCTCCATCGTGCTGGGGTTCGCGGCCGGCGGTGCGGCGTACGGGCCGGCGCTGACCGACTTGGTGATCCTGGCCCCGGAGGGGCGGATCTTTGTGACCGGCCCCGACGTCGTGCGGTCTGTCACCGGTGAGGATGTCGACATGCTGCGGCTCGGCGGGCCAGACACTCACGGCCGCCGATCAGGTGTCGTGCACGTGGTGGCCGACGATGAAGCGGACGCCATCGAGCAAGGCCGTGCGCTCACGACTCTGCTGGCCAGTCAGGGCCAGACCGCAAGGAAGGTTGACGATGTCGATCTTGCGGCGCTGTTGCCGGAGTCGCCACGGCGAGCCTACGACGTTCATCCCCTGATCAACGGCCTGTTGGATGACGGCCCGGCGGTGGAGCTGCATGCTCGCTGGGCACCCAACGTGACCATCGCGCTGGGGCGCCTGGGTGGGCGCACAGTCGGCGTCATCGCGAACAACCCGCTGCGCCTGGGTGGCTGCCTCGACGCGCTCAGTGCGGAGAAGGCAGCCCGGTTCGTCCGGATGTGTGACACGTTCGGCGTGCCGCTGGTTGTCATCGTCGACGTGCCCGGCTATCTGCCGGGTGTCGGCCAGGAATGGGATGGAGTCGTACGCCGCGGTGCGAAACTGCTCCACGCCTTCGGCGAAGCTGTGGTGCCGCGGGTCACGCTGGTGACTCGCAAGGCGTATGGCGGCGCGTACATCGCGATGAACGCACGCTCACTCGGAGCCACCCGAGTCTTTGCGTGGCCGGGCGCCGAGGTCGCGGTGATGGGGCCGATTGCCGCAGTGCGGATCCTGCACCGACGCAAGCTGGCCGAGGTTGCCGACGACGTACGCCCCCAAGTAGAGGCCGAGCTCGCTGCGGAACATGAGCGCATCGCCGGAGGCGTGGAGAAGGCGGTCGAGATCGGTGTTGTGGACGAGATCGTGGCGCCCGATGCCACCCGCTCGGCACTGGCTGCCGCCATTCGAAGCGCCGACACGGGCGAACGCGGCGCGCACACCAACATCCCACTCTGACAACGCTGATCCACTAACGCCGACTTGTCAGCGGAGATGGGTGTGGAGTTCTAGACGACCTTGTGGAGCCAGCGCACCGGCGCGCCCTCGCCTGCGAAGCGGAAGGGTTCGAGCTCCTCGTCCCAGGCGCGGCCAAGCAGAACGTCCAAGGACTCAAGAAGATCCTTGCTACCCAGAGCCGACATCGCGATCGCGTGCTTGAGCCGATCTTCCGGAATCATGATGTCGCCGTGGATCCCCGTCGTGGCGTGGAAGATTCCCAGCGCAGGGGTGTAGGAATAACGCTCGGCCTCGGTACTTGACGTCGGCTCCTCGGTCACCTCGAAGCGCACCCGCTGCCAGCCCTTGAGTGCGCTCGCTAGTCGCGCGGCAGTGCCGACAGGGCCAGTCCAGGAGTACTCGGTTCGATAACAGGCGCGTTCGATCGGCTGAGGGATCCAGTCCACCCTTATGGGCATACCAAAAACGCCGCCCACTGCCCACTCAATGTGCGGGCATAGTGCTGACGGCGCGGAGTGGATGTACAAAACTCCACGGGTCGTGCTCATGCCAGATCCTCCAGTGCGAGACAAAGACAACCTGAGGGCTGCCTTCCCCTGCATCCTCAAGTCGACATCTCGCCGAAGGATCCGATGTGCTCACTATCTTGCACCATCGGCCACACCTGTACCAAGAGGCTCCATGCGACGCGCTCGCACAACTGTGTCAATGGGCTCGCACAACTGTGTCAATAGATTGACACTGTGAGGATTGCGCCATACGGCTCATGGATGTCGCCGATCTCGGTGGATCACCTGATCGGTTCTTCGATCGGACTGTCCGCCGTGCAGATCGACGCCGGACACGTCTATTGGCTGGAGTCTCGCGCGCACGAGCGAGGCCGGACCAGCTTGTGGCGACAGTCGCTCTCCGGCGATGAGTCAGTCGAGGTCACTCCCCCACCCGCCTATGTCCGCGATCGGGTACACGAGTACGGCGGTGGTGAGTACCACGTCTCGGGCGGCGACTTGGTCTACTCAGAATTCAGAGATGGCCGACTGTACGCGGTCCGCGGCACCGGCACGCCGCAGCCAATCACTCCAGAGGGTCCGTTCCGATTCGGCGACATCCGAGTCCATCCCGACCGCCGACTGGTGTTGGCCGTACGCGAGGACCATTCCGGCAGCGGCGAGCCAACCAACACCATCGTCGCTCTTGATCTTGATCGGCCCAACCTCGATGCCGGCGTCGTGCTCTGCGGCGGTGCCGATTTCTACTCCACTCCCGAGCTGTCGAGAAGCGGACGCCTGGCGTGGATGCAATGGAATCACCCCGATATGCCGTGGGACTCCACAATGATCATGACCGGTTCCCTGAGTGGAACGATGATTATCGAGAGTCAGGCAATCGCCAGTGGCCCAGGCGAGTCGGCCGTACAGCCTCGTTGGCTGGGCGACAAGTTGATCTTCATTTCTGACCGCACGAACTGGTGGAATCTCTACATGTGGAGCGAAGGCAGTGTACGGCCCCTCTGCGTAACCGACGCGGAGTTCTGCCCGCCACAATGGGCACTCGGCCAGCGGGCGTACGCGATCATCGATGATGATCATTTGCTGTGTACCCTCAACCGCAGTGGTTTGCAAAGCATTGAGATCCTGAACATTTCGGACGGCTCACTTCGCCCGGTAGCTGCTCCCGGCACGACCGCAACCTCGGTGGACGTCGGCGCCCGCCGAGCCGTTGCCTTGCTCAGCTACCCGGATAGACCAGCCGCGGTGGCACTCTACAACTTCGACAGCGACAGTTGGACAACACTGCAGTGCTCTACCGAGATGATCATGGATACTGCCGACGTATCGCTGGCGCAGCGAGTCACGTGGACGAGCGAGCAGGGCACTGTGTACGGCAACTTCTATCCACCGGTCAACAGTGAGTTCCGGGCACCTGCTGAAAGCTTGCCGCCGATGATCACCTTCTCCCACGGTGGCCCGACCTCGTTCTCGGCAGCGGACTTCAAGATCGGATACCAGTTCTGGACGACTCGTGGGTTTGCGATCCTCGATGTCAACTACAGCGGCAGCACCGGTTTCGGAAAGAATTACCGTGACCGCTTGAAGGGCCGGTGGGGCGTCGCCGACGTCCAGGACTGCATAGCAGGCGCGGTATCGATGGGCTCCCAGCGGCTCGCCGATCCAGCTCGTCTGGCTATTCGCGGGGGTAGTGCCGGCGGCTTCACGACGCTGGCCGCACTCACGACGACAGACGTCTTCAACGCCGGCATCAGCCAGTTCGGCATCGCTGATCTCGAAGCGCTGGCCAAGGACACGCACAAATTCGAGGCGCGCTATCTCGACAGCCTGATCGGACCCTATCCTGAGGACCGCTCGGTTTACGCCGAACGATCACCCATCAACCATCTGGATCAACTGGCGGCACCGATCCTGCTTTTGCAGGGAACCGAAGATACCGTGGTGCCTCCACAGCAGGCCGAGATGCTGGCCGATGCTGCGCGCCGCAAACACCTTCCGGTCGCAGTGATCATGTTCGAGGGCGAAGGCCACGGCTTCCGAAGAGCGGAGACGATCAAGGCGGCAACCGAAGCCCAGATCTACTTTCTCGGCCAGATCTTCGGTTTCGCACCGGCGGATCTAGTACCGCCAATCCCTATAGACAACCTTCCCGGCTGATCAGCCCGCGCTACCGACATGATCAATATCAGGCTGCCAGGGACGGAGCCGCGGCAGCCAGGCTCGCACCGCCTGACGGTAGCGCTGGTATTCATCTCCATAGCGCCTGAGCAGAGTTGGCTCCTCGTACCAGCGGACGAACGCCGCCGTGATCGCCCAGATCCCGACGGCGTAGAGCAGCAACGCGAGCGAGGAAAAGATCATCGCCTGACCGAGGACCGCGGTGATCAGCGCCAGGTACATCGGGTTGCGTACGAAGCGGTAGGCACCGCCGACGACCAGCCGGTCTGGCGGAGCGATTGGTGCCGGCGTACCCCTGCCCTCCATCACAAAACCGACGAAAGCTCGGAGCAGCGCCACAATTGCAATCACGAGCAACACGCTGCCGCTGACCATCCCGGCGACGGCAAGTGGGGTTGTCGGTTCGGGCACCTGCCACCCGCTGATGCGCCAGGGCACGAAGCCTGCGACGAAACCAGGTCCGGCAACAAAGAAGGCGGCGCTGGCGATCCCGGCCACGGATCTTTGCATGACACGAGGGTAGCCGCGTGCCGCCGCCCTTACCGGGGCCGAGCTTGTCGAAGCCCTTCGACGGGCTCAGGGCGCGTTGGTGCTATGTAGGCGACCAGTAATCATCTGGCGCAGGCCGAGGGCCGAAGATCGCCTGGCCAACTCGTACGGTTGTCGCGCCGTATTCGATTGCCAGCTCGAGGTCGCCTGACATCCCCATGGACAGCTCGTCATAGCTACCGGCGACGTCATCGCGACCCTGAAGGCGTCGTTGCAGGTCACGCATGCGTTCGAAGCAGGCTGCGACCTTTCGTTGATCATCCGACAACACCGCCAAGGTCATTAACCCCCGTACGCGCAACGCGCCATATGCCTTGAGTGCAATGGCGAACGGCTCCACTTCGTCCGGTGGCAACCCCCACTTCTGCGGCTCGTCCGATGAATTGACTTGGAGAAAGACGTCGAGGCTGCGCCCCTGATCGTCCAAGGCCGCCTCAAGCACGGCTGCCTGCTTGATGTTGCTCAGCGCGTGGAACTCCGACGCGATGGTGGCCACTTGCCTGGCTTTGTTGGTCTGCAGGTGGCCGATAATCGCCCACTTGAGATCGGGATGATCGGCAAAGTACCTGGCCTTCTCGGCCGCCTCCTGAACCTTGTTCTCCCCGAGCAACCGAACTCCGGCCTCATAAGCCTCTGTGATGAGTTCCATCCCCTGGTTCTTGCTCACCGGCAACAACCGCACCTCACTCGGATCTCGCCCGACTCGAGTACATGCCGTCTTGATCCGCACCTCCACCGCGGCCAGATTTTCTGCGACGCTCGCCATGCCTGCACCTTAGTCTCGCCGAGGCGCTGCGTGGGGAGTTGTGCGAGGTCAGCAGCGGATATAGCGAAGGGGGGACGACCCCCTCTTTTGATCGCTGGGGATTACGGCCAGCGGGCCCCGAGGGAGATCATCCCGAGTGCGGCAAGGATCGCGAAGCCCAAGCCGAATCCGGCGTAACGCGAGGTGACTTCCCGGTCCACCTTTTCCTTGCCAACAGAGCTACCGATGTCCTTGTAAACCTCTTTGAGTTGGCCTGCCGAGGTGGCCGTGTACGCCTCTCCGCCGCTGATCTTGGAGACGCGCGCCAGCTCAGCGCGATCCACGGGCACCGGCTCCCGCCGGCCACCGATGTCGATGTAGCCGTCTGCCGTGCCGTACGCGATGGTGTAGATCGGAACCGACTGGGCCCTCGCCGCCATCGCCGCCTGGTCGGAGGGTCGACCGACCTGGGTCTTGCCGTCGCTGAGCAAGACGATTCGCGCTGGTGCAACGGCTTTGGGGTTGTCCGGATCGGGCGGCACTTGAGCCAGCGCGGCAAGGGAGGTGTAGATGCCCTCGCCGATCGCGGTCGAAGCCTGGGGGCGTAGGGACCGAATAGCAGCGGTCATCGACCCTCGGTCCAGTGTGGGCGGCACAAGGGTCGTCGCGGTGCCCGCGAACGTCACCAGCGCCACATTGAATTTCGGCGGCAGCGATGTCACAAACTGCTCGGCCGCGGCCTTGGCCGCGTCCAGCCTGTTCGGATCCACATCCTTGGCCTCCATGGACAGGGACACGTCGATGGTCACCACGATGGTTGCTCGTTCCCGCGGCACCGAGACTTGATCTTTCGGCTTCGCGAAGGCCAGTGTCAGCGTCAGCAGGCTGAGGATCGACAGACCGACCGCGAGATGTCGCAACCAGGTGCGATCTCGCGGGATCACCAGGTCGAACATCGTCTTACCCATGTGCATGCTGCGGTTGCGCTTGCGTCGCACCATCAATAAATAGACAACGACCAGCAGCGGGATGAGCAGCAGCAGCCAGAGCCGCGTCGGCGCGAGGAAGGAGAGAAGCGGAATCACTCGATCGACCCGTTCTCGCGAGAGTGGTCACAAACGACACGGATCCGGCCGAATTCGGTGCCGTTTCCGACCACTCTTCCGACGGAGGAGTCGATCACGGCCACTTCGCCCCCAATGAGATGGCGCCCAGCGCGGCGAGGACTGCCAGAGCCAGGCCGTAGCCGGCAAAGCGAGCGGTCACTTCGCGATCAGCCTTCTCGTAGCCAATATCGGACCCGATGTTCTCGTACACCTTCTTGAGCTGATCGGCGGTAGCCGCAGCGAAGTAGTCGCCGTTGGTGGCGGCGGCGATCCGCTTCATCTCCTCGTGATCGACCGGTACCTGCTCACGCTTGCCGTCCAGATCGACATACCCGTTTTCGGTCCCGTACGCGATCGTGTAAATCGGCACCTTGGCCGCCTTCGCCTCAGCGGCCGCCTGCTGCGGTGACCGACCGGCGGTATTCGAGCCGTCGCTCAGCAGCACGATGGCGCCCGGTGCAATCGAGTTCGGGTTGTTTTTGTCTTTCGGAGCCTGCTGCAAAGCACGAAGTGCTGTCGCGATCCCCTCGCCGATCGCGGTCGAGTCCTGCAGTTGGATGCTGTTGATCGCATTCTCCACCGTGTTGTGGGCGGTGGTTGGCGGGACCAAGATCGCTGATGCGCCGGCCATCGAAACCACTGAGACGTTGTACTTCTCTGGCAGTTTGTTCACGAAGTCGATCGCGGCCTGCTTGGCGGCATCAAGGCGCGTCGGTTTCACATCGGTTGCCTGCATCGACTGCGATGCATCGATCACCAATACGACCGTGGCGCGCTCCCGCGGCACATCGATCTGGGTTTTGGGTCGCGCGAATGCTGCGGTGAGAGTGATCAGACTGAGCAGCGAGAGTGCGACAGCAAGATGGCGGCGCCATTGCGACTGCTTGGGCACAACCACATCGAGCATCGAGGTATTCGTAAACCGCATTCCCCGCCGGTTCTTGCGGAGGCTCGCGAAGATGTACGCGAGGATCAGCGCTGGGATGATGAGCAAGATCAACAGCCGATCCGGCGCCAGAAAGGCGAGCTGCGGAACCAGCTGCTGCGGCAGCAGCGCCCAACTCATTTCGTCACTCCCTGTGGCGGAGCGTGCAGCATGCTCGCCACGCGGCGGTACGCCAGCACAAACCGGGCAATGTCTTGCACCCAGTCGCGATCGGTCCGCAACTGAATGTGCCCGACACCTGCACGACGAAGCGAGATGCGGATTCGTTCCCGCTGCGCCGCGCTCGCCGCATCCATCCGGGCTCGGGCATCCGAGTCGCCGGTGTTGACGTAACGCTCGAAATCAGTCTCGGGATCGCGGATCAACATGTCCCCGACATTGGGGAACTCGATCTCTCGTCGATCGACGACCTCGACTGCCAGCACCTGGTTGCGGACTCCCAGCCGCCGCATCGAGCGTTCCCAATCAGGGGCCACGTTCGGATCCAGCTCATGATCGCCCGGAGTCAGGAAATCCGAGACCACGACTCGAAGCCCACGGCGCCGCTGAAGCCGCGAGAGCTTCTCCACACTTGCCGCAAGGGTCATTGGTCCGGTGGCATGGTCGGGCACGAACGGCTCAGTCAGCATCCGGCGCAGCAGGCCGTATAGGGCGGAGCGGCCCGATCTGGCTGGCATCCGGCGCAGGTCCTCCGGACGCAAGATGTAGCCACCGAAGCGGTCACCCATCTTCTGGCTGAGAAAACCGATGGTCGCGATCGCCGCGATGCCCAGGTCCCGTTTCGTCACGCCTTCGGTACCCCAGTTCATCGACGGGGTGACGTCGAGCAGTGCCCACACCTCGAGCTCGCGATCGGAGATGGTGTCGCGGACGTACGGCACCATGGTGCGTGCAGTGACCGCCCAGTCGATCCTGCGCACATCGTCCTCGCCGGGGATGTAGATGCGGGCGTCGCTGATGTCTGAACCGGGTCCGGGTAGCAGTCCGAGGTGGTCCCCGTGCAGGAACCCCTCGAGGCGGCGGACGATCGTGAGCTCCAACCGTCGCAGCGCGGCCTCCGGCGCCAACTTGTTCAGGGGGATCGTCGCCCGGGTAGGCGCACCAACGACCGACGTTACAGCGCCCATGTTCACGTCTGGGGAGGCGAACTGCACAGCGGTACCGCTGGGTGCGGGAGGGTTCGGCGGCGGACCGGCGGGCGGAAAGTTGCGCGAGCCCGCTGGCAGACCGCCTGGCGGCGGGTACGACACGTGAGCCTCTAGCTGAAGTCTGGCTGGTTAGGCATGTTCGGCACCGGCTGCTGGTACGGCGTTGACGGCGGGCTATAGGTGTTGGCCGAGGGCACAGTGCGGCCAGGTTGGTTCTGGTGGTTGGTTCCCGATTGCTGGTTCCAGACCGGCGTCGGCGGCGGCACCATTGCGACGATCCGCTCGATCACTTGTGCGGGCGCAATGTTGTCTGCGACTGCGTCAAAGCCGAGCACGATACGGTGCGCCATCACATCCTTGGCAACCGACTGCACGTCGGTCGGCAGCACGTAATCCCGCCCGTGAATGAGCGCCAGAGCGCGAGCTGATGCCACCAGACCGAGCGTGGCACGTGGGCTACAGCCTATCTGGATGACCGATGCGAGATCAGGCAGGTTGAACTCCGCCGGCGTCCGCGTCGCCAGAACGAGGCGGACGATGTACTCAGCGACCAGGTTGTGTACGAAGACCTCCTCCGCCTGACGCTGAAGCTGAAGGATCATCTGCGGGTTCAAGACCGGCTGGGAGGTCGGCGGGTCGACGCTCATCCGGCGGAGGATTTCGAATTCTTCGTTGCCGGCCGGGTAGGGAACGTCGACTTTGAGCAAGAAACGGTCTCGCTGCGCCTCCGGCAGTGGGTAGACGCCCTCGGACTCAATAGGGTTCTGAGTCGCGATCACGATAAACGGTTGTGGCACGGGGTAGGTCGTGCCACCGATGGAGACCTGCTTCTCAGCCATCGCCTCCAGCATCGCCGCCTGCACCTTGGCGGGTGCGCGGTTGATCTCGTCGGCGAGCAAAAAGTTCACGAAGATCGGCCCGAGTTCGACGTCGAACTTCTCCTGGCTCGACCGGTAGATGCGGGTGCCGACGATGTCAGAGGGAACCAGGTCGGGAGTGAACTGGATCCGGGCGAATTCACCACCGACGACGGTCGCGAAGCTACGCACCGCGAGCGTCTTGGCGACGCCGGGCACCCCTTCTAGCAGGCAGTGCCCCTGCGCGAGCAATGCGACCATGAGCTGCTCGACCATGTGCTCCTGGCCGACGATCACCCGCTGAACCTGAGCGATGGCATCCCCGAGGAGCTGCGATGCGGCCTGGTTTCCGAGCTGGCCCGACGTCCGAGCGGCGGGGCGCTCATCGACGGGTTGGCCAAAGGACGGACTACTCACGCACTCTCCTGTTACTCGTTAATGAGCGTTGTGCAGACCGGCACGATGAACCTCCGCTTGCCTTGTCGCCGGACACCGAGCCATTCTCGCAGACGCAGAACTCCAGGCTATGAGGCTGGACAACCCCCAACCTATGACTGGACCCATAACCAGCTGTGAAAACGGTTAGCCTCGGTGCCCATTGTTGTGCCTGCCGAGAGCCCGCGAAAACACGCCAGGGCGCCCTTTCGATACGCTCAAGACGCAGTCATTTACGCTCCGAGCAGCAGTCATCGCCATTCGTGCTGAACTTGTCGACTGCCTAGGTGCCCTACTAGGGCCGAATAGACTCTCCGTGCCCCGCACGATGCTGTGGTCAGTCTCGGTGACAGAGGCTGTGAGATGGAGAGTGATG
>Ga0075425_100001328_pt1 | contig 24161 bp, 21 predicted proteins | sample SoiMethybrSBSTD4_FD_75300 | JGI IMG/M metagenome (GOLD analysis project Ga0075425, IMG submission 75300) | Bulk soil microbial communities from a Populus tree surrounding site in Tennessee, USA - Soil MetaG P. TD hybrid SBSTD4 | ecosystem: Environmental > Terrestrial > Soil > Tree plantation...
CCTTCGCTCACCTGCTCGATGCGGCGGGCGATGAGGTAGCCGTGCAGCGGCCCCATGGCGTCGAGCGTCTTGAGGATCATCAGGTCCAGCGTCCCGTGCCAGACGTCAGCGGTCTCGCGCGACATGTGTTGGGAGCCTACAGCTACGATGTGTTGGCTGTCAACACATGTCGACCACAGGCGTGGTGTCCCTCTTCAGCCGACGACGTAGTGTCCGGCTTCAGCCGGACTTCACTGTGACTTTGGCGCCAGGGTTCGTGGCGGCAACTCCGGGAGGTGCACCTCGAAGTTCTTCTCGACCTCCTTGCGGCAGGCGTGGGCCAGATCGAGCGAGAGCTGTCGAAGCTGGCTGTCGGGGCATTTGTCGGCGAGACACTTGCCGAGTTGAACCATCGTGCCTTCGACATCGGAGCCTTCGACGACAGCCAACGGTCCCCAGTAGAGGACGAGAAAACTCTGGAGCGCCATCGCCCGCTCGTTGCCTGTGCTGGTCGCGATCGTCGCTGCGAGGCGAGCGGCCTCTGAGCACGTCTCCAAGTGTTTGGTGGCGAACGCCTGCTGTGCCGCGAGTCGGGTGGCTTCGTTCTGGGAGCTCAGTGCCACGCGCTGTTGTTCCTGCTCGTGGAGCGTTCGCTCGCGTCCGTCCCAGTACTCCATCAGCGAGTAGACCCCGCCGAACAGCAGGCCAACCGTCGTCACTGCGCCAAAGACGACCGTCCAGAACCGACTCGCATCTTCCGTCATCTCGAACTTCGGCATGCGAGCGCCAGTGTAAACGCAGCAGCCCGGGCACGATGCACGTAAACTAGGAGTTCCGTGCACGCCGGGGTGGCGAAACTGGCAGACGCACAGGACTTAAAATCCTGGGACCGCAAGGTCGTGCGGGTTCGACCCCCGCCCCCGGCACCAGCCTCCGCTCGCTTCGCGAGCTTCGGCTTAGCAGGCCACCGATATGTGGAGCACCGACTCGCGCTGGTTCGACATTGCGGCGTTCTCGACGCTGTGGGTCGTCCTCACGGTTGCCTTCGGTCGGTTCGAACAACACAAGCCCGCGTGGCGACGACTGTCGAAGTGGGCGGTGTTTCTGGTTCTACTGGTCGTGCTCGTCGAGACGACCGGACGACTGGTGGCCTACGGCGTCCTCGGCTTGCTGATCATGGCCGGCGCGTCGTTTCACTTCGCGGTGCTATCGAGACTTGGGATCAACGGCTGGACCGGCGAACCTCGCGAGAGGTTCGACGCGCTGGTGCGCGAATTGGAAGTGCATGGAGAGACGCGAACACTCGTGAGGCTGGCGCGCGATCTGCTGCCGCGCAGCCGTTGACGGTCCGATCCCCCGGCACCAGCGATTTCGGAGAACGACGATATGGCAATCACATACGCAGGCATCACCCCGACACTGTGAAGAGCGGACTGCCCCTCGCGCTCGCGCATACGGCCTACATGCGCGACCTGTTCAACGACGTCAGCTTCGTCGAAACGTCTGGCATGACGGCGAGCACCCAGACCGACATCGATCGCAAGAAGGGCATGAAGAGATGGATCCAGAAGGTTCCTCTCATCAGCATCGCGACAGCCTGCGCCGGGCTCGTCGGCTACGCCGGGATCAACACTGATGCGCCGCTGAGTGCGGGTGTGGTTACGGCTGGCGAGCGGCGGCCGATCGGAGGAACGAGTACCCGCTCTTGTCGAACACAATATGACGGAGCGGGCCAGCGTCGTCACTGAGCTCCGCGGCCACGACTGTGCCGGCGCTGTCGGTCTCGTACGAGATCGCATAGATGCGACCCGCGGGATCCGTGATTCGAATCACGCGATCTCGGTCGTCGTACTCGGCCTCGAAGGATGTCACACCGTTGTGGCTGCCGCGATGCAGCTGGCAGCTGCCGTGGCCGTGATCGTGCTCGAACGCGAATTCTCCGTCGCCACCACTCCGGCTCGCCAGGCAACCGCCCACGTCGTAGCTGAAACGCAGCAGCGCTCGTCCATCCGCCGTCGTAATCGCGGTCATTCGGTCTTGTTCGTCGTGGTCGAACGCCACCTGGCCACCGCTCGCGTTCAGGCGCAGGATGTTTCCCTGCGCGTCGCGATCGATCGTGAGCAATGGCTCCTCAGAGGCTCCTTGCATCCCGAGCAGCGCCGCTTGCTCCAGACGAGTGGCTCGCCTGCTCTCGGGGAACCGGAGCTCGATATTGTCATCGCGGCGTAGTCGCCAGTCGCGTCCGGTCCAGTGCAACGTGGTGTCGCGGAAAGAGCCGTTCGCCTTGGTGTGGAACACAGTGGGTTGTGTCAGGAGGTAATGAATGTTTCCGCCCCCCGCGCGCACGAGATCAACCCACGAGAGTGGATCGCCCACGAGCGCCATGTCGTAGGTGTTCGTCCCGCCGGTGCCAAACGCTCTCGAGCGATCGTCTTGATTCCGCTGGACGATCGTGAAAGGGAATGGGAGCGTCGACAGCAACGCTTCGGTCTTGTAATACAACACCAGGCCGTAGCGAAGGTCCACGACAAGCGTTTCGCGATCCGGGTCGCGTGGCGCCGCGGGGCAGTCGCCGAAGTTCGACCAAGCGGCTGCAGCATCCGATCCGGTCGTCGCGCGGATGAACGTCAGACATGGGTCCCCGGAACGCCGGGTTGCCGCCGCTGGGGACTGCCGGGTTGTCGAGTAGACGGCCATGACCCCGAGACTCACGCCGACCGCGATGGCAAACACCAGGCGTTGAGGACGGACGAAGGGTGTGTTGGCCATCAGAAATTGGCCGTCATTCGGTCGATATCGCGCGTGCCGTTCACGCTGTCGTAGAGCACGCTTCGCCAGTCGGTACTCATAGGCAATTCAAACCAGAGAAAACCGAGACACCTGCTGACTTCTTTCTCGAACTGCTCCTTCGTCAACCGTGACGTCGACACGACAGCAAACCGGTTGTCGTCGCGCCACGCGTACTCGTCCATGTCGAGGTCCGTCACGGCGATGACGACCGACTGCGGATCAGCAACCAGCGCGGGGAGCGCATTCTTGAGCACGCGAATGACCCGAGCGGCTTGCTGCCGCCCACCCTGGTCGGCCAGAGGCAGCGGCGGTAGTACCTCAATCGGCAAGCTGTATCGCTGTTGATACCGACGCGCGAGGTCATTCACCTCCACGTGCGAGAGTTGACCGAGTGCGACGAAGTACAAATGCCCTGAGCCATGGACCACGAGCCGTCTCGAAGTTCGGAAAGCCGAGTGCGACAGCAGATCGACCGACGCTCCGCCATCGAAGACGGCTTCGAGTTGTTCAGTCTCCCAGCCGCTCGTTCCATTCACGGCAAACAATGAGACTGATGCCGTGCCGTGCGCGCCGCGTATCGGCAGGCGTACACGCACCTCGCCGGGTCCGCGCCGAACCGTCAGCGTTACCCGTGGCCAGCCTGCAGTGATTGGAGCACCGAGCCGCTCTTTGAGCTCGGGCGACTGGTTGAGGGCGTGCACGGTGTCCGCGTACAGGTCGGAGCGTTGGAACCACACATACGGGAAGACGAGCATCGTCGCCCAGAGCGACACGGCAGCGGTCACCGAAAACAAGCTTCTGGCCACACCGACGGTATCGGCGGCAGGCGTTCGGCCCGAGAGTCCGGGCGTGGTGGCTGCGGAGAGACGATCAGCCGACCAGACTCACGTCATCGTTTCGAGTGCTGATCTTCGAATCCGGGTGCAAAGCACTTGTGCACTCCGTAGTCGCCCCAGCTCTGCTCGTGTCCATCAGACATCACTAACGTCTCAGCGTTGATCAGCCGTCCCGCCGGGCTGGCCGCGCCGGGATCGGTGCTGGCAATTTGCCAGATGGTGGCTTCCTTCGGTACGTAGCCGCAGACTTCGACGACGTCGCCCGGCTTCAGAACATCCTTGGCGACACCCTTCCGACTGAGTTGCAGCAGCGAGGGACCTTCGACGGCCCACCGACGCGTCGCGCCATCGGCAGTTTTCTGGTCGAGGAAGATGTAGCTGTGCGGATTGATCGGCTGAAACTGGAAGATCGTTCCCTTCACGCGGACAGCCGTCGTGGTGTCGAAGTTCGCCAGCGAATGATGAGCCAGCAGCGTTCCACTCGACGCCAGCGCCACAAGAACGGCGCACCATGCCGTCAGCATCTTTTTCATCTGAAGACTCCTGGAAAAATGGCCTTTCCGCTCGTCGCGACCTGGACTGAATCGGTCCGTCGCATGCGAGTGTAGCGTCGAGCACGTTACCGACGTGTTACCGGTGCTCGATGTGCTCGAGTTTTTCGAGACGCCTCATTAGCTCATCGACCTCTCGTCGCTCGGTGGTTCACTGTATGGCGCTCAAAGGCAAACCCGTACACAGTGGTCCCGTGCTGTTGGTATCGTCCCCGCGGGTGAAAGCGGCGGTACGCTCGCCACGACGAGCGGCACGCGTGCTGCTCGCGATTGTCAGGGGACATTGGTACAAGACGATCTACCGGTTGCTCGGCATACGGTTTGAGGCAGGCCGCAACCTGCGCGTGTTTGGACGCCTCTGGATCAAAGGGCCTGGCGTCGTTCGGTTTGGCGACGACGTGGTCATCGACATGACAGTCACACCGTGGACCTACGAAAGGGAGGCGGTCATCGATATCGGTGACGGCACGTTCATCAACGGTGCGCAGTTCGGGTGCAGCCGCCGCATCATCGTCGGGCCACGAAGCATTCTGGCTGCGGTGTCGATCATGGACACCAACTTCCACAGCACCGAGATCGATCGTCACAACGACGATGCGAACGTGAAGATGGCGCCCGTCTGCATCGGCGCGAACGTGTGGATCGCAGCGCAAGCGGGCGTGCTGCCGGGGACCACGATTGGAGACAACTCGGTCGTGGGGTTCGGTGCGGTCTGTTCAGGCGAGTATCCGGCGAACGCGCTGATCGGGTCGCCGCGCGCGACGGTGTTGCGGCAGTTGGAATAGGGCGCGGCCTTACGGCCGCATGTCTCTTACCAATCGGAACGTAGTTGCCCCCCGTCGCGCCGAAGCCGAAGGCGAAGGCGGACGGCCCTACGGACGCCGAAGGCGTCCGCCCGACGCGGTGCTTCGCGCCGCGCCCCACGGCCCGAAGGGCCACCCCTGAATCAGTGAGCCGCGAGCCTCTTGAGCAGCGCTTTGTCCGCGAGCATCTTGCCGGCACCGATCACCACAGCCGCCAGCGGCTGCTCCACGATTTGCACCGGCAGCGCCGTCTCCTCACGAATGCGTCGATCGAGGTTGCGCAGCAGCACGCTGCCGCCGCACAGCGCGATACCACGATCGAAGATATCGGCCGAGAGCTCGGGCGGGATCTGATCGAGCGTCTCGCGAATCGCGTTGAGGATGGTCTTGAGCGGCTCGGACAGCGCGTCGCGAATCTCGGTATCCGACACCGTCACGCGCACAGGTACGCCCTTGCCGATGTGCCGACCCTTCACTTCCATCGAGAGCGGCTTGTCGAGCGCGGTTGCAGATCCGATTTGAAGCTTGATGGTTTCCGCGGTCCGCTCGCCGACGAGCACTTCGTGCCGCCGTTTCATGTGCTGAACAATCGCTTCGTCGAAGGCATCGCCCGCCACGCGCACCGACTTGCTGATGACGACGCCGGCCAGCGAAATCACGGCGATGTCGGTGGTGCCGCCGCCGACGTCGATGATCATGTTGCCGGCCGCTTCGGTGATCGGCATCCCGGCGCCAAGCGCTGCCGCCATGGGCTCGTCGACGAGGAACACCTCGCTCACCTTCGCGCGATGGGCGCTGTCTTTGACCGCGCGCCGTTCCACGGGAGTAATCTGCGCCGGCACGCCAAAGACGACGCGGGGACGCGCCCACCCGCCCACCTGCTGGTTGGTCTTGCGAATGAAGTGGGTGAGCATCTTCTCGGCGGCATCGAAGTCGGCGATCACACCGTCCCTGATCGGGCGGACAGCCCGCAACCGCTCGGGCGTGCGTCCGAGCATTTCGCGCGCGTCGTCGCCGACCGCTTCAACCGCACCAGTGACGGTGTTGAACGCGATCAACGAGGGCTCACTGAGGACAACGCCGCGTCCGAGCGCGAAGACGCACGTGTTGGCCGTGCCGAGATCGATAGCGAGGTCGGTGCCGAGGCCTGCGAAGGACATACGTGTAGATCCAGGAGGGGTTCGCCCCGGCAGGGGCAAGAAGCGTTCCGACCGTCGTGCGCATCCCAAAATCGAAAAACATTTCCAGAAACGGACGATCCCGTTTTCGAGACGTGTGATCGATGGCGCGAGGTGATTACGGAGCACGACCGTCGCTGACGTTCTTGTGGTTCAGGCCCGTGGTTCTCGCGGTATCCTGATTGGAGAGAGAGGACGTCTCTATGGCTGACCAGCATCACGGAACGAAGGAGCTCGCATCGGCCATTCGTGCAGGAGCAAAGCGCCGACCTGACCAGGCGTTTGGCGACTACTTCGTGGGCCGACGCGCGTCGTGTGCGCTCGGTGCCGCATACGAAGGCATCTATCGCCTCGCCGAAGATATGGGCGGCAAGCGTCCGACGAGGGATCTGGTGGGGTTCTTCGATTGCCTCGAGGGCAGCGTGCGAAAGTGTCCGATTGAAGGCTGCAAGAAGCAGCTGCTGCTGTCGGCGATGATCGTGCACCTCAACGATCACCACGAGTGGTCGCGCGAGCAGATCGCGGCCTGGCTGGAAGAGAACGGTAACGGCAAGACACAGCCGAAGGAATCGCCCGCGGCGTAATGGCAGGCTACGACGATGCGATTTCCTCCGCGGCGTGACGGCGGGCCCACGCAAGCGCTTTGATTGTGATCAGCAGGGCCACTGCCGGCACACCAAACGCCCACCAACCGCTCAAACCAAGACGACCAAGCCACTGCGGTCCCAGCCACCCGACCAGCGTCACGATGCAGGTGGCCCAGACCAGTGCCCCGAGGATGCTGCACGTCGAGAAGATCAGCGGCGGCACTTCCGCATAGGCGCATGCTGATGCGATCGCCAGGCGCAGACCGGGCGCAAATCTGATCAGAAACGACAGCAACGCGCGTCGACGTGTAACGGCGCTGACGAGCCGGCCGCTCACGTGTCGTACGGCCGGCAGCCGATCGAGCCACGATCGCACGTGATACCGCAGCAGGTAGAAGGGAATCTGATCGCCGGCGGCGGCGCCGAGCGTGCCCGCTGCAACAACGCCCAGCGGGTGGAGTGATCCTTGACCGGCGAGAGTCGCGGCGGCGATGAACACCACTTCGCCTTCGATCAGGGCGGCGATGAACACGACGAGGTAGGCCATGCCTCCGGGCCAGTCGGCTGGCGTGAATGTCATGCGTGTGGCTGCGCCACTGGCGGTGAGCTGGTCGACGCGCCGCTCGGTGTCACTGGCGTCAGGCTTTCCACAACCACCTGCGCGACCCGTGTGATCTGCTCGTCGGTGAGCGACTCATACACTGGCAACTGCACGGCTTGTGCAGCGCGATCGGCTCCGGCGCAGGGTTGAGGCGCGCCGAACAGATCGAGGCGTGAGCACACATCCACATGCAGCGTTTCGACATCGACGCCGCGACGGATGCAGTCGCGCGCCACGGCATCGCGATCGGGAACATAGGCGCAGTACTGGTAGTACACGTGCGTGCGATCGCGCGGCACGACCGGCACCTGAACACCGGGCAGGCCGCCGAGCGCGCGATCCATGCGCGCGGCGTGCGCGCGCGTGCGCGCGGTCCACTCATCGAGATACTTCAGGCCCTCGAGGGCAATGGCGGCCTGCACGTTTGCGTAGCGCCGGTGATAGTCATCGGGAAGCTGATCGAGCGACCGCACCGACTCCCAGAGCCACGCGCTCGCGTCGATGCGGAGCTGCGACGCCATCCAGGCGACGGGAAACAGCGTCCACGTGAACGTGTTTGGTCGAGTGGAGATTCGCTGCACGCGGCCGCGGAACAGATTCCAGCGCATCTCTTTCGGCGTCGGCCACGGCTCGTTCTCGGTGAACGCGCGCACGCGCTGTGCGACGGATTGGTGGCGCGTCACCGCCATGCCGCCGCCGTAACTGTTCAGCGGCTTCAGCGTTTGAAAGCTGAAGAAGGCGGCATCGCCCAGCGTGCCCACCTGACTGCCCTGATATGTCGCGCCCAGCGCGTGTGCACAGTCCTCGACGACGATCAGCTTGTTCCGGGCCGCAATCTCTGAGATCGGCCCCATGTCGCAGGGCAGCCCCCAGAGGTGCGTCGGCACCACCATCCGCGTGCGCGGCGTGATGGCGGCTTCGAACGCATCCGGCCTCAGCGTGAACGTCTCGGGATCGATATCGGCAAAGACCGGCGTGAAGCCCGACATCCGCGCGATCTCCGGCACCACCCAGAAGGTCAATGCCGGAAAGATCACTTCGCTGCCTTGCGGCAGATCGAACGCCTGAAGCAGATACCGGAAGGCCATGCGCCCGTACGACGTCGCGACGGCGTTCGCGACGCCGAGACGATCGGCAAATGCATTCTCGAATTCGGCGATGTAGGGCCCCTCGATGAGCGCTCCACGCGTGTCGAGTTCGCCGGCGATCTGCTGCGTATTCGGGATCACGCGCGCGCCGTAACGCGAAATCGCTTTCAGCATGTGACCGCCCTCTGCATCGATGCGGTTTCGCCGCGGCTCTGATAGTCGGCCACGACGCGATCCAGCCGTCTGGCAAACCGCCCCGGTCGTGTCTTCACCACGCGGAAGCAGTGCGCCGCATAGGACGGCCGCATGTAGAAACGCGAATAGGCCGCGCCGAGCAGGAATCGCAGCTGCTCGGACGTCAGATTCGGGTGGGTGAATGTGGGCGTGAATCCGTCGAACCGCTCCCAGTCCTTCTCGAACACCCGCGCCTCGAGCTGCTTCCAGAGCGGCGTGCCGGGATAGGGCGTGAGAATCTTGAACTGCGCCGCGGTCGAGTCGAGGTCGATCGCATAGGCGATCGTGGCCGCGATCGAGGACCAGTCGTCCTGCGGGAAGCCGAACACATAGAACGCGGCCGTGGCGATGCCGCGCGTCCGGCAATGATCGATCACCATTCGCTGGTGCGACTCAGGAATGGGCCGTCGTCCCGCGCGCTTCAGCGTCTCCGGCGACAGCGATTCCACGCCGTAGCTGATCGCTCGCAGACCCGCGCGGTACAGCGTGTCGAGGAGCTCCGGATCGAGACGGTCGAGCCGCGTCTCGCACTCGAACGTGAGCTTGAGGCCGCGCGACAAGATCGCTTCGCTCAGCCCCAGGCACCGTTTCCTGTCTTCGGAAAAGAGCGGATCGCGAAACAGCACGTACGGGCGCGGCGTCGCCGAACACAAGTACGCAAGCTCGTCGACAATGCTCTCGACCGATCGCATGCGGTGCGCGTCGAGGATGCGGTGCGGACAATACGTGCAGAACTCGGGGCACCCGCGGCTCGCCAGCACCGGGAAGACGCCACCGAACGGCCGCACGCCCCAGGGGAGCCGCACGCGCGCTTGCATCGGCGCGCCCACGAGATCCCAGCGCGGAAACGGCAGCACGTCGAGATCCGGCAGACCGCGGCTGTCGACGAGGCCGGCGAGGTCAGCGCCGTTCGCCAGATCCATGAACGCCGCCTCTGGCTCGCCGCGAATGATGAAGTCCGCGTGGTCGGCGAACAGGTTTGGCAGCTTCGACGCGGCGAGTCCGACGAAACCGACGCGAACGCCGCGCTTCTGCATGCCGCGCGCCCAGGCGGTCTCTTGCCGGTAGTCGACCAGCGACGACAGGACGATGGCCACATCGCCCTCGACGTAGTCGTCCCGAGTCCAGCGCACGTCGTGTCCACGATCGGCAGCAATCGCCGCGAGATAGGCCAGCTGCACGCTCGGCACGTCGTGCGTGCGTTGCTTGACCATCGACAACAGTTCAGTGGTTTTCGAGAACGGGCGCAGCCGCGACCCGTAGCCTCCAGCCACCGTGTCCTTGCTGACAAAACCATCCCGTCCACGCAAATCGGCTAACACGATGCGCATACAGAGTCCTCCGACGAGGAAGGGCGATCCCACAACGGATCCCACACGCGGGATCCGTCCGACACAGGCGAATCAGTTAGAGGGAAGGCGGAGGACGAGGAGCGGCGAGCTCACGAAATACGATCGATCGCACCGCGTGCGGATCGGCGGCGCGACGTTCAATCACCCTGGGCAGGGTGACGGCACTATCTGACGACGACGTCGCTTCGTCGTCGAGTGCGGGCGACGACGTCGGATCGGTTCGCGTGTCGCGATCGTCGAAGTAATCCGCGGCGTCGTCTGAGGGGTTGTCGTTGGTCGACTGCGGCGCGCTGAGGCTGTTGTGCCACTTCAACGAGAAGCAGAGCGTCGCGCAGGTACGGGCGTGTTTGACGCGATGGTGTCGCGCGCCCGCGTCGGCCTGCGACGGCGCGAGGCATGCCGCAACGACGAGGGCGGCAAGCATGACGAATGTGCGGCGGAGACGCACGAGAATCATTCTCCCCTTAGCTGTAGCTTAGACGCAACTGGAAGCCGATTTGGTGGCCTCGACCGATTTGTGCAGGCCCGCATTGTACAACTGAGAATCACTGCAAGAACCGGGGCGGCCTCAGGAGTCAGGTGAGCTGGGCCGCTGGCTGTTCTACGACACGCGGCTCTCGTCGGACAAGACGATCGCGTGCGCGAGCTGCCACTGGCCTGAGTATGCGTTTCCGAGCCGACGCCGGTGTCGACGGGCATCCGCGGGCAGAAGGGCGGACGCAAGGCCCCCTCGTTCGTGAACCAAGCCGTCACGTTGTCGGCGGCGTTCTTCTGGGACGGCCGCGCTCGGTCGCTCGAAGATCAGGCGCTTGGACCGATCGCGAATCCGATCGAGATGGGTAACACCCACGCGGGAATGGAACAGCCTGTCAGCCGTCAAAGGATACGCGCCGTATTTCAAGGAAGCGTTCGGCTCCGAGCAGATCACCAAAGAGCGGGTTGCGCAGGCGATTGCCGATTACGAGCGCACGCGCATGAGCGGCAACTCGCCGTATGACCGATGGCGTTTCAAGCATGAACAGAACGCCGTGCCTGCCGCCGAAGGGGTTTTCTCAGTAACGTTCAGTTGGTCCCTGCTGCGTTCAGCCAGGCAGTGAACGGCTTCGACTGACGTGCGCGGAGCGCAACGCAGCTGTCGATGCGTTCGAGCGCCATCTGCAACGTGCGGCTGACCGCCGGCTCCGGGCTCTTCGCGAAGAACTGTTTGATCTCGGCGGCGCGCGTCGCCGAGCACAGGCCGCCCAGCGATTCGACGACGCCGGGAACACCTTGAAAGATGTCCAGCTTCTTGAGCAGTGCGGGCCACTGAGTGCGGGTGAAGTCCCAGGCGATGTCATTGGTCGCCTGCGAGGCGAGCAGACCGCCGATGAGGGTGGCCGAATCCTGGGATCGAACTGCGGGTGACATCGCGTATTCGAGCGTGCGCTTGGCAATCGCCTGATCGCTGAACCAGGGAAGCGCGTTGAAGAACCTGTAATGCAGCTCGGGGGTCGCGCTGGTTTTCGTCAACTGCGCCACATACTGATCGTAGAGAGCGCGGTCGCCGCGTGCCGCGGCCACGTGCAACACCGTGGAGGCCAGCGTCCCCGAGAGCGATCGTGGGTTGGCGATGTACTGCTCGGCCAACTCGCGGGTGCGTCGCTGGACGGCGGCATCGTTGCCGATGAGGCCGACGATCGACAGCAGCGTGGCACGCAAGCGCTGACGATCGTCGGGCTCTTTCGGATCGCCCGGTAGCCCCAGCGTGGCCAGTGCCGGCCCGAAGCGCGCGCGGACCCACGCTTCGAAGCGGGGCCGCTCGTCCGGACTGGCGATCGTGCCATCGATCTCGCCGAGGCGCTCTTCCAACACCTCGACGATCTCTGGGGCGTCGTTCCTCGAGAGTGCACTGGCGACATCGAGGTAAACATCGATATCGTGGCGCCCCGAGCGCACCATTCGCCATTCGTCGCCGAGGAGGCTCATCCACTCTATGGTGTTCAGACTCGACGTGTCTTTCGAAAAAGCGCGAATGTCCGCAGCCGCGTAGTCCGAAAGGTAATACCCGCGGCTGTCGGCGTTGGCGAACGTCGGGCCGCACCCGCTCTGCGTGAGGGTGCTCTCGCGGCGATCGATCAACTCGCAGCGGGGTGCACCCGTGCCGTTCTTGAAGCACACGGGCACGACCCAGGCTTGCGGCTGGCGTGCCGAGGCTTTGGACGACTCGACGAATCGATCGACCGCGAGCGACACCTGTTTCGTCGGACCGCTACATTTGTTCCGCACGGTAATCACGGGCGCGCCAATCTCGTCGACAAAGCTGCGCATGATGCGATCGACGGGCTTGCCCGTGACGCGCGCCACCTCGGTCCAGAAGTCGTTGCCGGCCGCGTTCCCGTACGAGAACTTCTTCAGGTACGACACCACGCCACGACGGAACGATTCAGGCCCCACGTACGATTCGACCATTCGCAGGACGGCGGCCGTCTTCTGATACGCGATGGCGTCGAACACCTCGTTGATCTCATCGGGCGTTTCCACTTTGAATCGAATCGGCCGTGTCGATTCGAGCGAATCGAGACCCAGCGCGCCGATCGTGTCGGTGGTGTCCTTCCGATCGACGTGCCAGTCGGGGTGCCACGAGGCCAGCGGTTTGTTCTGCATCCACGTCGCGAAGCCCTCGTTGAGCCAGATGTCGTCCCACCATCGCATCGTGACCAGATCGCCAAACCACTGATGCGCGATCTCGTGCGAGATCACCGACGCCACGCGCGCGCGTGTGGTGATCGAGGCGTCGCTCGGATCGAGCAGCAACAGACGATCGCGGAAGGTGATGGCGCCGGCATTCTCCATTGCACCGGCAGAGAAGTCAGGCACACCGATCAGATCCAGCTTCTTGAACGGGTACTTGATCCCGAAGTAGGTGTTGAAGAACTTCACCTCGACGGTGGCGGCTTCGAGCGCGAACGCCGTCAGGTCGCGCTTGTCCGGCGTCGAGCACACGCGAAGCGGGGTGCCGTCGGCGTTCCCCGCCCGGCAGACGAAATCGCCGACCACCATGGCTACGAGATACGACGACATCTTGGGTGTGCGCTCGAACGTCAGCGTGTGCTTGCCCGGCTCGGGTCCAGGCGTGTCGGTCAACTGACGGCCATTGGAGATGGCGGTATCGCCGGCGTCGACGGTCAACGAGATGTCGTAGGTCGCTTTGTAGATCGGCTCGTCGAAGGCCGGAAAGGCGCGCCGCGCATCGGTGGCTTCCATCTGGGTGACCGCGTACTTCCGGCCGTTGGCCTTGCTGATGTAGAAGCCTCGCAGCTTGTCGTTGAGCACGCCGGTGTAGGTCACGTCGATGGTCGCGGGACCTTCGGCCAGCCGCTCGGGAACGGTGAACGTGGCGGTCTCTTTCGAGGGATCCACCGTGACACGCGCCTTCTGCGTGCGCCCACCGGCAGTGATGGTGACCTCGCCGAACTCGATTTCCGCGGCTTGCAGCGTGATGGTTGTCGTGGGTTCTGTCACGGTGACGCGGATAGACTCGCGGCCGCGAAACGTCTCCTTTTCGAGGTCGGGCGTAAACGCCAACGTGTAGTGTTCTGGCAGCACCGTTCCGGGCAGCCGCTGGGCGGCGGCAGGTGCGGACAGCAGGAGAACGAACCCGACGACGATCCATCGCAGCATAGAAGATCCACGTTAGCAGAACTGCGCGCCGGCCAACGGACGATGGAGCGGGGCGCGCGACGATCCTTGTGACGAACGGCAGGGTTTTGGCATTCTCCAGCCGCACGGGATCGTGTTTGCGAGCGACTGCTCGTAAATTCGCCGTACGGACGCGCTGGAATGTCGCAAAGACATACGGTTTTGACCGGATTTCCCACCTACAAGGAGGGGACCATGCAGAAATGGTTATGCGCCGCGGTCCTGGCCGGCATGTGTGCAGCGTGCGGCGGGTCTGGCTCGCAGGAACAGAGCGCGGCATCGGCACCCGCGGAGGAGACCAAGGCCGCACCCACACCGCCGAAGCCTGCTGAACCTCTCTACAAAGAGGTGACGGTACCAGTTGGGACGACGCTGCACCTCGAGCTGAAATCGGCGGTCGCATCCGATACCAGCAAACCGGAAGATCAGGTCCGCGCGGTGCTTCGGCAGGCGGTAACTGTGGAGGGTCGTGAAGTACTTCCCGCCGGAACCGAGGTGGTGGGAACGGTGACGCAGGTGCAGCGGTCGGGACGCGTGAAGGGGCTCGCCCTCATCGCGTACCGCTTCGACTCGCTTCGCCACGACAGCGAGCGCTATGACATCCGCACGGCGACGATCTCGCACGAAGCGAAGCCCACGAAGAAGAAGGACGCCACGAAGATCGGGATCGGGGCGGGAATCGGCGCTGCCGTGGGCGGCATTCTCGGTGGCGGCGGTGGCGCCGCGAAGGGCGCCGCCATCGGCGGGGCGGCCGGCACCGGAGCCGTGGTGGCAACACGCGGAGATGAAGTGCGGATGGGACCCGGTTCGGGTGTGAACACTCGGCTCACGGCGCCGCTGACCGTTCGGATCAAAGCCTAGCGGCCTGCCTGTTTGCGTGCGCGCTCCACGGCGGCGTGGAGTGCGCGCGCGACTGCACGAGCCTGATCTTCCGAGGCCAGCACCACCGGTGCGCTCGGATGTCCGGCGCTGACGCGGGTCACCCCAATCGCTGAATCGATATCGGCGTCGTTCTCGATCGCGGCGATCGTGCCAAGGGTGGCGATCTCGGCGGCCGATCGAGTCAGGTGATCGGGTCGATTGAGAAACGCTTGCGCCTCACCGCTCGCCTTCGGCGGCAGCCCGTGTGTGTGTCTTCCGAGCGAACGCGTGACGCGCAGCCATCCAATTCGCGCAAACCATGGCCACGCTTGCGCGGCTCTCACCGGTACCACGACGCTGGCCTCGGCCGGATCGTCAATGAGCACGAGCGCGGTCACATCACGCGGATACCGGATGGCGTACAGTCGCGCGAACGCCGCCCCGATCTCCTGTCCGGCAAGCACGAACGGCCCGTTTTCACGGGCCTCTTCCAGCAACGCGTGCAGGTCGTCGGGCACACGGCTGGCGTCGAACTGATCGTCGCCGGCTTCACTCCAGCCCAGACCGGAACGGTCATAGCTGCAGACACGCGTGATCGATCTGAGATCGTCCTGGACCCACGCCCAGCTCGTGGAGACACCGCCCGCCGGCGACTCGAGGATCACGACCGGCGTCCCTTTGCCGACGCAGTAGAGATGCAGTTGATGACCGCCGATGTCGACGAGACGGCCGGGATGCGGAAAGCGGCGCCGTTCGACGGCGTTGGAGACGCTCTGAAACGTGACGCCGGCGAGCACCAAGAAGAGCAGCACCGTGGCGACCGCCACGGTGATCCGGCGGGTTCGCCGTGAGAAGAGCGCTGCCACTACTGGCGCGTCCGGCGCAAATCAGGATCGGCTCGACGTCGAGGCTGGTTGTGGACGGTACTCCTCCAGTGCATACGACCCGCTAAGATTCAGTTTCCGCGAGCCCGTACTTCTCGATGCGCGAGTAGAGCTGCGCGCGCGTGAGACCGAGCAGCTTGGCCGCCCGCGTTTTGTTGTGCCGCGCTTGCTTCAACGCCTGCACGACGAGCGAGCGCTCGATCGACTCGAGGTTGACGCCGCCCGCCGGCAGCGGCGCGCCAGACACGTCGTCGCCGCGCAGTGCTGAAGGCCGAGGCACGGCGAGCGGCAGGTGCTCGCTGCGAATCAGACCGCCGTCGGCGAGAATGACCGCTCGCTCGATGGCATTGCGCAGCTCGCGGACGTTGCCGGGCCAGGCATAAGCGAGGAGCTGATCTTTCGCATCGCGCGAGATGCCTGCCGCTGGACGTCCAACCGTCTGGCCGATCTCCTCGAGGAAGTTATCGGCGAGCTCGAGGATGTCATCGAGCCGCGTGCGCAGCGCCGGCAGCGCGATCTCGAACACACCGAGGCGGTAGTACAGGTCCTCACGGAATTCGCCGCGCTGCATCGCTGCCTGGAGATCGCGGTTGGTCGCGGCGATGACGCGGATGTCGGCGCGGAGAATGCGCGTGCTGCCCAGCCGCATGAACTCGCGCTCTTCGAGCACGCGAAGCAGTTTGGCCTGCACCGTCGGCGCCATCTCGCCAACTTCGTCGAGAAACAGCACGCCACCTGCGGCCTGCTCGATCCGACCTGGCTTGGCTGACACCGCGCCAGTGAATGCGCCGCGCTCGTGGCCAAAGAGCTCCGACTCGAGGAGCTGGTCGGGAAGCGCCGCGCAGTTGATGGCGACAAATGGTCCCATGCTGCGCCGCGACGCGTGATGGATGAAGCGCGCGACTACTTCTTTCCCGGTGCCCGATTCACCCGTGAGCAGGACGGTCGTCTCCGTGTGGGCGACACGCGCCGCGTGGGCCAGCACGTCCTTCCATTGCCGCGATCGGCCGACGACGCGCCGTTGGCCGGTGCGCGCTTCGAGCTCGCGAGTGAGCGTGGCCACTTGCGCCTCGAGACGAGCGGCGGTTTCTCGCGATTCCGCATGACTGCGCGCGGTCTCGGCCAGACGTTGATGCGAAAGCGCCAGCGCCAGGTGATCGGCGACTCGGCGGGCGAAATCGATGTCGTCCTCGGAAAACGATTCGGGCTGTCTCGAGAGGAAGAACAACGACCCGAAGATTTCCCCGCCGAGCGGCATCGGCACTCGGAGTGCAGACTGCACACCGAGACGACCGAAGAAGTAGCCGCGGATGCTGTCGGCGGTGAGTTCGGCGCCGGCATCGTGAATGACGTACGCTTCGCGATTCAGCTGAGCGCGGTCGTCGCCGGTCAGCTGTCGTGGTTCCCACAGATCCGGCTCGTTGTCGGGGCCGCCGGCCATCGCGTAGATCCGAAACGAGCGGGCGTTCTCGAGCCACGAGGTCATGATCAGCAGATCGTGGGGCAGTCCGCCGCGCACCACCTCGGAGATCTCGGTGAAGATGTGCCGGATATCGAGCGCTCCGGCCATCGTATGCAGCAGCCCGCGCAGGCTGTCGATGCGCTCGCGACGAAGCTTCTCGCGATCGACAATGGCATTGTGTTCGAAGGCGAGGCCGAGCAGATCGACCACACTGTCGACGAGCGCTTGATCGGTGGGCCCGAAGGCATCGGCGACGCTCGACGTCAACCACAGTGCGCCGTGCACACGCGAGCCCTGCCGCACCGTGCAGAGGAGCCGCGAGCGCGAGGTGTCGTCCATCGCATCGAGCGGCGGCGGCCTGTCGCCGACGCGGTGCTCGGTGATTTCGATCTCGCCGGAGGCGCCGGCGACGTAGAGCACGAATGAATCGGCGCGATCGAGGCGAAGCACGTGCAGGTGCTCGAAGGCGAGCGACGCGCGGAGCGTGACCGCAAGGCGCGAGACCGCGTCGCGCAGACTTGGCGCCTCCGCGACCAGACGCGCGACTGACGTGAGCACGTCGGCGGAATCGGCCTTCGACATGGGGGTGGTGGTGTCCGGTTGTGGCCGGACCACAACTCGGTCACTCAGTATAATCCTCCGACCGGCATGCGTCGCGACGCATGACGCGCATCGATGGTGTCAATGACCACACTGAGTCACGGCCTGTCTTGGGTCGATCTGCACTTTCAAGATCGCGACAACGTCATCGCCGCGGCGATCGTCGAGAGCCCGGCCGGTGTGGCGATCATCGATCCCGGCCCCACGAGCTGTCTCGATGCGCTCGAGCTCGGTCTGCAGGCGCGTGGTATTCGATGGCCGGATGTCCGGCACATCCTGTTGACCCACATCCACCTCGATCACGCCGGTGCCAGCGGCACGATCGTTCGCGCCCATCCACACGTGGCTGTGATGGTGCACGAGAAGGGCGCCAAGCATCTCGTCGATCCAACGAAGCTGCTCGACAGCTCGACGCGGCTATTCGGCGACCACATGGATCGCTTGTGGGGCGAGTTCGCGCCGGTGCCTGCCGATCGACTCGTGGTGCTGACGGGCGGCGAACGCGTGGAAGCCGGTGGGCGCGTGTTCGACGTGGCCTACACGCCGGGCCATGCGTCTCATCACGTCAGCTATTTCGATGGCTCGAGCGGCATTGCGTTTGTCGGCGATACCGCCGGCGTGTCGGTGAACGGCGGCTATGTGCTGCCTCCGACGCCGCCGCCTGATATCGATATCGAGCTATGGTCGGCGAGCATCGATCGGATTCTCGCGTGGTCGCCGTCGACGCTGTTTCTCACGCACTACGGACCGGCGATGCATGTGCGATCGCATTGCGCCGAGCTCCTCGAACATCTGCAGCAGACAGCTGACTTCGTGCGGGCGTCGCTTGGTGAGCCAGGGACGGATGAAGACCGGGGCACGCGTTTCGAGGAGTGGCTGCGTCAGCAGCTACGTCAGCGGATGACCGATGCGCGAGTTCAGGAGTACATCGTCGCCGCGGGCTTCCGCTATCAGTGGTTGGGACTGGCTCGGTACTGGAAAAAGAAGCTGTCGATCTAGTTGGCCATCGCGAGCGCTTCGCGAGCGCTCATGGCGTGGCGCTTGGGTTCGACCAACAGGCGCAGCGCGTACCCGTTTGGCGTTCCCGTCGATGTCTTGTAGGGTCCCACGCGATAGACGGCGGAGAGGACCTTGCCCTCACGAAGCGCGGCCGGGATGTCGCCGCTTTCACGAGCCGGGCGCTCGATTTGGAAGTGGACCAGTCGATACAGGGGGATCGAGGCCGGCACCTGGCATTCGACGAACGCGTCCACGTCGCTGACGTCGCGCATGATGACCGACACGAAGCGCAGCGTGCCGCCATTGTCTCTCCACGTAAGACGAGCAGGAACGCTGACCTTGCGGCGATTGCCGATGCGAGGCTGACGCATAGCTGCTTGATGACGTGCGGTGATGGTCTCGATCACGGTTGTCCCCCCGAGAACAGGTCGTGACGACATCTACTATCAATGTGTAGGCCCGCTTGGGCTGCCCGATGCTGTTCGGGGGTGTGTGTGGCTAAATTGTTGATTTATAACAAGTACGGCAGAACAGTGAAAGTTGGGGAGCCTGCGAGAATGGATACTTTCTAATCAGGAGGCCTGTATACCTGCTTACTAGGTATCCGCGCCAACAGCCTCCAGACCGAGACGCGCCATCTTCAAGTAGAGGCCGCGCCGGGTCAGTCCGAGGTTGCGAGCGGTCTCTGAAATGTTGCCTCGGGTGCGTTCGAGCGTCGCCGTGATCAACTCCCGCTCCACCGCCTCAATTGCCGCCGAGAGATTGCCAGCCAGCGTGGTGCGTGCCGGACCGGCCGCGAAGGCCGCCGATCCGGCGCTGGCCGCCTGAATGGGTGCGGTCAGGTCGGCGGACAGGTGCTCGGGCTCGATCGATCCGCCTGGAGGGCTCATCGCCACCGCGCGCTGCACTTCGTTTCTGAGCTGCCGTACGTTGCCGGGCCACCAATACCGTGCGAACAGATCGAGCGTCGACGAGCTCAGATGCACGTCCGGTTTGCCGAGCCGCTCGCACGCATCACGCAGGAAGAACGTACTCAGGTGTGGGACCTCCTCACGGCGATCTCTGAGCGGCGGGACCTGAATGCGAATCACGCTCAGACGATAGTAGAGGTCCTCACGAAACTTTCCCTCCGAGACGCGCTGTTCGAGATCGGCGTTCGTGGCCGCGAGCACGCGAACGTCCACTGCCTGCGGACGTGTTTCGCCGACTGGCATGATCTCGCCCTGCTCGAGGAAGCGCAGCAGCTTCGGCTGGATGTCGAGAGGGAGGTCGCCGATTTCATCGAGGAACAGCGTGCCTCCGGCCGCGGATCGAATCAGACCTGGCTGATCGGTAACCGCGCCGGTAAAGCTGCCGCGTCGATGCCCGAACAACTGGCTATCGGCAAGATCCCGAGTGGTCGTGGTGCAGTTGTACGGAAGGAACATCGCCGATCGACGCGGCGATCCCATGTGGATCGCGCGTGCGACCAGGTCCTTGCCGGTGCCGCTCTCACCCGTGATCAGCACAGTGAGGTTGTGCCCCTGAAGGCGCTGAATCTGATCGGTGAGACGCGACATGGCCGCGCTCGCACAGATGAATCCTGGGAGCAGCGGCTCGAGGGGACGCTCATTGGCCGATTCGACGGTTTGCGGCGGTCGATCGCGTGCGCCACACAGCTCGAACCCTTGTCGCGCAATCGCCGTGAACATCCGGAAGCGCGCCAGCGCCAGCTCGTCGAGGCGACGCATCGTCATCAGCGCACATCGCCGCGGTCCGTCGTGATCGCGACCGAGGACTTCACCGAGTACCTGACCGTTGCCGTATTCGGTGCTCCCTTGATTGGCCGCGCGCGCCAATGCCCGCGCGGTGCTGATATCGCACCCCGCTGTGGCCACGATGCGCAGCTCGCCGCTCGACGATTCGACGAACACCACCACGGCATCGACTTCGGTGGTCTCGAGCAGGGCGGTCGCCATCTCGCGCGAGAGGAGCTCGGGAAAGATCGCCGCATCGACGAGTCGTCGAATGATGCCTTCATCGACCTCGAACGCGGTGAGTGCCGCTTGAGGCGACGGCAGCTCGGTGATGCGCCGGCGCACGTCGGCGGCTTCATCGAGATCGTGTTGCGCGCCGAGCGTCTTGAACACCGACGTGGCGAGATCGAGACTGCGTTCGGCTGTCGCCTTGGCGCCGGTCGCGGCGCTGAGACGGCCGAGCGCGAGCTGACTCAGCGCCGCCTGGTAGCGCTCGCCAAGGAGATCGAAGACGTTGGCGCTCTGCGCGAAATCGTGATGGGCCGCGTGCCATCGTCCCGATCGCTCGCGCACCAGACCTCGTACGCGCAAGAACTCGCCCCAGTTCGCGGGAGTGCTTCTCGGATCGAGTTGGCCTTCGCAGCCGTTCAAACGGAATTCGGCCTCGGCAACACGACCGGCAACAACGAGCGCTTCGCAGGCGGCGAGCTCGGCCTGAATCGCATCCGCCGGGGGAACGCCGGGTGCTTGGGCAAGCGCATCGGCCATGGCGATCGCTTCGTCGTACGCACGCCGCCTGATTGCGAGTTTCACGCCGAGCACTTTCAGCGACCACTCGTACCACCGCATCGTCTGCGTGCCGTAACCGCCGTATGCCTCGCTGGCCTGTCGCAGATAGTCGCCGGCTCGTTCGTACGATCCGCGCATCATGTGAATCTGCGCGAGCGTGTCGAACACGGCTCCGGTGGTTTCGTGGAATTGAACGGAGCTGCGTACTTCGAGAGTCCGTGTGAGGATGTGCTCGGCGCGTTCGAGATCACCGAGCTGCACGAAGATCTGACCGAGTGTGGCCAGCGCGACGGCGAGTCCGTGACCGGAACCGATCGATTCGTGCAGAGCGACGCTGCGCTCGGCCAGCGCCAACGCTTGGTCGTGGCGATGACGCATCAACGCGACGTTGGCCTGATTGTGCACGATGCCCGCGACGACATCGTCGGCCGGAATGGCCATCGCGAGCCGTTCACCCTGACGCAACGCCGCGGTGGCCTCGTCGCTTCGGCCCGATTGCGCGAGCAACACCGCAGACAGCGAGTGCACCAGAGCGAGATGGCGTCGATCGCCCGCGGCGTGAAGCGCCGATGCCGCCTCGGTCAGGTGTTCGCGAACAATGCCCGAATCGCCAACCTGTTTGTAGCAAAGGGCGAGCTCGTAGTGAGCGAGCCCGATCGCGCGAGATTCATGTGCGAGCTCGGCGTGTTTGAGCGCACGTGAATGCAAGGCGATCGCACGCGACTGCTCTCCGCGTGCGAAGGCAATTCGCCCGTGTAAACGCCACAATGCGGAGAGCCGAGCGTCCGATAGCCGCTCCTGCAGCGTATCTGGCGGTCGCCCCAATGCGGAAGTGGCCTGGACCAGATCATCCTGAAGCAGCCACGCCTCGGTCAGCGCGACCCGAACGAGGAACTCGTCCTCGCGAGTAAATGACTGCGAGCGGAGCAGTGGATGCAGCAGCGAGGCCGCTTCGGCGCCTCGGCCGCGGTCGAGCGCGACACTCGCCCGGGCGAGCGTTGGGTGCAAGGGGGCTGTCGCCACTCTCAGCAGTATACAAAGTATACAAGGGGTTGAAAGCTATAATCGTGGCCCATGCCGCTGGCGGCCCATGGCGTTACCCATCCGGGCCGCCGACCGACGAATGAAGATGCGATGCTGGTCGATTCAGCCCGAGGCCTGTTCATCGTGGCCGACGGCATGGGCGGACACAACGCCGGTGAGGTCGCGTCGGACCTCGCAGTCAAGACGATCGCCAAATTCCTCGCGATCGGTGCCGACAGCCAGGCTCATCTAGACCAGGCGATCAAAGCGGCAAACGAAGAGATCCTGATGACCGCTGCCGAGCAGACCGACTACGCCGGCATGGGCACGACGGTCGTGACGGCGCTCGTCACCGGCGAGCACGCGTTTTTCGCCAATGTCGGCGACAGCCGTGCCTATGTGTGGCGATCCGGCGGTCTCACACGATTGACGCGCGACGATTCGTGGTTGTCCGCCGCGATGGACGGTGCGTCGGACGCGAGCGCGATCGAGCACCATCCGATGAAGCACGTGCTGACGAAGGTCGTCGGACTTCGACCAGAACTTCAGCCCAGCATCTCCGAGTTCCATTTCCGAACCGGAGACGTACTGCTCCTGTGTACCGATGGCGTGCACGGTGCGGTCACTGATGCGGCGCTCGCCGAGCTGCTGGGCAATGGGAAGCCGGTCGTTGAAATCGCCGAGAACGTCATCGGGCTGGCGATCTCAAACGGCGCCAGCGACAACGTGACCGCGGTTGTCGTGCGACGCGAGTAGATCTCAGCGACCGCGCGTCAATGATGCGGTCAGTTGCGCGAGCAGCGCCGCATCGCGACGAGGCGCCTGGACGAACAAGGCGCGGCGTCCAGCGCGATCGAGCGACTGAAAATCACCCAACGCCTGCGCGGTCTCGAGTACTCCAAAGGAAAACGATTCGCCCGGGACCTCGAGATCCTCGTCCGGATCCGCGGTTATCACGATGAACACGCCGTTGTTGGCACCGCCCTTGTGGAGCTGCCCCGTCGAGTGAAGATAACGGGGGCCGTAGCCGAACATCGTCGCGCATCCGGTGCTCGCGCCGACGGCGCTGCGAAGCGAATCGAGCGGACCCACGAACCGAGGATCCTCGGGCGGCAGAAATGCGAGCAACGCCACGTAATCGTCCGCGCGCGCCGCATCGAGAAACGCCGTTGCCGGTGCGCCCGCAAGCGTCGCTTGCGCCGCCTCGCTCAACGTCAGCCGCATGCCCTCAATCTCGGCGTGCGCTTCCGGGAGCGGCAGGCGGCGGTCGCGACGGAAGACATCGAGCAAGGCCCGTGTCGCATCCTTGGCCTGCTGCACGTTCGGTTCATCGAACGGATTGATCGAGAGGAGTCGCCCGGCAACGGCGGTGGCGACTTCCCATCGCATGAACTCGGCACCGAGATCGAGCACATCATCCATGTGCAGGGTGACGACCGGCGCGCCTGAGGCCCGTGCGCGATCGCACACCGTTCGATCGGGATACTGATCGGCGACATTCACGATCACGAACACACGATCGTCGCCGAAGCGGGCGTCGCCGGGTTCGCCGGCGATCGGGACGATGCCCTTGCCATGCTTGCCGGTGCTCTCGGCGACGAGCTGCTCGATCCAGAGCCCAAGCGACTGCAGGCGCGCCGGCAGCAGCAGCGTCAGTTTGTCCCGACCGTGGGCGGCTGATGCGGCCATCAGCGCACCAAGCGAGAAGCCCGGATTGTCGGCGACGCGCGTCGCGCGGCAGGCGGTCTCCATCGTTCTCGCGCGCGCGACGAACGTATCGAGATCGACACCGAGCACGGCCGCGGGCACCATGCCGAAGAACGACAGCGCCGAATAGCGACCGCCGATGTCGGATGGATTGATGAAGACGTCGCGGAAATGATCGCTGACCGCTTGCCGATGCAGCACCGTTTCGGGATCGGTGATCGCGACGAACCGTGAGCCCCACGACTGCTGACCGACCTCGATCAGCCGGCGCCGGGCTTCGGCAGCCATCACGTTCGGCTCGATCGTCGATCCCGATTTGCTCGCAAGCAGGAACAACGATCGATCGACATCAGCCGTCGCCGCACGCACCGCCTCGGGATCGACCGAGTCGAGCACACGCAGACGCGGATGGCCCTCTGCGGT
>Ga0075425_100001329_pt1 | contig 24157 bp, 25 predicted proteins | sample SoiMethybrSBSTD4_FD_75300 | JGI IMG/M metagenome (GOLD analysis project Ga0075425, IMG submission 75300) | Bulk soil microbial communities from a Populus tree surrounding site in Tennessee, USA - Soil MetaG P. TD hybrid SBSTD4 | ecosystem: Environmental > Terrestrial > Soil > Tree plantation...
GCCGTGCTCGGCGACGAGCTGGGGCTGCTCGGAACGCTCACGGTCGTGGTCCTCTTCCTCGTGATCGCGTTCAAGGGCGTCCGCATCGCGCTCTCCGCGCCGGACGCCACGGGCACCCTGCTCGCGACCGGCGTGACCGTGTGGCTCGTGTTCCAGGCCTGGGTGAACATGGCGGTGGTCGCGGCGCTCCTGCCGATGACCGGCATCACGCTCCCGTTCATCTCGTACGGGGGCTCGTCCATCTGCGTCGGCCTCGTTGCCGTCGGTATCCTGCTGAACGTTGGACGGCAAGCGGTCGCGCGCGCGGACGACCGGGCGCCGGTGCAAGGTGCTCCTCGTGGGAGGAGGGACCGCCGGGCACGTCAGCCCGCTCCTCGCGGTGGCGGAGGCGCTCGCCGGTCTGGCGGCCGTCGATCTGCGATTCATCGGTGGACGGCGCGGTCTCGAGGGTGATCTCGCCCGCAAGGCGGGCATCGCCTTTCACGCGACGCCGCTCCCGTCACTGCGCGACCCGGATTCCCGGCTCGCGCTCATCGGGCACGCCATCCTCCTGCCGGTCGCGGCGATCGATGCGCTCGTCCAGCTGATCGGCTCCCGGCCCGACGTCGCGCTCACGAGCGGGAGCTTCAGCTCGCTGCCGGTGCTGTTCGCCGCGCGGCTCCTGCGCGTGCCGATCTATCTCTGGGTCGGCGACGCGATCCCCGGCCGCGCGCTACGCGCGGTCGCGGGCTGGTCGTCGGGCATCGGCCTGACCTTCGAGCCTGCCCTGTCGACGTTGCCCCGCGGCCGGGCGACCGTGACCGGCAATCCGGTCCGCGGATCGCTCCTGCGGTGGACCAAGGCCGACGGCCGCCGCGCGCTCGGGCTCCCGGCCGATGGGCCGGTCGTGCTCATCACCGGGGGAAGCCAGGGCTCCGAGCGGATCAACTCGGCGACGCAGTCGGCGCTCACGCGGCTCGTCCGCCGCGCGTCGGTCATCCATCACACCGGGCCCGCGAACCTCGCGCGGGCCCAGGCGAGCCGCGCGCTGCTGCCCGAGACCGATCGTGCGCGCTATCAGCCGCACGCGTATCTCCACGACGAGATGGGCGCCGCGCTCGCCGCGGCCGATCTGGTGGTCGGCCGGGCGGGATCGTCGTCGATCGCCGAGCCGCTCGCGTTCGGCGTGCCGCTGGTCCTCGTCCCGTTCGGGGCGGCGATGAACGCGCATCAGGCCGCGAACGCGCGCGCTGCCGCGGACCTCGGCGCCGCCGTCATCCTCGCGGAAGGCGACCTCGACGGCGACCGGCTCGTGTCCGTGGTGACCGGTCTGCTCGACGACCCCGCGCGGCTCGCGCGGATGGCCGCGAACGCGAAGGCCGCCGGTCGGCCCGAAGCGGCGCTGACGATCGCCCGCGCGCTCCTCGCCCTGGGCGGGTGCGCCTAGTGCGGATCCACGTCGTCGGCATCGGCGGCATGGGCATGTCCGCGGTCGCGCGCATCCTGCTCGCGCGCGGGCACCGCCTCAGCGGCTCCGACACCGGCACCTGGGAGCTCGCCGAAGCGCTCGCGCGCGATGGCGCGACGGTGCACCGCTCGTTCGACGCCGCGCACACGAAGGGCGCCGACGTGGTCCTGCGATCGAGCGCGTACGGCGAATCGAATCCCGAGGTGCGCGCCGCGCTCGACGCCGGGATCCTCGTGTGGAAGCGTGAGGACGCGTGGCGCGAGCTCGCGCGCGGCGAGCGGGTCGTCGCGATCGCGGGCACCCACGGCAAGACCACCACCACCGCGCTGACCTGGACCGCGCTGCGAGCGGGCGGCGTGGACGCGTCGCTCATCTGCGGCGCGCCGCTGCGCGATCTCGGGACGAACGCGTACGCCGGACGGGACCGCACGCTCGTCATCGAAGCCGACGAGTACGACCGGACGTTCCTCGCACTCCGGCCGGAGATCGCGATCGTGACGAACGTCGAGCACGACCACGTCGACATTTTCCCGACGAAGGCCGACTACGACGGCGCGTTCAGGACGTTCGCGGCGCAGGTCGCGACGCTCATCGCCTGCGCCGACGATCCCGGCGCGCGTTCGCTGACGGCGGCGCGGACCGTGCGCTACGGACTGAACGCGGGCGCCGACTACCAGATCGGCGACCGCGTCGACACCGGCGTCGGGCAGACCTTCCTGCTCGCCGGCCCCGCCGGCCGCGGGAGGGTGACCCTCCGGCTTCCGGGCACCCACAACGCGCTCAACGCCTCGGCTGCGGTGGTCGCCGCCGTCGCGTGCGGCGTTGCGCTGTCGGTCGCCGCCGACGCGTTCCACGGCTTCAACGGGACCGTCCGCCGGCTCGAGCCGCTCGGCGAGTCGGGCGGGGTGGTCGTGATCGACGACTACGCCCATCACCCCTCGGAGCTGCGCGCGTCGATCTCGGCGGTCCGGCCGCGGGTCGGTCGCGCTGGGCGCCTCTTCGCGGTGTTCCAGCCGCACACACCGAGCCGGCTCACGGCGTTCTTCGACGACTTCGAGGCCGCGCTCCGGACCGCCGACGAGCGGCTGGTCGTCGAGACGTTCGCCTCGGCCCGCGAGCAGGGTGGGGGCGGCGACGCGCGACGGCTCGCCGCGCGGGCACGCGGCACGTATGCGCCGGACGTCGAGACGGCGGCACGCGATCTGGCAGCGCGCGTGCGGCCGGGCGACGTCGTGCTCATCCTCGGAGCCGGGGACATCCGCCCGGTCGGCGAGCGGCTCCTCGCCCTGCTCGCCGCCGGCAGCCCGGCGTGAACGAGCTCGGCGGCGCCCGCGCCGAGCCGATGAGCCGGCACACCTCGTTGCACATCGGCGGACCGGCCGACTACTTCGTACGCGTGCGCAGCGAGGACGATCTCGTCGGCGCGGTCCGGGTCGCCCGCGAGGCGGAGCTGCCGACGTTCATCCTCGGCGGCGGGACCAATCTCCTGGTGGCCGACGCCGGGATCCGGGGCGTCGTCTTCGCGAACGCGTGGAGCGACGTCTCCGTCCGCGGGACCGTGCTCGACGCCGCGTCGGGCACACCGCTCGCGAGCGTCGCGGCCGCGGCGGCGCGCAACGGCATCGTCGGGCTCGAGTGGATGGCCACGGTACCCGGCACGGTCGGCGGAGCCGTCCACGGCAACGCCGGTGCGTTCGGCTCCGATACCGCGAGCGCGCTGCTCGATGCGCGGCTGCTCGACCTGAATGGCGACATCTGGAACGCGAGCGTCGACGACCTCGAGTACCGCTACCGCACGAGCGCACTGCAGGGGACGCCGACGATGGTCGTGCGCGCGCGGTTCCACGGTGACCCGGGCGACCGCGCGTCGGCGGTGCGGCGGATCAAGGAGATCGCGAACGAGCGCATCGCGAAGCAGCCGCTTGCGCAACCGAATACGGGATCGATCTTCCGCAACCCGCCGGGCGACTACGCGGGTCGGCTCATCGAGGCCGCCGGCCTGAAAGGCACGCGCATCGGCGACGCGATGGTGAGCGAGAAGCACGCGAACTTCATCGTGAACGCCGGGACGGCGAGCGCGGCCGACGTCCGCGCGCTCATCCGCCGCTGCCAGGCCGAGGTGAAGGCGCGCTTCGGCGTCGACCTGGTCACGGAGGTCGAGCTCGTGGGAGAGTGGGACGACTGATGGCCAGCAAGAAGATCCGCGTCGGGGTCCTCGCGGGCGGCGCGTCGGCCGAGCGGCAGATCTCGCTCGCGAGCGGGCTGCAGATCGCCGAGCAGCTGCCCAAAGACCGCTACGAGGTCGTGATGATGGACCCGCTCGCGCTCATGGCCCACAACCCGGCGCTCAGCGACGAGCAGCGCATCCTGGCGGCGCGGCTCGCGAGCGGCGTGTCGGCGGCCGAGGCGCTTCCCGACCGCGACCGCGAGCTGCCCGCCCAGATGCAGGACTCGATGCACCGCGGATCGTCTGCCCTCGCATCCGCGTCGAGCGCGCTCACCGGCGAGGGGATCGATGTCGCGTTCATCGCGCTCCACGGACCGTGGGGCGAGGACGGCAAGATCCAGGCGGTGCTCGAGACCTTCGGCATCCCGTACACCGGCTCGGGGGTGCTCGCCTCCGCGCTCGCGATGGACAAGGCGATGGCGAAGACGGTGCTGGCCGCGAATGGCATCGACGTGCCACGCGGGGTCCTCGTATCGAGCCCCGCGGACCGGCCGTCGATCGCGCCTCCGAGCATCGTGAAGCCGGTGGAGAACGGCTCGAGCGTCGGCATCTCGATGGTCGACGACGCGAAGGACTACCCGGCCGCGATCGCCGAGGCGCTGCGCTACGACCGCCGCGCGCTCGTGGAGGAGCGCCTGGTCGGGACCGAGCTCACCGTGGGCGTCATCGGACCCGATGACGATCTGCAGGCCCTGCCGGTGATCGAGATCGTCCCGAAGCGCGCGTTCTTCGACTACCGCGCCAAGTACGACTCGGGCCTGTCGGACGAGATCTGTCCGGCGCGCGTCCCCGACGCGGTCGCCAAGCGCGCGCAGGACATCGCGCTGCGGGCGCATCGCGCGCTGGGGTGCCGGGCGATCTCCCGGACCGATCTCATCTGGTCGCCGGCCGACGGCGACCGCATGGTCGCCCTGGAGGTGAACACGATGCCGGGCATGACCGCGAACAGCCTCGTGCCCAAAGCCGCCCGGGTCGCCGGCATCTCCTTCCCGGAGCTCGTGGAGCGGCTGGTGGGCTGGGCCCTGGCCGACCGGGAGCACGGGCGTCGCTAGGGCACGCACCGGACGCTCGCGTCGCTCCGCCCGCTCGCGGTTGCCGCCGATCCGCCGCCCGACCGGCTGGACCGCGCTGGCCGTCGCGTGCGCGCTCGGCGTGTTGGCGATCGCGCTGTCGGGGACGCCGCGCATCGCGAGCGTGTCGGTCGGTCCGACCAAGCACGTATCGGCGGGCGCGGTCATCGCGGCCACGGGGCTCGTCGGCCGCCCGGTGTTCACGACGAGCGCGGCCGACGCCCGCGCGGCGCTCCTCCATCTCGCGGCCGTCCGGGACGCCCAGGTCCGGATCGCCCTGCCCGACGCGGCGCAGGTCGATCTGGTGGAGCGCGACGCGGTCGGCCGGTGGGTGACCGGCGGCCTCGAGTGGTACGTGGACGCGGACGGGGTGCTGTTCGGGTCGCTCGACTTGCAGGGCGCGCCGCAGCTCCGCGCGGTCGACGATCGCGCCGCCACGAAGTCGTGTGCCGGCCCGTCCGGCGGGCGGTGCGTCGACCCTGCCGTGGTCGCCGGGGCGATCCGGCTCGCGCACATCGCGCCCGGTGAGCTCCGCGCGGACGCGACGAAGCCCGAGGTGCACGTCGACGCGATCCAGGGTCTCGTCGTCCGATCGGGCGCGGGGTGGGAGATCCGCTTCGGCAGCCCCGATGATCTCGAGCAGAAGCTCGCGAACGCGAAGCGCGTGCTCTCGGACAACCCGACCCGGCGGCTAGACTACGTCGACGTGCGCAGTCCGGATCGCATCGTCTTCAGCCCCCAATAATCGACTTGTACTTCGTACAAGCGTCGTTCGGCGTCACCCGAAAGCTTCGCTTTCGGCCTCCTCACTACTAGCTTGTGGCTCCCGCTCCTCGGCCTGCTGGCCGGGGTGCTGCTCGGCCTCGCGCTGAAGCTCAACCTCCCGGTCGAGCTCGCGCGCTACACGGCCGTCGGCATCCTCGCCGCGCTCGACTCGCTGCTCGGCGCCCTCCGGGCCGAGCTCGAGGGCCACTTCGACACGCGGATCTTCCTCTCCGGCTTCTACACGAACGCGCTGCTCGCCGCGGGGCTCGCGTTCCTCGGCGACCGGCTCGGGATCGACCTCTATCTGGTCGCGCTATTCGCATTCGGCTGGCGGATATTCCAGAATGTGGCGGTCATCCGGCGACACTTCCTGTGAGCGGGCGCGCCGTGACGCGTGGGGAGCGGGAGAGACTGACGCGAGGAGCGCCGAGTGCCTGAGCAGACCGTCCTCGTCTCCATCGACGTCGGCACCACCAAGGTGTGCGTCCTCATCGGCGAGGTCTCGCGGACGGGCGGGATCGACGTCATCGGCTTCGGCCAGGCGCCCTCCGACGGGCTCCGGAAGGGCGTCGTCATCGACATCGACCGCACGGTGCAGTCGGTCACGGCCGCGGTCGAGGCCGCCGAGCGCCTCTCCGGCTTCAAGGTCCGTTCGGCGTTCGTGGGCATCTCGGGCAACCACATCAGCTCTCAGAACTCACGCGGGATGGTGGCCGTCTCGGGGCACCACCGCGACGTCGCGCGCGAGGACACCCTCCGGGCGATCGAGGCCGCCCGGGCGGTCTCGATCCCGAACACCCGCGAGATCCTGCACGTCATCCCGCGTGGGTACGTCGTCGACGGGCAGGAGGGCGTTCGCGACCCGATCGGCATGAGCGCGGTCCGGCTCGAGGTCGAGACGCACATCGTGACCGCCTCGCAATCGGGCGTGCAGAACCTCACGAAATGCGTCCAGCGCGCGGGAGTGGAGATCGACGAGCTCGTGCTCGCGCCGTTGGCGACGGCGGAGGCGGTGCTCACCGACGAGGATCGCGAGCTCGGCGTGGCGCTCCTCGACATCGGTGGGGACACCACCGACCTCGCGGTGTTCCACGATGGCTCGATCGCCCACGCCGCCACGATCCCGATGGGCGGCAAATCGATCACGAGCGACCTCGGGATCGTCCTCCGGGTGACCCCCGAGGTCGCGGAGAGCCTCAAGCTGCGCCAGGGGAGCGCCCTGCCGGTGGACGTGGACCCGGACGAGGTGGTCCAGATCACCTCGATCGGCGAGGAGGTGGCCCACGGGGTCACCCGGCGGACGGTCGCGCAGATCATCGAGGCTCGGCTGAACGAGATCTTCGAGGCCGTCCAGCAGGAGGTGGCCGCCGCGGGCGCCACGAATCGCCTGCAGGCCGGTCTCGTGCTCACCGGGGGCGGCGCCATGCTCAACGGGATCAACCGCGCCGCCCGGGACCAGCTCGGGATGAGCGCCCGGGTGGTCGGCCCGCAGAATCTCGGCGGTCTGACCGACCAGGTCTCGACGCCGCCCTACGCCGCGGCCTCGGGCCTCCTGCTCTGGGGCGCCAAGAACTGGACCCTGGACGACGATCGCACCGGCACCAGATCCCTGGACGGCCTCTCCGGCCGACTCGGACGCCTGTTCAAGGGCCTGATGCCCTAGCACGTGCGTTTGGGGCCGGCGGGCATCCCTCTCGCTCGCTCGTCACGTGCGTCCTCGGTCGCAGCAAGCCCCTGCCGGACGAGTCTTCGCTCGCGGGACGCCCGCCGGCCCCCATCACCGTGCTGGGTGCAGTTTGATGGAGTGATTCGGCGCGCTCCGTGATCGTGGCCGGAGCGCCCCCGGCCGCGTACGCACGCGAACTCGCGCGACACGAACCCGCAACATTGACGCAGCCCTTGAGTTGAGGCGTATAGTCGCGACAACTGAATAAGACCCCATGTACGCACTCGGGGGAGGGGCAGCGACATGGAGAACATGCTTCCGAAGGAGGCTGCCCCTCATGCCGCTACGGTCGGACATCGAAAATTTCGCGCTCATCAAGGTCATCGGGGTCGGCGGCGGTGGATCCAACGCGGTCAACCGCATGATCCGAGCCGAGCTCATGGGCGTCGAGTTCATCGCGGTGAACACCGACGCGCAGGCCCTGCTCCTCTCCGACGCTCCGCACAAGCTCCGCATCGGTGACAAGGTCACGAAGGGGCTCGGCGCGGGCGCGGACCCGTCGGTCGGCCGCAAATCGGCCGAGGACGACAGCGAAAAGCTCTACGAAGCCCTGAAGGAAGCCGACATGATCTTCGTCACCGCCGGGATGGGCGGCGGCACGGGGACCGGCGCGGCTCCGGTCATCGCGGAGATCGCCAAGGACATCGGCGCGCTCACGGTCGCCGTCGTGACGAAGCCCTTCTCGTTCGAAGGGGCGAAGCGTCGGCTCCTCGCGGAGCAGGGCATCCAGGATCTCGTCGACAAGGTCGACACCCTCATCACGATCCCGAATGACCGGCTGCTGCAGGTCGCGGAGAAGCGCACGACCATGGTGGACGCGTTCCGCATCGTCGATGACGTGCTCCGGCAGGGCGTGCAGGGGATCAGCGACCTGATCACCGTGCCCGGTCTCATCAACCTGGACTTCGCGGACGTCAAGACGATCATGACCAACGCCGGCTCGGCGCTCATGGGCATCGGTCACGGCAGCGGCGAGACCCGTGCGGCCGATGCGGCGCGCCAGGCGATCATGTCGCCGCTCCTCGAGCAGTCCATCGACGGCGCGCGCGGCGTGCTGTTCACGATCACCGGTGGCCCCGACCTCACCCTCTTTGAGGTGAACGAGGCCGCCGAGATCATCCACGCAGCGGCCGACCCTGAGGCCAACATCATCTTCGGCTCGGTCATCGACGAGCGCATGGGCAACGACGTGAAGATCAGCGTCATCGCGACCGGTTTCGATCCGGCACGGCCCCTGAAGCGGATCGAGCAGCCGCTCTACCGCCGGACGGTCGAGTCACGTCCCGCTGAGCGCGAGACCGCGGCCGTCACGAACGGCGCGCCGCGAGCTGAGAAGAAGTACGAGCCCGACGATCTCGAGGTGCCGAGCTTCCTGCGCCGCAAGTAAGCCGCCGGCCTCGCGCCGCGAGGTAACGACGGATCTCGTCACGATCCTGAAGGCGGTCGGCTCCGCGGGGGCCGACCGCCTTTCCGTTACGACGGCGGTCCACGGGCACACAGGCTGGCATCCGGTCTGCATTTCGGACCTGCAAACAGCGGCACCGGCGACCGCCGTCTAGACCGCTCTCCGGTGGCCGCGGAGGAGATGTATGGACAGACCGATGGATCGGCCGACGGCGGCCGTCCGCCGTACGTACTGGAGCGACTCCTGGACCGGCTGGCATCTCGACTGGGGCGCGGTCTGGGTGGGCGCGTTCACCATGCTCGTGGCCGCGGTCCTCTTCAGCTTCATCGCAACGGCCGTCGGCGCGCAGAAGGCCGTTGATGCCCGCGTCTTGAAGTGGTCCGACGTCGGGTTCGTGACGATCGCATTCAGCGTGTTCGGCGCGTTCCTCGCGGCCGCCGCCGGCGCCTGGGTCGCCGCTCGCATGAGCGGCGCTCGTCTCGCCGAGCCGGCGATCCTGCATGGCGTCGCAGCATGGCTGCTCCTCATGACGATCGTCATCACCCTCGCGGCCCTCGCCGGCGCGCACTCGCTCGCCGGCGGCTACCTCGGCAACATGACGCCGCCAGGAGCGCCGGCCCCGGCCGGCACCGCCGTGGATCCGAACGCGGCGATCGCGGTCCGCAACGCCGCCGTCGGGAGCGTCCTCGGCATCCTGATCGGGCTCATGGGCTCGGTCGTCGGGGCGTGGATCGCGTCGGGCGAGCCGCTCGGCAGCCTCGCCCACTACCGCCGCACCGATCGTTGGACCACCGCCGGCGAAGTCCGCCGGACGACCATCTAAGGAGAGAGAACGATGATCCTCATTCTTCTCTGGCTGCTCGGCGCCCCGCTGGTGCTGATCATTCTTCTGTTCCTTCTTGGCATTGGCCATTAAGGCCAATGCCCACGAACCGCGGCGCTGCCTAGCAGCGCGGCGGGGGAGGACGCGCGACTCGGGCTAGCCCTCGTCGCGTCGCCTGTCACCAAGATGGATACGCAGGTAGGACCGCCACTAGATTTAGTGGCGGTCTTCCCATATCTTGTGTTTGATGCGGTGCCCGAGCTGCGGGAATCCGGACAGTCGCGTGATCGATTCACGCGAGGCGGAGGACGGCGCCTCCATCCGGCGCCGCCGGGCGTGCGACCGCTGCGAGGCACGGTTCACGACCTTCGAACGGAGCGAGTCTGCCCGGATCCAGGTGCTGAAGAAGGACGGCTCGCGCCAGGAGTTCGACCGGCGGAAGCTCGCGAGCGCGATCGAGAAGGCCGCGTCCACGAGCCTGTCGCCCGAGAAGCTCGGGGCGCTCATCGACGACATCGAGGCGACGCTCAAGCAAAGCGGCGTGTCCGAGGTCGGGTCGCAACGCATCGGCGAGATGGTCCTCGAGCGGCTCGCCGACGTGGACCCGATGAGCTACATCCGGTTCCGGATCGTGTACGCGAAGCTCGATGACCTCACGTCGCTGCGCGACGAGCTCGCGGCGCTCGATCGCCGGCGCGAGGTGTCGCGCGACCGCAAGGTCGCGGAGCAGACCGAGCTCCCGATCGAGGTGGCGCCGGTCGCGATCGCGGGTAGCCGCAAGCGAAAGCGCTGAGCAGGCACTGAGCGCGGTCCCGTTCCAGCTCGTCTGCTGGGACCTCGACGGCACGCTCACCGAGAGTGTCCGCTTCGTCGTCGACACGGCGAATCTCGTGATCGCCCGGCGCGGCGGCGTGCCGCTCGACTTCGACGTCGTCGGGCGGATGACCGGTCTGCCGCTGGAGGACATCTTCCGGCTCGTCTGGCCCGACCTGAGCGACGAGGACGCGCTCGCGTGCCGGGCCGAGTACCGCGCGATCTACGACGAGACGGTCATCCCCGCGACCCGGCTGTTCGATGGCGCCCGCGAGCTGGTGCGCGAGATCCACGCCGCGGGCCTGCTCCAGGCCACCGTCACGGGCAAACGCGCCGCGGACTGCGAGCGGATCCTTCGCGGACTCGAGATCGAGGAGGACATCGATCTGTACCTCGGCGGCGATTCCGTTCCGCCCGACCGGCACAAGCCCGCGCCTGACCTCGTCCTCCTCGCGATGGATCGCCTCGGCGTGTCGCCCGAGCGCACGGCCGTGGTGGGCGATACGCGGACGGACATGCGGATGGGCCGGGCTGCGGGCGCGCAGACGATCCAGGTCCTCTGGGGCTACGAGCAGGTGCGCGTGCCCGAGGCCGACCTGGTTGTCGCGACGTGGCAGGAGCTTCGCGCTCGTATCCTCACGGGCTGATGGTCCTCTCCGACCGTGACATCCGCGCCGAGATCGAGCGCGGGCGCATCGGCATCGATCCGTTCGATCCGACGTGCATCCAGCCGGCGAGCCTGGACATCCGGCTCGACCACCGGTTCCGAGTGTTCCGCTCGAGCCATCACCCGTACATCGATCTCGCCCGGCCGCTCGACGACGTGACCGAACTTGTCGAGGTGGGAGACTCGCCGTTCATCCTGCACCCGAACGAGTTCGTGCTCGGCTCGACGCGAGAGCGGATCCGGCTGCCTGACGATCTGGTGTCCCGCGTCGAGGGCAAGAGCAGTCTCGGCCGGCTCGGCCTCCTGATCCACTCGACGGCCGGGTTCATCGACCCGGCCTGGGACGGGCACATCACCCTCGAGCTCTCGAACGTGAACAACCTGCCGATCACCCTTTATCCGGGCATGCGGATCGGCCAGCTCTCCTTCTTCCGCCTGTCGTCGCCGGCTGAGCGCCCCTACGGGTCGCCCGAGCTGGGCTCGAGCTACCAGGGCCAGTCCGGGCCGACCCCGTCGCGCTACCGGCTGGACTTCCCCGTGCCGAAGCGCGAGCGCTAGACGATGTGCGCCGGGTGCCTCCTGACCGTCTATCTCGAAGCGTTCGTCAACGTCCTGTTCCTCGGGCTGACGCTCGCGATCTTTGGGCGGGTGATCCTCTCGTGGGTGCCGACGCGGCTCCCGTGGGGGCTCAACGACTTCATCTTTTCCGTGACCGAGCCCATCCTCGGGCCGATCCGTCGAGCGCTCCCGATGGCCGCCGGCATGGACTTCTCGCCGCTCATCGCCCTCGTCCTCCTGCAGCTCGTGGAGCGGCTGCTCCTTGGGATCCTGCCGCCGGCGCTCTGATGCCGGATCTGCTCGTCGAGGAGCGCGACGGCCGCGTGCACTTCGCCGTCCGGCTGATCCCGCGGGCGTCGCGCACGGCCATCGCCGGCGTGCGCGAGGGCGTGCTCCAGGTGCGCGTGACGGCCGCGCCCGTGAACGGCGCGGCGAACCGCGCGCTGCTCGAGCTGGTGGCCAAGACGCTACGCATCGGTCCGACGACGATCCGCATCGAGTCCGGTGCGACGTCGTCTCGCAAGCGGCTCTCTATCCCGCGGCACGCAGTGGAGCGGCTGCGGGCGTTGTAATCCAATGCCCGCGGACGACGTATGGACGGAACGAATGGTGACCTTTAGCTCTGCTGGGGCCCGCGGCGGTCTCCTGCGCTTCCCGCTGCCGGGCCCCTCTGCGGAGGGAACCCCCGGCAGCGCCGCGCAGAAGACTCGCCGCGGGCCCAGTGCCATCGTTCGTGCTGCCATGACGTTCGAAGATGTCGTCCGCGAGCATCAGGATTCCGTCTACGGGGCCGCATTGCGCATCCTCGGAGATCGCGATGCCGCGCTCGACGCGGCGAACCAGACATTCATGAAGGCGTATCGCTCGATCGGGTCGTACGACCCGTCGCGTCCGATCAAGCATTGGCTGCTCCGCATCGCCGTCAACGAGGCGATCACGATCGGGCGCGCACGCACGCGCGAGCGCGCGCGTCAGGCGCCCGAAGCCGAGGCGGCCAATGTGCCTGATCACGCTGCGTTGCCCGAGGCCGAGACGCTCGTTCGTGAGTCGCGCGAGCACATCCGGGCAGCGGTCGCTCGGCTCCCCGATCTGTATCGAGAGGTCGTCGTCCTGCGCTACTTCAACGAGCTGAGCGTCGATGAGGTCGCCGCGGTGCTCGGGCGCTCGTCCTCGACCGTCGGCGTGCAGCTGCTCCGCGGGCGTCAGCTGCTGCGTAAGGCGCTGGAGGGACAGAGCGTATGAACGACATGGACGAGGTCGACGGCCTCAGCGAGAGCACCCTCCGCGCGGCACTCCGGCTCGAGGCGGACGAGCGCCCGGCGCGGTTCGACGCGGTGGCGATCGTCGCCGCGGCCGAGCGCCGGACGGCGCTCGAGCAGGTCCTGCGGGCGGTGCGGGGCATCGCCCTGGTCGGGGTCAGCATCGGCATCGAGGCGGTCGTCGCGGTGGCCGCATTCAACGTCCTGGCGAACGTCGATCTGGGCGCGCCGTTCGGCCTGGCGCTGTCGACGCTCGCCGTCGTCGCGCAGCAGGTCGCGGTCATCGGCGGACTCACCGCGAGCCCGTCCGTGGCCGTTGCGGCCCTGGCCGCCGTGGTCTTCGCCACCATCTACGAGCGCACTGGAAGGGAGTCCTTGAATGTCCGGGCGTCTTGAGCGCAGCCGCACCAATCGCGTCATCAGCGGCGTATGCGGCGGCATCGCGGAGTACCTCGACATCGACGCGACCTTCGTGCGCGTCGTCATGGTGATCCTCGCGTTCCCATTCGGGGTCGGCATCCTCATCTACTTCGTGCTCCTGTTCCTCATGCCGAACCCGGGTGAGGCGACGCCGTTCGTGCGATCGGCCGGCGTCGACCAGACGGTCGCGGTCGATCCGCTGAACCCCGCCGCGCCGGCGGCACCGCGGGTCACCGATCCGATGGTCGTTGAGCGGCGCCGTAACGGGATCGGGCTGCTCCTGGTGGCGGTCGGCATCGTGTTCCTCCTCGGCAACGTCGGTGCGTTCCGCTTCGTCGACTGGCACTACATCTGGCCGCTCGTGCTCATCGCCCTTGGGGTGTATCTGGTCGCGCAGCGGACGCGGCAGTGACCACCGAGCCGAGGTCACCGAACCCGCCGTCGCAGCGGTCGTACCGCCGGCGCGGGATGTTCTGGCCGCTCATCCTCATCGGCATCGGACTCGTGGCGTTGCTCGCGAACTACGGCTTCGTGCCGCCCGTGCCGATCGTGTCGCTTCTCGCGCTCTGGCCCGTGCTCCTCGTCCTGCTCGGGATCGACATCGCGTTCTCGCGCCGCTGGCCGCTTCCCACGCTCGGAGCCGAGATCGCGATCATCGTGGGCGCGCTCATGCTCGCCGTGACGCAGCCCACGACGCTCAGCCTCGCGACGTTCAACTTCACCGGCTCGAACACCTGCGCGAGCCCGCAACCGGCCGTGTCTGTCCCGCGGGGAAGCCTGGGGAGCCTTCGGCTCACCGTCGATGGCGGCGCGGCGACGTACCGGATCACGGGCGGCTCGACCGGGGCGCTGGATGCGACCGCCGACGGCACGCAGCTGTGCCTGAGCGACCGGTCGGGCCCACGAGGCAGCGCAGCGCCGACCGCGGGAGACATCCGGCTGAGCCAGTCGGGCGCCAACTTCGGGAACTCGAGCGTCACGGTGCACGTCGCGAACGACCTTCCGCTGTCGCTGCAGCTCAACGCCGGCGCCGGCGAGTTCGTGATCGACCTGCACGACGTCAAGGTCACCGACACCCGGTTCAGCGTGGGTGCCTCGACCACGACGATCGTGCTCCCGCATCCGACCGGCGACGTCCCGGTCCGCCTCGACGGCGGCGCGTCCGACATCACGGTCGAGATCCCGGCTGACGTCGAAGCCCGGGTCGTGGTCACCGGAGGGCTCATCTCCACGTCATCCACGAATCCGCGGGCGACCAAGAGCGGAGGCATCATCGAGACGCCGGGCTACGCGACGGCGAAGGATCGGGTGACCGTGAACATCACCGGCGGCGCGAGCTCGATCACCGTCCGGTAGGCGGCTCAGTCCCGGCCGCGCCACCCGGCGCGGCGGACGCTGCGGGCGAAGATCTTGCGTTGACGCTTGTCCTCGGACCGCGCGGCCGCATCACGCTTCTTGGAGATGAACGCCTCCTCGCGCTCGAGCTTGCGGTACCCGTCGTATCGGTCCCGGTCAAGACGGCCCGCGTCGAGGGCTGCGCGGATCGCGCAGCCCGGCTCGGCCTCGTGCGCGCAGTCCGCGAACCGGCACTCGCGCGCTGTGAGCTCGACGTCGGCGAACACGGCCGAGAGCCCGGCGTCGGCATCCCAGAGCTGGAGCTCGCGCATCCCGGGCGTGTCGATCACGAGGCCGCGGCCCGCCACGATCACGAGCTCGCGATGGGTCGTCGTGTGCCGCCCGCGCCCGTCCTCGCGGACCTCGGCGGTCGCGCGCTCGACGCCGGTGAGCGCGTTCAGGAGCGTCGTCTTCCCGACCCCCGACGGGCCGAGGAAGACGGCCGTCCGCCCCGGACGGCAGTACCGGTCGAGCAGCTCGAGGCCCATCCCGGTCCGGGCGCTCACGGCGTGCACCGGCGTGCCTGGCACGACGTCCTCGACCGCCGCGAGTGTCGTGTCGAGGTCGGCGCACAGATCGGCCTTGCTCAGGAGGAGCACCGGCTCGGCGCCGCTCTCGTAGGCCACCGTGACGTAGCGCTCGATCCGGCGCAGGTTCGGCTCGGTGTCGAGTGCTGCGACGACGAACACGACGTCGATGTTCGCGGCGGCGACCTGCTCAAGGGTCAGTCCGAGGTTCGTCTTGCGCGAGAACGCGGTGCGCCGGGGCAGGAGCGCGTGGATCACGCCGTCGTGCTGCAGCACCCAGTCCCCGACCACGGGGAAGTCGGCGGGCGCGCCTGTCTCGTGGCGGAAGCGGCCGGCCACGACCCCCGGCAGCTCGCCGCTGTCGGTGAACAGCAGGTAGCCGCCGCGGTGCTGCGTCGCGACGCGGGCAGGTGCGAGGTCGTCGCGCGCGAAGGTCGAGCGGACGGCTTCCCACGCGGGATCCCATCCGAGGTCGGCAAGACGGGGATGCATCGCGCCTCCTTCAAAGTCGTCGTGGACCGTCCGGTCACGACGCCGAAGGACGAAGGTCAGGCGGCGGCGCGTCCGGAGGTGCGGGTCAGGGTGGTCGCGGCAAGCTCGGTCATCGAACGCACCTCCATCTGTCATCGCGCGATCCGCGCGTCGTCGCAACAGTAGCATCGGCGTCGAGTGAAGGGCCTCCTCCGCCTCATCGCGGTCATCGCCATGCTCGTCGCGATGGCGGCGCCCGCGCGCGCCGCCGACAGCGGCTGGACGATCGACCAGTTCCGCTCCGACATCACCATCCGGCCGGACGGCTCGCTCGCGATCCTCGAGTCGATCGACGTGGATTTCGGCGGGCTCCAGAAGCACGGCATCTTCCGCGACATCCCGACCCGCTACCAGTACGACGACACCCGCGACCGCCTGTACCGCCTCGCGGTCCAGTCGGTCACCGACGCCGTAGGCCGCGCGGTCACCTATCAGGTCACCGCCGGTGACGTCACCGAGATCAAGATCGGCGATCCGGGCCGCACGGTGAGCGGCAAGCAGACCTACCGGATCCGCTACACCGTCGCGGGCGCGCTCAACTCGTTCGCGGATCACGACGAGCTCTACTGGAACGTGAACGGCGACCAGTGGGGCGTTCCGACGAAGGTCGCGTCCGCTTCGGTCACGGCGCCCACCGGAGCGATCCAGAGGGTGACCTGCTACCAGGGCCCGACGGGCTCGACCGAGAGCTGCACGCCGGCGAACACCGCGGACCGTGCGGACTTCCGCGCCACCCGGGCGCTCGCGCCCGGCGAGCAGCTCACCGTCGTGACCGCGTTGAAGTTCGGCGCCGTGTCCGTTCCCGCCCCGATCCTCACCAGCCGGCCGCGCGGATTCGTGGACTACTTCTCGGCACCGCTCGGATCCGTCGTCGCGGCGGTCGTGCTGATCGGCGGGCTGTTCGCGGTGTGGCGCCTCTGGTGGACCCGCGGGCGTGACCGGGGCGCACCGCGCGGGGCCATCGTCGCCGAGTACGAGCCGCCCGCGAAGCTGCGGCCGGCGCAGCTCGGCGTGCTCGTCGACGAGTCCGCCGATCCGCGCGATCTCGTCGCGACGATCGTCGACCTCGCGGTGCGCGGGTACCTTGTGATCACCGAGCACGCGAAGCAGGGACTGTTCGGCCACACCGACTGGACGCTCGAGAAGTCGAAACCCGGGGACGATCTCCTGCCGTACGAGAAGCGGCTGTTCGAAGGGCTGTTCAAGGATGGCGACAGCGTGGCGCTGTCATCCCTGAAGGGAACGTTCCAGCCCACGCTCAAGGGGGCGGAGGACCTGCTCTACAAGGACGCCACCGACCGGGGCTGGTTCGTTGCGGATCCGTCGCGGGTGCGCACGATGTACGCCGGCCTCGGCTGCGCGACCGCGGCGATCGGGATCGGGCTCGTGTTCTTCCTCGGGCAGCTCCTCGGGTGGGGTCTCGTCGGCGTGGCCGTCGTGCCCGTCGGCCTCGCCCTCCTCGTGATGAATCACGCCATGCCGGCGCGGACCGCGGCGGGCGCCGCTCTGTTCGCGCAGACCCTCGGGTTCAGGCGGTACATGGACACCGCGGAGACCGACCGCGCCGCGTTCGCCGAGAAGGAAGGGCTGTTCACCGCGTACCTGCCATACGCCGTCATGTTCGCGAGCGTCGACAAGTGGATGCGCGCCTTCGCCGGCCTCGATACGGCGAAGGCCACCTCGAGCTTCTATGTCGGCCCGGGCCCGTTCAACGCGCTCGCGTTCTCCAACAGCTTCAGCTCGTTCTCAAGCACGCTCGCCTCGACCGTCGTGTCCACTCCCGCGGGCCATGGCGGCAGCGGCTTCTCGGGCGGGTTCTCGGGTGGCGGTGGCGGCGGCGGGGGCGGGGGCAGCTGGTGAGCGCGCCGGACCCGCGAGCGCTCGCCGAGCAGGTCGAGTCGAGGATGGCGAAGTACCTGGTGCCGGGTCTCGCGGTGGGCGTACTTGACGCCGACGGCCCGCGAGCCTGGGGCTTCGGGGTCACGAACGTCGACCACCCGCTGCCCGTCGACGCGGACACCGTCTTTGAGATCGCGTCGATCACGAAGACGATGACCGCGACCGTCGCCGCCCGGCTCGCGGCCGACGGCAAGCTCGACCTGGACGCGCCCGTCCGGAAATACCTGCCCGAGTTCGCCGTAGCGGATCCGGGCGTGAGCGCCCGGGTCACGGTCCGCGACCTGTTCACGCACACCGCGGGGTGGTTCGGCGAGCACCTTGCGCCCACGGGGCGCGGTGACGACGCGATCGCGAAGGGCGTGGCGGCGATGGCCGGGCTCGAACAGCTCGCTCCGGCCGGGGTCTTCTCGTACAACAACGTCTCGCTGATCGTGGCCGGCCGGGTCATCGAGGTCACAAGCGGCCACCCGTACCGCGACGCGGTCCGCGAGCTGCTGTTCGCGCCCCTCGGCATGGCGCATTCCGCGTTCGACGCTGCCGACGTGCTCTACGAACGGCTCGCGGCGGGTCACACCGTTCGCGACGGCGCGGCCGTCCGCGTGCGCGCGCGGCTGAGCGAGAGCACGAACGGCGATCCGGTGGGCGGCGTGCGCTCGACCGCGAACGATCTGCTCCGTTACGCGCGGTTCCATCTCGGCGACGGGACCGCCCCCGACGGGACCCGGCTGCTGCCGGCTGCCGCGCTTGCCGCGATGCGCGAGCCGCGCGTCCAGGTCGGCCCGGCCGGTCACGTCGGCCTCGCCTGGTTCCTCGACGAGCGCGGCGGCGTTCGGATCGCGGGCCACGGCGGCGCCACGGTGGCGCACATGAGCCAATTGACGCTGGTGCCTGACCGCGGCGCCGCATTCGTGATCCTCACCAACGGGGCGAATGGCGTGCGCATCTGCGCCGAGCTGCAGGAGTGGCTCCTTCGGTCGTGGCTCGGGCTGGCCCCGCGGCCGCGGCCGGTGGCGCTCGAGCCGCAGCCGGACGTGCGACCGTTCGCCGGCCGGTACTGGGCGCCGCTCTCCGACATCGAGCTCAGGCCCGAGGATGGCGCGCTCGTCTTGCGGCTCGCGTGGAAGGGCACGGTCGCCGAGCGGCCCACGCCGCCACCGCTGCGCCTCGCGTTCATCGGTCCGGATACGGTCGCGGCCGCCGACCCATCCGATGCGCCGCCGGTCGGGGATTTCCTGCGCGGGTCGGACGGCTCGGTCGCGTATTTCCGGTGGGGCAGCCGGGCGCGCAAGAAGATCGGCTAGCCCGACACCGAGCCCGCACCAAAGCGTCCCGCTGCCGCAACCCAGCCTGGCGTCGCGCCTGCCTACCATCGCACGAGGCCCACAACGCAGGGAGAGGGAGACGCTGGCAATGAGCGTGTATCGCGCTGAATACATCTGGATCGACGGGTCCAAGCCGACTCCGAAGCTCCGGTCAAAGGCGAAGGTCGTGCCGATCGGCGAAGCGCCGCCGGTCTGGGGCTTCGACGGCTCGAGCACGAACCAGGCCCCCGGCAAGAACTCCGACTGCGTGCTGAAGCCCGTGTTCGTCTGTCCGGATCCGATCCGCGGCGGCGAGAACAAGCTGGTCATGACCGAGGTGCTGCTCACCGACATGTCGCCGCATCCCACGAACACGCGCGCGGCGAACGCCGAGATGGCGAAGAAGTACGCGGCCGACGACACCTGGTTCGGGATCGAGCAGGAGTACACGTTCTTCGACGGCTCGCGCCCGCTCGGCTTCCCCGAGAACGGGTTCCCCCCGCCGCAGGGCGGCTACTACTGCGGGGTCGGCGCCGACGAGGTCTTCGGCCGTGAGGTCGTCGAGGCCCACCTCGACGCCTGCATCAAGGCGGGACTCCGGATCGCCGGGATCAACGGCGAGGTCATGCCCGGGCAGTGGGAATTCCAGATCGGGCCGATCGGCGCGCCGGCCATCGGCGATCACCTGTGGATCGCGCGCTGGCTCCTCTACCGGGTGGCCGAGGACTTCGGCATCAGCGCGACGCTCTACCCGAAGCCGGTGCGCGGCGACTGGAATGGCGCCGGCGCGCACACGAACTTCTCGACGAAGGCGATGCGCTCGAGCTACGACGCGTGCGTCGCGGCGGCCGAGGCCCTGAAGACCCGGCACGACCTGCACATCCAGAACTACGGCTACGCGATCGAGGAGCGCCTTACCGGACTGCACGAGACCGCGTCGTACAAGGACTTCAGCTATGGCGTGTCAGACCGTGGCGCATCGGTCCGGATCCCGTGGCAGGTCGCGGTCGATCGCAAGGGCTATATCGAGGATCGCCGCCCGAACGCGAACTGCGATCCGTACGTCGTGACGCGGCTGATCATCGAGACCGTGTGCGGCGCGGCCGAAAAGCGGCGGCCGACGCTGGTCGCCGCCAAGCGGCCGACCCGGGTCGGCGCAAAAGCGAAGCGCACCGCGGCCTAGCCGCAGCTCCTTCGACCGGCGACGGCGCGGGCGCCCTGCCCGCGCCGTTCCATACTCAGCAGGTGAGCGAGTGGCCTCCGCTGCCGTACGGCGAGTGGCACGAGACCCGGGACACGCTGCACCTGTACACGCAGATCGTGGGTTCGGTCCGCCTCGCGCTCGCGCCGTTCGAGCCGCACTGGATGAACGTCCCGCTCTACCTCACGAGCCGCGGGCTCACGACGTCGCCGATGCCCGTGGGCTCGCGGACGATCGACGCGGAGCTCGACCTCATCGATGGCGTGCTGGTCATGCGCGGCAGCGATGGCCGCGTGGAGCGGCGCACCCTCGGCGGCGCCGTCGCCGACTTCCACGCCGACGTGCAGCTCATGCTCCGGCGGCTGGACGTCGACGTCGCGTTCGCGGCCGGGCCATCCGAGCTCCCCGAACCGATCCCGTTCGCGCAGGATCGGACGCACGTCACGTACGACCCGGCCCAGGCGCTGCGGTTCTGGCAGGTCCTCACGCGGGTCGACAGCGTCCTCAAGGTGCATCGAGCCGGGTTCTTCGCGAAGAGCCCGCCGGTCTCGTTCTTCTGGGGCAGCTTCGATATCGCCGTCGTCCGCGTCGGCACGCGCCGGGTCGCTCCCCGCGCCGACGCCGGCACGATCGAGCGCTTCGGGGGCACCGCGGAGCAGATCTGCGCCGGCTGGTGGCCCGGCGATGCGCGCTACCCGGACCCGGCGTTCTACGCGTACGCGTGGCCGAAGCCCGCGGGCATCGAGCGCGCCGCGATCCGGCCGGCCGACGCTGGCTGGAACACCGCGATCGGGGAGTTCCTGCTGCCGTACGCGGACGCGCGAGCATCGGCCGATCCCCGTGCGGCGATCCTCGACTTCCTGCGCAGCACGTACGACGTCGGCGCGGCGCGGCTCGGCTGGCCCGACGACCTGACGCGGTTCGACGTGCCCGCGGCGCGCGCGACGAGGCTCCGAGAGGTTCGCCGGTAGCATCGTTCGGTGACTGAGCCGACCGGCGGCCCTGACCTCGTGATCGAGACCACCGGCCTGACGAAGCGCTACGGCGACGTCGTCGCGGTCGACCAGCTCTCGCTGCAGGTGCCCAGAGGTGGCGTGTTCGGCTTCCTCGGACCGAACGGCTCGGGGAAGACGACGACGATGGGGATGCTCCTCGGCCTGGTCCAGCCCACGTCCGGCGAGGCGCGGATCTTCGGCGATGCGGTCGGCCGCTCCGACACGCTGCGCCGGATCGGCGCGATGGTCGAGTCGCCGACCTTCTACCCGTACCTCTCCGGACGCGCGAACCTCCGCTACTTCCAGGCGATCGGGCGGCGCGGCTCGCCGGCCGACATCGATCGGCTCCTCGAGCTCGTCGATCTGGGCAAGCGCGCGGACAGCAAATTCGCCACGTACTCGCTCGGCATGAAGCAGCGGCTCGGGATCGCCTGTGCGCTCCTCGGCGAGCCCGATCTCGTGTTCCTCGATGAGCCCACCAACGGCCTCGACCCCGCCGGCGTCGTCGAGGTCCGCGAGCTCGTCCGCGACCTCGGGAAGGGCGGCCGGACCATCGTGCTCTCGAGTCACCTGCTCGCCGAGACGGAGCTCGTCTGCGATCACGTCGCCGTGCTCGGCAAGGGCAAGCTCATCGTGCAGGGCAACATCAAGGCGCTACTGCACGAGAAGGACTCGTTCTGGCTCGGCACGACCGACGATGCCGCGGCCGCGACGCTGCTGGCCACCCTGCCCGCGGTCGAGAAGGTCGCGACGGGCCAGGGCGAGTTGGTCGTCACGGCGCCGCCCGCACGCGCCGCCGAGATCACCCGGGCGCTGGCCCAGGCGGGCATCTACGTCACGAAGCTCGTCCCGATCCGGCACACCCTCGAGAGCTTCTTCATGGAGATCACCGGCACCGATCCGACCACCGGCCGTGGCCTCTCGTGATCGGACGGATCGGCGACCTTGCGATCTGGGAGTGGTTCAAGCTCCGGCGTCGCTGGATGCTCTGGATCCTGCTGGCGTTCGCGATCCTGTTCGCGCAGCTCGCGGTGTGGGGGTCGTTCTTCTCGTATCAGAACCTTCGGACCACCGGCGGCGAGATCACCGTCCCGGCGACCCTGCAGTCGCAGCAGGGTCGGGCCCCGCGGACCCTCGCGTGCAACGACCTGCTGTCCGCCGATCCCGCCCGGCAGCCGACCGACCTTGATTCACAGGTCCTCGACGGCATGCGCGCCCAATGCCGCCAGCAGCTTGCGACGCAGCCGCAGCGGCTGCAGCGCGCGTACGAGAACCTCACCTTGCCGGGCAGCATCCCGCTGGCGCTCGGGACGCTCCAGACCCTCGGGCTCATCCTCATCGCGGTGCTCACCGCGTCGGCGATCGGCATCGACTACGGCGCGGGCACGCTGCGATCGGTGCTCGTCCAAGGGACGGGCCGCTGGCCGTACCTCGCCGCCAAGCTCCTCACCCTCGTGATCCTCGCGGGGCTCGCGCTCATCGTCGCGACGGTGTCCGTCGTGATCAGCAGCGCCATCGCGGAACGGCTCGCCGCGGCGGCGGCCGCGTCGACCGCCGCCTGGTCGTCGGCCGGGATCGCGCTCTGGAAGGCGTGGCTCTCGTTGATCCCGTACATCACGCTCACCACGTTCGTGACCGTGCTCGCGCGGTCGTCTGCGGCCGGCATGGCCATCGGCCTCGGCTACTACTTCGCCGAGCAGATCCTGGTCGCGCTGCTGTCGAACTTCTTCAGCTGGTTCGCGAACGTCGCCGAATACCTGCCGGTACACAGCATCTCGGCGTGGAGCGGAAGCACCCCCTTCGGCGGACCGGCCGCACCGGCCGATCTCGCGCACGCCGGTTTCGTGCTGGTCGGCTACACGCTCGTGCTCGGCGGCCTCGCGTTCTGGCTGTTCCAGCGCCGCGACGTGCAGGGAGCGACCGGCGGGGGCTGAGCCACGCGACGCGCGGCCGGCGCTCGCGCGCGTTCGCGGGCTGGACGGTCGCCGTGTCGTTCGCTAGCTTGCGGACGTGAGACGGGCCGCCGTCGTGGGGGCCGGGGGCGCAGGTCTCGCGGCCGCGCAGGCCCTCGCGGCGCGGGATGTCGACGTCGTCGTCTTCGAGGCCGGATCGGGCCTCGGCGGCAATTGGCGCTACGACAACGACTCGGGACTGAGCTCCGGATACCAGTCGCTGCGGGCCAACACCTCGCGTCGCCACACCGCGTTCCGGTGCTTCGCCATCGGTCCGAGCCGCTCGCTCTTCCTCGATCACACCGAGATGCTCGATTACCTGGAGCGCTTCGCGGATCACTTCGACCTGCGGCGACGAATCCGGTTCCGGACCCGGGTGACCGCAGCCCGGCCGGTCGACGGCCAGTGGGAGATCACTGCAAACGGCACCCGCGAGCGTTTCTCGGACGTGATCGTGGCGAGCGGGTTCAACAGTGTGCCGCGGTACCCCGAGTTCCCCGGCTCGTTCACCGGCCTGCAGCTCCACACGCACGACTACCGGACCCCCGGGCCGTTCGCCGGCCGCGATGTGGTCGTCGTCGGTCTGGGTTGCTCCGCCGCGGAGCTCGCCTGCGACATCAGCACCGTCGCCCGATCGGTCGCCCTGGCCGCGCGTTCGGGATCGTGGGTGGTCCCTCGCCGGGTGGGGCCGATCCCGGTCGACTGGTTCGACACGCGGGTCGGGAGCCGGCTTTCGATCGACGCTCGGCGGCGGATGTTCGTGCCGCTGTTCCGGCTGGCCGCCGGTCCACGGACCGGCACCGGATTGCCGGCGCCCGATCATCGGCTGGGCGAGAAGCCGATCACGGTGTCCGACGAGCTGCTCCCGCTGCTGCGGACGCGACGCATCGTGGCCTGCGCTCCGGTCGCCGAGCTCCGCGGCGATCGGGTCCTGCTGGCCGATGGCACGGAGCGGGTGGCGGATGCCCTGCTCTACGGCACCGGATACCGCGCCGCGTTCGACTTCCTCCCGTTCGAGGCTGACGCGCCGACCAACGAGCACGCGCCGCTTTATCGCGGCGTGATGTCCTTGGCCGTGCCCGGGCTCTTCTTCGTGGGGATCGTCTTCGGACATGGCGCGCTGATCCCGGTCATGGAGGCCCAGGCGAACTGGATGGCTGATGTCGTGGCCGGCCG
>Ga0075425_100001330_pt1 | contig 24149 bp, 21 predicted proteins | sample SoiMethybrSBSTD4_FD_75300 | JGI IMG/M metagenome (GOLD analysis project Ga0075425, IMG submission 75300) | Bulk soil microbial communities from a Populus tree surrounding site in Tennessee, USA - Soil MetaG P. TD hybrid SBSTD4 | ecosystem: Environmental > Terrestrial > Soil > Tree plantation...
GGTCATAGGATCAGGGTCACACCCGTTCCCATTCCGAACACGGAAGTTAAGCCTGATACCGCCGATGGTACTGTATGGGAAACTGTATGGGAGAGTAGGTCGCTGCCGGCATTAATCACTACAAGCGCGAAAAAGCCCGCGAGCCTCACGGTTCGCGGGCTTTTTCTATGTACGGACAATTAAGAATTAGAAAAGAATTAAGAATGCGTACTTATGTATGCAAGAGCGCGATAGCCACAGCATCGGGATCTCGCAAACATGTGTACGAATTCTTAATTCTTGATTCCTAATTCTTAATTACGCCGGCGGCGCGCAGGTTTTCGCGGCGCCGCTCTTTCCGGGGCCGGACGCTTCGATTTCGGCAGCTTCGCGACGACAAGATCGTAGGACGTCCGGACGAGCGCCTCGAGCTCACGCCGCGTGAGTGTCTCGCCGAGCGATTGCTCCTGCACCCACAGGTTCCGCGCCATGTACGGCGCCGGGATGATTCCCGGCCGCTCCACCAGCTCGGCGAACGACTCCGGCGTGCACTTGAACCCGATCTGGTGCGGCGGCTCCAGGTTCACGGCGACGAACATCTTCTTCGCCACCGAAAAACACAGATCGCTGCCCCATTTCACGTCTTCGGTGACACCGGGCAGCGATCGGCAAAACGTCCGGAGCGTCTCGATCGTCATGGACCCTCACGTGCGCCGGAGCGCCGCGGCAGCTTCCGCCGAGCCTACACCGGTTCACGTCTCGGATCCTGTGGTCGCGCCTACTGCGGCACGAAGACGACGTCGACCCAGTAGTTGTTCGAGTTGAACGTCGACGCCGGAAAGGCAACGCTCGTGCTGTAGCGATACACGCCGTTGCCGCCGGCGGCCGAATTCGACAGCGCATGCAGCGGCCCGGAATCGACGCCCGCCGATCCGAAAGACGTTGCCGTATACGGATAGTTGCCGACGTTCGTGTGATACGAGATGACGTAGACGGTGTTGGCGCTGATCGCGACCGGCGTCGCGAAATTCACCTGCTGCCAGCCCGTCGCGCTCTCGTTGGTGAACGTCGCAGTTGCCAGTTTCGTCCCCGTGCTGCTCCACAGCGTGCCGGTGTGCGTGCCGGTCGTCGACTGCCCCTTGTAGAAGCGCACGCCGACGACATGACCCGCGACATCGGACTTGAACTTCAGCCCGAGCTCCACGGCACTCGGATCGTTGGTCGCAATTGCCCCCGGCCTCGCCGTCGCGCTCCAGATCGTCACTGGCGCGTTCGTCGAAACCGAGGCGGTCGTGAACGACCACACGACACTGTACGCCAGGCGGTTGCCTGCGAGATCGGCGACACCTCCGCTCCCGCCACTGACCGTTGCGGTGTAGGTCGTCGACGCCGACAAAGGCTGCGACGGCTTCAGCGTTGCGGCCCGCGCCGCCGCGTCGTAGGTGATCGCCGCGGCCACAGCCGAGCCGCCGCCGGTACGGAGTGCGAATGTCGCCCCGGTGATCGTCGTGGCGTTCATGGCTTCGCTGAACGTCGCGGTCACCGACGTCGCTGTCGTCACTCCGGATGCGCCCGCTCCCGGCGTCGTGCTCACCACCGTCGGCGGCGTCGTGTCCGCAGCCGCGTTCACGGTCACGGTCGTCGTCGCCGTCGCGGTTCCCGATGCGTTTGCCGCGGACAGCGTGTAGGTGGTTGTTGCGGCCGGCGACACGACTCGCGTGCCAGATGCAGGCACCGCGCCGATCCCTTGATCGATCGTCACCGAGGTCGCGTTCGACACGGACCACGACAGCGTCGAGCTCTGCCCCTGTGTAACCGCGCCCGGCGACGCAGCGAAACTGCCGATCGTCGGCGCCGGCGGCGGCGGTGACGGCGGAGTCGCCGAGGAGAAGTCGAGCGCCCACCCGGCGCGGCACGCAAGGTCCGGTTTGTCCGGACCGAACGTGCCGCAGAACGTGTTCGTCGTTCCGATGAACGGCCACAGATAGTCGTACGCCGCCTGCGCGCCGCTCCAGCCGTTCTCGACGCCAATCATCAGGTTGATCCGTGCTTCGGGACCGTAATAGCCGGCGAACGGCCGCTCGTTGCCCTTGGTCGCGCCCCAGATCTGGGACATCGAGGTGAAGAACATAAAGCGGTTGTAGTCGGTATAGCGGACCGTTCCCGCCGGCGGCACGCCGACGCCGACGATGTAGGGCGTGCCCTGCGCCCGCGGGTACTCTGGCTCGCTGTTGAACAAGGCGAGCTGGAAGCGCGCGATCGCGTCGCGATGGGCGAGCCCGCCGGCGAACCCCTGCTTCAGCGCACGATCGATCGCGTAGGCGAGGTAGTTCTGCTCCCACATCGAGATGAACTGATTGCCATCGGGACGCTTGCCGATCCAGAGAATCCGGAACGGATTCGCCGTTGGACTCTGAGCGTTGGCGAAGTTGTCGAGCCACGTCAGGTTGCTCGTCACCTTCTGCGCGAGGTACGACCTGACGGCCGATCCCGGATAGTAGGCCGCGGCATCGACCATGTTGCGGAGTGGCCAGCCGTAGCCGCGGACTTCGTTGTAGGCGAGGATGCCCTGGCTGCCGCGGACCCCATCGGCCGGATAGGTGCGAAGCATCGCGTAGTTCGCCCAGAACGCCATCTCCTCGGCGTAATAGCGATCGCCGGTCAGGAGATACGGCACATAGGCGATCGACGGCTGATGCGCGTTGTCGGGGATGAGCGGCGACTGACCAGGACCAGGCGTGGTCGATCCGTACTCGACGATCGGCATCGGCGAGCCATGGACGAAATCGAGGCCGTCGCTCTTCGCCCGCGAGTCGTACCAGATCGTCGGCCGCTGATCGAGCGACACCAGCCGCTCGGCGCCGATGCCGGTGTTGATGCCGCCTTCGGCCTCGCGCACGTGGACCGGCCAGGAGCCGGACAGATCGCCATTGGCGAGCACGAAGGCGCGCTGCGTCTGATCGCGGTGCACCAGGTAGCGAGCGGTCCAGTCCGGATACGGCGCCAGCTCCTGGCGTCCGCCGTGATCGGGCATGTTCGCAGTCAGCGCGCCAGGTTGCAGGATGTCGAAGCTCGCGCCGGTCGGCGCCGTGACCAGGTTTGCGACCAGCGGCAAGTACGGCGGCAGCGCGCGCGACTTGTAGAACGGCGCCATGTCTGGCGTGATTGCCGCGAACGCGGCGCCGCCGAACGTAAACACCTTCCGCCACCGGGTCAGGTAGTAGTGCTGCACGCTGTTCTTGGCGAACACCGTCTGCCCGTTGACGACGATCGCGAGGTTGTAGGTGATGGTGGTCGCGCCGGTTTTGTCGAGTACGTTCTCCACCGTCACGTCGACGCGGCCGGCGCCGTCGTTGTAGACGCGGGTGTCGAAGATCACGCGCAGGAACGGATGCGCGGTCCCGTCGGTCGACGACACCGGCGCAATCACGGTACGCCCCTCGTACACGAGTCCGCCGGACAGCCACAGGTCGTTCGAGCTGACCGTCGGCAGCGCCGCCGTGTAGGTCGTGCTGCCGACCGCGAGCGCCACCGACGCCGACGGCAGCGCCGGCGTGAACGCGCCGCTCGCGATCGGCGCCGCCGAGATCGCGTACGTGTCGGGCGTCGGCACGTTGGCGGTTACGACGGCAAACCGAATCGATCCGTCAGGCCACCGTGTCTTGACGTCTGTCTGAGTGAACAGCGATCCGACTTGAAGGCCCGACGCCGCCGCGCCCTGCGGTACCGCCTGGCCGAAGCTGGTCCAACCCGGCGTCAGCGTGTGGACGGCGATCTGTGCGTCGGCGGGCGTCGATGCAAGAGCGAAAACGACCGCGGCCGCCGCGATGAAGAGCTGTTTCATGGCGGCGCTGCGCGCAAGCGCACTGCCACGGGGCGCGCTCGTTCCACCGGCGTTCTGGGGGACGTTGCGCCGCGGCGTGGCGCCGCGACGCGGCTTCACGTTCGCCACACCGGCGCTGTTCGTGATCGAAACAGGGACGTAAGAGTTACTGACTGATTTGCGTCTGGCGCCGCGAGCGGACGCGCCGCGCGGTTTCGCTCAGGCACCCGCGCGGCGATGACAACTTTACAGCAGGGCTGTAGCCATCGTGCGCGCGGGTGTCTACACCACGGCGCGTTCGCGGTCGCGACGGCGCGAGGCGCGGTACCGCTCGAACACTTCGCGCGCGCTCTCGAGGCCCAGCAACGACTTCAGCGTCGTCCCCGCGAACGTGTGGCCGAGCATGTCGCGCCAGTGCCGGAGCACGAACGACGGGCTGTGCAGGAGTGCCGCCGGGAAGTGGCGCAGTTTGATCCACCGCTCGACGCGCCAGCGCATGAACTCGAGATCGTCCGCGTTCAGGTGTTCGGTGCGGACGACCGCGGTTGTACCGTCGTAGTGCATCGGGTTCTCGTCGACGATCAGGCCGCGCGCGCGGAAATCCGCCGTCATCGCCGTCGCCGGATACGGTGTCGGATGCTGGATGTACGGCCAGTCGACATACTGCCGCGCGAACTCGAGGTTGGCCTCGATCGACTCGCGCGTGTCGTCGGGACTGCCGACAATCAGGCCGCCGACGACGAACATGCCATGACGGTGCAGGTGCTCGATCGCCTCGATGCTGGCGTTGCCGATCGTGCGGCCGCCTTCGCGGCGCGCGTTCTTGGCGCGCGCCCGCAAGAACTGCAGGTCCGCATCGATGATGTTCTCGATGCCGAGGAAGACGTAGCGGAAGCCGGCCCGCTTCATCAGCGGCGCGAGCCGCGCCCCATGCTGGGCGATCGGCGCCGTCATTCCCTGCACCAGGTAGTCCAGATCGGACAGGCCGGCGTCGCAGATCGCGTGGCACAACGCCTCGAAGCGGGCGATGTCGAGCGTGATGTTGTCGTCGACGAGAAAAATCGCCTCGGCGCCGTGCGCGCGGGCATCGGCGATATCGGCGAGGACGCGGTCGATGGCGTAGGGATGAAAATTGCGGCCGCGCATCTCGATGATCGAGCAGAAGCTGCAGTCGTAAGTGCAGCCTCGCGACGTTTCGACGACGTCGACCGTGCGGCCAAGCAAAGTGTAGCCACGGAGGATGCGTGTGGCGCGGTTCGGCAGGCGCGGCGGCGCGGTCCGCAGCTGCGCGACCGGCCGCGGCGCGGTGCCGTGCAGACCGGCCACCGACGCGGCGTCGCCGCCGCTCTCGAGCACCCGCAGCAGCTGGCAGAACGTCTGCTCGCCTTCGCCGCGCACGATGAAGTCGATTTCCGTGCAGCCGGCATATGCTTCGGGCGCGAGGCTGGGATCGTAGCCGCCGACGACGATCCGCGCGTGCGGCCGCAGCTGGCGGACCAGGCGCGCCAGCTTCAGCGCGGTGTCCCGCTGAAACGTCATCACCGACAGGCCGACGACGTCGGGCTCGATCTCGCGGACGAGGTGGGCAACCGTCGCCCGGACCGAGCCCTGCACCAGAATGAGATCGGCAACGAAAACGCGATGGTGCGGATCGACATTTCCGGCGAGCGACGCCAGCGCGCCGTTCGGCATGCGAATGGCGACAGGCGGCATATGCTCGAACGAATCCGGCATCGAGAGCAGCAGGACGTTCATCGCGGCGCCTCAGCGTTCGGCGAAGCATAACATCGTGGCGCGCCAAACGGGCGGCGCGATCGTTTACGATTTCCGGATGCGCCACGGACGCGCAGGGGAGACATCAATGGATGACACGGGGCGCCTCGAGGCACAGGCCGTCGGCTTGATGAAGGACGGCGACTTCGGGGACAACGCGATTCGCGTTAATCAGTCGCTCGTCGCGCTGGCGCCGCAGAACGACCGCGCCTGGACGCGCCTCGGCCGCTGCCTCATGGAGCAGCGCCGGTTCGACGATGCGATCGAAGCACTGCGGACGGCGCTGTCATTGAACGGGGCGAACACGATCGCGACCAACCTGTTGAACGAAGTCCGCAAGCGGCGCGCGATGACACCGACCGCGGCCGAACGCGCCACCACCGGCTTTACCGCCCGCGAGTTCGCGGTCCTCGAGACCCACGCGCCGGCCGACGCCTGCAGCGCGCTGCGCTCGCGGCTCGAGTTGTTGTTCGACGCCGTCAACGCGACTGCGATCGCGGCGCGTATCGTCGAGACGCGGCAGCGCCAGGGCGCGCCGGGCACCAAGCTGTTTCACGCCAACAGCTGCCATCCCGGCGACGTTGCCCACATCTACGCCTTTCATCACGGCGGCCGCTGGGAGCCGCAGTTCAACCTTGGCTGGTTCGCGCCGCCGACCATGCCGAGCTGCATGCGAATCGGCATCGGCTTCAACCTCACCGCCGGCAGCCGCGATCCGGATCGCGACGACGGCCAGGAGCGCGCGCTGCGGTATTTCGAACGCTTTCAGCGCAGCGTCGCGCGGTCGTGGCGCAACGAGCTCGCACGGTGGATGGCGTCGAACGGCGGCTTCATCCAGAGCGGCGCGCAGCCGGCGTCGACCTCCCTCCAGCCGGAGCAGGCGGTCGACTGGATCGTCAGCTGCCGTCATCCCGCGGAAACCGGTTGGATCTTCGTCGGCCGCTGGCTGTTCATGGAGCGGACCGACGACGCCGTGATTTTGAGAGATCGATCGGCGCTGGCGCGTGTCGTCGACGACACCTTCCGAACGCTCTATCCGCTGTGGCTTGCCGCGTACACGGACGCGAATTAATCGCCTTCCGCGATCGCAATCGCCTTACGCGCCCAGGCAGCGAGCTCGACGGCGCTCTCCAGCACGTCGAGCGGAACCGAGTAGTACTTCATCGTTCCAGGGCGATCCGGGTACGGCTGGAACGGCTTCGCCTTCGCGCGGTCGTAGTCGGCGCGGTTGGCGTCGCCGACTTTCAGATACAGCGTGTCGCGCGCGATCAGGCCAAAGAATATGCCGCGGTGGTAGAGGCCGACGCCGCCGAACATCGAGCGTGCGGTGACGTCGCCCAACTCCTCGAGCTGTGCGAGGACGAACGACTTGAAGCCGTCGGTGACCGACAACGAGCGCGGCGTTGGCGACCTGGGACGTTTCACTGTCAACGCGATCGGATTATACGCGTCAGATGCACGCGACCGGTTCGTCGAGGCCGACACGGACGTAGGCGCGCGCGCCCGGAATTTTCGCTTCCAGCTGGTCGCGCACCTGCGCGAGCAGGCGCTGCAGCTCGTCGTGATCGGCGGCGCTGAATGCGTCGGTCAAGCGGCGAAGCGCCTCGAGCGAATGGTCGATCGAGACCAGCGCCAGCTTGGCGCAGCCGAGCGCATCGTCGGATTCGGCGCCGCCGGCGTGCGTGTCGCGCGCGACCAGCGCGCGAAACACTTTCATGTAGATGCGCACGTGGTACCACAACACGATTTCCATCGGCGGCGGTCCGTCGACGGATCGAGGCGACGGGGTGATCGACCACTCCGGCGCGAGCGGCGCCGTCAGGAGCGCGACCCGTTCGGTATACTGCCAGGCGAGCTCCGCAAGCGGGTCGTCCGTCTGGATGCCCGATTCGCCTGGCGGGTTCGCGAGCAGCGCGTCGAGCTCGTCGGTGCGCACGCCCTCCGCGGCCGACATCTCGCGGGTGAATTCGACAGCCTCGTTGATCGTTCTGAACGTCGGCTCGCCGTTTTTGCGGCCGCGGCGCTTCCGATAGAGCTCGGTGCAGCGATAGCCGCAGCAGCGCGCGGTGACGCCACAGTAGTCACACCACTCGTTGCAGTAATGATGCACGCCAGGAATGATCTGCGGGTCGCGGGCGATAGCGAGAAACTGCCGATCCATACTCCACCTCCTGCATAGACTGAGATGTGACCGATCGCCCACGCTACGTTGGCAGCGCCGGCTGGAACATTCCGCGCGTCCACCGCGACCGCTTCGCGCCAGACGGTTCGCAGCTGCAGCGCTACGCGTCGAGGCTGAACGCGGCGGAGATCAACACGTCGTTCTACCGGCCACACGCCTCGGCGATCTACGAGCGGTGGGCGTCAGCGGTGCCGGCAGCGTTCAGGTTCGCCGTGAAGATCCCGAAGCTCATCACCCACGACCGCGCGCTGCTGCGCGCGCGCGAGCCGCTCGAGCAGTTTCTCCAGGAGATCGCCGGCCTCGGCGCGAAGCTCGGGCCGCTGCTGCTGCAATTGCCGCCGTCGTTTGCCTTCGACTCGCGCCGCGTCGGCCGGTTTCTCCAGCTCGTTCGCGCCCGCCACGACGGGTTCGTGGTCTGCGAACCGCGTCACGCGACGTGGACGACGGCGGCGGCGGTGCGCGTGCTCGAGCAGTTTCGCGTCGCGCGCGTCGCTGCCGACCCGCCGCGTGCGGCGGGCCTCGATGTTCCGGGCGGCTGGCCGGGCATCGTGTACTACCGCTGGCACGGCTCGCCGCGGCCGTACTTCTCTCCGTACGCGGCTGCCGATCTCGATCGGCTCGCGGCGGCGGTTCGCGCGAGCGGCGCGTTGCAGACCTGGTGCGTGTTCGACAACACGGGGTCGGGCTCCGCCGCCGGCAACGCGCTCGATCTCATGTCTCGCCTGGCGGCGGACGCCGCACCCACGGCGGCAGAATCGCCGCCGCGCCTGCGGCAACCGTCGGTTCGTCGAACCCGGGCCTGACGAACGCGTCGGCGCGCGGGAACCGCGATCGGACCGCCGCCTCCAACTCCTCGAGCGCGAGCACCGCCCGAGCAGGGACACCGTCGGCTGTTGCCTTGCCGACTTCCATCAGCGTCCGCCACGCCGTGCGCGATTCGTCGATGCCGGCGAGCGCGGCCTTCGCCGAGCCGTCGTAGTCGGTCTGTACCTCGGCATCGACGGCGATGCGATCAGCCTGGCCACACACCGCGCGGTAGATCTTTGCGGCGATGCGCGATGAGAACCACTCGATCGTCCCGACCGCCTCGATCGCCGCTATCTCACCGCGCGCGGCGACGAGCGGCGCCACTGCGCGGCTGACGCGCCACGCGATCGTGCTGTATTCGCGAGCACGCATGACCAGCGGATCGTCTTCGTGATCAAGCACGACGAACGGCTGACGATCGTCATCGCCGGCAACTGCGTTCAGATCGACGCCTTCGCGCTCGGCGATCTCAGTGAGCACCGCGATCGTGCGCTCGAGCGACGCCTCGATGTCGGTGACGAGAGGCGCATCGCTCGCACGTTCGGCGACGACCTCGCGGTTCTCCAGAAACACGAGGCATCGCTCAGTGAAAGCGCACCGCCTGCATCGTCCGTCGCAGTAGTTGTAGATGCCGGGAATCAGCCGCGGATTCTGTGCGCGCGCGATCAGACGCTCGAATTCGGTGGGATCCATGGCCGCCGGTTGGTGCAACGGCAGCGCCAGCTGAAATGTCGAGGGATTTCGCGAATCCGACAGAAAAACGTTGCAGCCCGCGCAATGGGTCACCTCTCGCGGTACGCGGTTCTTGCCATTGAACGGACCCGGCGGCGATGGACGTCGCGCGAGTCATAATCGCCGGTCATGAACCCGCTACTGCGCGATCTCTATGGCCACCAGGAATGGGCGGACGCCGAGCACTGGCGCGCGATCGACGCGACCAAGGCGGCTGCGGAGGACGCGGCGCTGCGCGCCCGCCTTCATCATCTGCACCTTGTGCAGCGCGCCTTCCGCTGGATCGTCGGCGATCGGCAGGCGCCGTTCACGATCTCTAAGTTGGAGGATTTCAGCGGGATGGGCGAGCTGAAGTCGGCGGCGCGCGCGTATCACGACGACATCGGCCGTTTTCTGGCGGCGCTCCCCGAGCAACGGTTCGAAGAACGGATCGAGGTTCCCTGGTTCAGGGATCCACCGCTCTCGTTGACCGTCGCCGAAGCGCTGACGCAATGCGCGATGCACAGCCAGTGGCATCGCGGCCAGAACGCGGTACGGCTGCGCGAATTGGGCGCAGAGCCGCCGCCGGTCGATTTGATCGTGTGGTACTGGAAGGGCCGTCCGCCGGCTGTGTGGAGCTAGCGCGTCATCTATCTCGGTCGCGACACAACGTTCCGCTCGGACCGCACAGCGGAAACGATCGTCTCGATCAGGTCCGGCGCCGAGTGGCGATTCAGCACCGTGACGGGCTCGTCGCTCAGTTCATACGCAGAGATGATGTTGACGAGGTGCCACGCGGCAAGCGCACCGAGTTGCCGGCGCAGCAGCGCCTCACCTTTCTCGTACACCGCAAACGGATCGAGAACGCTTTCAGCGGTCGCTTGGGTGGGTGCTGGCCGCGGCGCCGGTCCAGAGAACACCGACGGCTGCGGCGGCGCGACGAGGATGGTCGGCGGAGTTTCGAGCGCGCGACGCAGCGCGCCTTCGAGGTAAACCTGCGACAAACCGGTCGCCCAGTACTCGGCGTCGGTGCGATTGGGTTGGGTCGTTTCCCGGCCAGAGCGCAGCGGTTCGCCCCCGCCGATAGGGACGAATTCGATCCACGCTTCCCAGGTCGAGCCCGTCATCGGGGCGCCGCACGCGCGCGCTTCGTAGCTGGTGCCGTCGGCGCCGACGACCGGCTTCTGATAGACGAGCAACGTCTCGGCCATTGTTCCGCGCCTCCAGCCTTCCGACGTGCAAAACGGCGGCCCACCCGGGGGTGAACCGCCGTTGATGTCCTGGTCGGAACAACGACGCTCCGGGCACAAATTACTGCCCGAAGCGACTACAGTGCGGCGAGGATCTGGTTGAGCAGCGATGCGAGCCCGCTCGGGTTGTTGAGCAGATTGGCCACGCCGCAGAGGAGGTTCCCGAGCAGGTTGCCGGCGCCGCTCTGGGCGGTAATGTCGAGAACGACGCGGCTCAAATCGACCACCAGTCCGAGGATGTCGAGATGCAGTGGCCCCAGGTCGAGGTGCAGGATGTTGCACGTACCTGTCACGGCCGCGAGCGGTACTGAAAAGTTCTGCAGAACAGTCGTCGTCTGGCCCGCGGCATTGGTAAGCACGCCAGTGAGCGTGCCCACCGCGTTGACTGTGCCGTTCACGTTCGCGAACTTCGTCAGGTTGAGGGTGCCGGTAAAGGTGCCGCCGCCAGCGACGCTGCCGACGACGGGCAGCGCGGTCGGGCTGAGGTCGACCGGTTTCGCGGCGGACAACGGGGTCAGCATCGTGGCAAACGCAAGAACTGTAGCAGCAGCAATTCGTTTCATCATCATCTCTCCCAATGAAAACATCATTCAGATCGAACTTACGGTGCCGCGCGTCCGTCTGATCGCAGCTTCGTGAGCCCGAACGTGCGTACGTTGGCGAAAACGCGTCCTCAGCTACGGCGCTAGTGCCGTGTGTCATCGTCTACCACCGGATCGACAAACGAGTTGCCGTCGAGCATGCCGCGCAGCGCACGCGGCGCCTGTCCGTGTCGCCGCTTGAACTCGCGCGAGAAATGGCTCGGGTCGTTCCAGCCGGTGGCCGCCATCACTTCCTTGACAGTCAGGAACGAGGTCTGCAGAAGGTGGCGTGCGTGGTCGAGGCGTTGCTCCCGGCAGATCCGCGCGGGCGAACACCCGAGCTCGCGCTGGAACAGCCGCCGCAGGTGAGCCGGCGACAGGTTGACGGCACGCGCCAGTTCGTCGATGGACAGCGGCGTCGCGCGATGCCGTTCCATCAACGCCAGCACGAAGCGGATTCGCGGGTCCGTCGCCGTCATGTCCTGTCATACTTCAAAGGACATGCCTCATATGCCTCCACGAGCAAGCATGATGCTTGGTCGATGAAGCATCACCGTTGGTGATTGGTACACGTGGTGTGAACGTTACTCGCCGCGCATGCAGCCCTCTGCGCCTTCACGCGCCCAACGTCATGCGCGCTGATGTGGCGGACGATCGCCCGCGGAAACACTGACAGCGGCTATAGCAGACAGATGACCGCGGCGCGCGCGAACTGGACATTCCTGCGGGTGCTCGGGTTCGTCTACGTCCTCGCCTTCTGGTCGCTATCGCGGCAGATCGACGGGCTCATAGGGGCAGGGGGCATTCTGCCGGCGCACGCCTACATGGACAGCGCGCGGACGTTTGTTGCCGCGGAGCACATCGGCCTCGATCGCTTCCGGCTGCTGCCGACGCTGTGCTGGATCAGCGCGAGCGACGGCTTCCTCCGCGGCCTCGCGTTCGCCGGGCTCGGCCTCGGCGCGCTTCTGGTTGCCGGCGTCTTGCCGGCAGTCGTCCTGCCGCTGTTGTGGATCGATTACTTGTCGCTGTCGGTGGTCGCGCGCGAATTTCTCTCGTATCAGTGGGATGCGCTGCTGCTCGAGGCCGGCCTGCTGGCAATCGTCGTCGCTCCGCTGGTGGTCGTCGAGCGCGCCACCGCGCCGGTCGCCCCGCCCCGACTCGGCGTGTGGCTGATGCTCTGGCTCGTGTTCCGGCTGATGTTCGGGTCTGGCGTCGTCAAGCTTGTGAGCGGCGACCCGACCTGGCGGAATCTCACGGCGATGACCTTTCACTATGAGACACAGCCGATCCCGACACCGCTCGCGTGGTACGCGCACCAGTTGCCGCTCTGGTGTCACAAGGCGTCGACGGCCGCGACGCTTGCGTTCGAACTGATCGCGCCGTTTTTCATCGTCGGCTCACGGCCGCTGCGGGTGGCGGCGTTCGCGATCCTTGTCGGCTTCCAGCTGCTGATTGCCCTCACCGGCAACTACGCGTTCTTCAACATCCTGGCGGCATCGTTGTGCGTGTACGTGCTCGCGGACCGCGACGCTGGCGCAGGTCGCGGCCGCCCGCAAAGCGTGGCGGTACCTCGATCGGCCGTTGAACGGGTTCGCACGGCGCTGGTCGCCGTCGTCGCAATCGTGATCGTTCCGGTGTCGTTGACGACGTTTGTCGCACGAATGGGCGTCGCGTTGCCGATCCACCCGCTGATCGCGCCCCTCGCCGACTTCATCGAGCCGCTCCGCAGCGTCAACACCTATGGCTTGTTCGCGGTAATGACGACAACCCGCCCCGAGATCATCGTCGAGGGCTCGAACGACGGCGCGCGATGGGAGGCGTACGAATTCGCATACAAGGCGGGCGATCCGCGTCGGCCGCCGCCGTGGGTGGCGCCGCATCAGCCGCGCCTCGACTGGCAGATGTGGTTCGCGGCGCTCGGCGACGCGAGCGGCGAACCGTGGCTTCAGCGCTTCTGCCAGCGGCTGCTCGCCGGCTCACCGGAGGTATTGCGCCTGATGGCGCACGACCCGTTCGCCGGACGGCCGCCGCGGTACATCCGCGCGGTGCTGTACCAGTACCACTACGCGCCGGCCGAGGAACATCGCCGCGGAATCTGGTGGACGCGCGAACGGCTCGGCGACTATATGCCGCCGCTCTCAGCGGACCGGCCGCAGTAGCAGATCCTGGAAGTCGTAGCTGAAGTCGGTGGACGCCGACACCGCACGCATCCTGGCCTGATCGATCGATCCGTCGGGATTGAGGGCGAACGTGACGTACGCATCGGCGCGCAGTTCGCGGTCGCGCCAGCGCGCGATGAACGTGTCGTGCTGGTACGGCTCGAGCTCGCCGGCGAGCTGCGGCGTGTGTGAGAAGGTCATCGTCAGCTTGCCGTTTGCGTGCGCGATGACGATGTCGCCGTACCACTGGTCGCGATACGTCCCGGCATACTGCGCGAGCGGCAGCGATGGTTTCGACGCCGCGACGCGCGACGCGGCCGCGCCGCGGTCCTCGGCGGCGCTTTCACGATCGCGGCGCGCGCTCCACTTTGCGTAGCCGTCGATCCAGTCGAACGCCGGCTCCGCATCGAGGTAGTGATCGACGACGTGAAAGGCGATCGCGTCGAAGGCGTCCGTGGATTCCTGGTTGGTCAGGACGGCGACGCCGAGGCTCGCGTCCGGGATCATGATCACGCGCGACACGTAGCCGGGAAGCCCGCCGGTGTGCATCACCGCCTTGCGGCCGCGGTAGTCGCGAATGTCGAAGCCGAGCGCGTATCCGCGGAAATCGTTTTTGAGCGGCGGCAATTCCGGCGGCGGGTCGGCCACGCGGAGTGGCGTCACGATGCTGGTGAGCTCGCGGGCCGTCGCGGCCGAGAACAGACGGCCGCCGTCTGCGAGCCGCCCGCCGGACAGTTGCACGCGCAGCCACTTCGCCATGTCGTCGGCCGAGGAATTGATGCCGCCCGCCGGGTTGGTATTGTCGCTGTCGAACGGCGCAATCGGGCGCACGCGGCCGTCGATCACCGCATGCGGAGCGGCGATGTTGCCATTGGCGGCGGCCGCAGAGTGGCGGACATTGCTGCCCGACATTCCGACCCTGGTCAGGATGCGCGAGGTCACGAACTCTTCCCACGACTGGCCGGTGATCGCTTCGATCAATTCGCCGGCGACGAGATAGAGCACGTTGTCGTAGGCGTATGCACTGCGGAAGCTGGTGGCGAGCGGAATGAACCGGAGGCGCTGCGCGATCTCTTTGCGGTTATACGTGGACGGCGGCCACCACAACAGGTCGCCGGCGCCAAGACCGAGGCCGCTGCGATGGACGAGCAGATCGCGCACGGTCAGCTCACGGGTCACGTACGGGTCGGACAGCGCGAACGCCGGCAGGTAGCGTACGACCGGTGCATCCCACGCAATCTTGCCTGCTTCGACGAGCAGTCCGAGCGCCGTCGCGGTGAACGCCTTTGTGTTCGAGGCGATGCCGAAGAGGGTTCGTGCATCCACGGGCGTCGCGTCACCGAGCTTGCGGACGCCGTAGCCCTTTGCGAGGACGACCGCATCGTCCTTGACGATGGCCAGGGCGATACCGGGAACGTCGAACGTCCGCATCGCACGCCCTACCCAGGCGTCGAGATCGGGGGGCGGCGCCGGACGTACGGCGGGTTGCGGCGCGACGAGCTCGAGGCAGAGAACGATCGGCAGGAGGAATCGCATGCGGTCGAGAATGCTACAGTACCGGTGAGATGGCCGAAAAAACAGAAATCGACTGGCAGGCGCTCCTCACGCCGGAGCAGTTTCATGTGCTGCGTGAACATGGCACGGAGCACCGCGGCAGCAGTCCGCTGCTGCAGGAGAAGCGCGACGGCACCTTCCGCTGCGCCGGCTGCGGACAGCCGCTCTTCTCCTCGAAGACGAAATACGAGAGCGGCACCGGCTGGCCGAGCTTTTATCGGCCGATCGAAGGCGCAATCGGGACCACCACCGACCGCAGCCACGGGATGACCCGGGTCGAGGTTCACTGCGCCAATTGTGGCGGGCATCTCGGACACGTCTTCCCCGATGGGCCCGCGCCGACCGGCGATCGCTACTGCATGAACGGCGTCGCGCTGAAGTTCGAGCCAGATAACAGCTGACGATCGCCGGGCGACCGGTTGTGCTACCGTTCGCCGCATGCGAACTCATGCTGCGGCGCTGGCTGCGCTGCTCGCGTCGGCCGCCATGCCGCTGACGGCGCAGACCGCCAAGACGCATCGCCTCGAAGCCACCCCGTCGACGATCGCATACGGCTACTACTGGTCCGAGGCGAAGCCGGCGCTGCGCATCGCGTCGGGGGACATCGTCGACGTCGACACGCTGCTCACCAACAGCCCAATGGGCCTGCAGCGCGCCGGCGTACCCGACGCGAAGATCCAGGGCTCGCTCAAGGCGATCGTGACCGAGGTGACCGGCGACCGGCGCGGCCCCGGCGGCCACATCCTCACCGGTCCGGTCTATGTCGAGGGGGCGCAGCCGGGCGATGTCCTCGAGGTAAAGATTCTGTCAATCGATTTTCCGATCGACTACGGCTACAACGGCTGCGCGGGTATCCTGCCCGAGAACTGCGATCGATCGATCGCCGCGCGCATCATTCCGATCGATGCGAAGGCGATGACCGCGCAGTTCGCGCCGGGAATCGTCATCCCGCTTCGACCGTTCTTCGGAAGCATGGGCGTCGCCCCGCCGCCGGAGCAGGGGCGCGTCAGCAGCAACCCGCCGGGCAAACACGCCGGCAACCTCGATAACAAGGAACTCGGCGTCGGCTCGACCCTGTACATCCCGGTGTTCGTGCCCGGCGCGCTGTTCGAGGTTGGCGACGGCCACGGCGCGCAAGGTGACGGCGAAGTCGATCAGACTGCCATCGAAACGTCGCTGCGCGGCCGCATTCAGCTGACCGTCCGCAAGAACATGAAGCTCACGTGGCCGCGCGCCGAAACGCCGACCGACTACATCACCATGGCGACCGACCCGGATCTGATGGTCGCCACCAAGGGCGCGATTCAGGAGATGGTCGACTTCGTCGCCGAAACGAAGAAATGGACTACGCACCAGGCCTATCAGCTGGTGAGCATCGCCGGCAACGTGGCGGTGACGCAGCTGGTCGATCGGCCGAACCACGGCGTCCACGTGCGCATGCCGAAAAGCCTGCTCGCCGCCGAGCACAGCAACAGCGACAAGGGCGCCGAAGGCGACATTCGCGCGCTCGAAAAACAGTGGAACGAGGCGCGCGTGCATGCCGATGTCACGACTCTCGATCGGCTGCTCGCTGACGACTGGACCGTCGTGCACGGCGACGGCAGCATCAACAGCAAGGCGGAGTATCTTGCCGACTTGAAATCCGGCGCGCGCAAGTTTTCAGCCGACGTCGAGGAAGACGAGCTCAGCGTCCGCGTCGTCGGCGATACGGCGATCGCCGCCGGGCTCAGCGACTCGAAACTGACGTTTCGCGGCAAGCCGTCGGGCGGGCCGCTGCGCTTCACGCGCGTCTACGTGAACCGCGATGGCCGCTGGGTTATGGTGGCGTCGCACGCGACGCGCCGCTGATCGCGGCTTCATCCAACACTGCATGAGGAGGTTTGTGTGGCCGACGTGAACTCGCACGCACCAGGAACGTTTTCGTGGCCAGAGCTTGCGACCACCGATCAGAAAGCGGGCGTCGCGTTCTATCGCGGGCTGTTCGGCTGGGAGCTCAACGAGCAGCCGATGGGACCGACCGAAGTCTATTCAATGTTTCAGATGCGCGGCCGGCCCGTCGCCGCTGCCTATACGATGCGTCCCGAAGAAAAGCAGATGGGCGCGCCGCCGCACTGGAACTCCTATGTCACGGTGAGCAACGTCGACGAGAGCACGAAGAAGGCGCAGGCGCTCGGCGCGAAGGTGTTTGCGCAGCCCTTCGACGTGATGGACGCCGGACGGATGGCGGTCCTGCAGGATCCGACGGGCGCGGTGTTCCAGGTGTGGCAGCCGAACCGATCGATTGGCGCGATGATCCTGAACGAGCCTGGCGCGCTCTGCTGGACCGAGTTGACGACGAGCGACTTGCGCGCTGCGGAAACCTTCTACACGCAGCTGTTCGGCTGGAGCGCGAAGCGCAGCGATCCGGCCGCGGGGATGGAATACACCGAGATGAGCATCAATGGTCAGCCGGGTGTCGGCATGATGCCGAAGCCGCCGCAGATGCCGGCGGACGTCCCGTCCTACTGGATGCCGTATTTCTGGGTGGAGCAGGTCGACACGAGCGCTGCCAAGGCGAAGCAGCTCGGCGGAAAGCTGATGGTGCCGCCGCAGGACATTCCCAAGGTTGGCCGGTTCGCGATCGTCAGCGATCCACAGGGCGCGGTCTTCGCGATCTTCACCCCGGCCGCACGGTGATCGTCGTAGCGCGAAGCCTTCAGGCGAGCGGTTGGTCGATCGGCTGAAGCCCTCGCGCTACACGCGCGTGCTTACGGGACGACGCAGCCCGGGCCTGCGTTGCCGGCCAGGCCGTTCGAGTATTCCGGCTGCACCCAGAACTGGCCGGTCGAGGTCTGATACAGGTTGTGCCACGCGCACTTGTCGTCGGCTTCGTATCCTGCGGCGTCGTACCACGCGTTCAGGTCGGGATCAGTCACCGCTTCGCGGATCTCATGGCTGGTCACGATCGTCAAAATGTCAGCAACCGCTTTCCCCGACACGCTGCACGCGCGGCAGTCCGTATACGGGAACACGGCGTACTTGATGTCCTTGCCATTGTAGGCGAAGTGGCCGTGATAGCCGCAGAATGCCGAGCAGGACGAGCCGCCCTGGCTCGAGATCTTCATGCCAGCGGGAAAGTACACGCCGTACACAGTGTTGACGTCCACCTTGACGACGCCGCTGTTGAACAGCGACGCGATGTACGACTTCACCTTCGAGTCCGAGATCGACCCCTGCGCGGGACGCGAGTCGACGTAGTCGGAAACCCACGCGAGCGTGCCCGAGATCGTGTCCGCCGAGCTGTACTGCGTGATGATCGAGTAGTCCTGGGAGCCGGAAAGCGCCGAGACGAGGTTCTGCACCTGAGTACGGAGGTTCGGCTGGCCCTGCGATCCGGCGCTGTTGGCGACCGTGCCGTTCCAATAGATCGGATAGAACACCGCGAACGGAATCTGGTGGCCGCCATGGTTCACGAGGTTCCCGGATCCGTAGCTGGCCGGAAACACCGAGGCGCCCCGGTGCGCCGGCGCATCGCTCGGCTGCGTGTCGTGCGGCGAGTGAATCGCAGCGGGCGCCGGCAGCACATGGATGGTTTCACCCGTGTCAGAATGATCGATGAACGGGTTACCGCGACCCTGGCCGAACGTCGATTGGCCGCCGGCGGCGACGAGCGAGGCGACAGCGCACGCGAGCACGACACGTTTCATGAATCCTCCTCAGTACACAGCAACGATCGCGCAACGATTATACGAACGGAGCAGTGCAGATATGTTCACCAGGAAACCGCTGACGATTCCGTCACGAGCTGAAGCGCTGCCGGGCCGCGACGAGCGCATGCCGGTTCCCGACGTGCACTTCGTCAACAAGAACCGCCTGTCACCGCCTTTCCCGGACGGGCTCGAACGTGCGCTGTTTGGCATGGGCTGCTTCTGGGGCGCCGAGCGAAAGTTCTGGCAAGTCCGCGGCGTCTACAGCACCGCCGTCGGCTACGCCGCCGGACACACGGCGAATCCGACTTATCGCGAGGTGTGTACCGGCATGACCGGCCACAACGAAGTTGTCCTCGTGGTGTTCGATCCGAAGGTCGTCACCTACGACCAGCTGCTGAAGACGTTCTGGGAGAATCACGACCCGACGCAGGGGATGCGGCAGGGTAACGACGTCGGCACGCAGTACCGTTCCGGCATCTACTATTTCGACGAGCCGCAGAAGCGCGCGGCGCTGGCGTCTCGCGACCTGTTCCAGAAGCAGCTGAGCGGCGCGGGCTACGGGGCGATCACGACCGAGATCGTCGAGGCGCCAGAGTTCTACTACGCCGAGGATTACCACCAGCAGTATCTGGCCAAGAATCCGGACGGCTACTGCGGCCTGGGCGGCACCGGCGTCAGCTGTCCGGTCGGCGTGGGAGTCTCGGCGTGAAGATGTGGCGCGACGCGCGGCTTGCACGCTCGGCGCGGGTCGTCGTCGCGCTCTGTGCGCTCGCGGGGTGGCCTGCGATACGCCTGGCCTCTGCCGTCTCCGCCTTCTCTGCGCCCTCCGCGACTGCGACGTTCGCAGGCGGCTGCTTCTGGAGCATGGAACACGTCTTCGACGAACTGCCCGGTGTGATCTCGGTGACTGTCGGCTACGCCGGCGGCGAGGCGAAGAATCCGAGTTACGAGCAGGTGGAGATGGGAATTACCGGGCATGCCGAGTCGGTGCAAGTGGTGTTCGATCCCGGACGAATTGCCTACGACGCTTTGCTCGACGCGTACTGGCACAACGTCGATCCAACCGACGGCGCCGGGCAATTCTGCGATCACGGCACGCAGTACCGGCCGATCATCTTCTACGCGGACGAGGCGCAGAAGCGCGCCGTCGAACAATCAAAGATCGCCATCGAGCAGTCGCATCGCTTCTCGCGGGTGATGCCGCAGATCGTGCCGGCCGGCGTGTTCTGGCGCGGCGAAGATTACCACCAGCACTACTACAAGACGCACGCGGTCGCCTACCGGATGTACCGCATGGGTTGCGGCCGTGATCGACGGCTCCGCGAACTCTGGGGCACCCACGAGTAGCGGGTCACGATCGCGTGTCTCACCGCGGCGACGTGGCAGCCCCTTCTGATTCGTCGATGCACCGGGCGCCGCTGCCGATCGACGCCTACCTCGATTCGATTGTCGATGCGGTGCGTCGTTCGCGCGCCGTAGTTGTCACGGCCGCACCGGGCGCAGGGAAAACCACGCGTGTGCCGCCGGCGCTACTGGCTGACGGCCCGATTGTGTTGTTGCAGCCGCGTCGCGTCGCGGCGCGCGCCATCGCGGCGCGAATTGCCGCCGAGTGCGGCTGGACGCTCGGGCGCGAGGTCGGCTGGCAGGTTCGCTTCGAGCGCCGCTTCAGTGCGACCACGAAGCTGCTCGTCGTCACCGAGGGGGTGCTCACGGCGCGCCTCCAGACCGATCCGCTGCTGTCCGACTTTCAGACCGTCGTCCTCGACGAATTCCACGAGCGCAGCGTCCATGCCGACCTCGCGATCGCCCTGGCGCGGCAGGCGTGGCGCGCGCGCGACGATCTCCGCATCGTCGTCATGTCGGCGACGCTCGATGCGGACGCGGTTGCCGCGTTCCTCGACGGTTGTCCAGTCGTCGTCGTGCCGGGCCGCCAGTTTCGGCTCGACGTGTCGTATGCGCCCGCGATGCCGCTGTCCGACGCAGCCGCGGGCGCCTTGGCTGCGACCGCAGGCCAGGTGTTGTGCTTTCTTCCCGGCGCGGCGGAGATCGGTCGCGGCGTCGCGGACATCCAGGCGCGCGTTGGTGCTGACGTCGAAGTGGTTCCGCTGCACGGCTCGCTCGATGCCGATGCGCAGGACCGCGCGCTGCAGCCGTCCCCGCGGCGGCGGATCGTCGTCGCCACGAACATCGCCGAGACCTCCTTGACGGTCCCCGGCGTCACGGCCGTCATCGATACGGGGCTGCAGAAAATCGCGCGCTACGACGCGGAACGCGGCATCGACAGCCTCGAGACCGAACGCGTCACCGCCGACGCGGCCGATCAGCGTGCCGGGCGCGCTGGCCGTATCGCGCCCGGGATCGCGCGGCGGTTGTGGGATGCGCGCGACCGCTTGCGGCCGCACCGCGAACCCGACATCCGGCGCATCGATCTTGCCGGCGCCGCGCTCGAGGTGATCGCCTGGGGCGGCGACCCGCGAACGTTCGAATGGTTCGAGGCGCCCCCGCGTGAGGCTGTCGATGCGGCGCTCGCGCTGCTCGAACGCCTCGGGCTGGTTGCTGCCGACGGCCGCCTCACCGCCGTCGGCGATCGGGTGCGCCGGATGCCGCTGCACCCGCGCCTCGGGCGGATGCTGGTCGCCGCCGCCGGCGGCGCGCGAGCGATGGCGCAGGCGTGCGCGCTGCTTTCCGAACGCCACCTGCTGCCGCCGCGCACGGCCGCGACCACGTCGGATCTGCTGTCGGCGATCGATCGCTGGTCCGACATGCCGCCGCGAGTGCGGCAGGCGGCCGCCGAGATCCAATCAACCATCAACCATTCAGCCATCAGCCATCAGCCCTCAGCCATTGACACCGGCGAGGCTGAGTTCAGGCGAGCCGTTCTGTCCGGGTATCCGGATCGCGTCGCGCAGCGCCGCGCCGTCGGCTCGCGGGATGTCGTACTCGCGTCGGGCACGGGCGCGACGATCGCACGGGAAAGTGGCGTCCACGATGGCGAGTTTCTGGTCGCGCTCGAAGTAACGAGCGTCGCCCGCCGTCAGCAGCCGGACGTGGCGCTCATCCGCATCGCGAGCCGCGTTGAACGTGAATGGCTGCAGCCAACAGCAACCGAGATCATTCACCGCTTCGATGCCGCCACCGGCCGAGTGAAAGCGGTCGTCGTCGAGCGGTACGACGCGCTCGTGCTCGCCGAGCGGCCGACCGCTGCCGATCCGGAGGCGGCGGCGCGGATTCTGGCCGACGCGTGGTTGACGCGAGGGCCAAGCGGCGCCGACGAGCAGTTGCGGCGCCGGTTGCGCTTCGCCGGCGGCGACGTCGATCTCGCGCCGATGATTCGCGCGGCAGCGTACGGCGCGCGCTCGCTTGACGAGGTCACGCTGCGATCGGCGCTGACGCCGGCCGTGCTGCGCGATCTCGATCGCGATGCGCCCGAGTCGCTTGCCGTTCCGAGCGGCCGCACCGCACGCCTCGAATACAACGACGATGGCACCGTGTCCGCGGCCGTGAAACTGCAGGAATTGTTCGGCCTCGGCGACACGCCGCGGATCGGCCGGCGAAAGGAGCCGGTCGTCCTCTCGCTGCTGGCGCCGAACGGCCGGCCCGTTCAAATCACCCGCGATTTGCGCAGCTTCTGGAACAACACCTACCCGGAGGTGAGAAAGGAACTGCGCGGGCGGTACCCGAAGCATCCGTGGCCGACGGATCCCTGGACGGCACAGCCGACGCATCGCACTGTCCGCCGTCGGCAGCGTCCGCCGTAGCGCAGGCCTTTAGACCGGCCGTACGGCCCGCACCGCAGCCCTAAAGGGCTGCGCGACGTCAGTTTTGCGTCGCGCTTCCGCCGAAGGCGGCGCCGAGCAACGGCTGGCCGGCGCGCGCAGCGTAGAAGCCGAATGCGACCGCGGCCAGGACGACGGCGATCGACAGGTTGCCTGGCAGGGCCACCCATGATGCGGCGTGCGGCAGGATCGGCGCGATCGTGACCACGTTGTCGACGATCAGCGCAACTGTTGTCACCAGCAATCCGAACCTGAAGATCGCCAGCGTGATGATGCCAATCGTCAGCAGTTGGCTGATCACGTACAGCCACAACTCCTGGCCGGAGGATACGTTGCCGGTCACCGCGGCGGTGACGACGATCATCCCGATCGCGATGGCGATCCATGTTTGCCGGACGACCAGCCGCAGGCCGACGAACGTCATCGTGATGAGGAGCGCGGTCTGGACGCTGCCGTAGATCTGCCCGGCCCACGCCAACGCGAGCGCGCCGAATCCGCTCAACACGCGAACCTCGCCGTCGAGGAAGGGCTGCGTCGGTGACCGCCCGATCACATACGGCATTACGCCGCGAAGCGCATCGTTGGCGATCAACGCTGCACCGAGCGCCGCGCCGACGAGGATCTCGCGTCCGATTCGCGGGTCGCGCACGTAGCCGGCGAACAGACGCGTCCAGCCGATCAGGCCGTCGGGCCAGAATCGGCGGCCGTACGGTTCCAGCGCGACGTACAGCGCCCACAGCACGGCCACGTTGAAGAGCATGTTGCCGCAGACGCGGAAGAAGCTGTTCACCTCTTCCGCAGGCGACGACAGGTGATGTCCACCGATCGCCCACGCGGCAACGTTCATCAGCAGGCACAGGACAGCGAGCCGCGATGCGGCGCGCAGATCGGCGCGTTTCGAAAGGATGTGATGGCGCGCGAGCAGCATCGAGCCGGCGAGGACCGAGGTCCACAACAGAAGCGCGAAGAGGCGAAGGCTCGACGTTGCGCGCGATGCCGTCACCGGTTGTTGCGCGCGCGGACGCGACCATGGGCCGAGCACGAACACCGACGTGATGTGTCCGCGGTAGGAGGCGGCCTCGACGCGAAGGCGTACATTCGCGGCGTCGGGAGAGGCTCCTTCCCACGCGACCCGGGTATCGGCATAGTCCTTCGGCGTCCAGTCGGGTGGCACCGGTGTAAACCCGCCGGCGTCGAGGCCTGCGGCTCTGAACATCACGTTCCAGTCCGTCGCGGACGACTCGCCGCCGTTGGCGTCGCGCTGTGGCGGCACGCGGCGGAACTCGATGAGGCGGCCGCGGGTGTCGACCACGATGAGGCTCTGTGCCGTCACCGTCATCGCCGGATCGGTCGGCGTCACCCGTGGCGACGGGCTGTCCGGCTCGAGGTCGCGCGGGCTGGTCCGGTACCAGAACACCATCGCCGGTCCCGATCGAATACGCGCCGCACTCCACCGGTTCGTCGAACTGTCGGTGTCGGCCAGCCACTGCTGAAAATCTGGCGGAGCGGTGAAGGCCTGATCGGTATCGGCCGGTTGGTCGCCGTAACCGAAGTCGGTGAGGATCTGCTGCGCGCGATCGGCGAGCACCGCGGGCGCCTTGTCGAGCGGGACGTGCGCCGCGATGGAGCTCAACGGCGTCAGCAACGCGTACACCGCAATCGCGGCGACGAGCGACGCGATGAGCGCGGCGCCGCGCGCGACCGGCAGTGCGTCACTCTCGCCTGCGGCAACCAGCATCGCCGGCGACGGCGTTTCGCCGGCGGCGAGAGCGGCGGCGAGCGGATCGCCGCCGGGCAGGGCGACGGCGACGGTCAGCGCCGAGGCCGGCCGCTGTTCGGGGTCGCGCGCCAAACAGCGCATGATC
>Ga0075425_100001331_pt1 | contig 24148 bp, 17 predicted proteins | sample SoiMethybrSBSTD4_FD_75300 | JGI IMG/M metagenome (GOLD analysis project Ga0075425, IMG submission 75300) | Bulk soil microbial communities from a Populus tree surrounding site in Tennessee, USA - Soil MetaG P. TD hybrid SBSTD4 | ecosystem: Environmental > Terrestrial > Soil > Tree plantation...
GGACCGCCGGTGTCGGCGGCGTTTCAATCGAACGGCGAGCCGACGCCTGCAGCGGTCGGATTCGCGAAGAAATACGGCGTTGAAGTCTCAGCGCTCGAACGCAGCGACACGGCCAAGGGTCAGTACCTCGCGTATCGTCTGCGCCAGCGCGGCAAGGCCACTGTCGACGTGCTCGCCGATGTGATGGGTGGCGTGCTGCGCGACATGTCCTTCCCGAAGCAGATGCGCTGGGACGCCTATCTCGAGGACAACAAGGGTGACCTGTTGTTCGGCCGCCCGATTCGGTGGCTGCTGCTCTTGTACGGCGGCCGCGTCGTGCCGTTCGTCATTCGCCGAACCGAGCTGTCTCAAGGGCCGACGGTGCAGGACATTCGCTCGGGGCCGAACACCTACGGGCACCGCTTCCAGACCACCAGCGGTCGCGCCGGTCGGGCCATCAAGGTCAAGACGTTCGACGATTACCAGGCGCGTCTGCTCGAGAATTTCGTGATCCTCGATCGCACCGAGCGCGAGCAGAAGATTCGGCGCGAGCTCGAGACGCACGCGCGGCGTCTCAGCGGACGCGTGAGCACAAGCGCCGCACACTCGTCGCTTCTGCAGGAAGTGCCGGATCTGGTTGAGTATCCATCCGTGGTCGCCGGACACATTCCGATCGAGTTCCTCTCGCTGCCCGAGGAAGTGCTGACGACGACGATGATTCATCATCAGCACTACTTTCCAGTCGTCGACGATGACGGGAAGCTCAAGGCGGCATTCCTCGCCGTCATCAACATGGAGCCCGAGAAGCCGGAAGTCATCGCTCGCAACGCGGAGCGTGTGCTGACGGCGCGGCTGCGAGACGCGCGTTTCTTCTGGGAAGAGGATCGCAAGTCGACACTCGAGTCGCGCATCGATCGCCTCTCGACCGTCCTGTTCCACAAGAAGCTCGGAAGCTATCGCGAGAAGGCAGACCGGATCGCGTCGCTGGCGGAGTGGATCGCCATCGATGCGTTCCGCAGCCCCGAGTCGGCGCCGCATGCCGCACAGGCGGCCCGCCTGTCGAAGGCCGATCTCACCACCGACATGGTTCGCGAGCTGACCGAATTACAGGGCACGATGGGCGGGATTTACGCCCGCGAGGAGAAGCTGCCCGAGGCGGTGTGGAAGGCGATCTCCTTTCACTATCTGCCGATCGGCGTCGAGGCCGATGCGCCTCCGACACGGCAGCAGCTCGGTGCCGCGGCGATCGCCTGGGCCGCGGTGTCGCTGGCCGACAAGCTCGATTCAGTGGTCGGCATGTTCTCGGCTGGCGAGCGTCCGACCGGCTCGCGCGATCCGCTCGGGCTGCGACGTCAGGCCCAAGCCATCGTGAAGATCCTTGCCGACCTGCCCGATCTCACGGGCGTCGATCGACGTCTGCAGATTGGGCCGCTTCTGGCGCGCGCGGCGCAGCCGTTCACTCCCGACGCTGATGTCATGAGCGCTCTCGGATCGTTCATGTCCGATCGGCTGTCGTATCTGCTCGAGCAGCGCGGCTTCGACGTACGCAACATTCGCGCGGTGCTGCATGCCGACATCGCCGGCACCAGTCCGCTGGAGGCGAAGCGCAAGCTCGAGGCGCTGACGCAGATGGCCGGGTCGCCGTCGCTGCTCGGCGTGGCGACGCTGCTCAAGCGGGTGAAGAACATTTCCAAAGGTGTGGCCGCGCCGGCGAACAATCCGAACGGTCTGCTCATCGAGCCGGCGGAGAAAGCGCTCGTCGCCGCGCTCGAGACCAGCGCGCCGGCGATTCGTGCCGCCGCCGAGCGCAGCGATTACCGCGAGGCGTTTGCCAGCGTCGCCGCGCTGCAGCCGACGGTAGCGAAATTCTTCGACGACGTGCTCGTGATGGCCGAAGACGAGCGGCTGCGCGCGGCGCGCGTCGGACTGGTGGCAACGATGCGCGATCTGATTCTCGAGATCGCAGATATTTCGGAAATCGTGACAGGAGACTGATCGGAGATGGCAAAGAAGAAGGCGGTCAAGAAGACCGCCGCGAAGAAGACGAGCACTCCTAAAATATCCGGCAAACACGTTTATCTCTTTGGAAAGAACACCGACGGCAACGGCTCCATGAAGCCGCTGCTCGGCGGCAAGGGCGCAAATCTCGCCGAGATGTGCCGCATCGGCCTGCCGGTGCCTCCCGGCTTCACCATCACCACCGAAGTCTGCACGTATTACTACGCGCACAAGCGCACGTATCCTTCCGCGCTGCAGGGCCAGGTGAAGACCGGACTGGCCGCCATCGAACAGCAGACCAAGAAGAAGTTCGGCGACCTGAAGGATCCGTTGCTGGTCTCGGTGCGCTCCGGTGCGCGCGACTCGATGCCCGGGATGATGGACACGATCCTCAATCTCGGCCTCAACGATCAGACCGTCGAAGCCCTGGGGACCAAGACCGGCAACGCCCGCTTTGCCTGGGACTGCTATCGGCGCTTCGTGCAGATGTACGGTGATGTCGTCCTCGGCGTGCAGAAGAGCGCCGGCGAGGATCACGAGCCGTTCGAGACCGTGATCGAGCGTCTCAAGCACGAGCGCTATCACCAGGACATCGAGGACACCAAGCTCACCGTCGACGACTTGAAGGAACTGGTCGTGCGCTTCAAAGCGCTCGTGAAGGAGCGCGCCGGGAAAGAGTTCCCGAGCTCTCCGTGGGAACAGCTGATGGGCGCGGTCGGCGCGGTGTTCGGTTCGTGGATGAACGATCGCGCGATCGTCTACCGCCGCAAGTACAACATCCCGAGCGAATGGGGGACGGCGGTCAACGTGCAGGCGATGGTGTACGGCAACACCGGCGACAAGTCAGGATCAGGCGTGGCGTTCACGCGCAACCCCGCCAACGGAAACAAGGAGTTCTACGGCGAGTTCTTGATCAACGCACAGGGCGAGGACGTGGTGGCCGGCGTGCGTACGCCGGAGCCGGTGATCGATTTGAAGAAGCATCTGCCCGACGCGTACAAGGAGCTCGAGCGCATCCGCCAGACGCTCGAGCGCCACTTCAAGGACGTGCAGGACTTCGAGTTCACCATCGAAGACGGCGTTGTCTACATGCTGCAGACGCGGAACGGCAAGCGCACCGCGATGGCGGCGCTCAAGTTCTCGATCGACATGCACAAGGAGAAGCTGATCGACTGGAAGACGGCGATCATGCGCAATCCGGCCGATCAGTTCGAGCAGCTGCTGGCGCCGGTGTTCGATGCGGCGGAAGTGAAGAAAGCGCGCGCGATTGCGACCGGTCTTCCCGCGGGTCCCGGCGCGGCCTCCGGGAAGATCTATCTCAACGCGGATCGCGCGGTCACCGCCGCGGAAAAGGGCGAGAAGGTGCTGCTCGTGCGCATTGAAACGTCGCCCGAGGATCTGCGCGGCATGATCGCGGCGGAAGGCATCCTCACCGCGCGTGGCGGCGTGTCGTCCCATGCCGCTTTGGTGGCGCGGCAGATGGGGAAAGTGTGCGTGTGCGGCGCGGCGGCCGTGGAGGTGGATTATCAGGCGCGCCGCGTGCAGGTGGATGGCCAGACGTTCAACGAAGGCGATTGGATGTCGATCGACGGCACGGTGGGCAAGGTCTACGCCGGTCAGGTGAAGACGGCGCCGTCCGAGATCGTCGCCGGCCTCATACACGGCGACGCGACCGCGAAGAAGACCGAGAAATTCAGGAACTACCAGCAGCTGATGAAGTGGTGCGACCAGGCGACGAAGATGCTGGTGCGCACCAACGCCGACACGCCCGAGCAGACCGAGAACGCCATCGCCTTCGGCGCGGTGGGCATCGGTCTGTGCCGGACCGAGCACATGTTCTTCGAGGGCGACCGCATCGACGCGATGCGCGAGATGATCCTGGCCGAGACGGTCGAGGAACGAAAGAAGGCGCTTGCCAAGCTGCTGCCGTATCAGCGCGAGGACTTCGCCGGCATCTTCCGCGCGCTGAAGGGCTATCCAGCCACCATCCGCTTCCTCGATCCGCCGCTGCACGAGTTCCTGCCGCACACGCCGGATCAGCAGAAGGATCTCGCCAAGAAGCTCGGCGTGGCGGTCGAGCGGATTCACTCGCGCGTCGAGCAGCTCCACGAGTTCAACCCGATGCTCGGCTTCCGCGGCTGCCGACTCGGCATCGGCTATCCAGAGATCTCGGAGATGCAGGCGCGCGCCGTGTTCGAAGCGGCGGCGCTCGTTCAGAAGGAAGGCATCAAGGTCGACCCCGAGATCATGATTCCGCTCGTCGGCTTCAAGAAGGAGCTCGACCTGCAGGTGGACGTCGTGCATCAGGCAGCGCGCGACGTCCAGGCTGAGAAGAAGGTGAAACTGAAGTACCTGGTCGGAACGATGATCGAGATTCCGCGCGGCGCGCTCACCGCCGACGAGATCGCGCAGACGGCCGAGTTCTTCAGCTTCGGCACCAACGACCTCACGCAAACCGGGCTCGGCATGTCGCGCGACGACTCCGGGTCGTTCTTGCCGGTCTACACCGAGCTGGAGATCGTGACGAAGAACCCGTTCGCAACCATCGATCAGACCGGTGTCGGTCAGCTCGTGGAGATCGCCGTACAGCGGGGGCGGGCGACGCGGCCGGATATCAAGCTGGGCATCTGCGGCGAGCACGGCGGCGACCCGGCATCGATTCAGTTCTTCGGCAAGGTCGCACTCAACTACGTGAGCTGCTCGCCGTTCCGCGTTCCAGTGGCGCGGCTCGCGGCCGCGCAAGCCGCCATATCGGGGTGATCAACGTCTACGTCCACCGCGACGGGCAGACGACGCATGGCGATCGGGTCGACGCCGCGTGGCTCGACCCTTCGTCGGACGTGACGCTGTGGGCCGACCTGACGGCGCCAACGCAGGACGAGCTGCGAGTCCTCGGCGATGTCTTTCACTTTCACCCGCTGGCGGTTGAAGACGCCGCCAGCGCGCTGCAGTATCCGAAGATCGAGCCGTATCAGGGCTTTCTCTATCTGGTGCTGCACGGCATCGATCCGACGCCGAAACAGGCACAGTTCGCGACCCGCGACATCGACTTCTTCCTCGGCCGCAATTTCCTCGTGACCGTCCACGACGGCCAGTCGCGTTCGATCGCGCACCTTCGCGAGGTGTGCTCGAAGCACCAGCACATCCTCGCCGACGGCCCGGTCTCGCTGCTGCATCGCATCGTCGACGCGATGGTCGACGACTACCGGCCGGTAATCGAGCAGATCGAGGATCGCATCGGTAAGCTCGAGGAGCAGGCGTTCTCCGGGCACGAGCGCATGGCCCGCCACGTGATGAAGCTGAAGCGCGAGGTGACGTCGATGCGCCGCGTCCTGATTCCTCAGCGCGATGCGATTGGGCGATTGGCGAGGCGGGAGTTTCCAATCATCTCCGACGAAATGGCCTATCGCTTCCGCGACGTCTACGATCACGAGGTGCGTCTGACAGAGGAGGCGATCCTGTTTCAGGATCGCGTGACCGGGATCTTCGAGGTCAACCTCTCATCAGTGTCGCATCGGCTCAACAAGGTGATGAAGCTGCTGACGGTGATGTCGACGATCTTCCTGCCGCTGACGGTGCTGACCGGCATGTGGGGCATGAACATCCCGCTGCCGCATTTTCCCGGTGGCGACAACATGCAGTTCGTGTGGGTCGCGGGCATCATGGCCGTGATCAGTCTGGCCATGGTGGCTCTCTTCCGGCGGAACCGATGGATCTGATCCGCCTTCGCCAAGGCTCCGGCGGACAGGTCGCGAGACGCGCCGCGGTGATCCGCTGATGGGGAAGATCCATCGCCTTCCGGTCGACCTGGCGAATCAGATTGCCGCCGGCGAAGTCGTCGAGCGCCCGGCCTCCGTCGTCAAGGAACTGGTCGAAAACGCGATTGACGCCGGCGCGCGGCGGATTGCGATTGCCATCGAGCTCGGCGGAAAGCGATCGATTCGCGTCGACGACGACGGCGAGGGGATGGAGCCGGACGATGCGCGGCTGGCGGTCGAACGTCATGCCACCAGCAAGATTCGGCGCGCCGACGATCTCGCGGCGATCGCCACGCTCGGATTTCGTGGCGAAGCGTTGCCGGCGATTGCGTCGGTCTCGCACTTCGTGCTGCGCACGCGCACGCGCAGCATGGACGCAGGGACCGAGATTCGTATCAACGGCGGCGCGATCGCCGCGGTCGCCGAGACCGGCATGCCCGAGGGCACGTCGATCGAGGTGGCCGACTTGTTCTACAACCTTCCCGCCAGGCGCAAGTTCCTGAAGTCGGATGGCGGCGAGTCCGCTCAGGTGTCCCGCACGGTGACGCAGCTCGCGTTGTGCTATCCGGAGGTCGGCTTCACGCTCACCAGCGCCGGCCGCAAGGTGCTGCAAACCCCGCCAGTGGCGTCGCTGCGCGAACGGCTGTATCAGCTTTATGGCGATCGGGCCGATCTGATCGAGGTGCGTCGCGACGGCGACGTGAAGCTGCTTGGCTACATCGCGGCGCTGGCCGAGCAGGGGCCGACGCGTGGACCGCAGAACGTGTTCGTCAATCGGCGGGTGGTCAAGGATCGGACGATCGCACATGCGGTGATCGACGCCTACAGCGCCGCATCGATCAAAGAGCGCAGCCCGGAGATCCATCTGTTCATCGAGATGCCGCACGACGCCGTCGACGTCAACGTGCATCCCACCAAGGCCGAAGTGCGGTTCCGCGATCAGTCGCACATCCACGAGATCGTGCGTCGCACGATCGGCGATGCGCTCGGCCGCGGCCGTGTGCCGGAGCTGCAGCTGCAGCCGCCGCGCGGCGCGATCGAGGCGATCACGCTGCCGCTGCCGACAAGCTACACCGCCGTGTTTCCCAGTCGATGGACGGTTGGCGCGGTACCTCGCGGCATCGCGCCGGCCGGCGATACCGGCTTCATGCCGGCCAGCGACAGTCCCGCACCGTCTGGCTTCGCACCGACCCGCGAGAGCGGGCTCACACCGACTGGCGAAGGCAGGATCGCACCGACCCCCGAGGCCGGGCTCGCACCGACAGGCGAAGCGTCAGGTGCGATGCTTCGCCCGATGATTGCGCTGGGTCAGTTCCGCGACACGTTCATCATCGCCGTGGACGAAGAGGGCATCGCGATCATCGATCAGCACGTCGCGCACGAGCGCGTGCTGTTCGAGCGCATCACCGAACGGCTGATGACCGGCCGGCTCGAGAGTCAGCGTCTTCTGGAGCCGGTGATCGTAGAGCTGCCGCCCAACGCGCGTCAGGCGCTGGAGTCGCACGCCGCCGAGCTCGAGCGGCTTGGATTCGAAGTGGACCCATTTGGCGGCGAGGCGATCCGCATCTCCGCCTTCCCGGCGCTGCTGCGGCGCGAAGAGTCGTCGGCCGTGCTGCGCGCGCTCGCCGAGGATCTCGAGCATCTGGGCCACACCGCCAGCATCGAGGAGGCGATCAAGCGTGTGGCAGCGACCATGGCCTGCCACGCCGCGGTAAAAGCGAACGACCCGCTCACCGCGGAGAAGATGGCGCATATCCTCGAGGAGCTGCGGCGCACGGCGTATTCGACGATCTGTCCGCACGGCCGGCCCGTGATGCTTCGTTTGACCCGCCGCGAAGTCGAAAAGAACTTTCAGCGGATATAATCCGCACGATGATGCGCGCGATAGCTCGCTGGTCGATAGCGATGGCGTTCACGGGCTCGCTGCTCGCGCAGCAACCTGCGCAACCTGCCGCAGGACGTGGAGCGGCTCCGGCGCCGACGCTGCCACCATTGTTCTTCCGCGAAGAGTGGCGGCAAATCGATCGCCCCGCCAACGCCCCGGCCGACTTCGTCCCCGAGCGCGGCGTAACAACAGGGGCGGTAACGAATCCGAATCTCGAACTGCGTCTCTACGATCCGAACGAGAAGAGCGTCGTCGCATATGCCAAGCAGCCGCCGACCGGCTCGATCGTGCGCGATTGGAGCGGACCGGCGTGCATTCAGCTCGCAGGCTACAACCAGAATCCGCCACCCAAAGACGTCAACGCGGGGACGCGGACCGATCCGCCGAATCTGTGGACCGGTGTGTGCCAGACGCCGGTGGCCGCGACGCTGCGCGACAAGAACAACTTCGCCGACCTCACCGGTCTCGCTCGCATCCGCTGGGTCACACGTACGTCTGGATTCCATGTGGTGCGGCCGCTCGTGAAGCTCGCCGACGGCACCTGGCTGGTCGGCGACTACGGTGAGGGCGCGCACTCGTCGAACTCGACGCTGTTTCTCGAATCCGAGTTTGCGATCGCCAACATCCGCTGGCTCACGCTCGACATCGCGCGGATCGTGACGCGCGGGCAGAGCTATGTGGAGAAACCGGACTTGAGCAAGGTGGACGAGATCGGCTTTGCGGATCTCCTTCCGGGCAGCGGGCACGGCTGGGGCGGGTTCGTGAACGTCGCACGGTTCGAGGTCTTCGCGAAAGCAGTGAAACGATAGTTCCGGAGTTCCGGAACTTCGGAACTTCGCAATTCGTTACGATGGAGGATCTGCTCAAGAAAGCGGCGGATCTCTTTCCGGCCTATCTGCGTGATCTGATCGCGCTGATCACCGGTCCCAGGCAGTTTGTCGCGCACAAGCTCAACAAGCGCTCACCGCTCGAACCTGCACTGCTGTTTCTCGGCATCAGCGTCGCCATCAATTTCCTGCTGAAGCTTCCGCTGTCGGATGAGAATCCGGCGATCGAGATTCTGCGGACGGCCGCATTCTCACTCGTGTTGTGGACGCTGGCCGGGGGCGTGATCTGGATCGCCTGGCGTATCGCCGGCGGAGCCGGCTCACTCGTACGCACGCTGGCCATCGGCTTCTATTACTTTGGCGTGCTCGAATACCTGATGTCGCTCACGGTGCTGGCCATCGTGGGGACGCTCAAGGAGATCGATCCGGTCGTCTACCAGACTGTACTGAAGGCCATCCACGAGGGTCGAGTTGTCGCGCTCGTGAACCAAGTCGACCTTCTCGATACGACCGGATTACGCCTGGCCCTCGTCGCCCTGGGAATAGGTGCGATCGCGGCGCTGGTGTGGATGCTCGCGGGATGGGGCGGCTTCGCGGCGGTGCACAAGGTCCATGGCCCGCGCATGGTGGTCGCGTTCGTCGTGGCGGTCGCGCTGTGGATCCCGGTGTGGGCGCTGACCGGCGTCATGGCCAGCGCGATGGCCCCATAGACCTCCGGAACTCGGGAACTCCGGAACTCCGGAACTAACTATGTCGTTTTCGCGGCGGCACGCTCGGCGCGCGTGCCACACGGCGTCCGGGCTGATTCATCTGCAAGAGCGACTGTGCCTCGGCAAAGAGGCCGAGCGCGAACTGCAGCTGCGGATCGCGCTTGGCGAGATCGGCGTAGGCGCGGCTCTGACCGAACAGATCGCTGTTGATCTCCTTCTGGATCGACGCGGTGATGAAGGGCAGATCGGCCTGCCACGCGCTGTTCTCGAAGCGGAGCGAGGTCTTCTGCACCATCTCCTTGAATTCGTCCACCATGGCCGGCGACACCTCGAATCCGGCCGACAGCGATCGCGCGTTGCCGCTAGGCTTCGTGTTGATGCGCGTATCGCCGTCTCGCGAGTAACGCTCGGCAAACGATTCGAACAGCCCACGCGCTGAGATCGTCCGCGCCAGCCGCGATGGCGTGAAGCCATCCTCGTAGCCGTCGAATCGGCGATCGGGCTCAACGCCGCCGCCGCCATACACCCGACGTCCACCGTCGGTGTACTTCAGATCGCTCGACGTTCTCGGGCCCGAGCTCTGATCGCGCAGGGTGTAGGTGAGGTAATCGTCGAAGCTCGAATCCCACGGACGCTGAATCAATCGGCCGCTCGGGGTGTAGTAGCGGGCGGTCGTGATGGCGGCGCCGGCGCCGCCGCTCAACCGGTACACCGACTGTACGAGCGCCTTGCCGAACGTCGTCTCACCGACGATGAGCGATCGGTCGTGGTCCTGCAGCGCGCCGGAGACGATCTCCGAGGCGCTTGCGCTCGATCGGTTGACGAGCGTGATCATCGGCAGGTCGAGATAGTTGCTCGGCTCGGTGGCGCGATAGTCCTGGTCGGAATTGTCCGTGCGGCCGCGAGTGTAGACGATGAGCGAGCCCTGCTTGAGGAAGCGGTTGGCGACCAGGATGGCTTGATCGAGCGCGCCGCCGGGATTGCCGCGCAGATCGAAGATCAGCCGCTTCATGCCTTGCTTGGTCAGGTCGGCGAGGGCGTTGCCGAGATCGTTGTCGGTGTGCTCGCCGAAGTCCTGAAGCTTGATGTAGCCGGTCTGTGAATCGAGCATGACCGAAGCCGGTACGGTGGAAATGCGCACCTCGTCGCGGCGCACGCGCAGTGGAATCGCATCGTTGTAGTTGACGCGCTTGATCGCGATGTTGACGCTCGTGCCCTTCGGACCCTTTATCTTGCCGACCACGCGATCGCTCTGCCAGCCCTTGGTCGATTCACCTTCGATCGACGCGATGATATCGCCGCGACGCATGCCGCTCTCATACGCGGGCGTGCCTTCGTAGACGCCGGCCACGGTGATGTCGCCGTTCACCGAGCGGATGAGGACGCCGATGCCGTAATAGCGCCCTTCCTGGCGCTCGCGGCTCTGCGCGAAGCTTCGCGGGTCCATGAAGCTCGAGTGCGGGTCGAGAGTCTGCAACAGGCCGACGATCGCGCTGTAGACCAGGCGATCCGACTGCACTTCGCCGAGGTAGTTGTTTTCCACCGCGTTCAGCGCGGCCGTGAAAACTTTGTACTGTTCGGAGACCGGATCCTGCGCAGCCAAGGTGGCGCGTCCCAAGTAGGCAGCGGTGAGCCCGCAAACCACCACGGTGATGACGGCAATCGACAGGGAGCGATGTCTGCGCATGAAGATGGCCCTTTCCGGTCTTACTGACAAATGGGCCGCCTGAAGGCGGCCCCTACGTGTCGTTCTTGGTGCCCGCGGCGCGTCGTGTCTTGATCTGTTCCCAGAGATCCAACCGTCGTTTGATCTCTTTCTCGAACCCGCGATCGGTCGGGCGATAGTACGTGCGTCCCGCCAGCGACGGCGGAAGACAGTCCATCCCGGTCACGGCCTCGGGGTCATTGTGAGCGTACTGATAGCCCCTACCGTAGTCTAACTGTTTCATCAGCTTTGTGGGGGCATTACGAAGGTGTAATGGCACCGGCTCCGCGGCCTGCGTATGAGCGTCGGCGGCGGCAGCACTGTAAGCCGAATACACGGCGTTGCTCTTGGGGGCCGTGGCCAGATAGATCGCGGCCTGGGCGAGGGCGGTGTTGCCCTCAGGCATGCCGATGAAATGGGCCGCATCCTTCGCGGCCACGGCAACCGTCAGCGCCTGGGGATCAGCATTGCCCACATCTTCAGAGGCGAATCGCACCAGCCGGCGGGCGATGTACAGGGGATCCTCGCCGGCTTCCAGCATCCGCGCCACCCAATAGACCGCGGCATCGGGATCGCTGTTGCGCATCGATTTGTGCAACGCCGAAATCAGGTTGTAGTGCTCTTCGCCGCCCTTGTCGTACAGCAGCGCGCGGCGCTGAATCGATTGCTCGAGCTGCTCCATGCCCAGCTGCCGCACACAAGTTTCGGGATCCATCGGTGCCGACGCGGCGGCGAACTCGAGGAGATTCAACGCCGATCGCGCATCGCCGTTGGCGAAGCGCGCGATGGCGGCGATCGCCTCGTCGGTCACCGTGATGTCGGTAGCGCCGAGCCCGCGTTCGCGATCGGTCAAAGCGCGACGCAGAATCACCTCGATGGCGTCCGCCGAGAGCAACTGCAGGACGAACACCTTCGATCGTGAGAGCAGCGCCGCGTTGACCTCGAACGAGGGATTCTCCGTGGTCGCGCCGATCAGCACGATGTCACCAGCCTCGACGCGCGGCAGAAATGCGTCCTGCTGCGCCTTGTTGAAGCGGTGGATCTCGTCGACGAAGACGATCGTGCGGCGGCCCGATCGGCGCCGCCGGTCCTGCGCGCTGGCCATCACATCCTTGATTTCCTTGATGCCGGCGAGCACCGCGCTGAAGGGAACGAAGTGAGCCTTGGTGGTGTCGGCGATCACGCGCGCGAGCGTCGTCTTGCCGGTGCCCGGCGGACCCCACAAGATGATCGACTGCAGCAGGTCGCGTTCGATGGCGTCGCGCAGCGGTTTACCGGGTGCGAGGATCTCGTCCTGACCGACAATCTCGCCGAGCGTTCGCGGACGTATACGTTCGGCGAGCGGAGTGCCCGCGGCGGGGGCGCCTCCTGCCGGGTGGGTCGTTTCGTCGTCGAAGAGGTCGCCGTTCACTGGCGTCGGCTCCGGCGCGCGCCGTAGACCAAGATCGCCGCCGCTACAGCGACGTTCAGCGACTCCACGTTCTTGGCCATCGGAATCGAAACGCTGGCGTCGCATTGGGCAAGCACGCCCATCGGCAAACCCGGCCCCTCGCCGCCCAGCACGATCGCGATCTTCCCCTGCCAGTCGAGCGTGTCAGGATCGTCACCGCCTCGCGGAATCGTGGCCACGAGTCGTGTGCCTGCCTCCTTGAGACACGCGAGGACGGCGTCTGTGTTCGCGTTGGCGACGATCGGCAGACGCAGCGCGCTGCCCATGCTGCCGCGGACGGCTTTCCACGAGAACGGATTCGCCGAGGCGCCGCAGACGAACGCTCCAGTCACGCCGCCGGCTTCCGCCGATCGCAGCACTGCGCCGACATTGCCAGGCTCCTGCACATCGATCGCGACCAGCAGCAACGCCTCGTCTCGCGCGCACATCGCCGACGCGTTCGACGACCGGCGTTCGACGATTGCCGCGATGCCCGACGGCGTGTGCACTGGGCTCAATGCCTCGAACACCTCGTCCGACACTTCGATGACGTCGACGCCTTCGCTGGCGAGTGCCTGCGCGAGCCGGCCCTCTTCACTGTTCGAGTGGAGCTTGGACGAGGTCACGGCAACGACGTCGAAGAAGAGCTCGGAGCGGCGAGCATCGCGGACGAGGTGGGCGCCATCGAGCAGCAGATGGGTCCCGGCCGGATCGGGCGCGTCGGTCAGGGTGCGAAAGCGGCCGACGATCGGGTTGTGGCGGCTCGTGATGGTCTTCACCAATCAATATGCTACAGTCTGAATTCACTGATGAAAGAGCGTATTCTGAAGCGTTTCCACGACGAGATCGCTACGCTCGAACGCGAGCTCAAGGTCGATCTGCCGAAGGAGATTCAGCGGGCGCGCGAGCTGGGCGACCTGCGCGAGAACGCCGAATACAAGGCGGCGAAGGACCGTCAGGACATTCTGAACGCGCGCATCGCGATGCTGAAGAAGCGCGTGGGCGAGATTGCGCTGATCAATCTCGACCGCATTCCCCACGGCAAGGCCGGCTTCGGCTCGACGGTGGAGCTCAAGTCGTCGACCGGTGACACGCTCATTTATCAGCTGGTGATGTCGGAGGAAGCCGACGCCGAGCGCGGGCTCATCTCGACCTCCTCGCCCATCGGCAAGGCCATCCTCAACAAAGAGGAAGGCGACGAGATCAGGGTGACCACGCCGAGCGGCACGCGAATCTTCGATCTCATCAAGCTCACCACCATCCACGACGAGGCGTGATTCTTTCTCCGTGCCGCCCTATTCCCCCGAACGTCGCACGGCGTTGGTTCTGACGGGGACGGGCGCCCACGGTGCCTACCATGCCGGAGCGCTGCGGGCGCTGCAAGAAGCCGGCGTGAAGATCGATCTCGTGGCCGGCCACGGCGTCGGTGTGGGCGGCGCGGCGCTTGCCGCGATCGATGGTGGCGCCCGTCTCTGGGACGCTGATGGCATCTGGCGCTCGCGCAGCGTGACAGCGCTGTACGGGTGGCGTCGACCGCTTCACGTCGTGGCGTCACTCGCCGTGCTGCTGGTAGCAATCCTCTTGGTCCCGCTGCTCGTGCTCCTGGCCGGTCTGCTCGTCTTTCTGATCGGCTTTTTTCTCGAGATGCTCCAGGTGAGCCAGGGCGCCTCGATCATCGCCGCATTCTCGGCCTGGCTGCAGGACGCGTTCTCCGGCACGGGACTGCCGACACTGGTTCCACGCGCGGCGACGATTGCGCTCGCCGCGATCATCGGCGTGCTCGCCGTGAGCGCGTTCGTGGCCGGTCGCGTCGCCGGCAGCCGTCGGATGCACGGCGCGTGGTGGTGGCGCATCGCCGGCGCTCCGCTCGATGCCCGGGCCGCAATCGAGCGCTTCGCCGACGCCTTATGGGAGCTCATTCGTGGCGCCGCGCCGCTGGCGCGACCGGGGCGATCGGCCGTCGGACGACGCTTCTCCGAAGTGCTCATTGAGAACCTCGGTCAGCCTGGTTTTCGCGAGTTGCTTCTGGTCGCGACCGACCTCGATGCGCGTCGCGACATCGTCGCCGCGCTGCTGACCGATCCGTATCGGCAGGACTTTCTCGCGCCGCGCGTCGGTGTCGATCGGCGTTCGGAGGTGCTCGACCTCACCGGCGTTGGCCGCGATCACGCGCTCGACATGATCGCCGCCGGACTCACGCCGCCGCTGGTCAGCGATCCGCATCTGCTCACGTTCGCGTCGGACAGTTTCTGGCGTGGTGAAACGCATCGGGTCTGCGACCGGCCTGGGGCCCTGCAGCGGCTGCTCGAGGAAGTCGCCGCCGCGGGTGTGCGTCAGGTGGTGATCGTGAGCGGAGTGGCCACCGCGGCGGCGCCGCATCGCCTGCGGGCCGCTCGCATCGACATGCGTGGCCGCTGCGGCGACTTCCAGGCCGCCGCCGAGGCCGTGGCGCTGCGCGATGCGATCGAAGCGACGCGCATGTTCTTCGACTCGGTGTATCTCGTGCAGCCCGTGCACAACGCGGTCGGACCCTATGATCTCGGCGGTGCCTACGACGAAGGATCCGATCGGGTGATGAGCGTGTCGGAGCTCGCCGAACGCGCCTACGAAGACAGCTATCGTCAGTTCATCGAGCCGGTGGTGGGTGGCAGCGGAGAGCACCTCGCCCGTCGACGTCTTCCCGCCAGCCAGACGCCGTGAGTCTCGAGAGTCGCTGACGTCATGCGTCAACTCGTAGCGCGGTGGCGCGGCCACCGTCGTTGACAGCCACGTCGGCTCGCGCGTTGTCCGTTATCATGTGTCCGATGCGGGCGCGGCGAATGGCGTTCGAATGCAGGGCTTTCAGCGGGAACCCTCTTAACCAGTTGGTTGGTGTCGACGGAAGCGCCCTCTAAGTGTGTCCGCCGCCACCGCAAGACGCGCCCGTAGCCGAACGCGGTCCATCCGCGACCTTCGATCATTGATCGGCGAATCTAAGGCTGACCGCTCACCACTAGTGTTGCGGTCGCAAGAACTGGCCTTGGAACAGTTTCGCCGGGCGGCGGCGATCGTGCCGTTCTACAAGCGACTCCTTGCCGCTCGCGGGATCCGACCGCGGCACGTGGACGACATCGAAACCTTCCGAGCGGTCGTTCCGATCATTGAGAAAAGTGACGTCTTTGCCTCACATCAGCTCGGCGACCTTGTCGTTGCCGGTTCGCTCGATGACATCGAGACGCTTATCACCAGCTCCGGTTTGACCGCGTCGTCGTTCTCGTTGGGAATGATCAATCGGAGGGGCACGCAATCGATGATCCGCTCCACGGATCGGCTCCTCGACCACCTATTCCACACGAGGGACAAGAAGACATTCGTGATCAACACATGTGCGATGGGGGTCACGATTCCAACATCCCTGCCTGGAATCAACCTCTCCGTTCGCAGCGACAAAGCCCTGGCCTTGCTGAAGGCGCTCAAACCCTACTACCGCCAGTTCGTTGTGACGAGTGACGTCTACTTCCTCAAGAAGCTGCTCGAGGACGGCTGCAGCGCGGGCATGCGGTGGAGCAATTGGCCCGTTCAGTTCATCATGGGAGGCGAATGGTTCCCGGAAACCTACCGGCAGTACCTCGCTTCGCTCCTGCACGTCGATCTGAATCGACCGCATCCTTCAACACACATCCTCGGTTCGATGGGCGCAGCCGAACTGGGATTCAACTTGTGCTTCGAAACCCATGATGTGGTGCGCCTGCGGCGGCTGGCGGCGTCGGATGATCGTGTGCGTGAGGCGCTGTTCGGACCCATAGAGACGCTGCCGATGATTGGCCACTATGATCCGCGGCGCTGGTTTGTCGAAGTGATGCCCACGCCGGAGCTTGGAGCCGGTGTGGGAGCATTCGCCTTCACAACGCTGGATCCCGACATGGCCATGCCGCTCGTCCGGTATCAGACAGGCGATTGCGGATATGTTCTGTCGCACCGGCGAGTCAGCGGAATTCTTCGCGCCTTGAATCACGAGGCGTACGTCCCCGCCTTGACCTATCCGCTGATCGCGGTGGCCGGCCGGACCAAGCAGTCGTTGACAGTCGCGCGTACGACCGTCCGCATGGAGTTTTTGCGCACGGTCCTCTATTCCGATCCAGCGTTGGCAGCAACGACGACCGGCCAATTCAATGCGACGGCGCAAGGGCGCCGGCTGCGCCTTCGTGTTCAGCTGCAAGCCGCCGTCGAACCCGGACTGAGGGCAAGAATTCAGGCGCAGTGGTCATCTCTGTTCAACAGGCATTTCCCTGCTGTCGTCCACGCCATTCCGTACTTCGAGTTCCGTGAAGCTCTATCTGTCGACTACGAGCGAAAGTTTCTTCACCTGATAGGCGGGGCGTGACGTACCACCCGGTATCTTCCGAGTTGGAGTCTGCGGCATGTCCGGTTTGCGAAGCCGGCGACGTCAGTCTCGTCTACGACCTCTCGCCATACCGCGTCGTTCGGTGTCTGGCGTGTGGGATGTCCTATCTGTCGCCTCGTCTGAACGAAGCAGCAATGCTGAGGTTTTACGAAGACGACAGGTACTTCGAGAACGGAGACCTTGGCTATACCAGCTACCGCCAGCAGGAGATGTCGCTGCGGTATTCCTTCCGTCGGTTCCTCGGGCAGCTCAAAAGGCGAAAGCTTACGGGCGGCTCACTTCTCGAGGTCGGATGCGGATACGGATTCCTCCTGGATGAGGCGAAGCCGTATTTTGACTGTCGCGTTGGCATCGACTTCTCCGGAGCCGTTCACAGCGCGAAGGACCGAGCGGACCGCGTCTACCAGGGAAATCTCGACACCATTCCGGACGGGGAACTGTTCGATTGCATCATCCTGGTCAGTGTGATTGAGCACGTCCACCGGCCCGTGGAGTACCTTCGAAAACTGCGACAGCGCTTGCGACCAGGCGGGAATCTGATCGCGGCCACACCAGATGTCGACAGCATCTTCCGGCGGTTGCTTGGTCGCCGTTGGCCGGCCTTTCAGGTGGTTCCTGAGCACGTCGCCTTTTACAACGGGGCTACACTATCGGCGCTAATGGGAAAGGCAGGGTTCACTCCTGTGATCCGTGTCCCTTACGTTCGCGCCTATCCCGCGAACCTGGTAGTCGAGGAGTTCAATGTCTGGCCGGGAATCATGAGCCGGTTGGGCCGTCGCAATGTCGCGTTCCCTGGGTACATGGTTGCGCTTTGCGGACTGACCACCGGTACTGCGCATTCGTGACGTAGGCGCACTCTTATGTCGAGCGCTCACGATCAGACGGCCGACCGTGTCATTCGTGCCGTCGCCGTCAACTACCCACTCAACTACGCGCTTTGCGCCGCCCATCTCGCGCTCAATGTGTTCGGCTTGTTTGTGTTGCCCCTGCTCTCGCTTCCCCCAAGTGGGATCGTCTGGATTGTCGTCGCGATCTCGTGCACCAGCAACGGTCTCTTCGCCGTGCTTCACGAGGCCATCCATCGGTCGCTCGCGCCCACCACACGGCTGCCGGTGATTGGCATCTCGATCAACGATCTTCTTGGGCGAATTGTCGGGATCGCTTTCGGTGCCCCGTTTGATTTCGTCGCCATCGCTCACGTGACCCATCACAGTGTGAATCGGACGCTGGATGAACACGTCGAGGTGTACGACGACGCGCTAACCGTCGCCGGGCGGCGATCGTTCGCGTTTGGCTACTACTGCTTTTTGCTAGGCGGGTTGTACGCAGCGGAAATGATTGTGCCGATGGTGTGCTGGCTGCCCAGACACATCGCTGAATCGATACTCACCAGAGCTTTCGGGGCAGATCCGATGGCGAGCCAGGTAGTTCGCCGGGTCTTTCGTTCGCCCTACCACTTCAGATCGATCAGAATCGACGCCTGCCTCATTCTCGTGAGCATCGTCGCCTCTGCAGTGCTGTACGGACAGTACTGGTGGATACTTGCCATTCACTTCTTGATTCGAGGGTTCCTCATCTCCTTTTTGGACTATCTGTATCACTACGGCTCGCCGCTCGGTGAGCGACTCCACGGATACAATCTGCGGTTGCCCCGATGGATTTCGGTAGTGATTCTGAACTTCAACTACCACGGCATTCACCATCGTTTCCCTGCATTGCCATGGCGAGCGCTCGAGCGCGTGTTCGCCGATCAAGCGCTCGTGTTCGACAACGGCTATCTGACGCAGGCGGTTTCGCAGCTGAGAGGGCCGATGACGCGGCAGGGGCTTGAGGAACTGCTGAAAAAGCGGCGGGGGAAACTCCAGTAACCGTGCACGCTTCCTAGGACTCCTGCCGTTCCGCCAGCGTGGCGTCGGGCGGCGCCGCCTGTCGCGCTCGCCCACGTGGTCGCGCCTGACACATACCAGACACATTTCGTTGTGCAACAGCCACACTGCGCACGAGCGCATATGGCGACAATCGGGGAGGCGGTGAGCAGTTCCATTCCAAGGTGGTCACTCTGATGAAAGAGTCTGTAGGCAATCGCGTCGGCGAGGCGCGGCGGCGGACATTCAACCAAACCGATTCGGACCTTCTCCATCAGATGCTCGATGCGCGATCCGACCTCAAGGGGCTGCTGATTGACAGTGTTTCCTCGCTTCTGCTCGAGAGCTATCGTCTTCGCTATCAAGTGTACTGTGTCGAGCGCCAGTTTTTTGATGCGGGGAAATATCCGGACCGGCTCGAGCAGGACGAATTCGATCGCTATTCACTTCATCTAGGCATCGTCGATCGAGAGGGCCATCTGCTCGCGACCTCACGACTGATACAGGCCAGTGTGCTGGGGCTGCCGCTGTTTCGTCATTGCGAGATCTTCGCGGCGCATCAGGCGGAGGTGCATCGCCCGACGAACCGAATCGCCGAAGTGTCGCGCCTCTGCATGAGTCGACGGCTTGCAGAGGGGCCTGCGAATAGAACCGTCGTCATCCCGATGATGTATCGCGCGCTCTATCAGTTTTCGAAGCGCGCCGGTTTCACGCACTGGCTCGTGGCGACCGAGCGCAGCCTGCATCGACTGTTGACGTACTTCGGCTTTCCGTTCAGGCCGGTCGGTCCGCATATCGACTATTTCGGGCCAGTGGCGCCCTACATCATGGACTTCCTGGAGTTCGAACAGCTTATGCTGTCCGGGACGTACCCACACTTGGCAACGCTCCTAGATGGACTCGAGCCGGAGTTCCTCCCTGCGGCTTGCATGAAAGTGGTCTGATGCCTGGCGACCTGCTTGCGGGGATCTCTGGAGAGCAGCCGGACTCAGCGACGCGCTGATCGAAACGCCCGACGCGGATCGCTCGGATTACGTGCGGTCGCGTAGGCGACTAATGGACCTTGATCCGCACGCCAACCCGGAACGTACGCCGGTTCTGCGGGATGGTGTCCTGCACCCACTGACTTCCGCCGGGGATGGCGTAGTCGACGTCGAACAGGTTGCGCAGGTTGCCAACGAGCTCGAAGGATCGGCCGAGCGGTTTGATCGCTGTCACGTCAACGGTCGTCGCGGCATCAACTCGATTACCGGCGATCGTCTCACGACTGCCGATGCCCAGCACTTCGATGCCCAGGGACGAACCTTTCCCGAACAGGGGAGCGGTCGCGCGCCCCTTCAGCATCTGTCGCGGCGAGTTCGTCAGCGGACGGCCGGTCGTGCGATCGGTCGCTTCCTGCAGCGCATAGCTCATGTGCGCTTCGATTCGCCGCCACAGCCGCATCTGGGCTTCGAGCTCGAGCCCCTTCGCACTGACCTGGCCCTCGTTGACGTACGTAACCCCGAGGAACGCCGCGGGATCGCTGCTGCCCGTGAGGGTAATCAGGTTGTCGGCGTTGTAACGGTACCCCGATACCGACGTGCGCAGCCAATCGCCGGTATACCGCTCCCACACGAATTCGTGCGTGTCGATCGACTCGGGCCGGAGGTTGTTCACCTCGCTGCCGAAATAGAACTCGTGGCGCTCGTAGGCGCTCGGTGCACGGAACGCGCGGCCATAGAGATACTTGAACGACTGATGCGCCGACGGCATGACGATGAGCGCCGTACGCGGCGTGACGCGATCGAAGGTCTGGTAGCCGTCGTACCGCAACCCGCCGTTGAAGATGACGTGGCGACCCACCTTGAGCTCGTCCTGCACGAAGACGGCTCGCTGCACCGACGATCGATCGGCAGTGAAGGGCCCGACCAGCGACGGCTCGAACTGCGACGTCTGCGTCTGGCGGATGTTGTCGATGACCTCACCACCGAACGCCATCACCTGGTGCAGGGGAAGGCGGCGTGTGAGGCGGCCCGATGCCGTCCACCGCGCACCGTCGACCGAGTCGTGACCGACGTACTTGGTGATACCGAACGCCGTGCCGTCGAACGGGTAGTAGCCATCGTACGTGAACCGGTCGTACGAACCTCGCAGCGCCACTCGGGTCTCACCGACCGTACGGTCGTACTGCAGGTCGGCCATCCCATGCCGGTCGTTGGTCTGCTCCTTGTCGATTTGCTCGTTGAAAATGGTCGTGAACGACGCCGTCGGCACGTACTTCTTTCGCGCTCCATAGGAACCGGTGAGCGTAAAGGCCCCGACCTTCAGTCGACCGTAGTGCTGCGCGAACTTTTGACCGTCGAGCCCTTCAGCGACGCCGTTGTTCGTCGCTGGCGCGTCGAAGGCGGGGAAGTACAAGCGCTCAATGCCGTCGGACTGCTCGACAGTGCTCGACAGCGCGAAGTCCACTTTGTCTGAGAGCCGGCGGCCGACGGTGCCTCGGACCATGTGGGTGCCGTACGACCCGGTCTGATATGTGGCAGACGCCCCGTCGATGTTCGATCCGGTCTTCGTGATGACGTTGACGACGCCGAAGAACGCGCTGTCGCCGTACAACGACGATGCCGGACCACGAATGATCTCGACGCGTTCGAACGTCGCCGGATCGAGACCGAACTCAGCACCGATCTCGGCCTGCCCGAAGACGTTGTCGTTGACGCGGTGGCCGTTGACGAGCAAGAGGATGCGGCTGTTGTAGTCGCCGGGCTTGCCGAAGCCGCGGGCGCCGAGCAGGCTGAAGTTGCGATCGTCGCTGACATACATGCCGCGAACGCCGTTGAGAATGTCGGCAAGCGTTCGATATCCGAACCGCTCGATGTCCTCGGCCGTGATGAACGACACCGAGGTCGGCGCTTCGGTCACCGGCTGGCTGCGCTCGGACGCACCGAAGACACGGCCGGCGTCGAGCGTTAACAAGTCCTCGATCGGAAGATCGGGCAGCGACTGCGCGCCGACGGGTCGAACGGTCAGCGTACTGAGCGCGACAGCGGCAATCACGACGTGACGGGCAAGGAATCGGTTCATCTCAATGCCGCTCCCACGAGAGGACGTCACTCGCCCACTCGGCGCCCTGCACGGCAAACCGGAACAGTGATTTGTTCGGCCGCGCTGGCGTGAACGCGCGCACCGCTCCGCCGGCGGGTTCAGCCGCACGCGGGCCATCCTGCACGAGCTCGGCGAGCACCATCAGCCGCGAGCTGATTTGCACCCGCGAGCGCTTCACCGAGTTTGGGTTGATGCGGAATTTCATCTTGCCGGTGTCGACGAATACTTCGACGATCCCCCCCATGCCGGCGAAGCCGTCGAGATCGCTGACGGTGAGCACGGCCGTGTCGCGGTTTGCCGCGATGATCTGAGCCACCTGGGTGCGCGGCAGTCCCGAGATGTAGAGCACCTGACAAATCGGCAGCGCGAGTCCTGGCTCCACGATCGACACCACCACCGCGCGTCCATCGAGGGGCCGTCCGGTGACGACCTTCGTGAACGCCTCACCGACAGCGCGATCGCCGATGATGCACGCCGACAGCGTCGGCGACGAGGGAAGTGAACCCGCCGGCCAGGTGGCGAACCGCACGAAGTTGAACAGAAATGCGCCCTTCAGTGTGACCTCTGTGACGTCCTGCGCACTCGCGGGCGCGACCGCCCAACAGCACACGATCAGCAGCGCGGCGGCGACGCGCGGCACGTGACGACAGTTGTGGAGACCCGTGAACGAGGACATAAGCCGGTATACATCTGCCTATCGGCAGCTCGTGCGTTGTGCACGAATGAAACCGGGCCGTTCGAGGGTGGCGACACACCACAGACACATTCGGGCGGCTTGTGGGGCGAGTCGCAATTGCGACTCGTCGGGCCGCCGGCTTTGCCGCCGGTGGGGCGCGGTCCTGCGGACCGCGTCGGGCCGATGCTTCGCATCGGTGAGGTTCGAGGTTCCGACACGCTCCAACGGAGCGCGTCCCACTCGCGCGCAGCGCGAGCCCCACGCGGCGCGAAGCGCCGCGCCCCACGCCGCCCAAAAGGGCGGCGCCCTACCGTTTGGGTTTCGCCTCGTCCAGCAAGTGCGGAAGCGCCGTGCCCTCGCTCGGCGCGAGCAGCCCGCTGCGCGTATAGGTGAGCAGCTTGTCGCGCGTGTCGGCGATGTCGAGGTTGCGCATCGTGAGTTGACCGATGCGATCCTGCGGCGTGAATGCCGACTCGCCTTTCTCCATCGTGAGCCGTTCGGGCTTGTAGGTGAGATTGGGGCTGCGCGTGTCGAGGATCGAGTAGTCGTTGCCGCGCCGCAGCTCGAGCACCACCTCGCCGCTGATCGGACGCGCCACCCATCGCTGTGCCGACTCTCGCAGCTTCATCGCCTGCGGATCGAACCAGCGGCCCTGGTAGAGCAGTCGGCCGAGCCGACGACCGCTGTCGCGGTAGTCGTCGATCGTGTCCTCGTTGTGAATGCCAGTGACGAGGCGCTCGTATCCAATGAAGAGGAGCGCCATGCCCGGCGCTTCATAGATGCCTCGACTCTTCGCCTCGATGATCCGGTTCTCGATCTGGTCGCTCATCCCGAGCCCGTGCCGGCCACCGATGCGATTGGCTTCGGTGATCAACGCCACCGGGTCGCCGAAATGGTGACCGTTGATCGCGGTTGGCGTCCCTTCCTCGAAGGTCAGCGTCACCTCTTCGGACTTCACGACGACGTCGGCACGCCACGAGGCGACGCCCATGATCGGCTCGACGATCGTGATGCCGCTGTTCAAGTGTTCGAGATCTTTGGCTTCGTGCGTCGCGCCCAGGATGTTCGAATCGGTGGAGTAGGCCTTCTCGACGCTCATGCGATAGGCGAGCCCGGCGCGGTGCATGTACTCCGACATCTCTTTGCGTCCGCCGAGCTCGTCGATGAAGCGTTGATCGAGCCACGGCTTGTAGATGCGCAGCGAGGGGTTTGCCAGCAGGCCGTAGCGATAGAAGCGTTCGATGTCGTTGCCCTTGAACGTGCTGCCGTCGCCCCAGATGTTGACGTCATCGTCCTTCATCGCCAGGACGAGCATCGTCCCCGTGACCGCGCGGCCGAGCGGCGTGGTGTTGAAGTAGGGCACCCCGGCGGTCGTGATGTGAAACGCGCCGCATTGCAGCGCCGCGATGCCTTGCTCCACCAGCTGCGCCCGGCAGTCGATGAGACGCGCGCGCTCGGCGCCGTAGAGCAGCGCCTTCTTCGGAATCGCGTCGTAGTCGGGCTCGTCGGGCTGTCCGAGGTTGGCGGTATACGCGTACGGAATGGCGCCCTTCGCGCGCATCCAATGGAGTGCGGCGCTGGTGTCGAGGCCGCCTGAGAACGCAATGCCGACGCGCTCGCCGACCGGGACTGTTTGCAAGATGGTGGACATGTGACGACCAATCATAGTGAGCGGCTGCCCTGGATTGCCACTCTCGTGAGCGCTGGATTAAGGTACAGATCTGGGACCCGCCGCAGCCTTCACTCTCTTCCTGACCCCACGCGCGCGTGTTCTTACGGTCGCCGATCGACCGTGATTCTTCTATGAGGCCTTGTCGAACGTGACACTCCACCGATGTTTGCGACCCG